>JAESFT010000356.1_pt1 | contig 32355 bp, 23 predicted proteins | sample 9269451 | NCBI WGS metagenome assembly JAESFT01 (sample SAMN14502557, study PRJNA617106) | algae metagenome | isolation source: Scytonema hyalinum WJT4-NPBG1 and co-occurring heterotrophs from well... | place: USA: Mojave Desert, Joshua Tree National Park, California | collected 2006-05-25
CGGCTCCCATCTTGCCGAATCGCTGATTGCGGACGGTCACAAGGTTCAGGTCATCGATGATCTTTCGACAGGTTCATTGAAGAACCTGCGGTCGGTGATCGAGCACCCGCGATTCACGATGGTCGTCGATACGATGCTCAATCGCGAACGGATGGCGGAGATGATCGATCGCGCCGACTACATTTGCCACCTCGCTGCGGTCGTCGGCACGCGCCGCGTACTGGCAAGCTCGATCGAAACCATACACAACATCGTCAACGGCACCGATCTCGTGCTCGAACTTGCAAGCGCGAAAGGGAAAGTCGTTTATCTCGCTTCCACGTCGGAGGTGTACGGAAAGTCCACCGCCCTTCCCTTCCACGAAGACGGCGACCTCGTGCTCGGCCCGACCACCAAGGGCAGATGGTCGTATGCCTGCAGCAAGGCGATCGATGAACATCTTTGCCTGGCCTACGCGCGCGAGCACAAGCTGTCGGTCGTCATCGGCCGGCATTTCAATACCGTCGGCCCACGGCAATCGGCGCGTTACGGCATGGTGCTGCCGCGCTTTGTCGAACAGGCGCTGGCGGAAGAACCGATCACCGTGTACGGCGATGGCAATCAGCGGCGTTGCTTCTGCTACGTCGGCGATGTGGTCTGGGCGATGAAGCAGCTGATCATGCAGCCGCAGCATTACGGCAAGGTGTTCAACATCGGCGCGTCGGAGGAGATTACGATTTTTGATCTGGCGAGGCTGGTAAAGGAGAAAACGCGCAGCAGTTCGAAGATCGTGTTCATTCCCTACCATCTCGCCTACGACGAGAATTTCGAGGACATGCAGCGGCGCATACCGGACTTGAGGCGCATCGAGGAAGCGACCGGATACAAGCCGCGCGTGGGCATCGAACAGATCATCGACCTCATCATGGAACAGCAGATGGCCAGGACATAATGGCTGCTGCAACCGTCGTGCTGGTGGAAGATACAGGTCTATCCCATCGGAGGGTGTGTTGAACTTTTTTTCAATTCAATTCGGCCTGTTTCTATTCATCTTCCTCGCATGGCTGGGCATGTCCATCTTTGTGCTGACGAGCCGCATGCGGCATGACAGCCGCAGGCGCTGGCTAGGCAAGGTGGTATCGCAACTGCGGGAACTGGATCATTCGCCCGCCGCGCAGCCGCTGTTGCTGACGGCGGATGTCCCGACCACGTCCCGCAATCCTGTCATCACGCAATTGCCAAAGCCGCTGGTCTATCGCACCGCGACCGATGTCGCTCCCTACACGCCGGTCGCCACCGCGTTCGCCGAGCATGCCCTGTCGCACTGGGGATCGGAAAGCCTGGTTGCTGCCGCCTCGCGGGCAGGGCCGGGTGTCGACCGCTGGGAACGCATTTCCGCGCTATGCATACTGACACGGGCGAAAGCCGACCATATTCATGAGCTCCTGTTCGATGCGCTGCAGGACAAGGACCCTGATGTCGTATCGAACGCGATCGTATTTCTCGGTCAATTGCAGGACGAGCGTGCGGCGGAAATCCTGGTCACCGCATTGCGGCTGCAACTCTTCCTGCCATCCTTCATTGCAAGGCAGCTTGAAAAATTCACCATCCCGCTCAACCACCTGCTCGAACCGTTGCTGGAGGTGAACACGACGCAGGCCCGCTATTGGGCGGTGGCCCTGCTCGCCCGTCAGGACAGCGAGGGGAAGGTGCCGCTGTACAAGATCGCGCGGCTGGCCGACGATCCCGATCCCGCGGTGCGCAAGGTGGTGGTGCAAACCCTTGGCTTGCTGGGGGCATCCGAAGAAGCGCTGGTCGTTCTGAAGCTCCTGTATGACGACGTGCCCTTCGTCCGGGTACATGCGGTGAAGGCGCTGGCGCGCTTCCATTGGCCGGACTTCAGGGAATCGATCGCTGCCATGCTGGATGATCCGGAGTGGCGGGTACGCGTGGCCGCCAGGGAGGCACTTGCCGAGATCGACCAGGTGGGCGATACCCGGCACGATGAATCCATGCATGCTCCTGCGCCCCACGAGGCCGCCGACGCCGATTCCACGGAACTGCCTACCCTGCCATTCGCCGATTTCACCAACCTGGGAAGGAAAACACCCGTGCACGCAAGACCGGAGGAAAGACGTTCATGATGACAGTGCCCGCCTGGCTCAATACGGTGGTGGAAGCGATATTCCTGATATCGCTGGCGTATGCCGGACTCGTCGCGGTGGTGATGCTGACGATGCTGGTGCTCGCGCTGATCGAAGGACGTTACCGCAGCCAGCAGCAGCGCTTCGAGGATCACGCCGGCGTCGCCCGCTCCCGCTTCACACCGACGGTGAGCATTCTCGTTGCGGCATTCAATGAAGAAGCCGGCGTGCTGGCGGCGGTGGCCTCGCTGCTGCGCCAGAATTATCCGGAGTTCGAAGTCATTCTTGTCGACGATGGCTCGACCGACAACACTCTCGGCGTACTGCGCCAGCACTATGATCTGGAGCCCTACGACCTTGCCGACCGCCGGCTTCCGCCTCAGTACGACAAGGTCCGGTGCTACACGAGCCGCATCGATCCGCGCCTGCTGGTGGTACACAAGAACAACGGCGGCAAGGCCAGCGCCATCAACTGCGCGCTCGGACTTGCCCGGCACCGCTATGTCTGCTGCGTCGACGGCGACACCGTCTATATGCGCAATGCATTGCTGAAAGCCATGGCGCTGGTGGTCAAGGATCCGGCCACGGTGGTCGGCGTGACCAGCCTGTTCGGCATCAGCCACATTCCGGGCGTCGCCAGCGGCAGCGCGGCGGAAGAAGAACCGGAACACGGGCCGTTCGCGCTCGAGCGCAATCTGCTCGGCAGGCTCCAGCACCTGGACCTGATGCGGTCCTTCATCATTTACCGTCTCGCCTGGAGCAAGCTCGGTTCGATGCTGTGCGTTCCGGGCGCGTTCGCCGTATGGCGCCGGGATGTGGTGATCGAAGCCGGCGGCTTCTCCAGCAATTTCACCTGCGAAGACATCGAGATGACCTTCCGCATCCATGAAAAATTCCTGCGCGAAGGACGGCCCTACCAGATCATGTCGCTGCATGAAATGGTGGCGCAGACGGAAGGCCCGGACAATGCGTCGGCCCTGGTGCGGCAGCGGGCGCGCTGGCAGCGCGTGACCCTGGAGACCGTCTGGCATTACCGTCGCATGTTCCTGAAACCGCGTTACGGCATCGTCGGCATGCTCGGCGTGCCGTACTACATCATCTTCGAGGCGCTCGCGCCGCTGATGCAGACCCTGTCTTTCCTCGCGCTGGCCCTGCTCATCGTCTTCGGTCAGGTCGACTGGCAAATGTACACGTTGTTTCTTGCAACCGTCGTCTTCGCCAATGCCATCCCGACCACCATGGCGATCCTGTTATACGACCAGGCCTACCGGCGCTACAGCGTGCGCGAACTGGCCCGGCTGTTGATCCTGGGGCCGATGGATCTGCTGCTGTACCGGCCCATTCTGGTTTACGCAGGCCTGCGTGGATCCTGGCAATTTCTGCGCGGCGACAAGGGCTGGGACAAATTCGTGCGGAATACGCGATAGCTTTGGAGGATTTTTCGTCGCCAGGCAGTTTCCATGCGCCAAATAATGCCTGCCGACATTTGTTCTAGATCATCCTTTATGGCAATCGCAGCTTTTATACTCACCCTTTCGCGTTGGCGAATGCGCAACGAACCGACATAACTATTTCAACGCCGCAATGTGCGGCATTTCGCAGTCATGCCTGCGGCTACCTGGAGAATAAGATGAACATGATGAAAGTAGCCTTTTTCGTCCTCGCTGCCCATGCCCCGTTCGTCATGGCGCAGCAGGCCACGCCGATACCCGACAGCGTTTCTCCCAGCGGTGCCGGTGGCACCGCCCGTACCGGCGCGCCGACACCGCCGCCCGATACATCGGACCGCCGTACCATGGTCGGCGTCTCCGGCTCGTACGAGAATCTGAGCGGCACGCAGCCGAGCTGGCATGACTACAACTTCAGGCTGAACAAGAATTTCGGCGGCCGCCGCATCTTCGATGGCGCCCTCACCCGCTCCAGCCGGTTCGACCTGGACGACAACCAGATCAGCGGCATGTACTCGACGCCGCTCACAGCCAAACTCAGCGGCAGTGTCCAGGGGAGCTACAGCCCGACGCACCGCGTGCTGGCGAAATATTCGCTGGGCGGCGCATTCCAGTATGAATTCACGCGCGGCTGGCTCGGTCATGGCGGCATCAAGACCACCGAATTCAATGATGTGCGGGTGAACCAGGGATTGCTGATGCTGGAGCATTATTTCTCCAACTTCAGCTGGGCGGTCGCGCTCCGGCCCTCCCGCGCCTTCGGCAGCGGCGCCAACAGCACGGAACTGCGCGGCGGTTACTACTACGGCGACCGGAATTCAGTCAGCATCTCGCTATCGGGCGGTCGCGAAGCCTCCAACGTGGGCACGGGCGTGGTGCTGGCCGATGTGCGCACCATCGCAATCTTCGGGCGGCACTGGCTGAACAACAACTGGTCGGCGAATTACGCGATCGGGCATACCCGCCAGGGTGACTTCTATAACCGGAACGGCATTACCGTCGGGCTGGATTACGCCTTTTGAAGCAGTCTGAGCTTCAGGCCTTGAGGGCGGTTTTCATGGCCTTGAACTCCTTGTAAAACTCCGGATGCTTTGTCTTCGCCAGGATGTAATGGGGATGGTCGATCCATTTGCCACCAAGCCGGAATGCATGGCAGCTTTTGATGACATTGAGCAGGTCGGTCCGCTTCTCCTTGCTTAGTCCCGGCGCCATATCGTTGACGATCCTGATGTAGCGGCGCACTGCCTTCAGATCGTTGTTCCGCAGGGCGCCATGCAGCCATGGCTTACCCGAACTGTCCTTTGTTGCGAGCAGTTCGTAAAGTGACTGCTCCGGCAGCCCGGAGAGCAGCGCTTCATACTCCTTGATCGTGGCATCGACCTCATCCTCATTCGGAATTTTGGAAATCAATAGCGAATGGATCCCGCAAGTCCCTGCGCTACTCTCACTTCTTGCGACGACCGCCTTTGTGCGAGCATGTTCCGGAACCAAATTCGATATTTCTCCAAATGCCTTGACTGCATCGGCATACCCATCCATTAACGCGCATTTCAAAGGGTCCGACAACACATCAACAAGCGCTATTTTTTTAGCCTCAGGCCATCCCTCTATCTCTTTCTTCAATTGCCGCAAATTTCCCGAAAAACCACGAGCCAGCAATATCGAAATAATCGAAGCGCTAGCTTCGCCCTCGTCTATTGCGTTTGTCAGCGTCCTGTTCTCCGGCATTTTGGCAGACAGGAAAGATCCATCGGCATTTCTTGTTGTCACAGGGCGTGCATGCACCAATGAATGGGCATCCCCTTCAGGGTAATAATCTTTCATCGACCTGTAACCATTGATATACATTGCCAGCTTGTGGGTTTCAAACGTTTTCAAGCTGCCAGACGCGCTGCGTACATGCGTTCTCGTAATATTCGGATCATAAAATTTCGCGACATAAATTTTTCTGCCTTCCTTGTACTTGATCCTCAACCCAAAACTCATCACATGATTGTCGGAGCCTACCGTCAAGAGCTTGGCTGTCGGCATGCCAGCTCCGGCGCGGCGTTCCATTTCTTCGAACTGCCGAGCGAGAAACGCGCCGAACTCCGTGTTCTTGATCAGGTAGGTTTCAGATGCTCTCGCCATCAGATGCCTGAATTTTGCTTCGACATCCGGCTTGACCCGCTTTGATATTGTTGCCAGGCCCCTGAAATGCGTATCGTAGTCAAATTTGATTGCCGGACCAGCCGACTGCACATCGTGCTGATGAGTAACCAAGTGCCGGCACACGATCTTTTTCTTCACGCCCTTGAAGGAAGCCAGGCCATTTAACATTTCCAGTGTCTTCCGCTTGGGAGAAAAAGTGGGAAGTTCCTTTATGGCCGCGATGATGCCGGGATCGGCCAACTTGTCTTTCTCCTCCTGCGACAAGCGCAATGTGCGATGGGCGGAGGCGTAGCCCAACATGATGATTGCACGCAGAACATCGGTTCGATTGTCCTTAACCGCAGCCCGCCACGCCAGCATGACGGATGCTTCAACATTGTTGTGGACAGAGCGGCTTTTCAGATGCGCAGTTGTCAGCATGATGCGCGTTCCATCAATGTTGTTGACATTAAGAAGTGTTTTCATAAAGTCGGTTGCGCGATCCCACTCTCCGCCCAACAGGGCACGATCAAGATCGGTCGCGTCCTGCGGCAGTTTCCCTTGCGGATAGAGGTGGTTGCGGATCCTGACGCAGGAGTACGCATGGCGCATTTCGTCACTGCGAAGGATACCTCTGCACTCGTCCGGGTCGGCGCCACGATTCAGAAGGTCGGAGGCCAAGGGGAAGTCATTGTGCTTGATGGCGATATCAAGCGCGGTTTCCTTCCGTGGGCCGAAGACCGCGTAGACTGAAAATGCCTTGTGCTCAAGGATAGTACGCATGACCGCACTAGAGCATTTGTGTTCGCATGCCTGTGCCAGAAGGTCCAGCAGTATGGGAGAAACATCATGGTGCGGCCTGGACAGGAGCCGTCCCAACATGTGCGCATCGTTTGCGCGAATGGCGGATGTGAGCACCTCGCGCTCCGTGGATTGCGTACCAGGCTGCGCTGGCATGCCGGACGGGAAAGCTGGTTTTCCAATGGCTTGATACATTGCAGGAAACTTTCAAAAGTCGCTTCACTGAGGAAACACCGGTTACCGGACCAAAGATGTCGCCCTTTGTCGAGGCTTTCGCGGCAGAACACAAATCATCCATCACCTTTGAAGGCTGTTGCCGCGTACAGGAAACCTTGAGGCCACAGAACCAGCCTGGCTGTGTGAGAAGCAGTGCATCGCCGCTTTCTTCCCGGTAGCCAAAGTCCTTTTGAGGAAACGCGCTCCACTTTCTCACGTCGTTGTATTCATGAGTGACATCCCGATGTGGCGCAGTTCCTTCCAACGCGCGGACAGATTTCCGCCGGTCGTGCGGCCGATGGGTATGCAAGTCTTCGACGGCGGACGGAAACCACGTTCGGTCAAAACATGATCCGATAGTTTTGGTAGCATTCATTGACGGTCTGGCAAGACGGCACTGCCGCCGAAGCGCCCCATCCTTGCAATGGGGACCGGTATTGATCCAGATCCGCAAACTGTTTGCACAGGAGTTGCCTATGAAAGTTCTCGTCATTGGCGCCGCAGGGTTTATCGGCACGCGGCTGCGCGCGTCCCTGCTTGGGCGCGGTGCACTTCGTCAGCAGGGCGGTCCGGCGCGACCCATCACCGAACTGATCCTGGTCGACAGCAAGCCCCTGCCGCCGGCTGCGCAGGGCGGCATTCCCATAAGCATGCTGCAGGGCGACATCTGCGATGCCCGATTCCTGGACCACGTATTCGCCACCGGCGTCGATGTGGTATTTCACCTTGCGGCGACGCTCACGCTTGATGCGGAAATGGATTTTGTGCATGGACTGGAAGTGAATGTTCATGCGCTCATGCGCCTTCTGGAATGCTGCCGTCACTCGGGCAAGGCGCCTGTTTTCGTGTTCGCCAGCTCCATCTCCACCTTTGGCGGACCGCTGCCCGTCACCGTGGACGATCATGTTGCCCAGACACCGCAGACTTCGTATGGCACGCATAAGGCGATTGCCGAACTGCTGATCAATGATTATTCGCGCAGGGGCTTCGTGGATGGCCGCACGCTGCGCCTGCCGATCGTGCTTACGCATCCGGGTCCGCCGACCGCCAGCGTATCGGACCGCATTTCCGCCCTCATCCGCGAACCGCTGAACGGCAGGGACGCGGTATGCCCGCTGGATGCGGGCACCCGGTTTCCCGTGGCCTCGGCGGGAACCGCCGCTGCCGGGCTCATCCGCGCATCGGAGATTCCGTCCTCCGCATTCGGCGCCACCCGCGCGATGAATCTGCCCTCATTGACGGTCACGCCGGCCGACATCGCCGCCGCGGTAGACAAGGCCGGAGCAGGCACGCCGTCCGGCCGCATCATCTGGCAACGCGACGAGGCCATGCAGCGGATCGTGAACGGCTGGCCGCGCGCCTTCACATCGGGAACGGCGCTCCGGCTCGGTATTGCCGGCGACGCATCGATTGCCGCCATCATCAACGACTACAAGGAGACCGCGCTTGGCCGGACCTGAGTCGCTGCCCGTCTGCATCGTCGGCGCCGGCTCCTCCGGCGTGGCGGCCGCCAAGGCCCTCAAGGAAAAGGGTATCGCCTTCGAGTGCTTCGAACTCGGTTCCGACATCGGCGGCATGTGGCGCTACGAAAACGACAACGGCTTGTCGTCCGCCTACCGCAGCCTGCATATCGATACCAGCCGCAACAACCTCGGCTATTCCGACTTCCCCATCGCGGGTCACTATCCCGACTTCCTGTCGCATTACCAGGTGATGGAACACCTGGAAGCCTACGCCGAGCGCTTCGGCGTCCGGCCGCATATCCGCTTCAGGACGCGGGTCGAGGATGTGCGACCGGCCGCGGACGGCGCATGGGATGTGCGTCTGCACGATAGCGAAGTGCGCCGCTACCGCGCCGTGCTGGTGGCCAACGGTCATCTGTGGGACCCGCGCTATCCGGATTTTCCCGGCAGCTTCAGCGGCACGGCGATGCATTCGCATTACTACCGCACCGCCGAGCCGTTCAGGGACAAGAACGTGCTCATCGTCGGCATCGGCAACTCGGCGGTGGATATCGCGGTCGATGTCTGCAAGACGGCAAAAAGCACCACGCTGTCCACGCGGCGCAGCGCCTGGATCATGCCGAAGTACATCATGGGCATTCCCACCGACCGCTGGTCGGCCTTCTTCTCCCGCAAGCTGAAGCTGCCGACACGGGTGACGCGGGCGCTGATCCGCCGGCTGATGTTTCTCGCCGTCGGCGACCAGGCCCGCTACGGCGTACCGCGCCCGACGCATTCAATCTGGCAGGAACATGCGACTCTCAGCCAGGAGTTGCTGCCCTACGTCGGTCACGGGTGGATACGGATCGCGCCGAACGTGAAGGAACTGCGCAGGGACAGCGTTGCGTTCGAGAACGGGCAGATCGCGCCGGTGGATGCGATTATTTACGCCACCGGATACCGGGCCAGCTTTCCCTTCATCGATCCTTCGCTGTTTGAAGTGCGCGACGGCAGCGTGTCCCTGTACCGGCGCATGCTGCCGCCCCACCTGCCGGGACTCTATATGGTCGGACTGGTGCAGCCGATCGGCCCGACGATCCCGCTGGTCGAAATACAGGCGCGCTGGCTGGCATCGGTGCTGGCGGGCGAGACCGCGCTGCCCGGACGGGAGACGATGGAGCGGGAAATCGCCCTGCATGCCCGCCGGATCGCGAAGCGTTATGTCGGCTCGGCTCGCTACACGCTGGAAGTGGATTTCCGGGAGTATGCGGCGGCATTGCGCAAGGATATGCAGCGGCGCATGGCCGGTACATAGGCCCTGGATCAGGCGCTGAGCCGCCGCATGGAATAGGCCAGTTCGGCGTTCTGGATGAATGCCGCCGCCGACGCCGCCGCCAGAATATGTTCCGGGCGTTGCGGCCGTGCGATCGCATAGCCCTGTACATAATCGACGCCGATGTCGGACAGCGTCTGCACGGTGACGTTGTCCTCCGCCCATTCAGCGATGGTTTTCATGCCGAGGCTGAGCGCGAGGCTGACGATCGCCTCGACGATGGCGACGTTCGCCGGATGCGCGACCATGTTGACGATGAAGCTGCCGTCGATCTTTAGCACATCGGCCGGCAGATCCCTAAGATACGAGAATGAGGTATAGCCGGCGCCAAAGTCATCCAGCGCCACCTTGGCGCCGCAGCTGCGCACCCGGTCGATGAAGTCGCGGGTGTTACCGAGGTCGTGCAGCGCGACGCTTTCGGTGATCTCGATGCAGAGGCGGCTGGCGGCGCGCGGCATTCTTTCCAGCATGTCGAATGCATCCCTGACGAAGCGGCCGTCGTTCAATGACGCGCCGTTGAGATTCATGCAGACGAACTGGGTATTGGACAGGCGCGGGAGGTGCGTGTTGATCCACTCCAGCGTCGTCGACATCACCCAGCGGTCGATCACGCCGGTGCGCCCATATCCCTCGGCGGCGGGAATGAGCCGGTCGGCGGAAACGAGAGCGCCGTCCCTGCCGCGCATGCGGACCAGGACTTCGAAGTTGAGCGATGCATGCGGGTCCTTCAGGGACATGATGGGCTGCATATCGAGATACAGGCCATTCGTCGCGAGCTGGCCGGACAGATGCTCGGCCAGCGAGAATTCGGCCTCGCGCTGGCGGAAGATATTCGCATCCTTCTCATACACCACCAGCTGCGCACCCTTTTTCGCTTCGCGGCAGGCACGGTCCGCCAGCGCCAGCGCATCCTTGATATGCGTGGGCTCGCTGATCTCGATCAGGCCGATGGAACAATGCACCTGCAACGCCTTGTCCGCAATGCCGTAGGTCTGGTCCCCGACGGCGGCGATGATGCCGCGGCAGGTCCAGGCGGCAAGCTGGATCGACGTGTCCGGCATGACGATAACGAATTCGTCGCCGCCGACACGGCCCATCTGTTGCCCTGTCGCCAGCATGCCTTTGACCCGTTCGCACACCATGCGCAATATCGCATCCCCGACGGCATGGCCGTACAGGTTGTTGATGATCGCGAAGCGGTTGATGTTGAGGTATGCCAGGGAGAGCGGCCTGCCCTCCGCCAGTTGCTGCATGGCGCGGGCGAGCGTGTCTTCGATGCCGCGCCGGTTGAATACTTTCGTCAGCGGATCATTCTCCGCGAGATACATCAATTCCCGTATCGCAGCGGATTTTTCGGTGACATCCTGCAGCGAACCTTCGATCTTGCCGCGTGCCAGGGTAGCCTTGACGAGAAACCGCTTCCGCGCTCCGGTGCCGTCCTGCCCGGCGTCGTCGATCTCCAGTTCGCCGTCGGGCTGCATATGCACCATGGTCAGCAACTCGCTCCAGGAACCCGGCTGAAAATAACGTTCCCACTCCGCACCACCGCCTTTCATCACCTCATCGCCGAGCATGTTGCACAATGCCGGATTGGCGCTCTTGAAGCGCCCCTCCAGGTCGAGGGTGAACAAGCCGATCGGCATGGCTTCATAGGTATGCTCGAGTTCCTCCTGCGCATTGATCCGCTCCCTGTGCTCCATGCGTATATGCTCGGCCACGGCGAGTGCCGCGAGCAGGCTGGATGACAGCGCGGCGGTGACGCTGTTGATCGTACCTATCGTCCCCCGGAAGCCGAAGGCAGCCGAGATCACTTCGGAAATGCCGGCCACCATGGTGATGGCGAACGAGGCGGCATACCAGACCGCGACCGGCGTACGCCGGGCCAGCAGGATGCGGACGAGCAGAAAGCCGACCACCAGTACCGTGACGACCGATGCCACCCACAGCACCGGCAGGAAAGCCTGATATGACAAAGAGACCGAAAGCAGCAGCAGTGCCACGCACATCCACTGCACCATACGCATGGGAACCGGCGAGCCGAGACGCGCCAGATCGTCGCGGAACAGGGTCCTGAACATGGTGACGGTCAGTACGTAATAAATGGCCGTGGTCACCAGGCGCATCTGGAAAACCAGGTTGTGCGGCACGGTCTGCCCCAGCCATTGGACATCCCATCCGGCCGACAGCGCAGCCAGCCGGAGATTGACGATCAGCCAGGCGGAGAACAGGACATAGATCGTTTGACGGATGATCAGCGCGGTAATGAGCATGAACAGCGCAAGCACGATCAGCCCGCCGTCCAGCAATCCCGATTCGCGGTGAAACTTCTGCGCGGACACCGCAAGATCTTCGGCTCGCCATTGCAACAACGTCAGGCTGGCCGGGCCCACAAAGCGCGCCCGGCACAGGAAGGCAGTTTCGGTCAGTGCATAAGGACCGAGCGCAAACCCCGCTTTCATCCTGCTGATGTTTCCGCTCGCCTGCGCACGCGTGGCTGCACCGACGACGCTGAAAGCGTCCTCTTCCCAGCAAGTGATTTCGGTCATATGACGCGACGGGAATTCCACCGTCACGCCCTGGTCGGCGGGCATGTCGGAGAATGAGAACCGGAACCAGAACGGCGCCTCCGAGCGACCGCTGTCGAAGCGCTGGACGCCTGGCTGCCCAAGCAAACCGGATCTGGCCTGCTCGGGAGAGAGCGGCTTTCCCGTCTCCTCAAGATACTGAAACTGCAACTGCTGCGCGTCTTCGACCTGGAAATACGATTGCCAGCCGGTGATGGCCACAAGGGACATCACCATGATTGCCGCCGGCAGCGCGTACGTCCCCAGCCACGACAGGAACCTGTCCAGCGCATCGTGGATGGGTGAAGCCGTAGTTTTCCGCTGTACCAACTGTTGAGGCATAAGTTCGCAAGCGATGGCCGGAGATGTGACTGCCGTTAGAATGACGCGGCGAGGCAAATGCTTCCGCTTTCGCAGATGATGTACAAAGTACGACCAGACGCTATTACTCTTCGTTCCAGAATAGGAAAGAATTGCGGAACGTTCTACGGGAAATAGATATGCCGACGGACAAGTCGGCTTTGCTTGATGCAGGTCAATCGACCTGGGGTGGGATGTGGCGAATAAGACATGCAGCGTCGCTTGTCCATGTCTGCGCCGAGGGCATCGGCGAGGGAGGAAAGCAGTTTGGTGCTGCAGTCATCACGCTCGCCGAACAGTGCAAGATTATCGCAGCCTGAGCGTCTTCAGGGGTGCGAACGGCAACACATTATTCTTCGTTGCGCCTACATGAATGTCGGGATGCGATGTACGGATGAAAAAGTCATACAGGGGATGCATAGCGTCCTGCCACTTTGCCTTCGCATCGGCGACCTTGAGACGCATGATGCGATGCGGCATATCGCCGGCATGGCGCAGCGGAATGAACCCCTTCTCGGGATAGACATCCTCGAACATCAATCGCGCATACTGCCGATCGATCGGCGCCCTGCCGGCAACCACCATCGAATGGACGCCGCTGTCCCGGCAATACAGATAAAACGCCTTGAAGAGCACATTCTTCACCACGCGGCCGATCCGCTGCTCCGTCACGCCGAGGCGCGTGGCTTCGGCCAGCGTACGCCCTGCCAGCGAATCAGGCAAGGCAACCGATTGCTCGAGACAGAGCGGCTTGAAACGGTTGGTCTGGATACGCATCGTGCCCAATGCGGTGCCGTCGAGTTTGGACTCCGCAAGCAGTACCACCACGCCGTCTTCAGCGTCGGTTGCCTCCGGCTCCTTCAAGGATTCGGCAAACAGCGGCACATGCCGCTTGTAGGCGGCGTGACGTATTTCCACCGCTTTCGAAAGCGCTTGCGCATCGCTCGCCATGCGCACCGTAAAGGGCAACGTCTCCTCGATAGTTTCGGTCCGAGGAAACGAGGGCATCAGGAGAGGCCTGACGTTCGACGATGCGGCATGAAAGTTTGCTGGCGATAATTGCATGGTCATACGTCTCTCCTGACAACGGTGAAATCGGACAAGCAATGCAAGCGATTCCATGACTGCGAATCCATGCATGCTTGGCAAATCGGTTGCTTGTAGGAATCAACCGTGCCTGCGTCAGAGATTTCCTGCAGGAAAATAGTTCCGTAAGGAAGCAAATTCCGGCAGTGAAATTGAGGAAGAGTTTATGAGCAGCGGGGCCGCCCGCTGTGTGAGGTAGTTAGTAGCTTGGCTTATCTAAATAAAATCTTGGCCTTTTGTTCATGGTGCACTTCACATCGCTTCGTTAGTTCCTGCCAATATGACCCACCCTTTCTGACCGGGCGATCAACCTTAAGAGGCCGGCCCAGAATAGAGCGCTTGCGAAGCCGGGCAACATTGATGATCGAAAACTAACGTTGAGAATGGCCTGTGTTGCGCGCTGCACCCGGCAGCAGATTGGATTTGTCATCCATGCGCAGAGCGTGGGCGTGCACCCTGCGATACCGCCACATACCGAGCAGCAAAAGTATGGGCGATGCCAGCCAAAGCAAGAAAGTTATCTGAAGCCCCATGGCATCCTTCGATAACGGAAACACAAAAGGTGCCCCCAGCATCAGGAACAATGCACAGCCCGGCAGCCAGCACCATGGCCGGGGATCCCGTCCCTTTGCCGCAAGTAGAAAGGCAAAAATCATGAAAACGTTCGCAAACCATCCCGGAGAGATACCTGCGCCGGCGTCAATCCATCCAAACATCAACATGTAGAGCCCGGCACCACTTGGCAGTAACATCGACGCAACATACAAGCAAAGGCTTGCGATATAAAAGCGCCTATATTTACTCGTCACTAAAGATCGCCCGATTCGCTGCCTATCTTCGTCAAGCAACTTAGTTTCCCTATCATGCTCAAGCAGGGAGGGCTTGGGCTTGCATGCCTCAATATCCGTGCAGGTAGGGCTGCTCGGACACGCGCAGGCAACGCACCGGGACTCGTCCGGCATGTTGCTTGCCCCACAGGCCAAGCACCTCCATGCATAGGTCTTGTTCATTTCGCGATCCAATGTACTGGATATCCAGCGGCGAAGCCGGGTGTCTTCATTTGCATGTCAGTCAGCGTCTGCATTTCGCATGACTGACCACCGGCCTTCTTCACGTCGCTTCATCGCCTTACGTATGGCCTCGGTGGACACCAGCTTCAGGTTTGCTCGACTGCGCGCGCAAACACTTTCCTATGCGGCCACTCGACAAGCACTTCTACCACGCCGCCCTGCTTGCGATAAAACATTCAATAGGTTTCAACCTGATTGGCCAACGGTTCGAAGTACCGGCAGTAGAAAGCGTCTGTTATCTCCGACCACTTCAGCGCCGGGGCCGAACCCGTGCGAGGCCGAAAGACAAAACCTTCAGCGTCAAATGCCAAGGATTCATAATTCACTGGCCTCCGCAATTGATGCCACAAAACAGGAAGCAACAGCGCTACGCCTGCCATCCAGACGGTCGTTGCGTGAGTGGGAAACATGAGCGAACTTGTCAGGCAAGCTCCCGAAACACCCCACGAAATATAGTCGACTTTATCCATTCCGAACGTTTGAGGATTTCACCGATGAGCTTCGTGCGTATCGTCCTGTTGAGTGGGATCGCGAAAGCCTACCTCCTGCCACATCTCCATGCACGGCAATAGGAATAAAAGTATCGTCAGCACTACAGCGTTCGCAAACACTTTCATCGTGATACTGGCCGAACGGTAATGGCGCGAGACCGTAGCTCCCCGGCTGAATATTGGGTCCGCAACGGCTTCAGATTGCCTCGCCAGGGCGGCCCTGATGGAATACGGCTTCAATGTTATAGCCATCTGGATCGAGGATGTACGCGGCATAGTAGCGCTTGTGGTAGTGGGGACGCAAACCCGGCTGCCCGTTGTCTTTGCCTCCCGCAGAGATCGCCTGTCGAAAGAAGCAGTCAACCTGTTCTTCGCTCATCGCCCGAAAAGCGATATGAGTGCGCGGAGCATATGGCTCACCCTGAAACAACCAGAAATCGCCACCCGGATCGTCATGACTGCTTTGCTGCGCGCCAAAACTGACCGCACCGCTTACTTCAAGACAGACCTTATAACCCAGCGCGCCAAGTGTCTTGCAATAGAACGCCTTGCTTAGCGATAGATCCGATACCCTGATTCCTGTGTGGTCGATCATGCGTCCAAGGTGTCTTTCGACCGCCTTCTTATTGCCTTCAGATTTGCAATCTCCGCTAAAACGGCGGCAAGCACGCGGTCGTAAAGAAGCGGAGTGCGCAGGAATACACTATTGTTGTTGTCGGAGGAAATACATAGTTGAATCGATGTGGGCGTCGACGAACCATCCCAGAGGACACGACAGACCCTTGTGGAGTCGGACGGCATCCATGAGACTTTCTTGAAAAAGTAGGTTCTCCCATTACCTCGCTCGCGAGAATCTACGAGGAGGCCGATATCTTTGGTAAGTAGCTCGTGAATCTCATCTAAATTCATGGAGGCTATCCTGCCCTTCTGAGGCAATTGCTGGTGCCATTTAAAACTGACTTGACCGGCGCAAGGCGGCCGAGTCGAGTGATGTGTTAGCGGTGCAAGAGTGCTTCGGCGATTTCCTGCGCTCTTTCAACGCTAATCCCTTCATAAAAATCAATCGATAACGGATGCCTGGTTTTTTCCAACTCCAGGAACGGTCTAATCCCATCTGCCCTTGGCCTAACCTGTGTTTTCAACGCATATGTATTTTCATAGTACGGTAGATAGTTGGAGAGCCAACCAAAATATGAAGCGCTCGGGTCTGGTGAATCATATGTTTCACGATAGGGATTGAAACTGACCTCACTCAACGATGCCCATACGCCCCAAGTGAATGGTTCAGATACTCCGATGATCGGCACCTCTAGACACACTCTTACAAAAAAGTTATGTCCATCTTCGTCTTCGTACCAGCACAAGTCTGATCCAATCATTCCCGCTTCCTGCACTTCTTTCGCTTGCTCGAGAAATGGTGCAGGGGCGCGAAAAGCGAAGCTTGGTGCTCCTTCATGGATTTCGGCACAGCTTAGGCATTTAAACGCGAAAATTGCTGCCATGATTGGTCCTGCCAATTCCTAGTTATAGGACAGTTATGCCCGGCATGCATGCGACTTAGCCGGTAAGCACTGTGACTGCATTTGGCTAAATCTCCATCAATCCAAAATTTGGCACGAATCTGCATATGCGCATAGCGATAAATGACCGCGAAACAGGCATTGCCTACACTGCATCATTTGTTCTCGTAAGTTGCGGCAAAACCTGTCCCGCTGTATTCGTCAAATGCATTACGATTCACAGATGGAACGTGTCCATGACTATTGTGCAAGATGTTACACCTGTGTCAATTGTTTCCGCCATCGAAAACGCGTGTAAGTTATGGCTTAGTAACCGATATGTATTGAGGAACGTGTTAGGAAACCGGCCATAAAGCAGTAACAAAACAAAAGCCTCTGCCGCCAACCCGGCGGACAGAGGCGTCAAGAGGTCTAACCTACCTTCTCGTGAAATTGGTCAGCCAATTCAGGTTCGGTTCGAGATGCCAGGGTTCGTTGCCGCTCTGCCAGGCAGGCTGAAGAACATCTTCACTGCTGCCGCAGCCAGCGCCGCGCATATAACAATGGTCCGACAGGCCGCTGGTCATCCGGAGCTGCTGCACCATGTGCCATCCGCTGTTATTCGGGCTGACGCAACCGTGCGCCGTCAATCCGCAATTCAATCCGGTGACTTCCTGCATCTGGCTGCGCACCGTGATCGGCGTTGCGCCCATGAACTCGTCGTTCTCGCCATTCACGATGCGCAGCCGGTCGCTCGGCAGCGCGCGATTGCCATCGGCCACACACTGGCGCAGATCGGTCGTCGCATACTGCACGCCGGCGCCAAGGCCGTATGCCGCCTGGACGCGCGCATCGTGGTTCTTGGCGAGGATCGACATGATCGCCCCCTGGCTGAACCCTGCGACCACCAATCCCTTGCGGCAGTCCGCGCCCTTGCGGGAACAGATCTGCGTGACGGCGCTGACGGCGCTATCCGGATCGAAGACGCATTTCGCCTTGGCGCCGATCACGTTGCATGAGCCGAAGGCCGAATTCCCGTATTCGACCGTCGCCGCCACATAGCCCTTGGCCGCCATGCGCCTGACCGCTTCCAGCGCGGATGCATTGGTAAAATTTTCCCAAGTGCCTACCATGTAGACAAACACCGGATGCTTGCCCGGCGTGCTCGGCTCCATACCGACGATGTTGTACGTGCTCGAGCATTCGCCGCCGTCGGGACTGGCGCCGTTGTAGGTGGCGGTAAAGTTGGTCTGTGCGCAGACGGTGGCACTGACGAGCATGCCGGCACAGAGCATGCCGGCCATCTTCAGGGAATGTGTAAAACCTTGTCTCATATCCGACCCTTCTCTCTAGTGGAAAGTGTTTGTTATCCGGAAGCCAATGTTCATGGCATTTCCGTTAATAGCTCCCCAGCAAAGTTTGTGCCGACCTCAAGGAAAATTTACCCCGGGAAATGACAGGCATGATAAAGGGCAGCTTTGCAGGCAGTTTCCCGCAAATCGGCTCTGCGATCCGCGACGCTCCCGCACAACATCTCTTAGCGCCGCAGTTATACTGCCGAACCCGATGACGATGATGGAAGGAAAGGCAAACGTATGCGTCTGTTGAAACTGTGTGCCGGTATCGGCTTTTTCCTCGCAACCAGCGCTTATGCTTCCGGCGATGTCGACTATACAAAGCTGCAGCAGACCGTGGACGACGCTATCCGGCCGGCGATGCAGAAGTACGATGTCCCGGGCATGGCGGTTGCCCTCACGGTGAATGGAAAGCGGCATTTCTATAACTACGGCATCGCATCGAAAGAAACCAAGCGCCCGGTTACGACCAAGACCCTTTTCGAAATCGGATCGATCAGCAAGACCTTCACCGCGACCCTCGCCTCTTATGCGCACGTCAATGGCAGCATCGACCTGTCCGACAGTCCGGGTAGGCATCTCCCCGCTTTGCGCGGCAGCCGCTTCGACGAATCCACTTTGCTGGACCTGGGCACCTACACACCGGGAGGACTTCCGTTGCAGGTGCCGGATGGTATCGATAACAATGAGCAGCTGATCAACTACCTGAAAGCATGGCAGCCTGCTTACCAGCCTGGCTCCCAAAGGATGTACTCGAACGTCAGCATCGGCATGCTCGGCATGATCGCCGCAAAGAGCATGCAGACCGCCTTCGACAGCGCTGTCGAACGGACGATATTCCGCCCGCTCGGGATGAACAATAGCTACTTCCATGTTCCGGCAAACAAGATGGGCGATTATGCGCAAGGCTATTCCAAATCCGATCAACCGATCCGGATGCGCCCCGGCGTTCTTGCATTGGAAGCCTATGCGGTCAAATCGAATGCGCTCGACATGATTCGCTTCATCGAGGCGAACATGCGGGTGTCAAATATTGACGCCACCTTGCAGCGCGCGATCGACCATGCTCACATTGGGTATTTCAAATCGGGAGAACTGGTGCAAAGCTTGGTATGGGAGCAGTACCCGTACCCGACCGAACTGAAGCAGCTATTGGCGGGCAATGGCAATGCGATGGTATTCGAGGCGAACAAAGTCATCCGCTTCCATCCTCCATTGCCGCCGCAGTCCGAAGTGCTGATCAACAAAACCGGCTCCACGAACGGCTTCGCTGCCTATGTCGCTTACATTCCCGCACAAAAGCTGGGCATCGTGATGCTCGCCAATAAAAACTATCCTGCCGATGCACGCGTGACCGCCGCCTACCAGATACTGACGTCGCTGGCGAAGGGCGACGTGATGCCGTGACGCCGTCATGCTTTCCAGGCAGTGCGCGGCGTGCCGAAGCCTGCGCCGTGACGGACGATCCGTTTCGCGGTTTTGCTCTATACTTTTGGCAGACTTCATCCCTGCGCACCCCGCCAATTTGCCTTGAACCTCCTCGCCCTGATCGCCATGATGGTGCTGACGCACATCACTTTCACGGGCAGCCGTGTCTCACTGACACTCTTCGCAATCCATCTCGGCGCACCACCGGTGCAGGTCGGATTCCTCATGAGCCTGCTTGCGGTGATACCGATGCTGCTGTCGGTCCACGCAGGCCGGTGGACGGACCGCACCGGCGTCGTCAAGCCGACGCTCATCGCGTTGGTGCTGATGATCATTGGCACTCTGCTGCCGGGAACGCGTCCTTCGCTGTCCAGCCTTTATGTCGCCAGCGTGCTGCTGGGATCCGGCTTCATGCTTACTCACGTGGCGATTAATAATGCCGTAGGCCATGCAAGCACCGCCCAGAACCGCACGACCGCCTTCTCCTATCTCGCCCTCGGCTTTTCGATTTCCACCGTGCTCGGACCGGTCATTGCAGGCTTCGCGATCGATTGGGCCGGACATGCCGCGACATTTCTGATGCTTTCCGCGTTTCCCGTGATCGCACTGATTTTTCTGGGCGCGATCCGCAAGCTCAATTTCGTCCGCCCGACGCCGGCGACAGCGGCAAAAAGCGCCCGCGTGATCGACCTGTTGCGTCATGCGCCGCTGCGGGCTGTCTTCATCGCCAGCGGCCTGCTGTCCATGGGGTGGGATTTGTTTACGTTCATGGTGCCGATCCAGGGCGCACGCATCGGCCTGTCGGCATCCACCATCGGCCTGATCATGGGCGCCTTCGGCATCGGCACATTCGTGGTTCGCCTCCTGATGGGTCCGATCTCCCGGACATTTCCGGAGTGGCGCGTGCTTACCGGCGCACTGGCGATCACGGCCTTCGTGTACCTGCTCTTCCCCTTGTTCCATGCGGTGCCGGTGCTTCTGGCATTGGCCTTTCTGCTCGGCCTCGGCCTCGGGTCGGCGTTGCCGATGATCATGAGCCTCATCCACAAAACAGCTCCACCCGGCCGCACTGGCGAAGCGGTAGGTGTGCGTTCGACGCTGATCAATGCGAGTCAAACCGTCTTGCCGCTGTTTTTCGGCGCGCTCGGTTCGGCGGTGGGAACGGTGCCCGTGTTCTGGGCCCTGGCAGGCATGCTTGCCTCTGGCGGTGTGTTTGCAGGCCGGCGAAAGGAAGACGCGTCCTGATGGACAATGAAAGGCGCCGAAGACGCCGAGGACGTCCAATCGCGTCCGGTGCACATGCAGGCATGCGGCTTTGCAAGAGCAGCAGGCGGCGCCGTGCCCTATCGAATCGATGTTACCCGCATGGCTGACGGCGCGATAACGCCTCAGTAAGGATGTTCTGCCATCCCGGGGCGGTACGCATCAGCCGTCATTTGGCCGGATCCTAATTGCTGCGCGTCGCATGGTGGATCGCCACACCGATGGCGACCAGCTTTTCAATCACCTCCGCCTGGCTTGCTACCCCCATCGCTTCCTTCAGGAGATGCAAACCGTCACGAGTGACATTCGACACCGGCACATTAATGAAGCCATCGGCTACGGGAGTTTGTGATGACCTGACTTTCTTGGTTCTCATTGCGATACTCCGACGTGAATGGTGATATTCCATGCCGAATCCTTAGCCGACTGTTGAGAAACGGCTGCGCGTGCCGCTTTTCAATAGCCTGCCGAAGACATGCGGCGCCAAGAAAAAGGGGCGCTTGATGCGCCCCTTCCCAGCATCAAGTATTACTTGACCTTTACTTTTGCAACCAATGCCTTCAATGACGGCGCTGCCTTGAAGCGCACGTTCTTGGATGCCTTGATTTTAATCGCTTCTCCCGTTGCCGGATTCCTGCCTTTGCGGGCAGCGCGTTCGGTAACGGTGAAAGTGCCGAGATCCGGAAAGGAAAAGCGCCCTTCCTTCTTCAGGTCCGCGCCCACGAAGCCGAATACCTGCTCGACAATCGCCTTCGCCTGCACCTTGGTCAGGTTCTGGTCGGTGGCGACTTTTTCAATGATTTCTGCCTTGTTCATGAAACTCCTCTACACATCTGGCATTGCTGTTAAAAAGATTTTATGTTGAAGAACCCTGATGCCGCATGGACCGGCAATGTTGTCGGCAGTGCCATGCGCCGCGGATCCTCCACCGCTATTCTGACTTCTCGGAGGCAAGCTGTCCAAAAAGTTTCATTAATGAATCATGCGAGGAGCAATTTTCGATACAACGCCCAACGATCTGTAACCAACATTCAGTCCATCCTCCTCAATATCTCCCGCCATCCGGCACCGGCGATCAGGCTTTGGGACGCATCATCCTGAAGCGGCCTTCCGGACTGATTCCGAAATAATCGGCGGCGCCACCGCCGCGCAGGATGGGCTGCGCCCCCGCCGTGTCGTATTTGCCGTCGATCAGCAAGGACTGCAGGATATGAACACCGACCACTTCGCCGAACACGACCCAGGTTTCGACGTTTTCTCCTTTTGCCGTCTGCAGGCGGACTATCTGCGTCACCCGGCACTCGAAGGACACCGGGCTTTCCAGCACGCGCGGCACAGCGACGACGCGAGATGCCCCAGGGGTGACGCCTGCAAGCGCGAACTCATCGACATCAGGGCCAACCGGCGCACAGCTCGCGTTCATCGCCTCGGCGAGCGGACGGGTTGCCAGGTTCCAGCAAAATTCGCCGGTCTGCTGCGCATTGCGAAGGGTGTCCTTAGGACCGATGCTGGAGAAGCCGATAATCGGCGGCGTGTAATTGAATGCGTTGAAGAAGCTGTAGGGAGCGAGATTCAGCCGCCCTTCCGCGTCCTGCGACGAGATCCAGCCGATCGGACGTGGTCCGACGATCGCATTGAACGGGTCATGCGGCAAGCCGTGCCCTTGTTCCGGTTCATAGAAGTGGATGGATGACATGCGATGCCGTGCGCGCATAAGTGATGGCATCGATTCTATCCTTCTATGCAATTCGTTGCATTCTCATGCATCGTAACCACCGGTGGATGAGAAGCACCCGCTATCGGATGCCCATAAAAAATGCCTGCATCTCCAAGGGAAATGCAGGCATGCATGACAGCCGAACTGGAAAGATCAGATCGTCGCGGGAATGTTCGGTGCGACCGGACCGGACCTGCCCACTCTTTTTTCAGGGGCGCCGTACTTCGGCGGGCGCGGCGGAAAGCCTTTCATGATGTCTTCGATCTGGTCCGCATCGATCGTCTCCCATTCGAGCAGCGCCTCGGTCATCGCTTCCACCTTATCGCGGTTCTGTTCGAGCAGGCTGCGCGCCAGTGCGTACTGGCGATCCAGTATGCCGCGGATCTCTTCATCGACTTTCTGCTGGGTTTCTTCCGAAACGGATGTCGTCTGCATTCCAAACATCGGGTCCTGTGCGTCATCGACATAAACCATGGTGCCGAGTGCTTCCGACATGCCGTAACGGGTGACCATCGCACGCGCAAGTTTCGTCGCACGTTCGAAGTCGTTCGAAGCGCCGGTCGACATCTGGTTCATGAATACTTCTTCGGCGATCCGTCCGCCAAAGAGGATGGCGATGTCTTCCAGCATCTTGTCCTTGTACATGTTTACCCGGTCATGCTCGGGAAGCTGCCATGTCAGGCCAAGCGCAAATCCGCGCGGCATGATCGTGACCTTGTGAACCGGATCGGCCTTCGGCAGCAATGCCGCGACGACCGCGTGGCCGGATTCGTGATACGCCGTATTGCGGCGCTCTTCCTCGCGCATGACCGCGGACTTGCGCTCCGGGCCCATGATGATCTTGTCCTTTGCATCTTCAAAATCGCGCATGTCGACGATGTTCTTATTGCGGCGTGCCGCAAACAACGCGGACTCGTTCACCAGGTTCGCCAGTTCGGCGCCCGAAAAACCGGGGGTGCCGCGCGCCAGCACATCCGCGCGCACATCCTTCGAGATGGGCACATTGCGCATATGCACATTCAGGATCTGCTCGCGGCCGCGGATATCGGGCAGACCGACCATGACCTGGCGGTCGAAACGGCCGGGACGCAGCAGCGCCTTGTCGAGCACGTCAGCGCGGTTGGTTGCCGCGATGACGATCACGCCGGAATTGCCTTCAAAGCCATCCATCTCCACCAGGAGCTGATTCAGTGTCTGCTCGCGCTCGTCATTGCCACCGCCCATGCCGGTGCCGCGCTGGCGGCCTACGGCATCGATCTCGTCGATGAAGATGATGCAGGGGGCATGCTGCTTCGCGTTGTTGAACATGTCGCGAACACGCGATGCACCGACGCCGACGAACATCTCGACAAAGTCCGAACCCGAGATCGTGAAGAACGGCACTTTCGCCTCGCCTGCGATTGCACGGGCCAGCAGGGTCTTACCTGTTCCCGGAGGGCCGACCATCAGCACGCCGTGCGGTACTCGCCCGCCAAGCTGCTGGAACTTTCTCGGTTCGCGCAGGAACTCGACGATCTCGCCGACCTCTTCCTTCGCTTCGTCGCATCCGGCTACATCGGCAAACGTAACGTGATTGGACTTCTCATCCAGCATGCGGGCCTTCGATTTGCCGACGGACAGCGCGCCGCCCAGTCCGCCCTTGCCTTGCGATTTCATCATGAAGAACACCCACACGCCGATCAGCAGCAGCATCGGGAACCAGGAGATGAACAACTGGGAAAGGAAGGATGGGCCTTCGGGATTCTTCACATCGAATTTGACGCTGGCGGCGATCAGGTCATTGATCAGGCCGCGGTCCAGCATGGTTGCAGTCGACTTCAGCAGCGTTCCGCTGTTGGTCACCGCGAATACGTTGTCCCCTTCAATGGTGGCCTCTTTGATGTTTCCGGCCTTGATTTCTTTCAGCAATTCCGAATAGGCGATCGACGAGGCGCCGGAATTGCTGCTGGGGCCGCTCATCTGTCCAAATACGAGGAAGACAGCAAAGATGACGGCAGCCCAGATTGCGTTCCTAGAGTACTTCTGATTCACATGTCCTCCTGGCTAATACAACAAGTAGGCAAATTACGATTAATGGTAAGGTCGGGTCGGTGGGCTTGTCGGTCGGCGTCATGCATTTACATGATCGGCTGCCATGCGACATTACTTTTGCGCCAAAGATCCTAATAGTGGGTCAACTTCTTTAAAAGCGATGTTTTCAGGTGCATCACTTCGGATAAACAGCAGAACAGAATTGACAAAAGATTCACATGCGCTCATCAACGCAAGCGCGTTTTGCGCTACATCGTCACATGCGGATCGCGTCAGAGGCGACAGCCAGGATGTGAAATAAATAACGGGTGGCACGCTGTAGCTATCAGGTGGGGACAGAGTCGCTTTATACAAGCGCAAGACAATACCGGCAGTCTAACGCGATTTGCGGACATCCATGCGTCGCATCAAAACCCGTCCATGCATACGGGTCCCGGCAGAACTCCGCTTCCGCTGCTTCGCACACCGTCAAGCGGCGACGGTCGCTCATTATTCAATGCCGGGTCAGGGGCGGCATTAAAACAGTTGCTGCAGCACGGGCAAAAAACCGCACCAATGCAGGCAAGTGCTGCAGAGTCAATTTCATCGCCAGTCGAACGATATTGAATGTGCTCCTTACATGCGAAAGCGGTTACCTGGCCCCCACTTCCGTCATGGCTATTTGAATGAGTCGCTTTGAATGCCCCGCGCAGGGACGACCAGGGTGTTCGGCGCCGCATGCCGTGCCTGGCGCTTCTCGGTGCTCCTTGGACTGGCAAACGATAGTGGGCCGGGCGCTCCTGAAATTGAAGGAAGTTCGATCACCGAATTCTTCTGCCATAACTGATCAGCCAGGATGCGCAGTTGCGATGCTTCCGCAAACAAGTTCTGACTCGGCCGGAGCTTGAGCGCCTGAGCACGCAATGCCTCCGACTCCAATACCGTGGCAAGCGTGCATAGATGCTCTGATAGAGTCCTCGTGCTGACCATGTTCATGATGTGCCCTCCTTTCGTCTGTTATGACCATCATGCCTATAGTCCAGCACCGTGAAAAGAGAGATCGAGAATTGATATTGAGACCGTTGCTTTTTGATTGAAAGTCATTCGGGATTGCAATCATTCATGCTGGCAACACATTGTTTGTCATCGACGATGTGTTGTAGATGGATTCGGCTTTCTGTTCTTTCAAAGCAAAACAATATGCACTTTCCCGAAGCTAATGCGCGCAGATGAATGCCGGCAATAATTGTTGCGCTCATGCACTCGTGAGTCTCTTCAATCCGCATCCATGAATGAGCCAGGTCACCAATGCAACGGACAGACCTGAACTGTGCTTGGTCGAAACGCTGAATCACCATGTCACATCTCATTCTCCGCGATAAGTGCATTCGTTCTGGGCCAGATCAGGAGGAAAAGCATTGAGGCACCTGCCTCGCAATCACCCGCGCAGGTTCGAGAAAGGAGCGCGACGATGTTTCCAATTCGCTGGTAATGTTCTGATTCCACATTACCTCATGGCACCGCACAACCATCCACTATGAATACAGCCCCCATCCCTTTTCGTCTGTCAGCAGAAAAGCGCGAGGAACAGATGCGCGCTTTTAACATGCGCAATGAAATTCTCTGGTTCGGTTTTCAAGGCGCATTCGAGGAACCGGGAACGGCGGTCATCACGTTTTCCAGATTGGAGACCGGAGCGCTTGGCGGTGGCGGTACCCCGGCGGTCAATGGCGGTGTCATCGCCGCCGGGTTCGACGCCGCCTTCGTGCTGGCCGGTCTGGGGCAGTACGACACGGATGTCGTCGTCACCCTGGACCTGTCCGTGCAATTCCTGAATCTCGCTACCGTCAGCCCATCGCTGGCCTTTGAAGCGCAGGTCGTGCGCTCGGCAAAAAACTTCTGCTTCGCGCAGGGCGTGTTGAGGGATCGAAAGAATCCTGATGGTCCGGCTTACTCGTTGGGCAAGGCCATGGTTGCGCCGGCGAGGTAGTCTGTTATACCGAACCGATATCAAGCGTATTCGTGCGATGCAAGAAAAAGGGCCAGCGCTTGCCGGCCCTTTGATTTTCTGGTGCTGATGAGACGAATCGAACGTCCGACCTACTGATTACGAATCAGTTGCTCTACCGACTGAGCTACATCAGCAATGGCAAATATTCTAGCAAAAACATTTTTGTTTTCGCCACTATCACGTTTGCAGCAGCTTAACCTTTGCGCATCCTCTATCCTTTTACCTGACTCAATCACAGGCTGAAGGCGCGCATCGTCAGATTGTTTCTGTAACCAGGCAAGTCCATCCTGTGAACGCTCGTCATTGGCACAATGCTCAAAGCAGACAGGCAAGATCATGATTTGCGCCAACGACATTACGCCTCGTCAAATTTCCTGATTCCAATGCTTCATTTCATTGATTTATATCAGGCACATGAAATTCCGCTTCGGAACGCGCATTTCCGTCCCCGTCTCTTATAGACGGAAAATCAACATCCGCTATTAACCCTCTTTCCGGGTTGCCGACACAGCGATGAAACCATGTCGCTTTGTGCCGGTAGCCGGCCCTGATTTACCCGGTCAGGCATGGTCTCTCACGGCGTCTGTTTTCCAGTTTGCATATCCACTTAACCCGGCATTTCGGGACTTGGACGAGCAAGTCGAAATGTCATTCAACGTAAAAAGAAGAAAAGGACCGTTTCATGATTCGTCTTACAGACAGAGGTACCCGCTTGGGCGCGGGTGCCGGTTACAGCTTATTGTCCCTGCTCCTTGTCGCCTGCGGCGGCGGTACATCGTCGATTTCGCCGCAGGCAGGCACTTCGTCGGGCGCCTCCTTGCTGCATCATTCATCCACTGTATCGACAGCATCGGGCACGACACGTGTCATTGCCGAACACTCCGGCCAGTGCCTGGACGTGCGCGGCGGCACGGCGGCAGTTCAGGATGGCGCCCTGATCGAGCAATGGAGCTGCACCGGACAGTCCAATCAGGATTGGACACTCGTACCGTATGGCAGCAGCTATGTGCTGCGGGCAAGCAGCAGCGGCAAGTGCATCGAGCCGGTCGGCGGCGGTACGGCGAATGAGACACGGATTCAGCAAAGCACCTGCAACGGCAGTGCGAATCAGTTGTGGAACGTCCGACTCAAGCCGACGGGGGGCAGGTACGAGATCGTGCATACCGTTGCCGGACGCTGTCTCGATGTGATCGGCGGACCTGCCGCTACGCAGGAAGGCGTGCTTACCGAGCTGTGGGACTGCACCGGTCAGGCGAACCAGTCCTGGGCGCTGAGCCTGCCGGTTTCATCATCAGCGTCTTCAACCGCGGCCAGACCCGTCATTGCCAAGCACTCGAACAAGTGCCTGGACGTGATGGGCGGCCCGGGCGCGACCCAGGATGGCGCGCTGATCGAGCAGTGGAGCTGTACCGGCCAGGCGAACCAGGACTGGACGATCCGTGAACGAGGCAACGGACTGTTCGAGCTGATTGCGCGAAGCAGCGGCAAATGTCTTGATGTGAGGGAGGCAAACCCGAACAACGAAGCAGTGATCCAGCAGTGGACCTGCAACGGGCAAGTGAACCAGCTATGGCGCATGGAACCTCTGTCCAATCGCGGCGAATACCGGTTCACCACCGCGCTGGCCGGCGGACGCTGCCTCGATGTCAGAGGCGGGACCGGTGCGACAGGCGATGGCGCGCTGATGGAATTGTGGGACTGCACCGGCCAGGACAACCAGACCTGGACGATTGGCGGCGGCGGTACACCGACTGCCCAGGATCAGGGTGACGGCCCTGCAACGGCGGCTTATTTTGCCGGTGCCAATGGCATTGCCCGAGATGCGGCGGGTAACCTGATCGTAGCCGACCGCGGCCACCATACGATTCGCAGAGTGGCGCCTGACGGCAGCGTGACGACCGTGGCGGGCGCGGCAGGCCAGCCCGGTTATGTCGATGCCCAGGGCAGCGCCGCACGGTTCATGTCGCCGACGGATGTGGCGGTAGATCGAGCCGGCAATATCTACGTCGTCGAAGCCACCAGCAAGGCGATCCGCAGGATCAGCCCTGCCGGCGTTGTGACGACGCTGGCCGGATCGTTCACTGCGGCAGGCAATACCGATGGCACGGGCGCGGCAGCCCGGTTCACCTCACCGGAACATCTCGTCGCGGATTCTGCGGGCAATGTACTGGTCGCCGATATACACCGGCGTCCGGTGTTCAGTGGTGGCTACCATACCGCTTTTATCCGCAGGATCGCGCCTGATAGTACGGTAAGCACCTATCCTACGCCGCCTAGCAGCAATCCCTCTGTACCTGTTTTGCAAACCGTCAACGGCTTGGGGATCGATGCGCAGGATAATCTGTATGTCACGAACCTCGAAGGTTATGCAGGACCCAGCAGCGGTGGCAGGCAAGGATGGGGCAGTATCGATCGCATTTCGCCTTCGGGAGAGGTCACCTACTTTGGCGGTGGCGGTGGCATGGCAGTCGACGGAGGACTTTACAATATGACGGACCTCACAGTCGACAACGCAGGTCGCGTCCTGGTCTTTAGCGGCGGCAGACTCGTCCGGGAAGGATCGAGTTCAACTCTGCGAAATCCCGGCATTTACGTCGCCGAAGAACGCGGAGGCACTCGCGTCAGCGCCCAAACCGGCAACGATCTGGTCACCGATGCAGCCGGCAACATCTACGTGACGCATATGTACGGCGTCTGGCGTATTTCCCCGAATGGCGCGGTGGTGCAGTTCTCGGGTGCGGTGCCAGGCAACACACCGGGCTAACCGGCATCGGATCGCTCTGGATAAGGAGTACCGGGCGATCCGGGACAAGGCTTAGGAAGCCTCGGGCATCAACTGAAGATAAGAGGCCGGCGTATGCCGGCCTTTTCTTTTGCATGCGTGGCGGCACAGTCGGTGCCGAACACGAAACGCGCTACTGCTCCTGGTGATAACCCGTCACCCGCTCCACTTCATTCTTCGATCCGAGGAACACCGCGACACGCTCATGCAGTTTCTTCGGCTGGATGTCGAGAATGCGTTCCTTGCCGTTGGTTGCGGCGCCGCCGGCCTGTTCCACCAGGAAGGCCATCGGGTTGGCTTCGTACATCAGGCGCAGCTTGCCTGGCTTGTCCGGTTCGCGGGCGTCGGCCGGGTACATGAAGATGCCGCCGCGATTCAGGATGCGATGCACATCGGCGACCATCGAGGCAATCCAGCGCATGTTGAAGTTCTTGCCGCGCGGACCGGTGTCGCCGGCCTGGAGTTCGTTGATGTAACGCTGCACCGGTGGATACCAGTGGCGGGCGTTGGAGGCATTGATCGCGTATTCCTTGGTGTCGGCCGGGATCTGCATGTCGCGCTGGGTGAGGACCCAGGAACCCATTTCGCGGTCGAGGGTGAAGCAGTTGACGCCGTCGCCGGTGGTGAGCACCAGCACCGTCTGCGGGCCGTAGACCGCGTAGCCGGCGGCGACCTGCTTGCTGCCCGGCTGCAGAAAGGCTTCCTCGGTCGGCGCGCTCATGCCTTCCGGCGCTTTCAGGACCGAGAAGATCGTGCCGATGGAGACGTTGACGTCGATGTTGCTGGAGCCGTCGAGCGGATCGAACAGCAGCAAGTACTCCCCTTTCGGATAGCGGTTCGGGATCGGGAAGATGCCTTCCATTTCCTCCGACGCCATGGCGGCAAGATGGCCGCCCCATTCATTGGCTTCGAGCAGCATTTCATTGGAGATGACGTCGAGCTTCTTCTGCATCTCGCCCTGCACGTTCTCGCTGCCGGCGCTGCCGAGGACTTCGCCCAATGCGCCTTTGCTGACGGAGTGGCTGATGGTCTTGCAGGCGCGGGCGACGACTTCGATCAGGAGACGCAGCTCTGCCGGGATCTTGTTATGCAGTCGTTGTTCTTCGACCAGGTATTGGGTGAGGCTGACACGTTTCATGGGCTTGGTTTCCGTGGTGGCGGGTTTTATTGTGAATGGTTTTGGATCGGTTGTCTGGCTTGGCCTTGGGTTGCTATGTGCTTCTGAATTCCCGCCTTCGCGGGAATGACAGGATTGATGTGAATTTTTCTTGGTTTTCGGGTTGCTGCCTGTTTTTGTTGTTGGGTAGATTACATCGTTGCTGAATGGAATGTTTCGAGGTAGCGCAAAGTGAAGGTGTTGTTCATGATTTCACTAAAAATGAAGAAAGGAATTTTTCAGGTCCATAGCTTGGTTTGCCCCAAAAAAGGAAGGTCCCCTCCCTCTCTCAGGGGGAGGGTTAGGGAGAGGGGTAATGAGTTTGGGCTATTGCATGCGGTGGCTCGACCTCCGCACCCCTACGCGGGCCGCCCCATCCCAACCAAGCGGATTGTCCTTACGGACAATCCGCTGTGCAGGCGGACAGCATGCTATCCGAATTCCCTGCTACGCCCCCCTACGAGGGGGAAGGAGCCGGTCATATCTCCGGGTTAAAGACTCCACTCCAGATTCACTACATTATCGGCTTAAGCTCAAACATCACGGCGCCAGCGCCTTCGTCACCACCTCCGCCACATCCTTCGACAAGCCCTTCGTTCCCGCCACCTGCTTCAGCGCTACGCGCATCTGCTCCTGCAACGCAGGTGTGTATTTGCGCCAGCGGTCCAGCGTGCGCGCCAGTCGCGCCGCGACCTGGGGATTGAGGGTATTGAGCGCGATGACCTGCTCGGCCCAGAATGCATAGCCGCTGCCGTCTGCCGCATGGAAGCGCGACGGATTGCCATTGCAGAAGCTGAAGATCAGGCTGCGGGCACGGTTCGGGTTCTTGAGCGAGAAGGCGGGGTGCTTCATCAGTTCGCGCACTGCGTCCACATCGGTGGTGCGTGACATGCCCTGCAGCATGAACCATTTGTCGATGACCAGTGCTTCGCGTTCGAAGTCGGTGTAGAAGGATGCCAGTGCGGCATCCTTGCCCGGCGCATTGCTGTTGATGAGCGCAGATAATGCGGCAATCCGGTCGGTCATGTTGTTGGCGTTGTCGTACTGCGTCTGCGCCTGCAGATGCACGTCGGCGTCGCCCAGTTCGGCGAGGTAGGACAGGGCGAGATTTTTCAGCGCGCGCTGCCCGGCCGAGACATGGTCCGGGCTATAGGTGCCGGGCGTGCGGTTGGACTGGTAGGCAACCATCAGGTCCATGCGCAATGCTTTTGCAAGCGTGCGGCGCAGCGTCTGGCGCACAGCATGGATGGCGTGCGGATCGATCACCGCCATCTGTTCGGCGATGATGGTTTCCGACGGCAGCGTGAGCGCGAGTTCACGGAAGGCCGCATCCAGGCTTTCATCGTTGAGCGTGGCGCGGAAGCTGTTGACGAGCACTTGATCGTCCAGGCCGGTCTCGCCGGGGGCGGCGCCATCGCGCACCGCTTCCACCATCGCCAGCATGCGGCGGGTGGCGAGGCGCTGCCCGGCTTCCCAACGATTGAAAGGGTCGCTGTCGTTGGCCATCAGGAAGGCAAGGTCGGCATCGCTGTAGTCGATGTCCAGGATGACCGGCGCGGAGAAGTCGCGCAGCACCGATGGCACCGGCTTTTGCTGCACATTCGCGAAGACGAAGGTTTGCTTGTCCTCGGTAAGTTCCAGCACCAAGGTGGTGGGCGCGTCGCCTTCCAGTGTCTGGCCATCGAGATACAAGGGCATGTCCTTGCCCCTGCGGTCGAGCAGTCCGACGGCAACGGGAATGTGGAACGGCAGTTTCTTTACCTGTCCCGGCGTCGGCGGGCAGGACTGGGACAGCGTGATCTCGAACTTCTGTCCGGCCTCATCGTAACGCGCCTCCACGCTGACGCGCGGCGTGCCGGCCTGGCTGTACCAGCGCTCGAACTGGGTCAGGTCGCGGTCATTCGCGTCCGCCATCGCGGCGCGAAAATCGTCGCACGTGACCGCCTGGCCGTCGTGTCGCGCGAAGTATAGGTCCATGCCCTTGCGGAAACCTTCGCGGCCGAGCAGCGTCTGGTACATGCGCACCACTTCGCTGCCTTTTTCATAGATGGTGACGGTATAGAAGTTGTT
>JAESFT010000357.1_pt1 | contig 32253 bp, 29 predicted proteins | sample 9269451 | NCBI WGS metagenome assembly JAESFT01 (sample SAMN14502557, study PRJNA617106) | algae metagenome | isolation source: Scytonema hyalinum WJT4-NPBG1 and co-occurring heterotrophs from well... | place: USA: Mojave Desert, Joshua Tree National Park, California | collected 2006-05-25
CATTGATGATTACGCTGGATCTCGATATCAAAATCATCATTATCCTGTTCGGCTCGTTTGTTTCCGGCACCATGTTGCTGGTGATGCGCCGGCACGCTGCCAACCAGCGGGAATACGACTCACTCCATCTGATCGGCGAACACAAGCATTGAATGACTACACGGCCGCTATCATGCGGCTGATGCGTTCACCCGCCCGATCGCGCCAGCCATCGGGCACGATAAACCCACGATCGGACTCTTCGAACCGGCCATCGTCCGCATGCATCAATGCGATCATCACGGGCATATCGTCCCGGATGAAATGATCCTTCAAAAAATTCTCAAGCGTTTCGCTGGACATGCATTGGTCTGGCGTAGCGCTCGCCGGAGCCAGCCAGCGTAAGCGCGAAAGAATTACGAATCCGTCTGCTTTCAGCTTCCTGAATTCAGCTGCAGGCAGCCAGAATCCACGGCAAGGCGGCGGCATCGCAGCAGCGCTCCACGGTGTACCGCCGTAGTAGAAAAGCCACCCCTTAACCAATGCCTGAGCCGCTGCAACAGGTTGCGGCAAATACGCGGACGCCGCCGGATGCAGCGACAACGCAAGTTGCTGATCCATGATTTTGCGCATTTTCGCGCCCAGCGTATCGGCGAGATTCGGACCGACGAAATGATCCGGTAGGTCATCCGCTCCGTCCGACTCGAGCAGATAGAACTTGGTCGCGAACTCCCAATGAAGCAGGCTATTCCCCTGTTTCAACAGAAAATCAAACTCTCCGATTGTGGCATTTTTGCCGTTTTGAACTTGCAAGCCATGTGCGGCAAGCGTCCCATTGAACGCAAAGAAAAATGCCATCAGCTTTTCTGCATATCGGCCAAGACGGTTCATCGGCTGATCGCCGAGATAGGCATGCAGTGATTGCGGCTGCTTATCCAGCGTATTGAGCCAAATGATCGTGGCCGGTGTCGGTTCGTGCAGGGATGCAATCTTCCCTTGCCATTGCGGCGCCTCCGGGTCGAGCAGGTTTGGCGCATCCAGCAACCATGCCAATGCCCGCACGTGCGGGTCGTTCAGGTGTCTCCAGCGACAATGAAAATACGACTGAAATGTCGTTGCATCACCGGCCATACGTCGCCATCGCAAGGCACAGATCGTCCCAGGCCTTTTTCTTATCAGTCAAACTGCGCAACAGGTAAGCCGGATGATAAGTGACCACCAAGGGGAGATCGGCATAGGTGTGCACGGTGCCCCGCAGCTTGGATACTGGCGTGTCCGGGCGGAGATTCAGCAGGGACAAGGCGGCCGTCTTGCCGAGCGCCACGATGATGGATGGCTGAATCAGGCTGATTTGGCGTTGAAGATACGGTATGCAGGCTGCCGATTCTTCCGCGGTGGGTGGTCGGTCCTTGCCGGCGGCATCGGTCGGCCGGCATTTGACGATATTCGCGATGTAGGCGTTGTCGCCGCGCTTGAGTCCGAGCGCAAGTAGCATGTTATCGAGCAGTTTTCCCGCCTGACCGACAAACGGCTCGCCCCGCAAATCCTCGTTTCGTCCCGGCCCTTCGCCGACGAAGAGCCATTTTGCTTTTTCGTCACCGACGCCGAAGACCGTGTGCGTACGGTTGCGGCAGAGATCGCATTTGGTGCAGCCTGAAACGGTTTCCTTGAGTGTCGCCCAGTCCATTCGGGCGATGACCGCCGGGTCATAGTTGCTTGAACCATGCGTTTCCATCTCGGGCATTGCCGGCTCGAAAAGAAGATCGTCGTGTGGCGCCGGCGCAGCCACAGGCTGCTCGACAATATGTTCGGGCCTGGGCTTGGGTTCAGGCACAGCCTCGATCTGCACCGAGCGGCGCTTCCATACCGGTCCGATGCCGATTTCTTCGAGATAGGCACTACGGCGCTGATCATTCGTCATAGCATGAACCTCATTACAATAGCGTCTTCCCGCCCACCGTTTGCTGCCGGATAATATCCCTTTCGACGCCCTATCTGGATGAATCCGTAACGTGCATACACTGCCAGTGCACGCGGGTTCGAGGGACGCACTTCAAGCAATATCGATGTCATGCCGTTGTCGCGGGAAATTTCGGCGGCTTTGTCGAGTTGCATCCTGCCGACACCGTTGCCATACAAGTCCCGCCGCACGGTGATGTTCAATAAATGCGCCTCTTCAACCGCGAGCATCAGCAAAAAATAGCCGGCGAGTTTGCCGCAACCGTCGCGCAACACCCAGGTTTCGTAGCCGTTGTACAGAGAATCCAGAAAATTGCCGCGCGTCCACGGGTGCGAGTACGCCGCATTCTCAATTACCAGAAGCTCGTCCAGATCGCTTACCCGCATGCGCGCGAACTGAAACAATGATGCCGGATCGGCAGACGCCCAGTGCACCGCACTCATGCCACCACCTTCGCGCGGCGCTCCTCGGTGGTAAGCGCCACCTTGTTGCGCAAATATAAAGGCCTGGCGTCGCGGGCATGAATCAGTATGCCTTTTTCAAACTCGATTTGCGCAAGCGCTGCAACAGGGCCGGCATGCGGCATCACCTCGAAACATCCGGCATCCCGACGCAGATGCCCGAGTTGCGATGCATAGGCAGTCAGGCCGTTTCCGCAGGCAATCGCGTCGCCGGCCGGAACCACATCGGCGGCCATCGAAAGCGTCGGCGCTGTTACGATTTGCCACTCGCGACCACTATGGCGATATTGAGCCCAATACACCTCGTTCATTCGCGCATCCAATACAGTCACCACGTCGGATACACCAGCCCTGTCACGGCAGGCCTGCGCCATCGCTGACAGAGTAACAATCGGAATCACCGGAAGGTCGGCACCAAAAGCCAATCCCTGCGCAACGCCGCAGGCAGTGCGCACACCGGTAAACGACCCCGGACCCGACCCGAAAGCGATCGCGTCGCACCCGGCGAGTCCAATGCCGGATTCCGCAAGCAATTGCTGCACCATGGGCAGCAATGTCTGAGAGTGGGTCTGCGGGCCCGACGCCTCCTGGCAAATCAACTTTCCATCGCGCAGTAATGCGACGGATGCAAGTTCAGAGGATGTTTCAATGGCAAGAATAGTAGGCATACGATATTTTACCGCGCCATGTAATTAAAGAAGCTTGCAAGAATGCCGTAAACAGGGATACGACTAGGGAGTAAAAGAATGGAAACAGGAAATATCGCAGCGCTGGCGACAACCATTGCATCCACGACCACCAACCAGGCAATCGGTATCGCGGTGGCTAAAAAGGCAATGGAAATTCAGGAAACGAACGCCCTTGCCCTGGTACAGGCATTGCCGGCGCCGACGCCCAACCTGCCGCCACATCTCGGCCGAAATATCGATACCACAGCCTAGCTTTCTGCAATTGCAAGAGCACGTACAACCTGATCTCCGTGAGCGGTCGCAGCCGGCATCCCTTACAATGAGCGTCTTTCCTTCCTTCATCCCGAATCAAGGTCATGGCGGCTTCCAGCTTCACTCTAGACAATAGCAATCGCGCGCAACTCGCCCAATGGCTGGATCAAGGCGACTGGATTATCGCCTGTCTGTGCGCCGCATGGTGCGATACCTGCTGCGGCTACCGAAGCGGTTTCGATCAATTGGTCGCACAGCATCCGGACAAGCGTTTTGTCTGGATCGATATCGAGGATCAGGCCGACTTTATCGGCGATCTCGACGTGGAAAATTTTCCGACGCTGCTTATCCAGCGCGGGGATCATGTCGCATTTTTCGGCACGGTGCTGCCGGACGTGAAACTGGCCGACCGGCTCATTCGCGCGCAGGCCGAAAAGACCGACGATATGCTAAACGTCGCCACGGATGAATCGGCTGCCAGTCAGCAAATCTGCAACTTGCGGATCAGGCTTCAAGAAGCATAATAAGCGGCGAATCGTCCACCGGTTCGGCTGGGTGCGGCATGTCCACCCAATCGGCCTTGATCATGCGGCGGCGGGTCCGGTAGCAAGGCGGAGCGGCAAGTTCCTCAAGCGTGTTCCGGTCAGCGCGAACACCGCATTCGCCACGGCCGGCGCAATCGGTGGCGTCCCTGGCTCGCCAACACCTTCCGGCGGCTCCGCATTCTTGATAATCACCGTCTCGACTTGCGGTGCCTGGTTCATGCGCAGCACCGGGTAGTCGTGAAAATTGGATTGCTCGATCTTTCCGTCCTTGATCGTCACTTCGCCACCAAGGGCTGCACTCAGGCCGAAGATCACGGAAGACTCCATCTGCTGGGCGATGATGTTGGGGTTGACCGCGATGCCACAATCGATTGCGCAAACCACTTTGTGCACCCGAATTTCGTTATTTTCGATCGACACTTCCGCAACCTCGGCAACGATGGACCCGAACGATTGGTGGAGCGCGACGCCGTGCGCCCTGCCGGCGGCAGGCTTCCCGGCTTTGGCAACCGCGGCATCCAGCACCGCGACATGGCGAGGACGATTTTTCAGTGCTGTCCGGCGAAAGGCCACCGGGTCCTTTCCGGCCGCATGCGCGAGTTCATCGATGAAACATTCTTTGAAAAACGCGTTGTGAGAATGTCCCACCGAGCGCCAGTAGCCTAGCGGAACAGGCGTCGGCACTGTTACATGCGCAATATGCTGATGCGGAAATTCATACTGCATGTCAAATACGCCTTCGGCAGTAGTTTTGTCCGGTCCGGCACCCGGCAGGCCGAATGTGCGTTCCATCACCTGGTGCGTGATCGAGCCGGAGGCCAGCTTGCTTTCGAACATGACCACGTGACCCTCTATATCGAGGGCAGCGGAAAAGCGCCCGATCGCCGCAGGCCGGTACATGTCGTGCCTGGTATCTTCTTCACGGCTCCAGATCAACTGAACAGGTGCGCCATCGGTTTGCCTGGCAATTGCCACGGCTTGCGCGACCATATCGATTTCAAGGCGCCGGCCGAATCCTCCACCGATGTAGGTAACATGCAGCGTCACGTCCTGGGGTGAAACACCGGCGGCTCCCGCGGCGGCATCGACTGCGATACTGGGCACCTGGGTCGGCACCCAGACCGTGACCTTGCCGTCCTTCACCTGGGCTGTGCAATTGATCGGCTCCATCGCCGCATGCGCCAGAAAAGGCGCGGTATATTCGGCGGTGATCGTCGTTGCCCTGTGCTGTGCCGGTGCCGGCTTGCCGGCGCTGTAATAGACAAATCCCGATTCGGTATCCAGCTTTGCTTTAAGCTCGCTGAACACGGCGCCGCTCGTCAACTTTTCGTTAGGCCCCGGATTCCAATCTACGGGGAGCGCCGCAACTGCCTGACGTGCCTGCCAATAGGTCTTTGCGACGACTGCCAGGCCCGACAAGCCGACGGCAGCGCCGGAGAAGTCGACGACCCGCAGCACCCCCGGCATGTTACGTACGGCATCCTTATCTGCCCGCTGTACGGACCCACCAATTGTGGGCGCCATCTTCACCGCGGCAAATACCAAGCCCGCCGGGCGCACGTCCAGGCCAAAGATGGCTGCGCCATTGACCTTGGCTGCGGAATCACGGCGCGGCTGCGCGGTGCCGATCAGCTTGAACTCCTGCGGTTTTTTGAGCCTGATATCTGTCGGCCTCGTGCCAACGGCTTTTGCTGCAAGATCGCCATAGGCGGTCCGTTTGCCGCTGTGGTGAAGCACCGCACCCTCTTCGGTTCGGCATTCGGAGGCCGGCACATTCCACTCCCTCGCGGCAGCTCCGACCAGCATCGCCCTCGCCGCGGCCCCTGCTTCACGCATCGGCCCCCAAGTATCCTTGACCGATGATGAACCTCCGGTAACCATCAGTCCGAGTTCACGCGCTATTTTTCCGGTGAACCATTCCGATGCTTTCTTCAGCGTGCCGGCGCCATCGGGATGGAAAGGCAATCCATCTCTTAACATCGCAATGTTGCCGAAGATCTTATCGATCGGAGCCTGCTCGATCTGGATGCTCGCCAACGGCACATCCATTTCCTCCGCCACCAGCATCGGCAACGCGGTGTACACGCCCTGCCCCATTTCACTTTGCGGCATGGCCAGCGTGACAGTTCCATCCCGCGCAATGCGGATCCAGCCGTTGAGCATCACCTCACCGTTTTTTGCCGGTACGGGGTTGGCAAGATTCAGGCGCTGGCGCGCCGGTAGCACACCCCAACCCACGATGAGGGCGCCTGCAATGCCGATTCCGCCGAGCAGAAAGCGGCGCCGGGATTTTCTTGGTTCGGTGGGACGCATGCTGTCTCCGTTTTTTGATTTCTCAGCATCCTACCCGATCTTTATGCGAAGAAATGTATCGATAGTGGAAAGGTAATCGGGAGCGTCGTGTTTGTTCAACGCGATGATGGATCGTCACCTGGCCGGCCAATCGGGAAGACAAAATGCCTACGGCCGGGGGCACATTGAGGTGTGGTTCATACAAAAGCCTTGCGGATCAATTTTGCGGAACCTCGGACATGCGAGTGCATGCGCCTACATCATGGTCTTGTAGAAATAAAACACCGTCAGCGCAAATCCGACCGCGATGATGAATCGCCGCAGCCACTGAGGCGGAATCTTGCGGGCTATCGTCGCTCCCCAATATCCACCAAGTGTCGCAGTGGCGAGCATGAGCAAGGTATGTGGCCAGCTGACTGCGCCGGCAATCACGAACGTCAGCACGGTGACGCTGTAGATCACCGCCGAAAGCAGGTTCTTGATCGCATTGATCTCATGAACATCGTCATGACCGGCCATTGCCAGACTGGCCAGCATCAAAATGCCCATGCCGGCGCCGAAGAAGCCGCCATAGACCGACACCACCGCTTGCCCGGCCAATGCCGCAGGACTGTTGGTCGGCGCACCGGCGGACGCCCCCCGCAGCAAGACGGACAGCTTTGAAGAGAATGCAAACAGGACCGTCGCGAATAGTAGAAGCCAAGGAATAAGTTTCGAGAACGTCGAGTCCTTCGTCGTAAGCAGCAGCAAGCCGCCTGCGATGCCACCGACAAAGGAAACGATGCCCATGGGTATCAGGTAACGCTTATAGCGTGCAAGCTCGTTTCTGAATGCCCATGCGCCTGACAAGCTGGCAGGCCAAAGCGCGACTGAGTTACTGGCATTGGCAATGACTGGCGGCACGCCTACCGCCAGCAGCGCGGGAAAAGAAAAGAATGTTCCGCCGCCGGCAACCGAATTCATCGCCCCGGCGCAGAACGCGGCGATCCCGACGAGAAGAATTTCCAGGATGCTCATGCTTCCACCATTTCGCCGAAATGGTCAGGGCAGGTGGAAAATCGGTTCGTCGATAGCCCAAGAACTACTAGGACAGATAAGAAGCTCGTGTTTAACGAAAATCTGATGAAGCTGAAACCGGCTGACTGATGCGCCATGGAAAATGCCTGCAGAAAGATGAAAACGTTGCCCAAGTATATTCAATATAAAATTACATAAACCAAACGAATTATCACTGCATTATTGCGTTTAAATCACAAGCAAATTCCGGGCGGATCGTGAATCACTTCAAGCAAATTTCAACATTTGTGGATGTTGCGGCAAAAGGCAATCTATCGGCTGTTGCCCGCGCTGAAGGGATCGCGCCCGCCATGATCGGCCGCCGCCTGGACGCTCTGGAAGAGCGACTGGGTGTGAAGCTGTTGCAGCGGACCACCCGCAAAATTGTATTGACCAATGAGGGCATGGCATTTCTTGAAGATTGCCAGCGCATTCTTGCCGATCTCGAAAATGCGGAAGCAGCAGTTTCCGAACGTAGCGCCAAGGCCAGCGGACATCTGCTGATCTCGGCACCGGCGGGATTCGGACGACGGCATGTGGCGCCGCTGGTGCCCTCGTTTCTTGCGGAGCACCGGGATGTCAGCGTTACACTGAATCTCAACGATCGCGTCGTCGACCTGATTGGCGAAGGCGTTGATGTTGCGATCCGTATCGCGGCCCTGTCTGATTCCAGCCTGATTGGCGTCAAACTCGCGGACAACAAGCGGGTGGTCGTAGCCTCGCCCGCTTACCTGAAACGCCATGGAACACCTGCGTCACTCGACGACCTCGCTCGCCATAACTGTCTCGCCATCAGCAGCGAAGGCAGTCAGCGCGGATGGACCTTCCGTCAGAACGGCAAGAACGTTACCTTGAAGGTTGGCGGCAATATGGTATGCAATGACGGAGCCGTGCTGCACGACTGGGCGTTGTCCGGGAAAGGACTTGCATGGCGTTCGATGTGGGAAGTCAGTACCGATATCAAATCCGGCCGCCTGACGACAGTGCTGGACGAATTTGCCGCTCCCGGTAATGACATTTACGCGGTATTCGCACAGCGCCGGCATCTTCCGCTTCGCATCAGGGCATTCGTGGATCTTCTGCGTCATGCCTACGCGCAACCGGATTACTGGAAATGACGGAGAAGGAGAATCTCCTGCGAGCGTCCGGACCATCTTGCAAACGCAATGAATGAGGCATAAAAAAAGCTCCGGGAAACCGGAGCTTTTTGCTGCATCTTCAGCGGCTATACAGACAAGCTTTTTCGCTTACCCGTTCAGGTGCGTGCCTGAATTAGCTGATCACTTGAATGTTCGATGCCTGTTTGCCCTTCGGGCCGGTCGTCACTTCGAAAGAAACGCGCTGGTTTTCTTTCAGAGACTTGAAACCATTGGACTGGATCGCGGAGAAGTGTGCGAAGAGATCCTCGCCGCCTTCGTCCGGAGTGATGAAGCCGAAACCTTTGGAGTCATTGAACCATTTAACAGTACCTGTTGCCATTACATTTCCTATTTCAGTTGAGTTGGGCTGTTGCCCGGGTAGAGCCTTTGAAGCAAGAAAGGAATGACAGACGAATACTGCACTACTAGCTAACACTTCAACGGTGCGAAATTATACCTCAGCTCATATCCAAAAGTGAAAGTTAATACAATTCAGCGCCTTTGAAATGTCATTAGGCCGACGGATTTCAACACGTTTGATGCTTTGCCAGATGTGGCACGGATACTGCATATCCTGATGCACCAGAATTTATCAAAGCAATTCATGCCCAATAGAATCGCAGCTACATCTCCACCCGGCAAGAGCAACCCGCTGCCGGCGCGCCAAGCCAGGAAAAGCATGTTCAGTCGTATCCCCGCCAAAGATGCAAGGTTGCTTGAAGAAACTCTCGAGGAAATATTCGGCATCACACGTTTGCGCCCTGGCCAGCAGGAAGTCATCGAGAGTATTCTGCGAGGCAAGGATACCTTGGCAGTCATGCCCACCGGTGCGGGAAAATCACTTTGCTACCAATTGCCCGCGCTCAAGATGCCTGGAACGACCATCGTCGTTTCCCCGTTGATTTCGCTGATGAAGGATCAGGTAAGCAAGCTCGAAGAAGCCGGTGTCGCGGCATCGGAAGTCAACAGCACGTTAACCTCCCGCGAAGAAAGCGAAGCCCTGGAGGATATCGAACAAGCGAATAGCGAATTTATTTTCACCACCCCCGAACGACTATGTGACCCGGAATTCCTTGAATCGGTGAAACAAGCCAACGTGGATCTGTTCGTGATCGACGAAGCACATTGCATTTCGCAATGGGGACACGATTTTCGTCCCGCCTTTCTTCAACTCGATGCGGCGATCGCCGCACTCGGCAACCCCACCGTACTTGCCTTAACCGCGACAGCAACGGATGAGGTAGTTGCCGACATCACCGCGCAGTTGAAGCGACCGAATATGCACATCGTCAATACCGGCATATATCGGAAAAATTTACGCTACCAGGTGATTGCGACAACAGATGAAATCGAGAAACAGCATGAGGTCCTCCGGATCGTCAGGGAGACGAATGGATCGGGTATCGTCTACGCAGCAACGGTAAAAATGGTGGAAGAACTGCACGCTGCATTGCTGGCCGCCGAGCAGGACGTCACGAAATACCATGGCCAGATGCCGGCGAAGGAACGCACCCACAATCAGGAATTGTTTATGCAGGGCGACTGCCGCGTGATGGTCGCGACGAATGCTTTTGGCATGGGCATCGACAAGCCGGATATCCGCTTCGTCGTGCATCATCAGATTCCAGGCAACCTCGAAGCCTACTATCAGGAATCCGGTCGAGCGGGCCGTGATGGCGAACCGGCGGATTGCATTCTTCTTCACTACCTGAAGGACAAAAGGCTGCAGCAATTCTTTCTTGCGCGGCGATATCCCACGGCCACCGATGTGAATGCCGTCTATTCGGCGCTCGCCGCATTGGCAAAGGATGAACCCGACATATCGTTCGGACGGCTGGAAAGCGAACTTGAGCAACTGCCGGCAAGCAAACTGCATGTTGCACTCAAATTGCTGAGGGACGGCGGCTTCATTGCCCAAGACGATGCCCTTTCCTACCATATCACTACAAAAGAGGTAGACGCAAAGGCATTGGGCGAGCTTGTCGCAGGCTATGAAAAGAAAAGCGATCGGGACCATGACGCGCTGGAGCGGATGGTCTTCTATGCACAAACAGGGTTCTGCCGTTGGAGGGTTCTGCTCGAATACTTCGGCGAAGAGGCTGAATCGGAGCATTGCGGCAACTGCGACAATTGCCTGAAGCCACCGGAGGAAGTGCTGACTCCAGTACCCGATCGTAGTCAGAATCCGCTTCCGGCTGCACATTACGAGGCATCGCCATTTCACGCCGGAAGCGCGGTCAAGGTCAGTAAGTACGGTGAAGGCCAGGTAGTTGAAATACAAGGCGACAAGGTAACGATTGTCTTTCCGGATGCAACAAGAAAAACGTTTCTTGAAAGCTATGTAGAGTTGGTTGAAGCGGCATCGCCGGAAAACCCGCAGCCAACCTGACCTGCTTGGCCGACATTGCAAGTTCCCTTTCAGCAGGTACATTGTTTAACAACCGCGCTTGCAGGACGTGGATGAATGACTTGTCCGAATGCACACCACTTCAACACTTAATAATGAAAGGAAGAACATGAAGCACACGATACTCGCCGCTGCCATGCTTGCAGCAATCTCCCTTACTGCTTGCAACAAGCAGGAGGCCAACACCAATACCGGTTCGACCGATGCAGGCAGTACCGGAGTGCCCACTGCACCCGGTTCGGGCGCCGCGACGGCCGGCGGCAGCGGCGCAACGAACAACAGCGGCGCGGTGAACGGGGGCGCCAGTAGCGCGCCAGGCGCTGCGAACACCGGGAACACGGGGTCGGCCGCGTCACCGACCCCTCCGGCTGCAACTACCAGCACGGCAGAGTCCCCCGCCGGGTCGGGCGCAGGCACAGGTTCAGCAGGTGCAGCAGGTACAGGTTCAGCAGGTGCGGCCGACGCAACGACGGGTTCGCAGGCAGGCGGCGCAGGCGGCAGCAGCGCGTCGACCGGCACGCCCAGCGGCCTGAGCGATACGACAGGCGGCAAAGCACCCGGCACGTCTGCATCGGGAGAAAAGAAAGAGTAAGCGGGCGATATTCCAGGCACACGTCGTTTCAGCGATGCGTGCCTTCGTTTTGCATCTACTGATTCCTCAGTTGAGCGCGCCGTAGACGAGATTTCGGAAAAGCTGCCTGTAATGATTGCGTTGCTCGGGTGCCTGCATCAGGAAGATCGCAAGCATCTTCTCCACCGGATCGATCCAGAAATACGTTCCGGCCAGACCGCTCCACGTATAGTCACCGACAGAGCCGGGTATGAACGCGCCACCCGGCGAAATGCGAACCCCGAATCCCAAGCCAAAGCCGTAACCGGGACCGGGAAGAAAACTGGCGCCTGCCCGTGCTTCCGGCATTTGCCCGAGATGGTCGCTGGTCATGTACCGCAATGTAGCCCGGGACAGGATTCGCTTGCCGTCCAACTCCCCTTCGTTTAGAAGCATGCGGGCAAAGCGTAAATAATCATATACCGTCGACATCATGCCGCCGCCGCCGGAAAGAAAGGTCGGTCGCCGCAACGGATCAAGCAGCTTTACGGCATTGCGGGTGACAGGATCGATAGCAAACGGCTCGGCGATGCGGTGTGCATGTTCAGCCCGCACCTGAAAACCCGTTTCATGCATTGCAAGCGGCTCGAGGATACGCTCTGCGAGCACGGCATCCAGCGGCGCGCCGCATATCCGCTCCAGCAGTACGCCCAGCACATCCGTCGAATGGCTGTACTCCCAGGTCGTTCCAGGCTGGTAGGCGAGCGGCAGGCCGGCAATGCGTTCGATGAACTCAGCGCTGCTCGCCTTGACTGTGCCAACGCCTGCTTTCAGATACTCGCTCTTCACAAGCGATTCACCGAAGATGCCATAAGTCAGGCCTGACGTATGACGAAGCAGATCCTGCACGGTTATCGGCTGGCGCGCATCAGTTAAGTGGAGTGAGCGAACGCCATCCGGTCCGGTGATTTCAACGCCGACCTTCATGCGGCGAAATTCGGGAAGGTACTTGTCAATAGGATCCGAAAGCAGCATCCGGCCCTCTTCAACCAAGGTCATGATGGCGACCGACACCAGCGGCTTGGTCATGGAATAAATGCGGAAGATACTATCGAGCGCCATCGGTGCAGCCGTTTGCGGAACCTGCAGGCCAAGCGCCTTTTCGTACACCACGGTATCGGCTCTCGCGATCAGCATCACTGCCCCCGGAATTAGACCGGCATCAATGTCGGCACGGATCTTCTCGGTAATTGCCTCAAGGCGGGAAGCAGAGAATCCGGTGTGAACATTTAGATTGCATTTCATACGGAGTTCATTTCAGATTAAGGAGTAGAGACATTATGACGGCATACCCGGAAAAATTCATGCGGGGCGGCAATGGCGTTTGGTTGCAAATTGTTACTTAATAAAGCGCCATTAGACGTGAAGGCTGTCAACCGGCATACATTGCACCCGTTCTAGACTCGTGCTCGTCACAAATGTTTGTCAACCTCAACCAGAAAGGTTCCATCATGAATAAATTAGTTGCCGCACTGATCGCCAGCGTATTCGCCGCGTCCGCTTTCGCAGCCGGCCACACCGCATCCCCTGCAACCGGTACGCATAAAGGCGACAGCAAGATGCATGAGTCGGATGCGAAGGCAGGCAAGGACGCCGCAAAGGCAGATGAAAAAGCAGCCAAGGCGGATGCGAAGGCCGAGAAGCAGAAAGCGAAAGCCGATGCAAAGGCCAGCAAGCAGAAAGCCGAAGCCAAGGCCGACAAGGCTGAAGCAAAGGCGGACGCCAAAGCAGACAAGGCCGAAGCAAAAACTGATAAGGCCACGTCCACAACAAAATAAGCAAGTATCAGGACGCATGGATCGAATAACGAAAGAGGCAGGATATCCTGCCTCTTTCGCGTCGCCCCCGATCCGCGCTTACGGCTTCCGGAGGCGTTTGATCCGCAGAGCGCTAATGCAGCTTCACCGGCGGCGCAAGCCTGTCCCGCAACCAGTGCGATATGGTTTGAGCCACCATGCTCGCAAAACCATGCAGCGCCAGAACGTGCTTCCGGTACATGAGACGGTACAGCACGCGGGCGAGAATGCCATCGACGACCACTCCCCTGTTGCCCAGCTTCCCCAGTCTGCCGATCAGGACGCCAACTGCAACGAATGGGCCAAGCGATACAAGCGAACCGTAATCCCGGTACTGAAAATGCGGCAGTTGGTCGACGCCTGCCTTGCCTAGCACCGACGCAAGAAAAACGGCCTGCTGATGCGCAGCCTGCGCCCTGGGCGGAATGACGGTTCCATTGACCGAACATATGTGGCTTGAACAGTCTCCTATAGCAAACACTTTCGGATCGTCGATGGTTTGAAGGCTGGGGCCCACAAGAATTTGCCGAAGCCGGTTAAGACGCAGCCCGAGTGCTGCGCAAACCTGCGGCCCTTCGACACCCGCCGCCCACAAAGTGATATCGGACGCATGAACGTTGCCTGCATCGTCGTGTACCGCGTCCGAGGTTACACGCGCCACGCCGCTGCCGGTGGAGACATCGATACCAAGCGATCTAAGATACTGCTCCGCATTGCGCGCGAGTTTCGCATCAAGCTGCGGCAGTATTCGTTCACCGCGCTCGACGATACGAATCCGCACGTCTCGCGCCGGATCGAGCGCATGAATGTTGTACTTCGCAAGCGCATGCGCGGTGTGGTGGAGTTCGGCGGCAAGCTCCACGCCAGTCGCGCCGGCCCCGACGATGACGACGTTGACTTTCGCATCGGGTTCGGCCCCGGACTCGCGACGCAGACCCTTTTGGATACAAAGAGCGACAAGCCGCTGGCGGAACTGCTCCGCCTGACTCACCGAATCCAAGGTCATCGAATGCTCGGCCGCGCCGGGTATGCCGAAGAAATTGGTAACCGCACCGAAAGCCAATACCAGCTTGTCGTAGCGCAGCTTGCGGCCGGGCTGGCGTTCCAATCCGTCGCCGCCATGGCATGCGCCGACATCAATGATCCGGGCGTCGCGGTCGACTGACGTCACTTCGCCATGAACAAACTCGAAATGATGGTGCGCCGCCTGGGCCGAGTATTCCACTTGATGCACTTGCGGATCAAGCTTGCCCGAGGCTACCTCATGCAGCAACGGCTTCCAGATATGCGTCGGCGACCGATCGACCAGGACAATACGGGCTCGACGCCGGCGGCCAAGCCGGTCGCCAAGCCGTGTCGCCAATTCCAAGCCACCTGCTCCTCCGCCCGCGATAACGATGGTCTGCATAGAAACCCTCCAATAAACATGAAAACTTGTGCGCCGGTGAATTGACACGATGTACCGGCTTGTTGGCTGTTAATATAAGCGCAACAAACACAAAAGAAAAATTAATTTTTCTGCCATATCGATAAGGTTTTACTTATGTATCACGCGAGCTTCAAACAATTGCAAGCCCTCCTGTTGGTTGCGCGGCACGAGAGCGTCTCAAGGGCCGCAGATGCCTTGCACGTTACCCAGCCGGCCGTATCACTGCAACTTCGGATGCTGGAGGAAGCGGCGGGAACGCCGCTGACACGGCGCGTCGGCCGCGGTATACAACTGACAGCCGCAGGGGAAGTCATGGTCAGTTTTGCGGAACGTATACTCGGCATCTGGGAGGAGGCTGCCGACGAGATAGCCGCGTTGAAGGGCGTGATCAGCGGTACCTTGCGTATCGGCGCGATTACCACGGCTGAATACATCCTGCCGCCGATGCTGGTCAAGTTCACCACCGAGCGCCCTGATGTACGAATTAAACTTAAGGTCGGCAATCGCAACGAGATCGTCAGCATGCTAGCCAAACATGAGGTCGATCTCGCCATCATGGGAACGCCGCCCCACGAATTGCGCACGAATGCATCACGCTTCGCGCGTCACCCAATGGCATTTGTTGCGAGCCCAAATCATCCTTTGATGAATCGCAAGCGAATTACGCTTGCCGACATCATGGAAACCAACTTGCTGGTGCGCGAAAGAGGCTCGGGGACGAGAACCGCCGTCGAACGCATCTTCAAGGAAGCTGGCTACCCATTGCGTATCGGGTCCGAGTTGTCGAGTAACGAAGCGATCAAACGCATGGTCGTCGCCGGTCTCGGCGTCGCGTTCCTGTCGATGCATGCGTGCATGCTGGAGTTTGAAGCCGGTCTGGTTCGCATGCTGCCGATGCAGGGAAATCCTGTCGAAGCAGACTGGTATGTGATGCACCTGATCGACAAACCGGTGCCGATTGTCGCGGCGGCATTTCAGGACTTCGTCATTGAAAGCGGACAGGCGGAAGTGCGTGCCCAGTTAAGCGCCTTTCACAAGGAAGCGGTGAAAACCCGTCCCAGGAATGAAAAGGCGACAGTGACTGCCCGCCGCTGAAGGCACAATGCCTAATTCAGCAATTCGTATTCGCCGCCACGCTCAAGCGCACGCTTGTAGGCAGGTCGGGCGTGAATACGTTTGAGAAAATCCATCAGTCTCGGCCGGTTATTGTCCAGTCCCGCCCGTGCGGCAGCGGCTTCGAGCGGAAAGCTCATCTGTATGTCCGCGGCGGAAAATTGATTGCCTGCAAACCATTCGGAATGCGCCAATTCCTGCTCGAGGTAGTCCAGGTGCCGTTCGATCTGCGGCTGTATAAATGAGGCTTTGGCGCGGCGCGCGATGGCCGCCGCAACAGGCCGGACGAGAAATGGCATCGGACCTTTCTCGATGCGATCGAATACCAGTTTCAGGAGCAACGGAGGCATCGCCGATCCTTCCGCGTAATGCAGCCAGTAAGTGTATTTCAGTCGTTCAGGCGTTCCCTCGGGAGGGGCCAGCTTTTGCCGCCCGTATTGCTGCACCAGGTACTCGATGATTGCACCTGACTCGGCAAGCGTCAGTTCCCCGTCGACGATGACCGGGGATTTACCGAGCGGATGAATTTCCCGAAGCGATGCAGGGGCCAGCATAGTCGCCCGATCCCTTTCATAACGCCGGATTTCATAGTCGATTTCAAGTTCCTCCAGCAGCCAGAGAATACGCTGCGATCGGGAGTGATTCAGGTGATGAACGATGATCATGGATGCCTATTATGCGTTTTTAAGAACACTGCCAAATGATAATGCGGGCAAGTGCCTGGATTCACCAAAGTGAAACAACATTCTTTTGGCAGGTTGCTTTTGACAGGCGAAGTTGCCTTAAAGTCAGACCACGGCATTCAGAAATATAGGTTAACGCATTGCAACAAAGCTGCATTTTCGATATTTCCATATGGTAACCTTCTGGAAGCTCCAAGCCGCCACATAGCGCACTGAGCAACGACAATCTGCCACTGCCAATTAAAACCGGCCAACCGGAAGCTGCGAGATGGCTAACAACACCCCCGTCAAATTCCTTGCACGGGAATTTTGGAAAATCAGTTTCTTCCGCGATCAACTTCGCGCAATTCTCGCTTGGTTGTTTATAGGCCTACTACTCTGCGGACTGCTGTGGAGCATTGCCCTTTCAAAGATCGAGAACGACCGGCACGCAATCAAGGACCGCGCACTGCATCAAGCCATGTCCCTAGCGCACGCCTACTCGGATGAGCTGTTTCGTACGATCAGGCAGATCGATCAGATCACACTCAATCTGAAATACTACTGGCAAAAAACCGGAGGGAAGCTCGAACTGGAAGACCAACGCAACTTTGGGCTTTATCCCGCCTCATCAATGCTGCAGGTTGTCATCGTCGACCGCAACGGCATGCCGCTTACCAGCACCCATGGTATGGCCAATGAAGACCCGGCGTTGTCGGGCAAGGATTTCTTCAGGCGTCACAAGAACGATCCTTCTCCCCAATTGCTGATCAACCCGCCGTCGCCGGAGCTGGACATCGATCGAATGCGCGTGCGCTTCTCACGCCGCCTGGATACGGCTGACGGGGAGTTTGACGGAATCGTAATCGTCTCGGCGACTCCCGACTACCTCGCCTCTTTTCACGATGAATCGCTGTTGAACGGTGGCGATCTCCATGGCGTGACGGATGCCAACGGCACCGTGCTCGCCTTCAAGGGCGACGTGAAGATCAATTCAAATGGGCGAGGTCTCAACCATATTTTGCCGATGGTCGAAAACGAACCCCAGGTCTTGTCGTTGGCGGGGATGCACTTCAGCGACCAGCGTTCCCGCATGGTTGTGCGGCAGGCAGTTCCGCAGTATCCCGTCACGGCCGTAATCGCTCTGTCCGATGAGGAGATGTTCCAGTCATACCATCAGGCACGAGACAGCTATCGCAATATCGCCGTCATCGGCAGCATTTGCCTTATCGCCTTCACGCTGACCGGAATGATTTTTTCCCTGCGGCTTGCGTGGCGAAACCAACAGGCGGACGAAGTGCGGAGAGCGTACCGCATGGCGACGGACGAAGCGCGCGAAGGGTTCTACATGGTGCGGGCGATATACGACCGCGACAGGAAAATCGTCGATTTTCTCCTCGAAGACTGCAATGAACGTGGTGCAAGCATCGCGGGCCTCACGCGTGCCGGCATGATCGGAATGCGCTTCTGGCAGTTGTTCAGCGGCGAGCATGCCAAGGAAACGTTCGAATTCTTTGTCGAAGTAATGCGTACCGGATTTTATGAAGGCGAGTATCTGGTATCGCCGAATAGTCCTGTGCATGGAACATGGATGCACAGGAAACTGGTGCGGTCCGGCGATACGCTCGCAATTACGCTGCGCGATGTATCAGATACCAAGGCACATGAGCAAGCGCTGGCGAAACTCGCCAATACCGATGTACTGACCAATCTTCCCAACCGTCATTGGTTGACGGAGTTCCTGCCCGGCGCGCTCGAACGCGCAAAGCACAGCGGGAAGAAAGCCGCATTACTGTTTGTCGATCTTGACGACTTCAAGAACATCAATGATACGCTCGGCCATGCTTCGGGCGATGAACTGCTCCAGGCGGCGGCACTGCGATTGCGGTCGGTCATCCGCCCCGGTGACAACGTGGCACGCCTGGGTGGCGACGAGTTTACCGTGATCATCGAGCAGGTCGAGAGCAACGACGACGTCTGCCGCGTAGCGGAACGGATCGTAAAAACCCTGAGCGAACCGTTTCATCTCGCTGACGGCAATGGCCATATCGTTCACGGTTCGATCGGCATCAGCCTCTATCCGGAAGACGGTGATGATGCGAGAACCTTGCTTAAACATGCGGACATTGCGATGTACGCAGCAAAGGCGAACGGCAAGGGGCACTATCAATTCTTCCAGCCACAGCTTTCGGAATCCCTGGTAGTCCGGCTTAACCGTGAACATGCATTGCGCGGCGCGATTGAACGCGACGAGTTCGTCCTCTTCTATCAGCCTCGCGTCGACACCTTCAGCGGCGAGCTGCGCAGCATGGAGGCGCTGGTGCGATGGATGCACCCGGAGCGTGGGCTGGTGCCGCCGCTGGACTTCATTCCAATGGCGGAGGACACCGGGCTGATCGTTAAACTGGGAGAACTGGTCATCAGGAAGGCATGTGCCCAGCTTGCACAGTGGAAGGCAGCCGGGCTTGCGCTGGTGCCGGTTTCGATCAATGTGTCGCCGCGCCAGTTCAACCAGGGCAATATCAGCGCACTTTTCGCCTCCAGCATGGCGGAGCACGGTATCGACGCCACCCTGGTTGAAATCGAAATCACGGAGTCATGCATGATGGGAGATGGCCATGTGGTTACCGAACAGTTGGCGGCGATCGATCGGCTCGGGATCAGGTTGCTGGTCGATGACTTCGGCACAGGCTATTCATCGCTTTCGCAATTGCAGCAGCTCGATCTCGATACACTCAAGATCGATAAAGCGTTCACGGCCCAGGTTTGCAACGGCAAGGAAGGCGAAGCCTTCTTTATGGCGATCTTGTCGATGGCACATGTGCTCGGCATGAGCGTGGTGGCCGAAGGTGTGGAGACGGAGGAGCAGTTACAAGTGCTGCAGGCACTGTCATGCAATGAGGTGCAGGGATACTATGTGTCGAAACCCGTGCCTGCCGCCGAGATGCCGGCATTGATGGAAAAGCGGTTTCTGTTTCCGGCGACCCGGAATTTGCTGAAAGCGGGATGAGACAAGCCGAAGGGCCATCCTGTGGAAGGGTCGGCGGCTGAGAAGGCCGCACGTAATTCTGGAGATTTACCCTGCTCCAAGCAAATTCAGCTGCGCTGCCGACCAGTCCGGCCGCATGCGGAATTGCATCTGTGAGCAGGGAAAAGGGACGTACTATCGCCGTCCCTGGAATCTCGAATTCAGCTACTTATTTGTTGACCGCATCCTTGAAAGCTTTACCTGCTGCGAACTTCACTGTATTCGCTGCAGCGATTTTGATCTCTTCTCCGGTACGTGGATTCCGGCCGGTGCGTTCCGCACGCTTGCCGGCGGCGAAAGTACCGAAACCGACCAACTGTACCGTATCGCCATTGGCCACCGCCTTGACAACGTTGTTCACAATCGATTCGAGCGCGCGCTGTGCAACCGCCTTTGACAGGTCGCAATCTTCTGCGATGGCGTCGATGAGTTCCGTCTTGTTCATGCAATCTCCTTGGTTGAAAGAGAGTGGATTCTAGCATCAGAGCCACGTTGCATTTCATCGAATTGCTTTTTCGCATCATCCATACACCGCTTTACAACGCTATTGCCCGTTCAAGCACCGTCAAATCCATGTTCTGTTTCCGTATGGCGATGACAAGAAGTCATGCCGATGCGCCAGTGGCGACGTCTTCCATTACCACACGATTGCGGCCCGATTGCTTTGCCTTGTAGAGTGCTGCGTCGGCGGAAGCGAGAAATTGATGCGGATATTGTGTGACGTCGGGGTCGATGCCGGCCACGCCGATGCTGATCGTGACCACGTCCGCTGTCGAGGATTGTGCGTGCGGTATGCTTAGGTCGAAGATGGCCAGTCGAATCTTCTCCGCGGTCTCGATGGCCTGCTCCTTCGATATGCCCGGCAGGAGCCCGACAAACTCCTCGCCCCCGGTGCGTGCGATGATCTCGTCGCGACGCCGGAAGTTCGCGTTGAGCACCGCCGCGACCCGGACCAATGCGCGGTCGCCGGCGATATGGCCATAGCTATCGTTGTAGGCCTTGAAATGATCGACATCGATGAAAAGCACCCACAAAGGCGTGCGGTTGACTTGCGCATAGGCGAGCAGCTGGGGAAACCGCAGGTCGAAGTAGCGCTTGTTGTAGGACGAGGTCAGACCATCCCGATAGGACAGGTTTTCCAGTGTATCGTTTGCCTGCTGCAGCTCCTGCTTCCGAGCCGCGTCTCTCTCGGCAAGGAGGAAGCTTCGCCGCTCTTCCAGCTCGTGCCAGTAATTCCCCAGCAGGGATACGGATGCGGCTGAAAACAGCAGCACGAAATTATTGATATGCGATGCCAGGGGAATGTGGGCCGCTTCAAGAGAAATGATCACGAAGTAGACGAGGAAGGCGGTCGATACCACGAACGCCAGCACAAACCGGAAACGGACGACGACGTTGCTGAAGACGATGAACAGGCAAAACCCCGCCAATTCCTGCACCGCCAGCGGTGCCCTGCTTTGCAGGACCAGCCAGACGGTCGTCGCTCCGATCAGGAATGCGACAACGGCAACAAGGCCTTCCCGGACATGATAGTTGGCGATATAGCCGAACAGAAAACTGGTGGCCGCAAATACGGGAAACGCAACGAGAAACCGGAATTGCCAGATATGAAGATAGATGTCCGGCAGCAGTGCATAGTCGCACAGGGCGAACAGAAGATAAACGAACGAACCGGCCCACGAGGTATTCCAGATATGCCGCGTGCGCTGGTTCCTGATCCTTTCCTGGAAATAGCTTTCGACGTCTTTGGGAAAAGCCAGCAATGGCGAATGCTTGGCAAGCAGCGCGTCGATGGTTTCCTGCGAAGGACTTTTCATATACCCCGTTTATTGCAACGAAGACCACAGCAACAGCATGACAAACGGAACCGACTTGGTTCACATTCGGAAAATAGTGAAAAGACGTTCGAAATACGCTGCAGCACAAACCGCTCACGGCTGAAATAATCCCAAGACCGGAAACTGCAAACGCTGCAGGCATTCAAACAAGCTTTGAGCACGCATGCTTCGACAGTGCATTCAAGCCAAACCCTGCGGCGTTCAATTATTGCACGAAGGCAATAATTAATCACAGTTTTCCTTGAGTTCAAGCAATAGGAGTGACAACAAGTTTTGCATAGCAGAACTTGGTTCCAATATCTGTTGACACTCAATCCGGGTATACGTTAACTTCGCACCCACATTAAGTCTTTGGCATGAAGGCATCTTCATGCTGTGACTAATAAAAAAGGCCGGACCGCCAGGGACCGGCCACATCATAGGAGACGACAACTTGGAACTTGTACTTCAGCAGGTCCTGAACGGACTTACATTGGGAGGGGTGTATAGCCTGGTTGCATTGGGCCTCACCTTGGTGTACGGCATTCTTCACGTGCCCAACTTTGCCCACGGCGCGTTTTACATGGCCGGCGCCTACGCATCTTTCTTCCTGATGACAGCGACAGGTGTCAATTACTGGCTCGCCATGCTTGGCTCCGCCGCAGTGGTTGCCATCATTGCCGTTATCGCCGAACGGTTGGTATTCCATCCGCTGCGCAATTCACCAGGCTTGCATCACATGATTGCGGCGATCGGACTTTTGCTCTTCCTCGAGTCGGGTGCGCAAGCAATCTGGGGCGCCGACTTTCACCGGTTGCAGACACCGTATGGCGGCATCCTGAATTTCTCTGGCCTGATCCTGCCGGTGCAGCGCTTGCTGATCATCATCGCCGCGTTCAGCCTCATGATTGGCCTCCATTTGTTCCTGAAGAAAACAGTAATGGGGTCGACCATCATTGCGATGGCGCAAAACCGTGACGGTGCTGCGCTAGTCGGCATTGATCCCAATCGCGTTGCGATGCTGACCTTTGCCATCTCCGGCGTGCTGGCTGCCGTGGCCGCAACCTTGTATGCACCAATCAACCTGGTGTATCCCGCCATGGGCCATCTCGTCATTACCAAGGCATTCGTGATCATCGTGTTGGGCGGAATGGGAAGTGTCCCCGGTGCGATCGTGGGTGGCTTGATTATCGGTTTTGCCGAGGCCTTCGGCGCGTTCTATATCTCAACCGATTACAAAGACATCATCGCCTTTGTATTGCTGGTTGTGATTCTTTCGGTACGTCCGGAAGGCTTGTTCACCAAGGGAGTTCGCTAAGCATGAAATATCTCGACAGTAAAATCGGCTGGCTTCTTCTGATCGCGCTCGGCCTGGTATTTCCGTTTATCGTCGGCAACGATTACCACCTGACCGTGATGTCGATGGCTTATATTTTTGCGATCGGCACCATCGGGCTGAATCTCATCACCGGGTATACCGGTCAGTTCAATCTTGCCCATGCCGGCTTTATGGCCGTCGGCGCCTACACCGTCGGCATTCTCACCGTTGACTACCAGGTGCCGTTCTGGATCGCTTTTGCCTTGTCTGGCGTGGTTGCCGCAATAATCGGATTTTTCGTCGGCATCGTTTCGCTGCGCCTGAAGGGTCACTTCTTTTCCATCTTCACGCTTTGCATCGGCTACATCATGTTCCTGCTGATCGAGAAATGGGAAGGCCTGACGCATGGCACGGTCGGCATCATCGGCATACCTGCGCCGCCACCCATTGCCGGCATTGATTTCGAGACGCCGCGCGCGCAGTACTACATGGTGCTGTTTTTCCTCGTCATCAGCGTGTGGGTGATGCATCGCATCGTCAATTCCCTTCTCGGCCGCACGTTCGTCGCGATCCGCAACAGTGACGATCTCGCAGAAGCCCTCGGCATCAACCTGATGCGAAACAAGGTTTTGTCCTTCATGCTGTCGGTGTTCTACGCCGGTATGGCAGGCGGACTGTATGCAGGCACCGTGCGCTTCATCGGTCCCGGCATTGCCGGCGTCGAGCATGCGTTCGACATGACCATGTTCATGCTGGTCGGCGGTATCGGCACCCTTTTCGGTCCGCTGCTGGGCGCACTTTCCATGCCGTGGATCACGCAGTATCTCCAGTTCCTGCAGGACTACCGGTTCCTGGTGTTCGGGCCTGTACTGATCGCCCTGATTATCTTCCTGCCCAACGGTATCGTCGGCACCTACCTCGGCTGGAAGGCGCGCAACGCATCCCGTTCCGCCGCAGCCATGCCGACTCCGGTAAAGGCAAGCCGCGTGACCGGTGCCGTCAAACAGGAAGGAGGCTCCCATGCTTAAGATCGAATCCCTCACCAAGAAATTCGGCGGCCTCACCGCGGTCAACGATGTATCGACCACGATTGAAAAAGGCAAGATCAACGCGATCATCGGCCCGAACGGCGCCGGCAAGACAACGTTTTTCAACCTGATCAGCGGCGCGCACAAACCCACATCCGGTCGCATCGTGTTCAACGATCATGATGTCACCAACCTGCGCGCCGACCAGGTCGCCAAGCTGGGGATTTCGCGTACCTTCCAGACCACCAATCTGTTCGACCGGGCAACCGTCCTCGATAACCTGATCGTCGGTCATCGGCTGCGCACCCAGTCCGGGTTGATGGACGTCATTTTCGGCAGCAAGCGATTAAAGGAAGAGGAAAGAATCTGTCGTGAAAAGGCCCGCGAGGCGCTCGACTTCGTCGGCCTGTCGCACATCTCGCACCGGATCGCAGCCGATATCTCGCAGGAAGAGCGAAAACGCGTCGCCTTCGCGCTTGCGTTGTCCACCGATCCGACGCTTGTCCTCCTCGATGAGCCGGCCGGCGGCGTGAACCCGGAAGAGACCATCGGCCTTGCGGAACTGATCCGCAAGATGGTGAAGACCGGTCTCACCGTCTGCCTGATCGAACACAAGATGAACATGATCATGAATCTGGCCGACAAGATCATGGTTCTGAATTATGGCGAGAAGATTGCCGAAGGTACGCCTGCCGAAATCCGCGCGAACCCCTTGGTGATCGAAGCCTACCTGGGGAGTGAACATGCTGCAGCTTGATAAGGTAACGGTGAACTATGGCAGTTTTCGCGCGCTCGACAATGTCAGCATCCATGCAAAGGAAGGCGAACTGGTCGTTCTGCTCGGCGCAAACGGCGCCGGCAAGAGCTCGATTTTTCTCACGGTCAGCGGACTGAACAAAGCCGGCACGGGCAGCATCCGTTTCCGCAACAAGGAACTGGTCGGGATGAAGCCGTCGCAGATCGTGCATGACGGCGTGGTGCATTGCCCGGAAGGCCGCAAGCTGTTTCCCGGCATGTCGGTACTGAAGAATCTGACCCTCGGCGCGTATGTGCATCGCAATGACAAGAAAGGCATCAGCCGTTCGCTGGAGGAAGTCTTCGCCCTCTTCCCGATCCTGCACGAGAAAAAAGATCTTCCGGCAGGCTCGCTGAGCGGTGGCCAGCAGCAGATGGTAGCGATCGGACGCGCCTTGATGGGACGTCCGAAGGCATTGCTGCTCGACGAGCCTTCGCTCGGACTGGCGCCGCTGGTGGTCAAGCAGGTATTCGATGTGATTGAACGAATCAACAAGGCCGGTACCACCGTATTGTTGGCTGAACAAAACGCTTACGCGGCGTTGAAGATCGCAAACCGCGCCTATGTGATCGAAAGCGGGCGCATCGTCATGGAAGGCAACCGGGACGAACTGCTGAATAACGAGGAAGTGCGTAAAGCCTATATCGGTGCCTGAACTTCCGTTCAGGGCACACAGCATGTGAACTTTGTTTTACATATACCTACAGGAGACTGGAATGCAAATGAAAACGAAACTGAAGTACCTCGTCGCATCGATCGCAGTCGGCATGGCGGCTTCCGGCGCAGCGTTTGCGCAGGAAGTGGTCAAGATCGGTTACTCCGGGCCGCTGAGCGGCGGCGCCGCACTCTACGGCAAGAACGTGCTGACCGGCATGGAGATGGCTGCCAAGGAAATCAACGAAAGAGGTTTCGAAGTCGGCGGCAAGAAATATAAGCTGGAGATCGTTGCGCTGGATGACCAGTACAATCCGGCGCAAACCGGCGTCAATGTGCAGCGCCTGATCCAGCAGCACAAGACCCCTGCTGTCCTGGTACCGCACTCCGGTGGCATTTTCGCCGTGCAGGCGTTCAATGAAAAATCGAAGGTCCTGCTGCTGGCCTACACCAGCCTCCCGCAGGTCACCGCGCGCGGCAACCAGTTGTCGATCCGCATTCCGCCTGAGTTCACAGGCTACGTCAATCCGTTCATCAAGCATGCGATGAGCAAGTACGGCAAGAACGTGGCGATTGCCAACGCCGACCATGACTACGCCAAAGCCTGGACAGCAGCGTTCAAGCCGGCATGGGAACAGGCGGGCGGCAAGGTCGTCGCGGAAAATCCGATGTCCTACAACAAGGCCACAGACTTCTACAGTGGCGTCAGCCGCGTGATGCAGAACAATCCGGATGTCATGTTCATCGGCGGCGCTTCGGAGCCGACGGCACTGGTGGTCAAGCAGGCCCGCGAGCTCGGTTTCAAGGGCGGCTTCATCATCATCGACCAGGCGAAGATGGATGAGATGGCCAAGGTGATCGGCGGCTACGGCGCGATCGAGGGCGCAATCGGTGTGCTGCCGCTGGTGGAAGACAATCGTCCTAGCTCCCGCCTGTTCGTGCACAAGTTCCAGAAAGCTTACCAGAAGGATCCAAGCTCGGAAGTATCGCTCAACTACACTGCTGTCCACGCGACGGCTGTCGCGATGAAGCTGGCGAAGACCGTTTCCGATCCGGCCGCGATCCGCGCCCAGATGGACAAGGCATTCAAGAGCCTGCCAAGCGAGCATAATCCGAACGAAATCAACGGCGTGACGGAGAATGGCGGTTCGACGGCAAATACCTACGTTGCGACTGTCGAAGGCGGCAAGGTCAAGGCAGTGAACCTGCAAAATCTGGCTGCCGCGAAGTAAACGGACGCTTTACGTCGTAGTTCAAGCCGGCTTGCGAGCCGGCTTTTTTTTGGAGCGATCTGATGAGCACGATTGACAAACCGACTCTCGTTATCGACGGCCTCGCCTTTGCCGAGGGGCCGCGCTGGCACGACGGCAAGCTCTGGTTTTCGGACTTTTATACGCATGAAGTGAAATGCGTTGATGCAGACGGCAAGGTCGACACCGTCGCCACGGTGCCAGGACAGCCGTCCGGGCTTGGTTGGCTTCCTGACGGCCGCTTGCTGGTCGTATCGATGACCGACCGCCGGTTGCTGCGGCAGGATGGCGACAAGATGACTGTCGTCGCCGATCTTTCGGATTTGGCGCCCTTTCATTGCAACGACATGGTCGTCGACCGGCACGGACGTGCGTACATCGGCAATTTCGGCTTCGATCTCATCGCGCGTGAAGCACCGAGGCCGACAGTGCTGATCATGGTGACGCCGGAGGGCAAGGCGCAAGTTGCGGCGGATAATCTGCTTTTCCCGAACGGCTGCGTCATCACACCGGACGAACGAACGTTGGTGGTGGCGGAAACATTCGGCAAGCGCCTCACCGCATTCGATATCGCGGAAGAGGGGTCCTTATCGAACCGGCGTGTCTGGGCGGATCTCGGCGACGCGTCGCCGGACGGCATCTGCCTCGACGCCGAAGGCGCTATCTGGGTCGCATCGCCAACGACATCGGAATTCCTGCGCGTCCATGAAGGTGGCGCCATATCGTCGCGGATACCCTCCGAGCAGCAGGCCATCGCCTGCGCGCTGGGCGGCAATAACGGCAAGACGCTGTACATGGTGACCGGACGAGTGGGACGGGCTGAAAAATCGCTGGTTGAGCGAACGGGCAAGATCTTTTCCCTGCCCGTGGATGTAGCGGGGGCCGCCCGGTAAGCAGCCCGCCGTTTTATGCGATCGGCGTCTTCGGCTTGAATGAATCGCGCAGTTCGCGCTTCAGCACCTTGCCGATGGCACTGCGCGGCAAGCTGTCGACCATCTGTACCGCGGCCAGTCGCTGCGTCTTTCCGAGCCGGGCATTCGCCCATTCCAGCAAGGATTCCGGTGTCAGCGACGTTCCTGCTCGGGCAACCGCGAACGCCACCGGCGTCTCGCCCCACCGTTCCGACGGCATGCCGACCACCGAGACGTCATCCAGGTCCGGATGCTGCCGCAGGACCGATTCGAGATCGCTCGGATAGATGTTGAAACCACCGGAGATGATCATGTCCTTCTTGCGGTCCATCAGCGTCAGGAAGCCGTCTTCATCAAAGCGTCCAACGTCCCCGGTTCGGATGAAGCGTTTGCCGGAGGGATCGAACCATTCGACCTCGGCGGTCTTTTCCGGCTGCTTGTGATAGGCATTCATCATCGATGCGGAATGGCCGACCACTTCGCCGATTTCGCCCTGCGGCACTTCCCTGCCCTGGTCGTCGATCAGGCGGATGTCATGCCCGGGCGCCGGGCACCCGACGGTGTGCAACTTGTCTGGATGTTCGTGAGCGGCGAGGATGCAGGTTCCGCCGCCCTCCGTCATGCCGTAATACTCGATTAGGCCACCCGGCCAGCGCTTGAGAATATCGGCCTTCAATTCCGCCGAAAAAGGCGCGCTGGTGCAGAATTTTTTCTCGAAGGTCGACAGGTCGTAGCGATCGAATTCGGGATGCGCCATGATGCGCCGATATTGCACAGGTACCAGCATGGTATGCGTGACTTTATGCTGCTGCGCCAGTTCGAGATAGCGGCCGGCATCGAATTTCGCCATCAGCACCACCGTGCCGCCCAGGCCCAACGTGGGGAAAAAGCTGACCAGCGTGGTATTGGAGTACAAGGGTGTCGAAATCAATGTGACCGCACTCGGGCCATAGCCATTGAGCACGCCGCGTTGAATGTGTTGCCAGCGCATGCCATGCGATTGCACGATGCCTTTCGGCGCGCCGGTCGTCCCCGACGAGTAAATGATATTGAACGGCGCATCTGGCGCAATCGTCACTGGCGCACCGGTTGCTCCGGCCGGTGCAAGCCATGCATTGAATGCAGGTTCCGCCGATCCATCAAGGAAGATAAGCTTTGCCGGCAGAGTTGTTTTTACCGCCTCCAGTTCGGCCGCGACGGCAGCGTCGACGAAAAACAGTTTCGCATCGGCGTCCGCCGCCATGGTGACCAGGCTCTCCGCGGTGGATGATGGGGCGAGCGGTGCAACGGCGACGCCGGCGCGCAAGCCGCCGAGAAATACCGCTGCGTACTCGATCGAGCTGTTGGCGCAGACGGCGATCGCGTCCCCGGACGCAAGCCCGTCCCGCTGCATTGAGGCAACGATCCGGTCCAACAGCGCATCCAGTTCGGCATAGTTGATCGAGCGGTCGTCCTGGATCAACGCCACGTGCTGCGGCTGATCCCGGGCATGGACGCGGATCAGATCGGGCAAGGTGACAAATTCCTGGTCGAGCAATTGTTCAAGGGTCATGCTGAAAGTCCTGTAAAAAATCCGGTTGCCTGCTGAAGCGACGCTTCTTCCGGCGGCATTTGAAAAACATTGCACGCATGCAGCCGGATATGAGCATTGCATCGTACCGCCGGTATGGTTGCGTGGTTCCAACCGGACGCGATCCTAGCGCAGCATCCTGCCACAGCGCGTTCCGTCAAACCTTCATCCCCGGCAGATTCAGCGAAGCGGTATTTCCGCCATCCACCGGCAGCGCCTGGCCCGTGACATAGCTGGCGTCGTCGCTGGCAAGGAAGGCGATGACGGCCGCCACTTCCGCAGGGCGACCATAACGCCGCAACTCGCAACGCGAGCCGAGCTTGTGCTCCTTTTGCGCGGCGCGTGCGCGATCGAATACCGGCGCAGTCATGCCGGTTTCTATCAGGCCGGGACACACCGCATTAACGCGCACATTCCATTCGCCGAGGTCGCAGGCCGTCGTCTGGGTGAGATTGATCACCGCCGCCTTGGAAGCGCTGTAGGCATTGCCGCCGGCGCCGGAGCGGACGCCGGCAACGGAGGCCGTATTGACGATCGCACCCTTGCCTTGGTCCCGCATGATGCGCGCAGCGAATTTGGTAAAGTGCACCGCGCCCATGACGTTGACCGCCATGATCTGCTGCCACACATTGGTATCGGTTTCGGTAATCAGCGAATAATCGCCGCCGGCGATGCCGGCATTGTTGCAAAGCGCATCGACGCGCCCGAAACGGGCGAAGATGTCGGCGACGCACTGTTCCACTTCGCTCTCCTTCGAGATGTCGAGCGCCCGAAACCAGACCCGGGACTGGTCGCCAAGGGATTCCGCAACGGCCGCGAGGCCTTCCGTGTTGCGGTCGATCAGAGCGACACTGCCGCCCTCGCTGAAGATCCGTTCGGCGACGGCGCGGCCGATGCCGCTTGCGGCGCCAGTGATGATGGTGACGCGATTTTCAAAACGCATGTTTGTCTCCTCGTTGGTTTTTTTCACACCCCCGCCCTCCCCTGCAAGGAGAAGGGGATTCTACAAAGGGTGAAGTGATCGTTTCCGGAAGTGCTTTTCCGGCGCCACTATCTTGTCCACCTCACACCGCCAAATCTCTCTCCTGCAGCTCCCTCCACTGCACTTTCCCTGATCCCGACTTCGGCAGCGAATCCATGAATTCGATGATGCGCGGGCATTTATATGCCGCCATGTTCTGCCGCGACCAGTCGATGATGTCCTGCTCACCGACCTTGCCGCGGTATTCGTCCTTCAGAACCACCACCGCCTTCACCGTCTCGCCGCGCTTCGCATCGCGGGCGGCGATGATGCACGCTTCCTTGATTGCCGGATGCTGGTACATCAGTGCTTCGACTTCCGCCGGCCAGACCTTGAATCCGGAAGCGTTGATCATCCGCTTGAGGCGATCGACCATGAAGAAATAGCCGTCTTCATCCGTCGTGGCGAGGTCGCCGGTACGCAGGAAGCGCTTTCCGTCGAGTTCGATGAACGCGGCTTCGGTTGCTTCCCGATTGTTCCAGTAGCCGTTCATCACCTGGGGCGCGGACACGATGATCTCGCCCGTTTCACCCGGGGGGAGTTCACGGAAATCGGCGGGATCGACGACGCGGGCGTCGACGTCATAGATCGGCACGCCAAGGCACTGCTTTTTCGGCCTGTCGGGCGGATTGATATGGGTCGCCGCCATGGTTTCCGACATGCCGTACCCCTCGACATAGTGGATGCCGAGCAGGTCCGTCAGTTTCTGCGCGATCGCTTCCGGCATGGCGGCGCCGCCGCCGCGAATGCGCGACATGGTCGACAGGTCGTACTGGTCGACTTTGGGATTCGACAGGAAATCAACCACCATGGTGGAGATCAGTTGCGCGCCGCTGATCTTGTAACGTTCCACACATAGCGCAGCGGCTTCCCGGTCCCAGCGCGGCAACAGGACAATGGTCGCACCGATGTATAGCGGGCAATTCATGCTGCCCTGCATACCCGTGACATGAAAGAACGGCAATACCGACAGCAGCACCGCATCGGAGGTGGTGCCGAACCATTGAACCCCGGCCACCGCGTTGTACATCACGCTGCGATGGGTGTGCATGCATCCCTTCGGATTGCCGGTTGTGCCCGAGGTATAGGGCATCGTGCAGAGATCTTCCGGGCCGGTGGTGATCGGTCCGGGACGCAGATTGCGGTCCAGCATGTCGGACCAGAGCACAAGTCCTTCGCCGGCGACCCGCTCGCGCGGCGCGGCGACGAACTCGGGCACCTTGAGATCCGTTGGCCGTTTCAGGTAATCCGAATAGGCCGCCACCACGATTTGCTTCAGCCCGTCGCCGAGCAGCGGCTGCATGTTCGGCAGAAGGTCCTGCGGAACGAACGCAGTGGTTGCGCCGGTGTCATGCACGTAATGCCGGAGTTCGGTACTGAGGTTCATCGGATTGACCGGAACCACCACCGCATTGGCGCGCAGGATGCCGTAATAGGCAAGGATGAATTGCGGACTGTTCTGCATGTACAGCAGAACCCGGTCCCCCTTCTTGACCCCGCATTCCTGCTCGAGATAGCCGGCGATGCGCTCCGCTTCGTCCCTGAACTCGGCGAATGTGATCGGCGTATCGTAAAAAATGATGTACGGTTTGTCGGGGAAGCGCGTGGCGGATACTTCCACGTTGTAGAACAAGCTGGTCTGCGGCACGCTCAGGTGCCGCGGCTGGTTACTTGGCCAAAAGGCGAAGTGGCGATTGGACATCGATGTTTCCGTGACTGGTTGACTTACGCAAAACCGTGACGCGAAAGTCGCAATGCAGGATCGGCGGGGCTTCAGTCCCCGCTGATCCGCACATACGCCTTATCGCTCGATATAGCGCGACAGTTCCAGCTTGGCGATCGCATTGCGGTGCACCTCATCCGGACCATCGGCCAGACGCAGCGTGCGTGAGCTGGCATAGGCTTGCGCCAGTCCGAAATCCTCGCTGACGCCAGCCGCGCCATGCGCCTGGATCGCCCAGTCTATCACTTGGCAGGCCATGTTCGGCGCAACCACCTTGATCATCGCGATTTCCTTGGCGGCGGCCTTGTTGCCGACTGTATCCATCATGTGTGCTGCATTCAGCACCAGGAAACGGGCCTGGTCGATCATGATGCGGGCATTCGCGATGCGCTCGCGGGTAACACCCTGGTCCGCCACCGCTTTACCGAATGCAACCCGCTTCAGCGAGCGGCGGCACATTTTCTCCAGCGCGCGTTCGGCCTTGCCGATCAGGCGCATGCAATGGTGGATGCGGCCCGGTCCGAGGCGGCCTTGGGCGATTTCGAACCCGCGTCCCTCGCCGAGCAGGATGTTGCTTGCGGGCACACGGACGTTCTCGAAACGAACCTCGGCATGGCCATGCGGGGCGTCGTCGTAACCGAATACCGGCAGGTGACGCAGGACGGTGACGCCAGGCGTATCCATCGGCACCAGGATCATCGACTGCTGGCGATGGCGATTGCCGTTCTCCGGATCGGTCTTGCCCAT
>JAESFT010000358.1_pt1 | contig 32191 bp, 33 predicted proteins | sample 9269451 | NCBI WGS metagenome assembly JAESFT01 (sample SAMN14502557, study PRJNA617106) | algae metagenome | isolation source: Scytonema hyalinum WJT4-NPBG1 and co-occurring heterotrophs from well... | place: USA: Mojave Desert, Joshua Tree National Park, California | collected 2006-05-25
GTCGTCAATGATAGCATAGACAGCAATTGTTTCATTTAACATAATTCCCCTCCGTTTTTCTTACTGGAGGGGATTTTATTATCTTTGCGATCGCCTTCTCAAATAACTAGCAACTTGGGTTAATAAAGGTTCTGGTCTTATGTGAACCGTATTGGGAGTTGGTGCTGTGATTATGGGTAACCTTACGGATTTTATATAATATTATGTGTCTTTAACTACCAGTCATAAAATAAAAAGACCCCTTCCCTAAGCTCCCTAAAAGGGGAGATGGGGGCGGAGTCTATATTGGGCTTGGCTGTAATCAGTAGAGGATTATTTTTCCTTTGTTAATTATCGGTAACCCTGATCCGCTGGATCGCCGTAGGGGTCTTCACTTGCTGGGCGGACGTTACCATACTCTTGGTCTGCAGGGTCGCCGTATGGGTCTTGGCTAGCGGGGATGACGTTGCCATACTGCCCGTAGGAATCAGCAGGGTCGCCGTATGGGTCTTGGCTAGCGGGGATGACGTTACCATACTGCCCGTAGGAATCAGCAGGGTCGCCGTATGGGTCTTGGCTGGCGGGGATGACGTTGCCATACTGCCCGTAGGAATCAGCAGGGTCGCCGTAGGGGTCTTGGCTGGCGGGGATAGCGTTATCGTAGTAATTTTGGTCTGCTGGATCTCCATATGGGTCTTCGCTGGCTGGACGTGGCTGCCGCTCATCGTCGTTTGACCCAATAATCAAATCCTTTGCCTTTCTCAAAAAGTCGTCTACCATAACGTATCTCCTTTTTATTTCGGTGGTTAATTGTGCCGTTGTTTTTTGTCGTTTTAGGTTGCCTTATTGCCTGCGCCTAAGTGCTATCCCGAACAAACGGCTTTTTATTTAATATGCCGGCGCTTCTTGTGGAGCGATGTCCGTTAAAGTGCGACCTGTTTGACGCCCGTTATATCCTTGGAAATCTCGGTACTGTTGCGCTTGTGACTCCGGAACTTGAATTCCTCCGGAAGGTGGTGATACCCACTGTGGACGACCTTGAGCATCGCGGTAGTAGACACGCCCGTTCTTAGAAAGGTAGTACTTGCCCTGCGCTCCCTCTGCTTTAGCATTCTTTCGCTGGTTGTAGAGGTAGTAAAGAGCGGCGGCTCCCACCAAGGTTATCCCTACTTTTTGCCCCGTTGATAATCCCTTCTTAGCTTGTTGGGGTTGGTTTGCGGGGGCTGGATTATTTACATTTCTACCAACGCTATCGTTAACAGGTGGCGGTGGCGCAGCATTTTGGGAACCTCCACCGCAACCACTAAGCACCGGTAGTGTTAGTAATGCCGAGAGAAAGACGGCCGCTGGAAGCGGAGCTTTTTTACGCTCTGGGGATATCGTGTTCATCGTGTTTCCTCATCAGCCTGCCTTTGCTAAATGCGTACTGTTACAACAAACAACTGTGAAGGAATTTCTGTAATTTCAAGGTAGGACAGAAAGAACACTAGCCGTTCTTTGACAACAGCACAAATAAACCGTTTGATTGCAATCATGATGTAATTTCTCAAGTTATTCATCTTGCCTTCGAGAGAATCTGCATTCATCCTCAAGAAATATGCAGTTGATGTTAACTACAGAACCACCTGTGTTCAGTATTTGAGAACGGTTGACCGGATATTTGTCACTTAGGTGTGAAAAAAATTATCATTACAATATACTAAAAATGTCAAATATAATACTGAATATGACCTCAAAAAACACAGGTGTACAAGGTATGGAAGTTCAAGCAAAAACTCGCCTCCTTCTTGCTTTATGGGATTTGGGAGCAGCAAAGCAGGAAGTGAAGAAAGGTGAACTCACGAAGCGAATTGTTACCAAAAGCAAGAAGGTAGCAGATTATCAAAGCATCTTTAAGGAATTGGAAGAAAAAGGAGCGATCGCCATTTCCAAAAAAGGCTACTCTCTGGTATCTCCTTTGGGTTTAGAGGTACTGAGTGAGGGTTTGAAAAGTTCGGATTTCAGGTTTGAAGGGGCTATTGTCGGTACTTGGACGGCGAATGCATTGCTGAAGTGGATTGGTGAAATCAATGGTGCGGTAGCTACAACTGCATCTGGTAATGGGGCGAAGAGTGGGATTAAATCTTACGACGAGTTTAAAGAAGTCGCTTTGGAAGTCTACGACCAGCTTAACAGCGACTATAACCTGAATGATTTGGTGCCGATTTATCGGATAAGGCGGGAAGTGGGCGATCGCCTCAGTCGTGATCATTTCAACAAGTGGCTGCTGGAAATGCAGGAAAACGACATTTTGCAGCTAATGGCGGGAGAAATGCCAGACATGACCTCTGATAAACGCGAAGACTCAATCACCATTCCAGGAGCTGGATTGCGCTCTTATGCCAAACGATTAAGTTAATCAGATTTCCCCGAAACTCGTTGTAGTTCCTCATACCATACGAATTCCTATGGAAAATCCCCCTGTCTCTCCAACAGAAGCCGTCAACGCCGCCATCCAAACTCACAATCCATTTATCAATGCTGGCATTGTCAAAGAACAAGATATCTGGGGAAAGAGATTCCCCGATGTGCCTAATCTTAATGCTCACGCTTCTGATGCAGTTTTTCAAGCAATTGAATTGGTGAGGTCTAGTCAATCCACCCAAGACAAGGTGACTTCAATTGTCATAACTGCACAACAGGGAGTGGGTAAAACGCACCTTCTTAGTCGCATTCGCCACAGGTTGGAACACGAAGGCGGTGCTTTTTTCGTCTATGCAGGTGTTAATAACTATACAGATTTAAACCTGGTTAAATACCAATTCCAGCAAACCTTAGCTGATAGTCTGAGCAAAGCTGGTAGTCAAGAGATCATGCAGTTGCAGGAAGTAGCGGCAGCCATGGCAAACGAAGGTAGAAGTGGCAATTCCCCGACTCCGGCAGAGCTAGTCAAAAAATTTGACCAAGTTTATGCAAAAAGTTTGGATCAAAACAAGAACTTAATGAATGCTCTGCAAAAACAAGTTCTCAAAACTAAACCAAGTGCAGATCCCTATATTCTCAGAGCTATTTTGTGGACGCTCTCAGAAACTCAGGCTCCTTTTGCCATCAAATGGTTGTCTGGCGAGGAGTTAGCTCAATTTAATGCTGATGCTTTGGGATTACCCAATCTTAACAAAACCAGTCAAGACAGAGAAGCGGAAGCCCTGAAAAATATTCAGCAAATATTGAATTTGGTGAGTTACTATAACCCCGTCGTCATTTGTTTTGATGAAATAGATGTCAAGAACAACTCTACTGATGATGGGTTGCCAACAGAACTGGTGATTGCTGATTTAGTCAAGCGTCTGCATGATACTCTCGAGAACTCGGAACTGAGTCGAGGGGTTGTTATTATCACAGTCATGCTGCCTGTAACATGGGCACTCAAGGTAAATGAGATGCTTGATGGTACGCCAGATAGAGTTTCAAAATACACGCGACGCAAACCAATAGATTTAAGACATATTGATAGTGATTCTCTGGTTGAATTAGCCACCCTTTGGCTGAAAGAGTTTTACAAGGCAAGGAATTTAGTACCGCCACATCCAGTCTACCCTTTTGAAGAAAGCCAACTGAGAGAATTTGGCAAAGGCAAGCCAACTGTAAGGGAAGCTTTAAAATGGTGTGCAGAAAACTTTAAGGTTTATGAGGAATCACTTCCTCCCGAGCCGCTTGAGAGGTTTGAACTTGCTTTAAAGAGGGAAACTGAGGCAGATCTCGGAGACTATCTAGAGGATAACTCACTGATTGCTAAAGTTCTCTATTTTGGCTTTGAGACTTTGAAAGGTCAGACTTTAGAAGAAGTACTAATTGAAAACATTACAAGCGATATCAAACCAAAGTTACAAAACAAAGGTTTTATAAACTTCAAAATTGTTGGTAGCGAGAATGGCAAAGAAGTAAAAATTGGTGTAGCTGTAATACAGTCTTCTCAATTGACATTAACTGCAGGATTAAAGCGTTTGAATGAGTACGAAAAATTTGACCTAACCCGTGGTTGTTTAGTCCGTTCCAAATCCAAGATAGAACAAATTAAGAAAAATTCAGAAGCATATAAGTTGCTTAACCAACTTATATCAGAAAAAGGTGGGGAAAACGTGGATTTGATAGAAGAGCAAATTCGACCACTTATCGCAGTTCGGGCTATCTGTAAGAAGTGCAGAAACTATAAGTTAACCGAGGAGCAGGTTTTTGATTTCATCTCTCAGAAGCAGCTTACTTTTGACAATCCTTTACTGCGAGAAATTTTAAGTAACCCCTCCGGTCAAATGCCTGCTGTTGATGATGAGGACGACATTCAACTTATAGAAGACTTCCTGAATCCTTCCAATGTAAGCGAAATAGATGATGCGGATGACCTAGATGAGTTATTCGATGAAGCATGAGCGAATCAGTTTTGATTTACAACGCCCTTTGTCTACCTGCTCCGGACGTTGAAGCATTAATCCAAGGGCGAACGATTGCAGCCATGCCTCGGAAATTAATTAATCAGGGGCAGAAATTTGCTCTCTATCCAGCCAACGCCTCAATTAACACTCTACCGCGTGAGCATCATTACCGCTCAAGCTTTTTGCCCATTGCCCAAAAGCTTTTTGCAAACTTAGGTTCTGAAATAGTTTTGATTAAAGCTTGGGCTAGGTGCGAACTGTGCCAAATGTTGGATGCTTCTGAATCATTGGAGGCTTTGTCACAGTTAACCGTTTGGACGACAGAAGCATTACAACAAATTCTACTGCAACGTCGTTATATTTTTCTTGCTTACCTGCGCGTCTATCTGCTACCTCAGCAGATAGAAATGTCAATGTACACCCAAGAGCGTCATTTTGTACCTTTACCGCAGCAGTTGGCAGTTTCTCAAACAAACCCCGTGTTAAGCGATCGCCTTTTTGCCATCCGTAAACACCAACTGGAAACACGCCAACCGCCTTTGCATCCAGAATTGCAAGAATTACAAAGTGCTTTAGCCTCCCTTACCATCACTAACCCAGCGGCTAAAGAATTAGATCAGGATATCAAAGCGTTTTTAGGTTGGACTACTGAGGAACTCATCCAGCAGCCAGATGCAGATTTAGCTTGGATAAACAACATTACAGCGTTAGGCGATCGCAGCAAAGAACAAGATGAGGGCAAAAGCAACTATCAAGCAGGGACAGACTTTGAAAATATAGTCCGTAAAAGTTTGGAGTTTTTAGGATTTACAGTTGATGACTTCCACAGAGGCGGTGCTGGTGGTGTAGATGTATTCTGTTCAAAACCCTATCCTCTAGTTGGGGAATGTAAAGCAGGTAAAAAAATTCCCAACACCACTGCAGTGCAACTACTAAATTTGGGAACGCTACGTCTGCAAAGCCAAGAACTATTTCAGCAAGCGGCTAAATTAATTATTGGTCCTGGAGAACCTACAACCCAACTCAAAGATGCTGCCAAAGTACATAGTATGACTATCATTAACCCGGAAACACTTGAGAAGCTGGTAAAACTGCAAACTAACTATCCTAATTCAGTAGACTTGTTTCAACTAAAAGAATACCTAAAAGTTGGTCAATCTGACCTGGAAGTTGAAAAATATATTAACCAAATTCATCAAGATATCAAGTTGCGATCGCAGCTTGTGCAGCTTGTAAAAAAATATTTAGAAAATACGGGCTTTGAAAGAGCCAGTGTTGATTCCCTTCATGGTGCATTCAGCGCCACTTCACTTAATAAATTACAGCCTCAAGAAATGCACGAAATTCTGATTGAACTTTCCTCTCCATTAACAGGCTACTTGGGGCGAATAAGAGGAGAAAATTGGAGACGCGATCGCTTTTACTTCCTGCGCGACTTACCAACTCCTCAAATTTAGCTCTCTCCTTTCTTACCTTTGCGTCCTCTGCGCCTCTGCGGTTCTTTTCACAGCAGATACATTCATCCTAGAGTCAATATTCCAGCCTGATAATTCACTATTAACGGCAGAACGTTTAACCACTCCCAACTTAACAATAAGCGAAAATCTTCTTATATCCAAAACACTCCCAAAGCTATGCAAACCTATCAAGAACAGCGACACTACTCTCCAGAAGAGTATTTACAACTAGAAGAAACCGCAGAGTACAAAAGTGACTATATTAATGGTCTAATCATCCCTATGGCAGGTGGAACGACAAATCATAACCGGATAGCCCTTAATGTCAGTACTGAATTAAATTTTGCTTTTAAGCAGCAGGATTATGAAGTCTTCATGGGTGATGTGCGTCTGTGGATACCGCAGCGCCGAATCTACACGTACCCAGACGTGATGGTCATAGGTGGTGAACCGATATATTGGGATAATCGCACTGATACTATTACTAACCCTATAGTAATTATTGAAGTTTTGTCAGAATCAACCGCAGGTTATGATCGAGAGGGAAAATTTCAGGCTTATAGGACAATTCCCTCATTTGCTGAGTATGTTTTGATTGACCAAACTCGCATATATATTGAGCAATATTCTAAAACGGCAAAAAAGCGATGGTCGCTTTGTGAATACGACGAAGAAGATGAAAGTATAACTCTCACCTCAATACCGTTTCAAATTTCTTTAGCAGATGTTTACAACAAAGTGAAATTTCCAGAGACACAAAAAAATTAGGGTGGGCTACTCACCCAGCCCTGACGCAACTTAACCTAAACAATTTAGACTGGCGTCGCCCCATAATTCTTTATTTGATTTGTCACTTCCAAATTGTTTAACGCCGCTGCTGCTGCTTCTAAGTCATAAGGAAATGGTCGCTTATGAGGAACATAATCCCGCGCTTGAGGTGGTTTGTCACGCAACACTGCATTCACCAAAACACAAGGTTCTGAACTTAGATTAATCGCCCCGTGCAAAACTCCTGGCGGAATTATCACTAACTCAGGACGGTCTTCACTTAAAGGAATATACTGATATTGCTTATTGAGCAAAGTGACGATCACAAACCGTCCCTTAACGACTAGTAGTTGGTCTGTGTGCGTTTTGTGAACAAATAAATCATCTATTGTATTGGGCGGAACCTGTACCAGCATTGTTTCATGACTGGCTTGGGCGGTAAAGAACTCAACCATCCCTCCCTTGCTAGATTCCAGCCTACGGATTTGAATTCCCCTGAATTTACTCATATTAGTGTTGTAAAAGAGCATCGTAAAAATTGAAGCTTTGTCTTCAATCTTAGATGCTCTGTCACAAAAAATTGTTGCATGGGCAACAAAATTGCCCAAAATGTGATATGTAAGCTACATCAATTAGCTCATGGAAACCTTCAAACTGCTGGGATCTGCCAAATTACCTTGGAACACAACTCCCCGCTGATTTGCGTGTAAATGACGCAATATCTTGTAAATTGGCTCAATTTGGTCTGTCGCACCTGCTTTCTGGGCCACTTCTTCTATAGAAAGGGCGGTTTTTTCTGTTTGCAAAACGTCTACGACTCGTTTTTGTAACTCAAGAATTGCAGCGGCTGCTTTTTTACCAGCTTCTACGCCTGGTTGATGATAGGCGTTGACGTTCACTAAGCTGCCATAAAAACCTACAGCTCTCTCATATAAAGCAATTAACGCTCCCACTGTCCGGGGATTGACTTCGGGAATGGTGACAGTAATCGAGTCGCGCTGGTTTTCATAAAGCGCTTGTCGGGTTCCTTGCAGAAAACCAGAGAGATAATCGCCTATTGTTGTTCCGGGGTCAATTTCTGTAGATGGACCCTTTCGGTCTTCCAAAACTTCAATAAAGGTAACAAAGAAATTCGCCACACCCTCGCGCAACTGCTGGACGTAAGCGTGTTGGTCGGTTGAACCTTTGTTGCCATAAACGGCGATACCTTGGTGAACGATGTTCCCTTCTAAGTCTTTCTCTTTACCCAAGGATTCCATCACCAGCTGTTGCAAATAGCGACTGAATAACAGTAAGCTATCTTTGTAAGGTAGGACAACCATGTCTTTTTCGCCCCGTCCATTGCCTGCATAGTACCAGGACAAAGCTAACAATGCGGCTGGGTTCTGTTTGATGTTAGGGACGCGGGTGGCGTCATCCATCTCTTTGGCACCCTGTAGCATAGGAAGAATATCGATACCTTGCAACGCCGCTGGTAACAGCCCCACAGCAGACAATTCTGAGGTGCGTCCTCCCACCCAGTCGAACATGGGAAATCTTGCTAGCCATCCTTCGGATTTTGCTTGTTCGTCCAGCTTACTACCTGGCATGGTAATAGCGATCGCATAATTCGCAAAGTCCAAATTCTGTCCAGCGTAAGCCTTTTTGACTTCAATCATCCCGTTGCGCGGTTCTGGCGTTCCCCCAGACTTGGAGATGACCAATACCAAAGTGCTGGCAAGGCGATTTCTCAGGTGAGTCAAAATGCGGTCAATGCCTGTTGGATCACTATTGTCAATAAAGTGAATCGCCAGTGGGGGGAAATCTGGGGCTAAAGCTTCAGCAACAAATTCCGGACCCAAGGCAGAACCACCAATGCCAATCGAGATAATATCAGTGAAGCGGTTAGCTTTTGGGGAGTGAATCCCACCTGTGTGGATTTTTTCGGCAAATACTTCGATTTGCTCTATGGTGTCTACGATTTCTTGTGTGAGTTCTGGCGTCGGGGCTAAATCGGGATTTCGCAGCCAATAGTGTCCAACCATGCGGTTTTCATCTGGGTTGGCGATCGCCCCCTTCTCAAGTTCCGCCATATCCGCGAAAGCTTTTTCAAACTTCGGCTGCAATTTCTCAACGAAGGCATCATCAAACCGCATCCGGCTTACATCCAGGTACAGTCCTAATCCTTCATGGAAATATAACCATTCCTGGTACCGTTGCCAAAGTGCCGTAGCGTCCATAGGGAAATCTCAAGTAAAGTGATTTTCATTCAACAAGTTTAAGCCAAGGCGCAGCATTCCCCTGTCTACCTTATACAGTTTTAAGTGTTGGCTGAATTATTCACCTTAAACATCTGGCATAAGTATGAGCCGCCAGAATTTTACAATGAGACAAGGGCAGCAAACGAGCAGGGGAATAACTTATAACTAATGACTAATAACTCATGACTTAATAACTTATGGTTGAATATCTCATTTTCTTAACGATTTCTACCTCAATTTTTGCTTTGTTCGGTCTGGGACTGAATTTGCAGTGGGGTTTTACCGGCTTGATTAACTTTGGTCATGTTGCCTTTATGACGCTGGGCGCATACACCACTGTCTTATTAAGCTTAAAAGGTGTTCCTTTGTTGCTGTCAGCAATCGCTGGTGCAGTTGTTGCAGCGTTCTTGGGATTGGCAATTGGTTTCTCGACTTTGCGTTTACGAGAAGATTACCTGGCAATTGTGACCATTGGCGTTGGCGAACTGATTCGTCTTGTAGTGAATAACCAGGATTTACCTGTGGGTAATGAGTGGAGATCTGGAGCGTTTGGTGTACAAAGTTACCCTATACCTTTAGCAACTCTTGTGCCCAATATATTCATCAAAGTTTTGCTGATTGGGGTGTTGACCCTACTTGCTGGTATCACTTTCTTCTCGTTGTGGCGATGGGTTCACGTTTCTCAAGTATCAAAGATTGCTAATTCACACAAGAAAGTAGGTGGCAAGCAAGAATTCATATCACGCCTGGTTATAGGAGTTTTGTTGGCAGTGTTAGCAGTGGCTGTTTATATATCTGGTGCGATCGCCTTATATAATGACAACCCAACAGCAGGTTTGATGCTGATGTCACTGATAGTATTGGCTTTTGTCTTCTGGCGGCTGGAAATTTTAGCGCGATCGCCCTGGGGTCGAATCCTCAAAGCCATCCGCGAAGATGAAGAGATTCCCAAAGCATTAGGAAAAAACGTCTTTTGGTATAAACTCCAATCGCTGATGCTAGGAGGTGCTGTTGCAGGTATTGCAGGTGCTTTCATCGCCTGGCAACTTTCCGCAATTTATCCAAATAATTTTGAGCCGCAGGAAACTTTCAATGCTTGGATTATCGTCATTTTAGGTGGTTCTGGCAATAATCTTGGCACAGTCTTGGGCGCGATCATTTACTTTATATACTATGAAGGGACGCGCAACTTAGATAAAATTATCCCTCTAGATTCAGACCGTTTAAGTGCATTGCGGATCATGATCATAGGTCTCATTTTGATGGTACTAATGATTTGGCGTCCTCAAGGTATTTTAGGGAAAAAGGAGGAACTCACCCTTGGCAAATAACGAGTCGTCCCAATTTCCGCTGCTGTCTGCAACTGGAGTTTGCAAAAACTTTGGTGGGATTAAGGCAGTCGATAATGCCGAAATTCAAGTGGCAAGTGGAAGCATCACTGGCTTGATTGGTCCCAACGGTGCAGGCAAAACGACATTATTTAACTTACTCTCACACTTCATCCGCCCAGACAAAGGACGGGTGACATTCGACGGCGAACCGATACAGAACTTGCAGCCATACCAAATCGCCCAAATGGGAATGGTTCGTACCTTTCAAGTCGCCCGAACTCTATCACGCTTGTCGGTGCTGGAAAATATGTTGCTAGCAGCGCAAAAACAAACAGGCGAGAACTTTTGGCAGGTACAATTCCAACAACACAAAATTGCCCAGGAACAAAAAGCACTCAAAGAACGGGCGCTGTTCCTGTTGGAATCGGTGGGATTGGCGCAAAAAGCATATGATTACGCTGGAGGGCTATCTGGTGGACAGCGCAAGCTGCTGGAGTTGGGAAGGGCGTTGATGACTGAACCCAAGTTAATTTTGTTGGATGAACCAGCCGCTGGGGTGAATCCCAGACTGATTGATGAGATATGCGATCGCATTATCGCTTGGAACAAGAATGGCATGACATTTCTGATCATTGAGCATAATATGGATGTCATAATGTCATTGTGCAATCAAGTTTGGGTGCTAGCGGAAGGACGAAATCTGGCTGACGGCACACCAGAAGAAATTCAGCGCAATTCCAAAGTTTTGGAAGCTTATCTGGGGAAATCAGCGTAAAAGTCACTGTCTTTAGCTCAGTAAAAATCCTACGTCAGCTGAGTTATCAGTGCGTGCGTTAGGATAGCCTTGTCTATACTGATATGGTCACTATGCCAGCTGGTAAAAAAAGAGTTGGTTTAGCTGTAATAGTCGCCATAGCAACGGCGATGAATACTTTTGTAGCTGTACCTGCTTTCCCTCAGTCCTCACCCTTGAGGAACTCACCTTCATCCACATATACTCCCAGCGACAATAACTCTAATATCAGTGCATTAGATGTCGCAAGACCTATCTTACTTGGCGGTGTTGCTGCACTTGCCTTGACGACACTTGGCTTGGCAACAGCACTGCTTTCTGGAAAAAATAAAGAACAAGTAGAAGAATTACTCAAAAGCACCAGAGAAAGTGTCAATGCTGTCAAGCGATCGCAATTAGCCTTTAATTTCTCTGCTTCCAGACCTCAAAATATCACAGATGAGGCTCACAGTAGTCTCAGTTCAATAGCGGCAGAACTTATTGAAAGTTATCATACTCAGGCTTTAACTCAGGCTGCGGCACAGTTTTGGTTTAGTGTTTCAGCCGCAACTATTGGGTTTCTCTTTATCATGTATATAGGTTTTTTTTATTCACTAAAGCGACAACCCCAACTGACACTGTTGAACACTCTTCCAGGAATAGCTATAGAAGCTGTTGCAGCACTATTTTTTAAGCAAGCTGAAGACACAAGAAAGCGGGCGACAGAACTTTATGATCGCTTACGTTTAGATGATAAGCAAACACAAGCTATTACTCTTATACAATCTATAGAAAATCAAGAGCTACGAGATTTCGTCAAGGCTCAATGGGCACTCCAAATTGTAGGATTAGAATCTCATGCGGTGGATTTCGCTCCTTACTCATCCCAAGTGCCGTCAACTAATGACTCAGTTTACAAAGGTGAACAAAATAAATCTAGCGTAACAGAAAAGGAAAACCCTAGTACTGGACAGTTTATTCGTTAAAGGCAAGCCACGTTCATGGCTAGAGATTTTTAATTCGTAGTAAGCGCTTTAGCGCTAAAGCGCTTACTACAAAACCATCATTAATTAATGTTCAGTTATCAATGCTCAAGCATTAGCCTGCTTACGATACCTTTGAGTTAATCCTAAAGCAGACTGGGCAGAGGGGAATGTAGAAGTCGCTGTTTGCACAGATAATTGATTCACTGTTATCGGTTGAGACTCATATTCTGTGTTAGTAATGACCAGTGGTTTGGTAACGGTTTGAGAAATTGTGGTTTCTGTAGTTTTTGTAGAAACAGGTGTAGAAACAGGTGGCGCAGCCTGTGGGCGAGCAATTGTATTTACAGCAGTTATGGTTGCTTGAGCTTTGCTCTCATTTTCCTCCAAAAACCATTTGAGCTGAGACAGTGTTGGATTGGATGGTGAAAGCTTAAGCGCTTGAATTTGAGACTCTTTTTCCGCTATCTCCTTTTGGAGATTGGATAACTGCTTTTCTAAGTTAGAAGATTGATCTAAGGATTTTTGCAATCCCCACAAAACTGCACCCGCAAGTCCTAGTCCTAGACTAAACGCCGCTCCCACTCCGGGAGAAACAATATCTTTGAGTTCACCATAGAAAATTTCTTGACTCTCTGTTTGGATCTTCACAGGCTTAGACCCTTGCAGAGCTAAGAGCAACATGAAGGAAGCAAAGAGTGTACCTGATATCACTACGGTAGGCAGTAAGATTTTTTTGAACATAATGAAAACCTACTGGTATCCAGCGTGAAGACAACTTCAGTAATCAAAGACCCGCACCCTTAATCAAACACTGTATCTAGAGCCTAAACAATTTAAAAATCCCAAGTCAAGGCAACACAATGATGTAAATTATACTTATTGTCTCATGAAAAGTTAGTAAATGAGTTGAAGACTTGCTTGTATATTTTTGATGAGATATACCAAAATATTGTAATTTTTTTATGTATTTTCTTTTGTGTAACCGCAAAAATACTGATTTTATGTATTTAATTTGTATTTATCGTGATATTTACTACAAATTATACTTTATACGTAAATAAAAATACTTAATTGTCTGAACTCGTTTTAAGTCATGTGGAAAAAGCCCAAAATATATATTGCTTAAAATCAAGTTATGTCCCTAGCGTCTTACTTGCAAGGTAGTCAAAGCTTTAGTATTTTATGGTAGGCAATGGCGAGCAATGACAAGCCATTGACAAGAGGAAAAATAGTGACTCATGCACAGGAAGGCAAAGTCCTCTCTCATCTTCCGAATGTTGCCTTAAATGTAGTGGCGATCGCGGCTTCTAGAGGTGGACTCAAAGCCATCAGCCAAATTCTTTCGGCATTGCCAGCCCAGTTTCCGGCAGCGATTATTGTGGTACAGCATTTGTCTCCCGACTACCCCAGCTATATGGCGGAAATTCTGAGCCGCCGCACGGCTTTGGGAGTCAAGCAGGCAGAAGAACGAGATGTGTTACGACCAGGGACAGTTTACATCGCTGTTCCTGGCAAACACCTGCTGGTTAACCCAAACGGTATTCTTTCCCTCTCAGATACGCCAAAGGTGAACTTTGTCCGCCCTGCAGCTGATAAGATGTTCGCATCAGTGGCGGCTAATTTTCAAGGTCGAGTGTTCGCAGTCGTCCTGACTGGTGGAGAGGGTGATGGCAGTTTGGGGGTGATAGCTATCAAAAAGCATGGCGGTATAGTTATCGCTCAAGATGAGGCTAGTTGCGAGTGTTTCAGTATGCCCGAATCTGCTATCAACACTGGAACAGTCGATTTCGTTCTTCCTCTAGAGGCGATCGCCCAGAGGTTGATCACTCTGGTTATGACAGAAAATTTGATCGAATCGTCCGCCACAGCACTTTGTGCTGTGGCGGACGATTTTAAGGATAAGATCGCCTGATCAATCGAGTCTTAGGCGCTTAAGCAAGCGTGTCTTCAGACCTGGGTCGTTGACTCAACTGAGCTTTCACGTGTCTACACTCAGTCTTAACTTCACGAGTATAGTCTCTAACAATCCTAGATTTTGCCCTAATTTCAGCAGATTGGTTTCTCAGCGCCGTAATCTTAGTTTTAAACGCCTCAAAATTTATCAGCAAATCATTGTCTGGAACGCTTGTTGAAGGTGTAGTAGAATTCGATTTCTCTCTTTGCTCCAACTCGCAGGCTTTGACAGGTGAATTATAGATAGCGCTCAGGAGTTTCGCTAAAGTTTCACCGACAGGCTTTTTAGTTATCAAGATTTTTTTAACTAATTGTTTAGCCTCATCAAGTGTTACCAACTCTGAATTAAGTGCAGCACACAAATCCTCATTTGTATAACGTAACTCTCGCTCTATCTCTTGCAGTTCTAACTGCTTGTAGTGCAGCAGTTCCTTGAGAGTTTCTACTTGTTCGCACAAAAGCTCTACTGTATCCTCCATCTCTGGTCTTTCACCAGAGTTAAGGTCTTTTGATTTTGCAACAAGATTATCTCCATCACAATTGGTATTTTCTGGGAGTTGCTCAAGTCCCTGACCAACTTGATGGCTTTTGTATAAATACTCTATGTTATTTAATAATAATAAAGTGTCGCTCAAAATTGTGCCTGGTTCGCTTTTTTGGTAACCAGGCTCGAAGTTTTCCAATAATGTTGTCTTGATAGAGTCGTCCAAAATGTCCATCTATTTTGGTAGAAATCTTTTCAACTTGTTTTAGGAGAAAGCAAGTAGCAAGAGTGATGTACAATTCTTGCACTAGGCACAAAGCTCTAGTCTATTGCTTTGCGCTCTGGTTTGTCTGTCCGCTACCGTACTGAGTCATACTATAGACAATAGACAATCTCCAAGCCTTGAGGGCGGAGATTCAACTTTCACCCTAGTTACTTGCTCAAGCAGGCTTTCACCAACGCACACTTCGTGTTAGAGGCACGCGCAGCCTGTCCGTAAGGACTCAGGGCATACTTTGAATGCCGTACCTTGTGAATTAAGCGTAAGCGCTCTTCGTGCCGCAGGCATACGCGTAGCGTCTTCGTAGGAGAAGGGGTGACTCATGGAGAGGTTGGTTCCTGTACTGGACGCACAATTGCGGGTGTTGTCGGTCTCTTTTGTTGGAAGATGGCAGCAAGTGCTTGTTCCAAAGTTTCTGCCATGACAATCCGGTTATTGTAGGCAACAATCACCCTAACAAACGTTGGCAGGCTATTTTGTTCAGCTTCTAAATAGAGGGGTTCGACATACAGAAGGGAACGCTCAATCGGAATCACTAACAAATTTCCTTGAATTACTTTTGAACCTTGGCGGTTCCACAGAGAAATTTGCTGCGAAATCAGTGGATCTTGGTTAATCAAAGCTTCAATTTGTTCCGTTCCATAAACCAATTGCTGCTTAGGAAACTCATAGAGCAACAACTTGCCGTATTCTTGTCCGTCGGAACGCGCTGCTAACCAAGCAATTAAATTTGCACGTTGTACAGGCTTGAACGGCAGTAATAAGATAAACTCTTCTGATTGTCCTTGAGGTAGTTTTGTGATTAGGTAGTAAGGCTCTACCTGCTGTTGTTCGCTACCGTAAATTTCGTTGGGGATTTGCCACAAGTCTTCCCGGTTGTAGAAAACCTGTGGATCTGTCATGTGATATGTTAGCAATCGCTCGGATTGGATGCTGAAAAAGTCTTGGGGATACCGGATATGGCTGCGAAGGGCAACTGGCATCTCATCCAAGGGTTTTAGTAACTTGGGGAAGATAGCCCCGAAAGTATGAATAATTGGGTCTGTTGGATCGGCAACGTAGAAATTGACAGTGCCATTGTAGGCATCGATGACAACTTTTACAGAATTGCGAATATAGTTAAATTCATTTTTGCCTGGGTCAGAATACGGGTAGCGATCGCTTGTGGTGTAAGCGTCAATCATCCAGTACAGGTAAGTGTTTTCACCTTTGATATCTGTTCCTCCCCCATTTGCAGCAACGAGGTAGGGATCAGTATCGAAGCGTAAAAAAGGAGCGATCGCCTCCACTCGTTCTTTAATATCACGGCGAAACAGCAACTTCGTTTGTGGCGTGAAATTGCGCGTTAGCAGCATCTGCCAATCTCTCAGATACTCGGCAAACACCAAGCGCCGCCACATAGCACCAATGGAAATGCCTCCACGTCCATCGTAGACGTTATAGACATTATCATTGCCGCCGGGATAGTCTAATTCTTGGGTTTTTGTGCCCGTCATCACATAAGTGTTGGTCATTTCCCCGTAGTAAATGCGCGGTTGACCAATGGGAATACTTGAGCGAACTGATTCATTCGATATCTGCAACGAACCCTCGTTATCTGGGTCATCAACTCCAATATCTTTGACATAGTAATAAGGCAATCCGCCAGGAGCAACAACATTCACGGGGCTGAGTGTAAAGCCATAGCCGTGAGTATAGATAAGATGTTTGTTTACCCACGTCTGTGCTTGCGCGGGAACATCCCCATAGTCTAGTTCCCGCGCGGCTATGATTGTTTGTTGTTTTTCAGTTCTGTTTTCTTGTTTCAGGGTGTAGCGGTCAATGTCAGCGTCGGGAAACTTGTAGTAAGGTCGGATTTGTTGCAACTGGCGGTTGCTTTGTAACAAGGGGCGTGTATCCCACAACCGGATATTGCGAATTGTTAAATCATTTTCTTGCAAATCAGCCGCCGTTAGTTGACCTCGCGGGTCAAAAGTTCTCGCTTCTATGGCGTTTAGATTAAAAGCTTCTCGAGTAAGGGCGATGGTGCGCTCAAAGTAGGGGCGTTCGCGGGTCAGCTCATTTGGTTGCACAATTAAGCGTTGTACTACTGAGGGTAAAATTGCGCTAAAAACCGCCGCCACGGCTATATATAATCCCAACACATAAATCAGTTGCGGTGGATAAGGAATTGGTTTGAAAGTTATTTTTCTTGTTCTTGACAAAACAACCATTCGCAGTATCAGGTAAACTGCGATCGCCACTGCCAAAAGACTCAACCCCGTATATATTGGCAACAGCACCTTAACATCGGTGTAGCTAGCGCCATAGCTTATCCCACCACTAGAATACAAAAGTTTATACCGTGCAATCCAATAATGCAGGGCAACTGCCAACATGAATAAGCCACTCAAGGCGTTTAAGTGGAGTCGCTGCGCTACAGAAAACCCTGGAAATCTTCCCTCACTTAGACTATTTGCCGAACGCAGGTAAAAGAGTGCCACCGCAGCGACTCCAAAGAGAAACAGCCCTACTAGCCAAAATGCCAACAGTTCCCAAATCGGCAGGGAAAATACATAAAAGCTAATATCTTGGTGAAGTAGTGGCTCGGTGCGGTTAAAACTGGTGGCATGGAAATACTGTAAAACTTTATCCCATTGTCCTGAAAACAGAAAACCCAGCAGCAAACAGATCAGGAGTGCGATCGCTCTTAAGCAAAATTCATGATTGATTAAAATTGCAACACTCAACACCAGCAGCAAACCCAACTGCACCATTGGGATAGCAATCTGCTGCAAGTGCAATTGCTGCGACACCTGCTTTAACCAAGGTGGTAATGGCAAGGAAGTGCTTGGCAATTTCATATCCGGATGCCAAAAATTTAAAGCTTCCTGACTGTAGTAAATCAGTATCAACCCCACCAGCGCACTCAATGCTATCACCACTGGCAAAAGCAAGCGTAATCTTAGTCCTGATTTTGATGCTGCTTCGCGTTCATAAATCATATCTGACCTCACCCCGCCTGGGGTAATCCTCTGTGCTTGCACAGGGGGGCTGGGAGTCAGGTGCTTTATCCGAGAGGCTACAGTCAGATTGCCAAGTAAAAAACCAGCTGATGTGAAGAAGGCGATCGCCCACAATCCTAGCCGCGTCACCAACCGTAGCCAAAATTCTCGTAAATATCCAACTTCATGAAACCATAGTATTTCTACTGCTAGGTGACTGGCTAAATTAAAAAATAGCCACAATCCTAACAGGAGTACAACCAATATAGAAATTTTTGTGTTATTTTTTACCATAATTGGTAAAGTGGCGCAGCAAGTACCAGAACACAGCTACATTTACTATAAATACCACTAATTTGAGTATTGTTGTTCCTTTAATTAACTCAAATATTTCTAGTGGAATACTAATTCCAACTAGCCCCAGCACTAATAATTTCGCCCAGGTTTTTTGATACCATAAACCTACAGCTTCAATTGCCGTCACAAGTGCATAGATTCCAGCTGCTATTCCGCTCAACTGTAACGTTTGCCTTTTGGCATTGATAATCTTTTCTATAACCCATTCAATAATTGCTAACTTGCCTTCTAAAACATAAGATTCAGAAAAATCAATCAAATTATCATAATTTTTCAGAGCTAAAAGTAAAACTACAGATGTAATACCAAGCAGTAAAGCAACAAAAGCTTTGTAAATAATAATTGCTATTAAACCAGGTGGGCGCTTATTGTTTGTGGAATTTCCCTGCATAGTTCAAAGTTCAACTTTCCCTCAAACTTTAGCAAACAACTAAGCATTGCATATTTTACTTTTTCACTTGGTTTCTTTTACCAAAACAGAAATATAAGATTCCCGACTTTTTTAAGAAGTCGGGAATCTAAGCCTTATTAAAATTCTCAACTACTGTCAATCCCAAAACAGGATTAAGATTAGCTAAACTGCTCCTCTACATCAAGGTTAAACAACTTTTGCAGAGTCTGCATACAGTGGCGTCTTGCCTCAACATCTTGCTGAGCTCGCAATTGCACCATCGGGTCATGTAAAATTTTGTTAACAATACCCCGTGTCAAGGCTTCGATAACTTCTTGATGTTTTTCGGCAAATTCTGAACCCAATCTCGACAAAGCTTTTTCTAGTTCTTGTTCGCGGATAGTTTCGATTTTATTCCGCAAACAGCTAATGGTGGTGACAGTTTCAAGCGATCGCCACCAAAAATCAAAAGCGTCCACCTCCTGTTCTAAAAGTGCTTCTGCTTCCTGGGCGATTTTGCGGCGACTTTCTTGGTTTTGCGCCACCACCGCCTTTAAGTCATCCACATTAAACGCCTGCACGTTTGCTAGTGCGTTGACATCAGCATGGACGTTCCGCGGTACGGAAATATCAATTAACATCAAACGTCGGCTGGGTTCCAAAACCATCTCCAATTTGGCGCGATCCAGAATTGGCTCTGTCGCTGACGTACTTGTGAATACTAAATCAGCTTCGGTAATTACTGTAACCATTTCCGATAGCAAGCACATTTTGATGGATTGTTCGGGGAACTGCTTTGCCAATTCCTCCGCCCGTTTGAGAGAACGATTTAAGACACAGATTTGAGCAGCGCCTTTAGACAGCAGGTGTTGTACTAGCAACCGCGACATTTTGCCAGCACCCAGAATTGCCACCCGACAAGCCGCTAAATTTTCTAATTTCATCTGCGCCAACTCCACAGCAGCAGAACTGATGGAGACTGCCCCAGTGCCAATGCTGGTTTCAGTTCGCACCCGCTTACCTGCTGTAATCGCTTGTTTAAATAATCGATTCAAAACTGTTTTTATACCGTTGTATTGCTGTCCCAGTTTGTGAGTATTCTTCACCTGAGCGAGAATTTGACCTTCTCCGAGTACCAGGCTATCTAAACCTGCGGCAACACGCATCAAGTGCATTACCGCGTCTTGGTGTAGCAAAACAAACAAGTCTTGCCGGAGAAATGTCACTGGTAACTTACTATGTTCTGCAAGAAATTGAGTGACTTCTCGGATACCCTGTTCGGTTTCCTGGGCAACAATGTAAATTTCCAGGCGGTTACAAGTGCTTAGTATTGCGACTTCTTCAATATGAGGATAACTAAGCAGGTGCGCGATCGCCCCTTCGGTTTGTGGTTCTGGAATACTCAGCTTTTCCCGAACTTCTACTGGGGCTGTTTTATGGCTTAACCCCACCACCGCTATATACATATTTGTCACTTGTTATTTGCTGCTTATTATTTCTTATTTGTTCTTTGTTAGTAGTTAGTTCGTATGAAGTTTCTACTCATACCAAGTGGCGTTGGCGATGTAGTAAGGAAGTGCCCTTTCCGCCTCCCCTCTTCCAATTTGGGAGAGGGGTGCCGACAGGCGGGGTGAGGGAAGTGCTATCAAGGAAGTGCTTTCTTAGTATCACTTCTCAAAACTAACTACTAACTCATAACTAATGACTACCGCAATTGCAGGAGCTTCGGCTCATCAAACAAATGAATTGTATCGACAAATCGAGCGGTTCGCGACTGGCTGGAAATTACCAAGCTTTGAGTTCTTGCGCCGCCGCTAAAGAAGCGGACACCTTCCATCAAAGTTCCAGGGGTGATTCCACAAGCTGCGAACAGCACTGTCTCGCCAGAAGCCAGTTCTTCGGCATTGTAAACTCGGTCTGGTTCTGTAATACCCATTTCTCTGAGCCTTGCGAGGTTGCCTTCTCTGCTTTCCCCAATCAGACCTGTTTTCACCACTTCTGGATCGTAGATCAATTGCCCTTGGAAATGTCCACCCAAAGCACGCATGGCAGCAGCAGAAATCACACCTTCGGGTGCTGCACCAATTCCCATGAGTGCGTGGATGTTGGTACCAGCAAAGGCACAGGAAATGGCGGCAGAAACGTCACCATCGCTAATCAGCCGCACTCTCGCGCCTGCATCACGAATTTCCTGAATCAACTCTTTGTGGCGGGGACGATCCATAACCACGACCACCAATTCTTCCACGGCACGGTTTAAGCACTCAGATAGAATCTTGAGGTTTTGACTGGGAGTTTTGTTAATATCAACATGACCGCGTGCTGGGGCTGGAGCTGCGAGCTTTCTCATGTAGAAGTCAGGTGCAGCAAACAAACCTCCTTTTTGGGAAATTGCCAACACTGCCATTGAGCCATTTTGGCCGTAGGCAACAAGGTTGGTACCTTCGCAAGGGTCAACAGCGATGTCAATTTCAATGAGTTCATCTGGGTTGCAGTAGTCTTTGGCATCTTCACGCGTACAGATACCGACTTCTTCTCCAATGTAGAGCATCGGAGCTTCGTCTCGTTCGCCTTCGCCGATAACGATACGACCACGCATAGCAATTTTGTTCATCCGTTCCCGCATGGCTTCTACAGCCACTTGGTCAGCGATATTTTTTTCACCTTTTCCCATCCAGCGGGAAGAGGCGATCGCGGCTTGCTCAACGACCTCAATAATTTCTAGCCCAAGTGTATTTTCCACAAATGCCCTCTCAATTGCTTAGTTTTGCGTGCTTCCAGAAACCTGTTTCAGTTTTCAAGTCTACCAAAGGGCGGATACCTATGGAAAATAGTATCAACTAGCGCCTATGTTAAGTTTTGCTTCTAATGTCCCGTGTTGGGGGTAGCAGGCAGGATCTAGGCATGAATCACTCGACTACACCCACACCTTAAATTTCTATAGCCCCCAAAGCTTTCAGCGTCGCAATAGTCCCTTGGGTTAAACCTGTAACACCAGTAATGTTCATCCTCTGGTAGAGTCCGTCAATTATCAAAGTTTTGTTACAACGACTTGTACTAACATCCCAAATCTTCAGGGTTTCGTCTTGGCTACCACTGACTAGGAATAGACCATCCGGACTAAAGCTGACTGAGAAGACCCCACTGGTGTGACTGTGTAAAGTTGCTAGACATTCACCTGTCTTTACATCCCACAACCGCACTGTTTTGTCATCACTGCCGCTGGCAAGTGTCTTACCATCCGGACTGAATCTGACCGAGTGTACGCCACTGGTGTGACCGTGTAAAGTTGTTAGGCACTCACCTGTCTTTACATCCCACAATCGTATTGTGTGGTCATCACTGCCGCTTGCAAGTGTCCTACCATCCGGACTGAATCTAACTGACCATACCGAATTTGTACGACCGTGTAGAGCTTGTACGCAGCTACCCGTCTTTACATCCCACAACCGCACTGTTTTGTCATCACTGCCACTAGCGAGTATTTTGCCATCTTGACTCCAAGCGACTGACCATACCCAATTTGTATGACCTTGCAACACAGTTTTAACACACTGACCATTATGGACACTCCATAACCGTACCGAAAAGTCATTACTGCTGCTGGCTAAAATGCTACCACTTGAACTGTTAGCCGAGCCTACGCTCGGCGCATAGCTGAGTGAGTATACTCCTTTGGTGTGACCATGCAAAACTCTCAGGCAAATGCCAGTACGGGCGTCCCATATGCGTACTGTGTTGCCATCGCTACTATCTGGACTGACGGCGATCGCCCGAACTCCACTTTGTATGAATGCTTCAATATCCCCGTCAAATAAGTCTTGAATCGTGGTGGCAATAATTTTCACTGCTAACGGAGAGTTACCGTAGCGATCGCTTCATCTGCGACCCCCAGTCCTTCTTCAAAGTGCATGATTCCTGCTTGTATTCCCTATTGATAACTAAAAGCTACCAAAATTTTCTCGGAATTTTCTAGACAACTTTACCTGAATTTACTTGAATTTCGTTGTATCTACTATCGCCAGATGATTTTATAACCTAAAAGTGAAAGCCTCTGGAGTGAGCAGTACCTTGCTGGTAATTGTGGCTTTACTTACTCAATGCTTATGAATTTTATACCAAGTTACCGTCAAAGGAGTCTCTAAACTACTGCTGCAACACCAAATACTAAAAACTATTTCTAAGGTAGAACCATTTTGAATAAGGGAGAGAGATTAATATGTCACTTGAGATATCAATAGCATTATTTTCTTATCTTTTGGGTGTCATTGTCCAATGGCTGGGATTTAGACAAAAATTCCAAGAATTTGACGAATATACAAATTTCCCAATAGTTTGGGCAGCAAAAGTAGTCACTATGATTGGTTGCTTTATAGAGGCTTTGACATGGCCTTACAGCCTAATTTTAGATAATGAACTTATCTTAGAAGAATAAAAAATCAAATATTTGATCAAATGTCAAGAATGCGGGGCTACTAGGTCGTATTTACCTGCCCTCAAGCTTTCGTGATGACTTCCTCTAGTCTCTCTCGCGCCAGCTTTGAATTACTCCCATCAAGAGTGCATGATTACATATTTCTTCTTGGCGCTCTAGCCTACGGCACGCCCTTCGGGTATCTCCTTCGGAGACGCTACGCGAACGCAGTCGCCTACGGAGGGAAACCCTCCTGCGGCGCTGCCTCACCGCTCCGCCTCTAAGGCGTCTATGTGCTGCGGACATGCTTCCCTAAGGCGGCTTTTTAATAGGTAATCTTTTGGCGGGATAGGAGTACGCTAGAGACAGAGGAAAATGATTCATAAGAAAAAATAACAATACAATTATGTTGAATTATGTTGAACTTTCTTAACTCCCTGTTAGGACGTCATCCAGAGCAAGTAAAAGCCAAAGTTGAAATCTACACCTGGCAAACTTGCCCATATTGCATCCGTGCCAAGATTTTGCTGTGGTGGAAAGGCGTGAAATTCACTGAATACAAAATCGATGGTGACGAAGCAGCGCGAACGAAGATGGCAGAACGTGCCAATGGACGCCGCACAGTACCGCAGATTTTTATTAACAATCAGCACATCGGCGGATGTGATGATCTTTATGAGCGAGATACGCAAGGTCAGTTAGACCCCCTTTTAGCTCAACCTGCTGTTTAGAAAAAGGGAATAGGGGACAAAGGCACAAATCAATTCAAAATTCGCTCATTGAAAATGAGGAATCTCTCCCCACCTCCCCTGTCGGCTTCTGTTTGATATGAATATGTTAATTAACTATTCACAATATCTTATACATCGGCAATGGATGAGTCGCGCCTTAGACTTAGCACAAATTGCGGGTGATGCGGATGAAGTACCCGTAGGCGCTGTTATTCTTGATGCGTCGGGAAGTTTGATTGCAGAAGGTGAAAACAGGAAACAACGTGACAATGACCCTACAGCTCACGCGGAAATTATTGCTATCAGAGCAGCCACTCAAAGGTTACAAACTTGGCGTCTCAACCAATGCACCCTTTACGTTACTCTGGAACCTTGCCCAATGTGTGCAGGTGCTATTGTACAGGCGCGTATAGGACTTTTAGTTTACGGGGTAGACGATGCCAAAACTGGTGCAATTCGTACCGTCGCCAATATCCCCGATAGTGCTGCTTCCAATCACCGCCTGCGTGTCATCGGTGGTATTTTAGAGTCTGCCTGTCGTCAGCAATTACAAGCTTGGTTTACTCATCGGCGACATATTTCTAACTAACGGACAAAGATAAAACTGTCCAGTTGGTGTTACACAAGTCAAGGAAGAAAATCTACGGTGTATCTAACAGAGTTTTGAATGTATTCAACCCAACAGCCACCAGCCACCGTCATGATTGAGTTAAACTCTTCCTTTGATACTTCCTGTGACAATCCTGCTACTACGCCAGAAAATGCTAAGGTGGCTCATATTACTACCTCTGAGATTTCTCCTTGGTTAGGTCATTTAGCGTATTTCTTGGGGGGTCACTTTGTTCTACCGTTTTTCTTTGGGCGGATTAAAGTCAGTGGACAAGAAAACCTCCCCAAAACTGGTCCTGTTATCCTTGCTCCCACCCATCGGGCGCGTTGGGATTCGTTGCTCTTACCGTACGCAACTGGTCGCTGTGTGACTGGACGAGACTTGCGATTCATGGTAACGCTCACTGAGTGCCAAGGCTTACAAGGTTGGTTTGTCCGACGCTTAGGGGGTTTTTCTGTAGATCCTAAACAGCCCTCAATCACTACTCTCCGTCATAGTGTAGAATTACTTAAAAATGGAGAAATGTTGGTTATTTACCCAGAGGGTGGCATTTTTCGTGATGGTAAAGTTCACCCTTTAAAACCAGGAATTGCTCGTCTGGCTTTGAGTACTGAGTCTAGTCATCCAGGATTGGGTATAAAAATTCTACCCATCAGCATCAATTACAGCCAACCGTTACCTACATGGGGTACGGATGTGAGTATTCAGATTGGCTCCCCAATACAAGTTGTAGATTACGCTACAGGCACCTTGAAACAAAATGCCAAACGTCTCACTGGTGATTTGGCAATAGCTCTTAAAAAATTAAGCCATCAGGAATCAGAAGTCACTGCTCACGCATTTGCAGAAATTGCTAATAGTTAGTAATTATATTATTTCACTTAAGGTTTGCACTTTAGGGGAGCACGCGGTGCAGGCGAACAACGGCAAGGGCAAGGGAGAATTATTTGTAGCTGTGATCAGCATGAATCGGTATAAGTTGTTTGCGTTCTTAGTACGACCTAAGGTACAGCTTTGTAACAACACCTGCTGATTGTTAAGGGCAATGAATGAAATTTGTAAATCCCCTAAAAACTTACGATGAAGGTACAAGTGACCTGAATTTCTTAGATTAGGCTAGAGTCAGCTATTGGGAGTACGCTTTTTATTCTCTGTCTGTCATTATCAGGAATTGCTTGTTTTGAATCATTTCGTCCCCCAGTTGTTCCTAAGGATTTGCTACGGCTTTGCGTAAGGAATTGCGCTGCTAGCGCCGCTACGAGATGCATTCATATTTTTGTAACCAAATCCCTGCGAATGACCGCTTAGTTGCTACCGTTATGGTTGAGATAGCATTGCTGGATATAGAGCAAATTACGGGGTTTATAATGCATTTCTTGCAAGACAATCTTAGGCTCGGCAACTAAAACCTCTTTTAGTCCTATCAAACGATTGGCAATTTTAAAAGATTTTCTATCGCTTTCTAAAAACGAACTCTTCACCACAGCGTTGTCAAACTATCCCCAGACTGATTTGTGGTACAGCTGCCGTTGAAAAATTAGAGCAATTTGTACCTTCATTGATAGCGGCTGATTAGCTAATATGCACGGGCTAGGGGAACCTGGTTTCATTGATTTTGAGTCTAAATCAGAGAAACTTAATATGTGGCTTTGTTTTGTCAAAGTTCAAAACAGAGTTAAGATACCCGAAGTTTCATAACTGCTTTTTTAGTTATCTCTCTAAATGACCTCATGAACTTGTCTGGAACCATTCCTATAATTCGCTTCACTTCCTTAGCAGTGATAGCAGCCCTCAGCTTCTTATCACCCGTTAATGCTCAGGTACAGCTACCAAGTGGCTCTAATCAACCACAACCTATTGATCCCAACGATCCAAATAACCTCCGTCCCACAGCACAAAATAACAGCCTTTTGAGCCTTGACGGAGGAAAGCGTCTTATGACAGACGCAAGTAATGCAGTTTCTTCACAAAACTACGATGTAGCAGCAAAGAAACTCCAAGAAGCACGACTCGTTTTTAATCAACTCTCTAATTTTTATCAAGCTCTGAATTCTAGCTTTTCTGGAATTGACATCAGAGTTGCTGATGCTCAGCGGAAAAAGGCGCTAGAAACTGCCCAAATGCGGGATGAAGCCACCTACCAGCTAGCATTGGTACATAGAGCGCAAAATAAGCCGGAATTAGCTGTACCGTTGCTCGTTGAAATAATTAAAAGCCAAAACCCAACACGGGATTTAGGTAAAAAAGCTTATCAGCAGTTGTTGGAGTTGGGCTTTGTTGATGCTCCGTTTCCTAGAGGAGGTAGTGCTTCTTCCCCTCCCTCATCCTCTCCCTCATCCTCTCCCTCATCCTCTCCCTCCTCCCAGAAGAAATAATCAAATTACCTCTCTCCTCACCTCCCCACCGCCCCCCATTCAGCCCAATGCTAGGATGGGATTATAATCAATGGTGGGGACTCTTGATATTTGAATCCCTATTAGGGTTTGAAATATATGTAGTCAACTGTCACACATTTAATTTGCCTACTGTCAACAGGAAAAATGCTTGCCAACACTCTTGTTGTGGAATTTTGAATTGTGTAGACGCAAAGCAGCTTGCCGCAGGGGATTTTAAATTTTGAATTGCCCAGATGCGAGGCGTTACAATCCCTATTAGGATTTGAAATGATCAGGAATTGCGATGATTAGTCCGCAGCAAGTACAGGAAATGATAAAGGCAGAACTGGCAGATGCCCTAGTTCAAGTGCAAGACTTGACTGGAGGAGGTGACCATTATCAAGTGACAGTAGTTTCATCGCAGTTTGCAGGTAAAGGACTAGTGCAACAGCACCAGTTAGTCTATGGTGCGCTGAAGTCAGCCATGTCTAGTGAAGCGATCCATGCCTTGGCACTAAAAACGTATACTCCCGAAGCTTGGCAAAATAGTCCTCAATCCTAAGTCTTGACTCAAGACTTAGGACATAAGGCAATACCAGTCATGAGACCAAAAGTAAGATAGGAAACAAAAAGACAATGACGCCAGAAGTTAAAGAGCGAATTGATAATTTGCTACAACAAAACAAAATCTTGGTTTTCCTGAAGGGAACCAAGTTAATGCCGATGTGTGGTTTCTCTAACAATGTCGTGCAAATACTGAATACCTTGGGAGTTCCCTTCGAGACAGTTAATATTTTGGATGACAACGAACTCCGCCAAGGAATTAAAGACTATTCCAACTGGCCAACAATTCCCCAAGTGTATATCAACGGTCAATTCGTTGGTGGTTCAGACATCCTGATAGAACTGTACCAGAAAGGCGAATTGCAGCAAATGGTGGAAGTTGCACTCGCTTCGTGAAGTTCAGCAGATTGCAATTAGCAGTCACAGCAAAACAGTTCTAAATGCTAAGGAGGTTCTCCGACAGGCAGTTGCTACCCTGCCTTAAGCCATCCTTTGGAAGTAACTGTCCGTCCCACCCTTGGAAAGTGTCCGTGGCGTCTACAACGGAGGGAACCCTCTCTATGCGACCCGGACACATTTTATGTTAGCTAGGACTTACGCAAGAACTCTCTGAAACTCTTATTTCTATGCGAAGACAGTGCACGCTGCGCGTATGCCTAGCGGCACGCTTTGCGCTTATGTGTCCTAGCCTGCGCACGCCCTATGCCGGCGGTGCCGCAAGGCTTACGGGTATCTCCTATGGCTTCGGTGCCGCAAGGCTTACGGAGACGCTGAACCTTGGCGGAGCCTGTCCTTTGGACTTACGCAGTCGCCTAGGCGCGGGAAACAAGGACTGCAGCGCTGCCTCACCGCTACGCGTCTACGTTTTTCATAATGTATGCGTAAGCTGCGAAGCTGAGCCAGGGAGGCGTAGCTTGCCCAAAAGGCATAAGGGATAGTTCTGAGCAGAGGCAACCCTCCGCTCAGATTAATCTTGAGAATGGACTGCCCTCTGATTAGACTTCTTGCATTAGCCTGTAGCAGATGGACGCAGATCAAATCTACTTATGCAACAGGTGTATTGAAGAGCCAGTGGCCGGGGTTCCCCCCAAGGGGCGTGCAAGTGGCGTGCGGCTCGCTTTGTGAAGTAATGAGTGAGTTGATAAGTCAGCCCACTTATGGCTCATGACTCCGGGTTCTTGTGTTGTAATTGTAAAGAAATATCTCCAATTTCTCACAGATCTGCAATGCAGATAATAGATATGCTATACTCATCTGCATTGCGCCGCGACGGATACTATTTCTCATTGAGAAAAAATATTAATAGTAATCCGGTTGGGGCTGTGTCATTGTAAAGTTTGATACATCGTGCAAGTAGCGATTAGCTTCCTCCTCTAAGCGATGAATCAGATACGGTTCAATGGCGTTACTGTGTTGCAGTGCGGCTATATAGCCATCCAAATACATCCGCATATCATCCGTACGATAACCGCGATTCCATAACTCGACGAAGGCGTCGGTTAGTCTTTGGTAATAGCGAATGGTTTGTGTGTCTTGGAGCATAACTGCTTATGGAAAAGTGTTTGGAATAGAAAATTGTAATTTATTGAGTCTGAGATGGGAAGTCTCACTTTCAGTTTGGCATTAACTAAAAGAATATATCTCCCCCAAAGGGACATCTCACGAGCAGCTACAGACTATCTCGATCCTATTCCAGAAAAGTGGGAATATGATTCTCAGGTAAGCTATTGTTATAATTGTCTCAAGCAATAGCCCAACTGGGTCGCGGGGTGTGGGAACCGATCTATAGAACAATATCGATTTTGCTTTCACCATAAAGCTGAAAAAATTTTTTGGTAACGGTTACCTTGTTTGGTGACACTTTTTCAGTCAATAGCACCCCTTTTTCAGCAGGATTTTTAATCAAAAGTAGTTTTGCTAAGTCTAACAAAAATTTAAGAATATTACTAACTTGGCTTTGGCTAAGGCATCAATTAAGCACCTTGCCAGTATTGGTATTAGTAAATATGAAGCCAATAGCAATTGAGGTAACAAGGATTACAAAACCTAAGACATAGGCTTTGTTACTTTGAAATTCATATACGCTAAGGGGTCTTGCCACCGTGGGTTCGGTTTGTATTGAAATCGTTGAGGGAAATCCCCATCTGAGGTCATTGCTAGGCTGGCACTTGCAACAACTGGACTATCGGGTGCATCAAGCCGCAAGTATTTATCAAGCTAGAGAAGTGTTTTTAAGCCATCAACCAACACTGGTGATTCTCGATGCCGATTTACCTGATGGTGATGGCATTGAATTTTGCCGTTGGTTACATCGTCAACAACAGCCTTTAATTTTAATGCTATCTGCCCGTAGCAATGAAGCTGATATAGTCACTGGTTTGAAAGCGGGAGCAGATGATTACCTCAGCAAACCTTTTGGGATGCAAGAGTTTCTTGCAAGGGTTGAGGCACTCATTCGTCGCAATCGCACACCCGTTGCACCAGCTTATTTGGATTATGGGTCTTTGCAAATTGATTTAGTACAGCGTCGCGTTCGCTTCCAAGGAGAGTTTATTGACTTAACACCGCAGGAATTCAGTTTGCTATACGTTTTGGCACAAGCTGGAGGAGTGCCATTGAGTCGGTCAGAACTGCTACGCCGTGCTTGGCCTGATGCCATAGACAACCCACGCACCATTGATACTCATGTTTTATCGTTGCGGAAAAAAGTTGAACTAGACCCCCGCCAACCTAGTTTAATTCAAACCATCCGTAATGTAGGATACCGTTTTAACATGGAAATTTTGAATGCCAATATTGGACAGTCACCAACAAAGTTACCTAAAGAGAGGTTTAGCAATCAACGTTCAACCCTCAGCACTCCCCGGTGAGAGGAGGACAAAAAGACAAGGAGACGAATAAGTAATGACTAAAATCCAAATTCATCTTCGGCTTTTGCTTGCGTCAAGCTTTCTCTTAAGTTAGCCCAGCTTATTTCAGACGCTTTTTGATTGACAAGTAAGCGCCCTTGCTGTAAATACAATAGACGTGTAGAAAACTTCTGGGCTAGTTCTAGCTGGTGATTTACCATAACAACCGTTGTTTGATGACTTTGAGCAATCTGGCTGAAAGTTTCTATAAGATGCTCAGCTCTACCTAGATCTAGGGCAGAGGTTGGCTCATCTAACAATAAAATTTTCGGTTGAATAACTAAAGCACGAGCGATCGCCACAAGCTGTCGCTGACCAAGAGAAAGTTGCACCTCAGTCCGCGCTGACCATTCCTCTGGAATTTGCAACTGTTCTATCCAGTGAGTGATGCGTTGCTCAATTGTCTGTTTGGGTAAACCACGCAAAACCAGGGGATATGCCAATGCTTCTTTCACCGTCATTCCCAACAGTTTGGATTCTTGGGGTACCAGTGTCACTAAGGAGCGTAGCTGCAATACAGGAATTTGGGAATACTCCTGATTTTCCAGATAAATTTTACCGCTTGTGGGTTCACTTAGACGGTTCAGGAGGCGTAATAAATGACTTTTTCCTGCACCGGATGGTCCAACAATGGCAACGCGTTCTCCCTCAAATACCTCAAAGGAAATATCCTGTAATATTGGGTGTCCTACCTGCTTACCTTTACTCTGGGTTTTCAAGCTGGCAAAAAGACTGACTTGTTCTAAGCGCAGTTGTGCTTTGAGGGTAAGTTTCCTCATCTGCGTGTCTTGTTGACTCTCCAAAATAAACCTTTGTCTAATAAATGTCCTTTAAGTTTCACGCTAATTTAGCAACGCATAAGTAACGAATGTAGCGGATAATTTGTCTTTGGGTTCCACACAGATACATCCGTTACATTCGTTATACTGTAGGTCATCGGTTGGCTACTTGGCGTGATGCTTTAATTTATGTTACCTTGCGCTAACGCTGTGGTGATCGTCCAGCCATCAACTAACAGCAGCAACAGCGTAAATCCAAGTAAAATTAAATACATCCAAGGTTGCGCTAAAGGATAGACATCTGTAGTATCTATCCCTGTCTTTTCTTGCACAAGTTTCACCAAACGGGCAAATCCGGCTACACGCATTGGTAGTAGATAACCTTTTCCTTCCTTGCTAAGGAAGTAGTAAACTAGTCCTCCTTGACCAGTCGTCCGTGGTTTTAACTCTTTCACCTCAGACCAAGGTAAAGACCAGCCTTTACGGAAAAAACCCGGTACCCATTGAGGGTAAGTTACCTGAATTCCCTGGTCATCTAAAATGACGCGTTCGCTCAACGCTGCATACAGAGCAATAAAACCTATGATAATGCCCACCCACAACAATGTTGGTGGTACGGGTGCAGCTGTTACCTGTGAGAGGAAAGGTAACGGTGTCGTGAGTGCTATGTATAGACTCAAAAGCGTGATTCTAATTAAAGGAGAGAGGTGAAATACAGAAGATGAAGTATCGGCTGAGTTGGCTGTCACGGCTCCATCATTATTGTTGTGCTTTAAGTCAATACTAACTGGTAATTATGAAGCCTAATTGCCAGTGTTTGAGGTTATCGTTATCAATTGCTGCCCGATCCAAACCAAGCCAACAACTCCTCACGGGATAATTCTAGTAACAAGCGGCTATATTCTTCTGGTGGTAACTGTAGTATTGCTTCAACCACTCCTAGCAGTTCTGCATCCACAATTCCAAACCGGACTCTAAGCAAATTTTCCATCACCAAGCGTTGTCCTTCTTGCTGTCCTTTCTCCTTGGTAAACAAGTTGCTATGCAAGGCGATGTCCATGACGACTACTTAGTTGTGACACTCTGTAGACGATGAGAAATCGCTGTCTTGGCTCTGGTTATCGCTTGCCGATCGCTGTGCAGTTGCAGCATCCAGTTAGCTCCCCACATCAAAGCATGGATTTCAAATGCCAGTTGAGCCGCATCAACATCGCAATTAAGCTCTCCCAGTTCTTGCGCTTCACGGATGAACTGCCCTAATATCTCGAACCATTGGTTCATTAACTCAGCTATGCGATCGCCAATGCCAATTTAGCGGTTGCGCAGAGCGCAACCGTCACTCAGAGTTAGTTCCAATGAAGAGTCTTAACTGGAGTTCAAGTATTAAATCTAACTTTTTATAAAAATGCTTGTCGGAG
>JAESFT010000359.1_pt1 | contig 32185 bp, 35 predicted proteins | sample 9269451 | NCBI WGS metagenome assembly JAESFT01 (sample SAMN14502557, study PRJNA617106) | algae metagenome | isolation source: Scytonema hyalinum WJT4-NPBG1 and co-occurring heterotrophs from well... | place: USA: Mojave Desert, Joshua Tree National Park, California | collected 2006-05-25
CTCGAAGCCACGCGGATCGGCAAGGCTTATCGGATCGACCGCTCAAAGTTGGCCGTTTTTGCCGGCGTGGCGAGCGGGCGCTCACAGTCTCCCCGCGATGCCCGCGCAACCGTAATCGTCGAGGTTCCGGCCTTACCTACCGAAACGGCCGAGCGCATGGCCACCTTCCTCGGCGCCGCGGCCCTGGGAGACGATGCCGCGACGCGACCGCTGCACTTCAACACGGCCTTCGATCCGACCAGCGGTAATCTAAAGATCGTTCTCATCGCCGCTCCGTCCGACGCCGCAAGACTGCTCGAGCTGATCGAGCTTCAACTGGGGCTGTCCTGATGAGTGATCCGGTCTTTCGCAGTGATGCCGATGCCGTGGAGGTTATGCGGGAGTACCGCGCTGTGCTCGACCACTGGCCCGTGCCGAGGAAAGAGATTGAACTGCCGACCTCACAAGGCACAACTTTCGTGCTCGCCTGCGGTCCCGAGACGGCGCCGCCGGTGGTCCTGCTGCATGGCGCTCAGGCGAACAGCGCCGCTTGGCTGCCGGATATTGCGCTCTGGTCAAATCGCTTCCGGCTTTATGCGGTCGATATGATCGGCGAGGCGGGCCTCAGCGCCCGGGTGAGGCCGCCGCTCATCGGTGACCCCTACGCCCTATGGCTTGACGATGTCTTCTCCGGGCTTGGACTTGCCCGTGCAGCGCTGGTCGGCACATCACTTGGCGGCTGGCTAGCGCTCGACTATGCCGTGCGGCGGCCGGCGCGAGCTTCTGCGCTGGCGCTGATCTGCCCTGCGGGGATCGGGAGGCAGAAGAACTTTCTTCTTGCCGTCGCACCTTATTTGCTGCTGGGGGCCTGGGGAAAGCGCAGGATCGTTGAAAAGGTATTCGGGCCAACACCGGAACGTTTACCAGCTGATCTTGCGGTTATCTCCGGCCTTATGGATAGCATCGGCCGTGCGATCAAACCGCGCGTCATCAAAATTCCGCAGTTCAGCAATGCCGCGCTGGAAGCCCTTGCCATGCCACTTCTCGCCATCGTTGGAGGTCGCGACGCACTCATCGACTCTTATGACACGCGCGCGCGGCTCAATCGGCATGTTCCGCACGCCCAGATCTGTTTCGTTGAGGAAGGTTATCACTTCCTGCCAGATCAATCGCAGCGGGTGTTCGATTTCCTGGTCCTGAGCTTAGGTAGGGAGCCTATAAACGGGGATGTCCGCAACTTGTGGTAGGTTTCTGCCCGCTTCGGGATTAGTGTTAGAAAAAGCCACGGTTGGCGGAGTTCCCGCAAGGATTGGGTTTCGAGAATCGAAGCCGTCGCTTGGCCAAGCCTTCACACGGCCCTGCTTTCTCGACACGTCTCCTTGAACAGTTCGAAGGCCGTCGTCCCCCGCCGATCGGGGTAATAGAGGTGGTAGCCAGCGAACGGCTCGCACCATGGTTCCAGCAGGCGGGTGAGACGGCCATCGGCAATCGGCGCCGCCACCAGATCCTCCAGGATGTAGAGGATGCCGAATCCCTCAAGGGCGGCGGCCACAAGCAAATTGCCGTCGTTGAACACCGGCCCGCGGCCCGGCCTGACCGTCACCGCATGGCCGTCGCGCTCGAACGACCAGGGAGACAGGTCGCCATTCGCGTCGCGGTAGGCGATACAGCGATGCGCCGTGAGGTCGGCAGGCTCCATCGGCGCTGGGTGGTCGCTCAGATAACCGGGAGCGGCCACCACCGCGACGCGAAGCGGAGGCCCGACCGCGAGGGCGATCATGTCCTTCTCCAATCGCTCTCCGAGCCGGATTCCCGCATCGTAGCGGCCGGCCACGACGTCGGTCATCCCGCCCTCCACGCACACCTCCACCTCGATGCCGGGGTGGCGGCGCATGAAAGAGGGAAGCATCGGCCACAGCACTGTGTCCGCGGCGTGTTTGCCCGTCGTGATCCGGATGGTACCGATCGCTGCTCCGCGTGCCTGGGACAATGCCGCGATTTCCTCATCCAACCCAGCCAGTGCCGGCGACAGGGTGGCGAGCAGGCGCTCGCCGGCAGCGGTCGGAGCGACACTGCGCGTCGTGCGGGAGAGTAGGCGAAAGCCGAGTTGGCCCTCCAGCCGCTTCATGGTCTGGCTCAACGCCGACTGCGTGACTCCCAGCCGCCTCGCGGCACGCGTGAAGCTGCGGTCGGAGGCGATCGCCGCGAAGACGGCAAGGTCGCCGAACCGATCCGGACGCATTGATGATCCCCGCTACTGGGGCCTATTACTGATTAGGCCGTTATCTCGGTCAATTAGCATAACTAACTAGTCAATGACAGTGGAAGGAACGAGGAGCAGGCGATGTGGAAGGTTTGGCTGGTCACGGGCGCAAGCCGGGGACTTGGACGCGAGATCACGCGCGCGGCGCTCGATGCGGGCGAAACGGTCGTGGCAACGGCGCGATCCGCCGACGCGGTACGCGATGCCTTCAGGGACGAACACAATCGCCTGCACGCCCTCGCGCTCGATATCACTGACGCCGAAGCCGCGAACTCGGTCGTCGCCGAGACCATCGAGCGGTTTGGCGCGATCGACGTGCTGGTCAACAATGCCGGCTATGCTGAACTGGGCTTTTTCGAGACCTTCACCGATGCCGCGGTGCGGCGTCAGTTCGAGGTCAACTTGTTCGGCACGATGAACGTCACACGTGCGGTCGCCCCCCACATGCGTGAGCGTCGCTCAGGCCTCATCGTCACCATCTCGTCGGTCAGCGGGCTGGTCTCCAACGCCGGTGGGGCGGTCTACTCGGCATCGAAGTTCGCGGTCGAGGGTTGGATGGAGGGCTTTGCACAGGAGCTGGCACCGTTGGGAGTCCGCTCGCTTCTCGTCGAGCCGGGGATGCTGCGCACCGACTTCATGGACCGGAAGTCGGCGAGCTTCGGCACCATCGACATTCCAGACTATGCCGAGGCGATCGCGCAGTATCGCGCGTTCGTGGACGGGGCCAACGGCAACCAGCCGGGCGATCCAAAGCTGCTCGCCGCGCGGATCGTGGCGCTTGCTTCGCAGGGTGAGGCGCCATCGCGACTCGTGTTCGGCGACGACGCCCGGCAGTGGGCGGGCGCGAAGGTCGACCGATTGCGGCAGGAGATCGCCCAGTCCGCCGATCGCAGCTGACACGACAGACCAAGGCGCCGGCAAGGGAGGTAATTGCTCTGCTCCAGCAGTGATCGTCGGGCGCTTCCCAAAATCGAACCTCCAACGGAACGGCTGGGGTCAGGCCGAAAAGCATCACGGAAGCGGCGCAGACTTTCCCGAAATCTGTTCCGGATTGGCCTTACCGAAACGGCTGCGAGGAGGTGGAGACACGGAAATCTTTCTGCCGTTCGAATGACGGCTTTGGGGGAGACGCCGGAGGCACCGGAACGGCCTAGAGGGGGGCAAAATGCCGACTTGCAGCTTTCAAATCGCGTCGAATTCTTATTCAACATCGGCATGGGCCGATATGACCTGACTGACTTCAAACGACGCGTGATCGAACCGCTGCTGCCCAACAAGCCACGGGGCGTTCCCCGTGTTGATGACCGCCGCGTGTTAAACGGCATTTTTGGGTTTTGCGTTTGGGAGCACCTTGGCGTGATCTGCCCGAGCGCTATGGCCCTCGCACAACCTGTTACATCTGTGACTGACACTATGTCTATCGAGATCCGCAATAACTCTAAGTTCTTCGTCTTGGACGGCCTTGGCATCCACTTCGACACCCGCAAATGGGAAGCCTAATGGAGCCTCAAGGACGGCTGGATCTGGAGCCGTGTGCCTGAGAGGCATGTGAACTCATCTGAGGTGGAAGCGGCCTGATACAGTTGCTCATCCAATCAGAGAACACGTGGGGCTGCCATGTGCGGCTCCTCGCTGATTTTGGCCGGAAGTTCTCTTCTGCCCCTCGTCTGGTCTCATCTTCGCCTTTCTTCCGGAGAGACTGAGGAACTAAGAACAGTACGAGTGCGGAAGCGCCATGGATTATGACGAACTCGTTGAACTGGTAGCTGGAGATTTAACCAGCAGCGTTTCCCGGATGCTGATTGAGATGGGCTAAGAGGATGGCCAGAGATGCGCCAAGAAAGCCCTCGTCGAGTTCGCATCTCAAGCCATGAGCGGAGCCCCCAGGATTGGCGCAACGGATGTGTCGACATTCACGAAAGTCGAGAGAAGCGCTCTAGCCCAAGCCTCAGCCATGGTCCTGGCAACAATCCAAGCAGATGCCACAAGACCACAATAGGGAACTGTTGGGCGTCGTCTTCTGAAGCAACACTTGCGGTGCCGCGGTCTCGTCACCAGCGAAAATCTTGAGGAGGGAGACCCGTTTGCCCTCTCCGACAGCTAATGGCCGCCTGTGGCAGCCCCCTCCCCAAAACAGGTGGGCCATTGAGGTAACTGGCTCATGCCCTACCTGCCGAGGTTGACCTCAGGAGGCCAGATCCATGCGCACTCTCACAGTCGCTACTATTTTCGGACTACTCGTGATCTCCTACCCTGCAACGGCACAGGATAGGAAGCCTCAAGCGAGCCGTCCAGAACCCTCTTCTTCTCAGGCTTCCACTGGCCAAGAGAGCGACGCACAAGCGGCAGCCCGTAAGAAGACCGAAGAGATTGAAAGGGCTCGTCAGCGCAGATTGGACAAGCTTGGCCGAAGCATCTGCACCGGTTGCTGACTGCGGTGGTCTCTGCCCCTTACTCTAAATGAAAGAACCCCGAGCGCGGAACTTGGAGCTCTCTCTCAGAGGATCATGAAATAGCTTGTCGACCTGCCTAGGATGTCTGGGGAGGACGGCCCAGGCACAGAAACAACTCTGCACGTCTGCCCTTGGTCCCTCTTTTCCAATAAATTTCGCCTGGGGCATAGGTGGAAACATTCACTCTCCATGCTGTTACCGACAGGATGGGAGTTGCCATGTCTGAAATTGCCAGAGTTTCGTACTATCGCGAACTCAAGCGAGAGTTGGAGCTACGGGAATGTGAGGCTCAGCTTCTTGCAGATGCCGCGGAAAAGCTTGAGCGGGAAGGTCAGACCGCTATTGCTGAAGGGGTCCGTGATATGTGGAGGCATAACGAGGTTGCACGACTTAGGCTCCAGTCCCAGCTAGGCGCCCTCTTCCTCTGCTGAAAATGGTCTCCTGCAACGCTGGCTACCTCCCCACGTACCCTGCGCCATGGGTTCTCAGGTAGAGTTCTCCCACGTTGAGCATGATCTTGATCGCTCGGCTTCCGCATTTGGAGCAGCACAGATGGAGAGCTAGGTCCGGCATAGGCATATCCCCCGACCATCCGTCGAGTGAAACGACTGCACTACGTTCACATCCTCGCTTCTCACAAAAGGCTGCCACCGTATTCAGCCCTAAGGCACGGACTGACGATACTGTTGCGGGCGCGATCTCATTCCCTTGTTCGTCATAGGCTCTGAACGGATTACGTGGTGGCTTAGCCATAGGGGAAGGGCCGCTTGTGAAGGCCTCGACTGGGTGGCATCGGAACTTCCTTGAAGGTCAGTCCTAGGACCGCATCGCGTATAGTCTCTCTTCCAACTCCATAGTCGCGAGCGAACCTACTCCACTCCCGTTCCCCACATGCGTATCGCCAACGAGCTTCCAAAACCTGCTCAATTGTCAGCTTTCGATTAGGTCGCGACAGCATCCGAATCTCCATGAGAACGAAAAGCGAACGTCTCATAGACCTCTGAGTTCGTCGATGTTGTGGAGGAGAGCCTGTGGAGATTGTGGATGGCGGCTTCAACGGAGACCCGTTTCTGCACTCCAGAGGGACCTAAGCCGCCCTAGACGATCCCGTAGGCGCCGGGAACGGACACAAGAGAGCAGACGTTACAAGATCTCATACCTATCCAGAGGCTGCCACCATCCAAGACAATCCCCTGAAGCAGCCCTCTTCAAGTCGGCGGCGTGAGCGAGCGAAGCTTGTGACATTGACACACGGCAGTGCCCTTTGCCCCCGAGCGGCGATCATCCTATGCGACGCCGCGCCGATCTCTTCTCAACCTGCCCCCTCGCTCCCCATGCCAAGATGGGGACGAGCAGGCAATAGACTCCGAGAGCTGTGATTTGATCTGAATAGTCCGCGCCAAGGTCAATCAACATCCCAGCGATCCCAGGCCCGAGCGCAGACGCAAACACCAAGACGGCAACTATTGCCGCGCGGATTGAACCGAGATGTCGGAGCCCGTAGATTTCCGGCCAAAGTGACCCCAGCAGGGCAAGGGAGAAACCGTTTGTTATACCGTAAAGCGCCATAAAGGCAAAACTGGTCCACTGCCATTCGACTGTGCCGAGAAGCACACATCCTAGCCCGAGCGGCACAGCATAGAAGGGAAACAGTCTCAGTGCTGAGAATCGATCGACGAGTTGCCCGGATACCACAATGAATACGACAGTCATTGCTGCATGAAACGTGAAGGATGAGGCGAATGCCTCCTGGGACCACCCCCTCATGTTGATAAGATAGACTTGATGGAAGAAAATGGTGTTGCCGGTAAAGGCTGGAGGGATGGTTGCCAGCAGCACGATGTAAAACACCGCATCCCGTAGCACCTCTCCTCTTGTCCAGAACTCAGAGAACCAGCCGATGACGACGCGTTGCTTGATCTGCCCTATAACGGATCAAGCGCCGGATCATTCGTTTTACCAACGAGTGCTTCATTCAAGGTAGAGAGGGCCCGCACGAGGGTTGCCCGGTTTGCCGCCGCACCCACACATAAGCGTAGCCCACTCACGATGTGATTGTTGGAGGGGGCAAAGACGTCGGGCGGCGTCAGCCGTACCCCTGCTGTCAGGGCACGCGCGGCCGTACGCTCAGCGTCCGCGATCTGCATCGGCAACCAAAGATGCAAGCCCGTCGCAAGATTTGGCTCAGCCACGGCTCCTCGAAGCGAGGTTAATGCCATCGTCGTGCGGGCATGCGCCTCCGCGCGGACCTCGCGCGCCAGATCATCGGCCCTGCCGCTCCTGATCCAGTCGGTCGCGATAGCGGCGGTGATGCCAGCCGGGGAATGCGTAAGCGCCCGCAGTGCCCGAACGCATCGATCGAAGATTTCGCCAGCCGGGGCGACGAGGAAACCGGCGCGCAGCCCGGGCGCAATGATCTTGGACAGAGAGCTCGCGTACAGGGTGCGCTCGGGCGTGAGCTCGGCAAGCGCCGGCAAGCCAAGATCGCTGGCATACGGCGCATAGACGTCGTCTTCGACAATCCAGAGATCACGGGCCCGCGCGACTCGGACGACGTCGGCGCGCCGCTGCGCGCTCATAGTGCAGGTCGTAGGGTTGTGCAGGGTCGGCAGCGTGTAAAACACGCGTGCACCCGTTGCCGCTGCCGCCCGGTCGAGGACATCCGGTCGGACACCTTCGTCATCCATCTCGACGCCGTGCAATCGATAGCCTTGCTGGGCTGCCAGCGTTCTGGCGCCCGAGAAGGTGGCGGACTCGCAAAGGATTGTGTCGCCCGGCCGGCACAGCGCGGCGAATGCGATGGCCATCGCCGATTGCGCCCCGCAGCAGCACATCAGCGCCCGCCAGTCCAGACTCCCAAATCCGGCCGTGCGAGTCAGCCACTCCGCGGCCGCGCGTCGATCGACCTCCAAACCGTAGGGCGGCAGATAGCTGAGGCGGTCCGCCATGGATGGCATCCGTCGCAGCGACGCGACCGCCTCGGCTGCAAGATCGAGCGGTACTGAGGGTGCCACATTCATGCTGAGATCGATCAGCCCCTCCTGTGGCTCGGCACCGCTGGATCGATCAACCACGAAGGTTCCGCGCCCAACATGGGCTGACACGAGGCCGCGCCGGGCGGCCACATCATAGGCGCGGGTCACCGCCCCGACGCTGATACCGAGGGCGTGGGCCAAGTCGCGCTGTGGCGGCAGCCGCGTGCCGGGCGGGAGCTTGCTCGCCCCGATGTCCGCAGCGATCGCGTCGGCTAAGGCCCGATAGATCGTGCCAGATCGCACAGGGGGAAGCTTAGGTAGCCAATCGACCATGAACCGCTCCGGATTGTACTAAGTACAATATTGTATTTGACTCTATACTTAATCACCGTTTGTCTCCAGTCACAATATTGGAGATTTAGCCATGTTTGTTCCCATCTACCAAGTCGATGCCTTCGCGAGCCGACGCTTCGCCGGCAACCCGGCCGCCGTTATGCTTTTTGATCGCTTCCCTGATGACGGCACCCTTCAAGCTATTGCGGCCGAGAACAATCTGGCGGAGACCGCCTTCCTTGTGCCGGAGGGCGAGGATTTCCTGCTGCGCTGGTTTACACCAACCGTCGAGGTGCCCTTGTGCGGACACGCGACGCTTGCCAGCGCTGCGGTTGTCATGGAGCGTTTGGAGCCGCAGCGAGAGCGTGTGGTGTTCCATTCCGCCAGTGGTCGGTTGAGCGTGGATCGCACCGCGATCGGCTATGTCATGAACTTCCCGGCTCGTGTTTCCGAGCCTGTCGCCCCGCCCCCTCTTCTGGCTGAAGCACTCGGGCAAGTCCCTGTCGAAGTGGTCGCTGACCGATTCAACTACCTCGCCTTGCTGGAGACGGCCGATCAGGTGCGCCGCCTGAGGCCGGACGTAGCAACGATCGCCAGGCTGGACCGCGGCGGCCTGATCGTCACGGCCCCGGGCGACGGTGGCTACGACTTCGTCAGCCGCTATTTCGCGCCAGCCAAGGGCATTCCCGAAGACCCCGTGACCGGCGGCGCCCATTGCGCACTCGCGCCGTACTGGGCCCAAAGGCTGAAGAAGACCGCCTTCCGCGCATTCCAGGCGTCGCAGCGCAGCGGCGAAGTCGGCTGTCGCCTGATCGGCGACCGTGTCGAGCTCTACGGGAGCTGCGTGTTCTATCTTGAAGGACAGGCGGAGATATGAGCCTGCGCATCTACGGCTACGCGGCATCGATCAATGTCCGCAAGGTTCTCTGGGCGTGTGCTGAACTCGACCTGCCCTTCGACCGCGAGGATTGGGCGGGCCCCTTCCGCTCCACCTCCGACCCGGTGTTTCTGGCCTTGAATCCCGTCGGAATGGTTCCCGTCATCGACGATGATGGCGCAATCGTCTGGGAGTCCAACACGATCATTCGGTATCTGGCGGCGAGCCGCGGCCGGGTCGATCTCTTGCCCGGCGACCCGCTTCGGCGTGCCCAAATCGAGAAGTGGATGGACTGGCAGGCGTCGGACCTCAACAATGGCTGGCGGGTCTCTTTCCAGGGATTGATCCGAAAGAACCCCAACTACCAGGATCCAGAGGCAATTCAGCGCTCGCTCGTGACGTGCTCTCGCATGGTTACCGTGATCGATGCGCACCTGGCCGGCTCAGGCGGCTACATGTGCGGCGACGGGTTCACGCTCGCCGATATTCCGATCGGCCTATCGGTTCATCGTTTGCGATCGCTTCAGCAGCACCCATCTCTGTCGAACATCAACCGCTATTACGAGCGGCTGTGCGAACGCCGGGGCTTCCGCCAGTACGGCCGGGACGGCGGACCGTAGGGTTTCCATCATGGCATCGTGTTCGCGCGATCAACGCGGCGGTCGTGCGGTTCCTGGACTGGCGGGTCCCAAGGCAGCGGCGACAGCCGTGCTGCGATCCAGTCAGCGAAGGCACGCGTCTTGCCGGCCGTGAAACGCCCGGATGGTCGAACCAAATGGATGGCGGCCTCGCCGCCGGCATCCCCACCGACGGCCCAGTCCGGCAGCAGTCGGACCAGGCGCCCGCTGGTCAGTTCCCGGCCAACCAGCCACTCCGAACACATCAGGATGCCTTTTCCGGCCACCGCTGCATGGACGAGGCTTTCGGCGTTGTCGGTCAGCAAGGGACCGGACACCCGCACCCGCGCATGCTCGCGCGGGCGGCTGAAGTGCCATTCCGAAGGCGAATCGAACAGGGCAAAGAGCAGACCATCGTGCGCGGCAAGATCGGTGGGTATCTGCGGGGTTCCCCGGGCAGCGAGGTAGGAAGGCGCGGCGCAGATCAGCCGCCTCTCAGCCCCCAGCTTGCGTGCCACCAACGAGCTGTCGGATAGCCGGCCGATGCGAATTGCGAGATCGATTCCCTCTCCCACCAAATCGACGAAACGGTCGCTGTATAAAGCCTCAACCCGCACACGGGGATAGACATCCAGGAAATCGGGCAGGAGCGGCGCGATCCACAGCCGGCCGAAAGCCTCCGGTAGGGACAGCCGGAGTGTGCCTTGGGGAGCGGCACCGGCGTCTGCGGCTTCCCTCTCCGCATCGGCCAGGAGCATCAGGGCCACCCGCGCTCGGTCGGCAAAACGGCGGCCAGCTTCCGTTGGCGTAACCCGCCGGGTGGTTCGCTCCAGCAGCCGGGCTCCAAGCCGTCGCTCAAGCGCCGAGACCCGGCGCGATAGAACCGACGCATCACGCCCAAGAACCCGCGCGGCCGGTGCGAAGCCGCCCGTGTCCAGGACCGCCAAAAAAGCGGCCACCTCCTCCAGACCCTGATTGCTCAATTCGTGCATGGATTGCAGCAATATCATGCATAAGGACCGGATTAAAGGCCAAGCTGCAACCGGCTACTTCATGGACATCGCTCAACCGATACCGAGGATTGTTCCCGATGCGTGTCTATCACCTTGAAGCTTCCAGCCTTGACGCCCTGCGCGTTATCGATGTTCCGCAACCCCGCCCCGGGCCTGGTGAGGTTCTCGTCCGCCTGCGGGCGGCGAGCCTGAATTATGTCGACCTTGCGGTGGCGACCGGGGCTTTTCCCGCAACCTTGCCGCTTATCCCCGTGGCCGACGGCGCTGGGGAAGTAGTAGAGACCGGTCCTGGCGTAACGGGGCTGGCGGCAGGGGATCGCGTCATCCCGCACTTCCTGCCGGACTGGTTCGCTGGACCGCTCCCGACTTCCACCAGCCGGCGGATGCGCGGCATCACCATGCCGGGGTCACTTGCCGACTACACTGTTGTCCCCGCAGCAAGCCTCGTGCCGATGCCCAACCATCTCTCCTTCACCGAGGCCGCTACCTTACCGATTGCGGCAACCACCGCCTGGAGAGCCGTTCGGACGGGAGCGGTGCGCCCGGGGAGCACGGTGCTTCTGCTCGGCACCGGTGGCGTGAGCCTGTTTGCCCTGCAATTCGCCAAGGCCTCGGGCGCACGGGTGATTATCACCTCCTCGTCCGGCGAGAAGTTGGAGCGGGCGAAGGCCCTTGGCGCCGACGAGACGATCAATTACGCGTCAGACCCGGGTTGGGACCTGCGGGTTCTGGAACTGACAGGCGGGGTGGGTGCCGATCTGGTGGTGGAAACCGGCGGCGCCAAGACGTTCGCGCGCTCCCTCAATGCCGCCGCCGCGGAGGGTACGGTCTTCGTGGTCGGCTTTCTCAGCGGCGACGAACTCAAGACCTCCCTGTTCCCCATTATCCTGAAGATGCTGAGGGTCATCGGCAGCAACACCGGATCGGTGGCGGACCTGCGAGAAGCCGTCCGGGCCATCGATGCTGCTGGGATCCGCCCAGTGGTTGACCATGTCCATGAATTCGATGACGCGGCTGGCGCATATGCGATGCTGTCGCGCGCAGGTCACTTTGGCAAGGTCGCAATCACGCAAGGGGATCGGCTCTGATTGCGTCTTCGCCGCGTCCGCCGGCGGGACACGGGCTTCGCCCGACGCCTCTCGCCGGTGCGACCCGCCCATTAGGAACAGGTGACCAGCGCCACCCGCACCAACATTGGTGGCTTCCGGGCCACCATACGCGCGATCCGCGAGCCTGCTGCGGCCCCTGATTTTGGGTGGGCATTAGTTCAGGGAGAGGAGATGGACGGCATCCCCTACCCTACCGCGCAATGGGATGTTGGTGCATAAATCCGACTGGAGTGATGCGCCGGACCGACAGTGAGGTATAGAGGCAGTGCGCCGAAGCTGAGAGCCATTGCCGTACAAGGTCAATGAAAAGCGCCGCCATAGGATCCCAAAGGCCCGCTACCGCGTGAAGAATTGGCAATCCTACGATGCGGCGCTACGCTCGCGAGGCGATCTGACGGTGTGGGTGACACCCGCCGCGATGGCGGCGTCGACGCCGCCTCGCAATGCCAGGCGCGGCCGACCGCAACAATACTCCATGATCGCGGTCGAGACCGGCTTGATGCTCCGGCTGGCGTTTGGTCGGCCCTGGCGCCAGACCGAAGGCATGCTGCCTTCAATCATGCGGCTGCTCGGCTTGGATCTTCCGGTTTCCGATCACACCACCGTCTCCCGCCGCAGTGCCAATCTCACCGTCTCAAAGGCCTTGAGCGCAGCAAGTGGGCGGGTGAACGTGGCGATCGATTCCACGGGGCTACACATACTTGGTGCTGGCGAATGGCATCGTGAGAAGCACGGTGGCCAAGGGCGCCTGACGTGGCGCAAGCTCCACCTCGCCGTTGATCTGAATACCGGTGAGATCCTCGCGTCGGAACTGGCGACCACTGCAGACGGCGGCGCCTCGCTGGTTGGGCCTTTGCTGGATCAGATCTCCGCTCCAATCGCTTCGGTCACGGCTGATAGCGCGAACGATGGCAATCCCGTCTACCGCGCCGTTTCCGAGCTCGATCCTGGAGCTCCCATGATCATCCCAGCGCGATCAACGGCAGTGCCGACCACGTGATCAGTTCCTCACGGCAATCGTTGCAGCGGCCCCACCCATGCACACAGCAGCTCCGCGGTTTAACATGCGCATTGCTCGTGGTGACTGTAACGCCCGGCGGGTTTTGGCTCCGGCAATGGCAAACGGGAATTGGACGCCGGTTAAGATCATGGCGGTGATCGCCAAGAGAATAAACGTATCCGACTGGGCAAGCGTATTGATGTCGATGACGGTTGGCAGGATGGAAATATAGAACAAGATAGACTTTGGATTGCCGAGCGTCACGAGAACGCCGGAAATCAAGGCATTCTTCCCGCTTACAGGCGAGGCTGCGTCAGCGGCGTTGAACGTTTCGCTGGACCTCCAGAACTGCACAGCCAGCCAGCACAGATAGGCCACACCTGCCCACTTGATAACAATCAACAAATAGGTGAAGGTTTCCGCAATAAATGCAAGGCCAGCAAGAACAACAGCAAGATAAAGTACGTCACCTAAAACCATGCCGGCCGTCATCCAGCCTGCCTGCCGATGTCCGCTTCTTAACGCCTGGGCGACAATCGCCACAATCTGAGGACCAGGTGTGATAGCAGCTATTGCCAGAGCACCTGAATACGCTACGAAGCCTGAAAATTCCATTATCATCCCCCTGTTTCTCAGTAATATTGTTTAGATGTTGATCACTAACACCGCATCGTGCCGTCAGCCCGACAATCACCGTTTTTGGCAGACTATCAGCCCCTCCGTCGTGTAGGAAGAATGTCCGCATATCAGATGTCAATCGGTAAGAGGCGGTTCGACAAGGAGCCCGGTGATACGCCGGACGATCGGCAGCACCATCAGGAGGGTTGGGAAGGCGATGAGCCAGGACAATCCCCAAGCAGACATCCAGAGGGTTAGAAAGTCAGGGGTGAGCCCCACACTGCGCGCTGTCGCGATCGCCGAAACCACAAAGGTCATCACGAGTGACAACACGAAGGGAGTGACAACCCCTGCATAGCGGGCGGGCAGGCGGCGGAATGTGATGATCGAAGGATGAGGTCGCATTGGTATTCTTCACAAGAAGGTCATCGGCTCTGATGGCATCTGCCGGATCCTCCGGCTGACCGGCCGAAGACCGGGATGATGCGTTGCCTGACGTAAGACGCTTACGGCCCTCAATGAAGACAATGCCGATTTATCTCGCTTACCGCCCCCACGCAACCAGAAATCAGGGCTCAGTGAACGCAACGAACAGTCGGGGTTTCAGGTGACTGTGGCGGGCTGGATTTATGTGCTGGGACGAACTGTTCGGGCAATCCAGCCTGCCACTCGTTTAAGGCAAAAGTCGCCTGATGATTGACGGGAACGAACCCGACGCCATTGGCTCCGGTCGGCTCTCCCGGAGATGCCGGCTCCGCCTGACATTCATGTCTCAGGTCGAGACGCGTTCGATGTCTGATGGGGTCCTTAGAGGCGCTGGCCCGAAATTGGTCCTAACGGTAAACGGCATCGAGGACCTCTCGCGGAAAAGCACCGGACATTCCCTCAAAGGCGGTGTTGGTGAGCGCGACAACCGAGAGCCTCCTAGCCGGATCCACGAACCAATTGTGGCCATAGGCGCCGCCCCACTGGATCGTGCCCTTCCCTTGCGGCGTGCCAGCAAGTTGCGGATCCGCCAACACTGCCCAACCATAGCCAAAGCCCCAGCCAGGTCCCTGAGTCTGGGCTTGAGGACCAACCTGATCGGCCATCATCTGCCGAACCGTCTCCGGCTTGAGGATTGGCGCTCCGCTTTTGCGAATGGCCTCAAGGAAGACAAGGATATCCTGTGCCGTGCCTGCCATTCCGGCGCCACCTGAAGGATAGGACGCTGGATCGAAGATCCGTCCGGGAGCGAAGCGAGCTGTGTTGTCACCGAGCTTCACGCTCTCCAGCTCTCCCATGCGGGCAGGCTCCGGCGATCCGTCGGCGTAGGCCACCGCCAGGCGGTTGCGGTCCCGTACGGAAAAAGCCGTGTCGTGCATTGCAAGGGGACCCGTGACATGGCGCTCGATGACAGTGGGCAGGCTCTCACCCGTCGCCTTCTCCAACACGCCGCCGAGTACGTCCAGCCCCACCGAGTAGCGCCAAGCCTCACCCGGGTGGAAGGCCAGCGGCACGGACGCAATCCGACGCAGGTTCTCTTCCAAGCGCATGCCGGGCTCTGCCAGACCATCAGACACGCCTGCCTTACGGTATGGGCTGTCGTCTGCCTCGAGAAAGCTATAGCTCAGCCCTGCGGTGTGGGTCAGCAGGTGCCGGATGGTGACGACGGGTTCGCTACCATCCGGCAGCTTGGGGCGGAATTCGGGCAGCCAGCGGGTCACCGGATCATCCAGCCTGATACGCCCGTCTTCTGCGAGCCGCATGGCAGCCGCCGTCACAATGGGCTTGGTGATGGACGCGAGCCGGAAAACAGCATCCTCACGCATGGGCACACCCGCTTCTCGGTCCGCGAAGCCCGCGGCACGGCGGTAAACGACCTCGCCATTGCGAGCGACGAGCACAACAGTGCCGACAATGCGTTTTTCCGCCAAGGCGCGGTCGATCACAGCATCAACCTCTGCAGTAAGGCGAGGGTCGGGCGATGGTTGCGCGGCGGCAGCGGTCACGAGGGCCAAGGAGAGTGCGGCGGTGCTGAGACAAGGGAGACTCATCGGCGGACATCCTCTATAATCACAACGACCATTCCTAAATTAGGCGAACCCGATCTTGATTTCTAGAGGGATCATTGTGGAAAATAGCGCCTCCCCTATCCGACGCCGGGGACGCCCGCCGGCCTTCAATCGCCATCAAGTCTTGGCTCGCGCAGCCGAGACGTTCTGGCGGCTCGGCTATGAGGGAGCCTCGATTGCTGATCTGACAGAAGCGATGGGGATCACGCCGCAGAGCCTCTATGCCGCGTTCGGGTCCAAAGCGGATCTCTACAAGGAAGCCCTGAAGCACTATCAGGGGACAGTCGGCGCTTTCACGGCCCGGGTGCTGGCCGAGGAGGCAAACACTGCGGACGCGTTGGTGCGTCTGCTCAGGGAGTCTGCCCGTGAGTTCTGCAGGACCGGGCGCCCGCCCGGGTGCATGATTTCGACCGCCACCCTTGCCTGTGCCAGCGAGAACCAGCCCGTGGCCGACCACGTCGCGGGACTGCGCTCCGCAACGCTGGCGGCGTTCCGGGACAGGATCGAACGCGGCATTGCCGAGGGGCACTTGCGCCCGGACACGGATGCTGCGGCTCTGGCCCGCTATCTGGGGGCGATTATCCAGGGCATGTCCGTCCAGGCGCGGGACGGTGCCAGTGCGGAGGAGCTCCTCGCTTTCGCCGAGATTGCCGGTGCGGAGATACTCAGGCGTCGGCAGGCACGTCCGCTCCGAAGTACCTAGCGATCAGATCAAGCGCGGGTCCCAACCACATACCAAGATAGAATGCACACGGATCCGCGAGACTCCGGGCGTGCCTGGAACGTCAGGGCCGGCCCGGATTCCGATCACGCAAATTGCAGAGCGACCTTGCCGAAGTGGCTTCCGCTCTCCACGTGGCGAAGCGCACTGGCCGCCTCCATCCAGGGATACACGTGGTCGACAACGGGCCGCAGCTGGTTCACCTGAATGGCCCTGTTCATCGCCTCGAAGGAAGCGCGGGACCCTACTGGAATGCCGCGGACGCGCACCTGGCGGCGGAAAATGTCGAGCGGGTTGATCGTGCCCTCCGTTCCCCCGAGGTACCCGATGACGTTGATCTGCCCGCCCACCCGCACGGCACGCAGCGACTGGGCAAAACTCTCGGGTCCGCCGACCTCGATGACATGATCAACCCCGCGCCCACCGGTCAGATCCAGAACGACCTCGGCCCAGTCCAGCTGACGGCGATAGTTGACCCCTGCGAACGCACCAAGAGCCTTGGCTCGTTCAATCTTCTCGTCGCTGCTCGATGTCACGATCACCCGTGCGCCCGCGGCGGCAGCGAACTGAAGCGCAAACAGGGAAACACCGCCCGTTCCCAGGACCAGCACGCTCTCCCCAGCCTTGAGCGCTCCCTCGGTCACGAGCGCGTGCCAGGCCGTGACGGCGGCGCATGGGAGGGTCGCCGCCTCGACATCGCTCAGGTGCTCCGGAGCTAGGACAACCCCCTGCTCGTCCAAGCTGGCATATTCCGAGAGGAGCCCGTCAATTGGCCCTCCGAGCTGAGAGGAGGATTCCGCCATGTCGAAGCTGCCTGCCGCCCATCGCTGCCAGAACGTGCTGCAAACCCGGTCTCCCACTCGGACGCGGGTCACGTCATCACCCACGGCGACAACCTCTCCGACACCGTCCGAGAGCGGCACCAATGGAAGCGGAAACCTCGTGTGGTAGGTGCCACGGACAATCTCGACGTCGCGATAGTTCAGCGCCGCCGCTCTGACGCGGACAACCACCTCCTGACGGCGCGGTTTCGGGACCGGCCGCTCGACCACCCGCAGATTGTCGAGCCCATATGCGCTGTCGATCACAAGTGCCTTCATCTGCATCTCCTTCCAACAAACGAGATGCAGTGATGCTCTTGCTCGCGCCCGTTTTCAAATTCATAATATTCAGAATAATTATGCGCGAGAGCACCATGTTGGACGAGATGCGTACTTTCGTTCTCCTGTCGGAGGAGGGCTCAATCCAGCGAGTGGCGGAGCGAGTGCGCCTGACACAGCCGGCTGTCACCCGTCAGATCCAACGACTGGAGGAAGCTTTGGGCGTCGAGCTGCTGGATCGACGCCTGAAGCCACCCCGGCTGACGCCTGCTGGAGGCGAAGCTCTGTCGCGCTGCCGGCAGATCCTTGCTGCTTATGCCGACATGCGGCGCATCGGAGCACGCGGCGAGCCCGAAGGCCTTCTGCGCGTCGGAATCACCCATGGTCTTGCAGACGACCGCCTCGCAGCAATTGTAAGAAGTCTGCGGGAGACGTTTCCGAGGGTCATCCTTCAGCTGACTGTGGGATGGAGCGACAGACTCGCCGAGAACCTCCAGCGCGGGATGCTTGATGTTGCCTATCTCTTGTCGGGCTCGTCAGACCGTGCATCCCTCGGCGACGGCACAGTTCTTGGTCAGGAGCCACTCGCGATCATTGCCTCGAGGGATCTCGTGAAGTCTCGAGAGTACAATGGCGCCACCATCGCCAACCACCCCTGGATCCTGAACCCTGAACCGTGCGATGCGAGACACCGCCTCGCCAAGGCTCTAACCCCTTACAGCCGCCGCCTGAATGTTGCGGCAGAGGTTCAGGATGCGAGATTGCAGATGGCGCTCGTGCGCGAAGGTGTCGGCTTCAGTCTGATGCCTCGGCGTCAGCTTCGCGCCGGCCCTCCGGATGGAATTACCGAGGTCGACGTCCCGGACGTGAACCTGATCCTCGCCATCGAAGTCCAGCGCTCGCCGCACCTCCACAACCTCAGACAGGTAGAGGATGCTTTGACGGCCCGTTTCGCCACCCTGATTGGCGACCATGATGCTGGTCCTTGAGAACGTCAAATCCGGCTTACCCTCATGACATGGTGCGGAGCAATCGCTGGAGCATCTTGATCGTTGAGGCCCGACATTCCCGATGCTCCGCGACTTCCAGGAGAGAACATCATCATCGCTGCAACTCAGCGTACCATTAGGATGCAGCTGACCATGCATAGCCCAACAGCTGTACAATTCTCCGGACACAAGTCCCGTCAGGGTCGAGGTCTGAATCCAAGATCGTCAGTGTCAGTTCCGCGCATTTTGGCGACAACAATGACCGCAGGATCCTCACTACTTCATCCGTATCCAAGCCGGGGCTGCCCAGCGCGTCCACCGCAGGCATGACCTGTTGGTCGAGGACGTCGACATCCAGGTGGAGCCAGGAGCGCCAGCTGACGCGGTCGAGGACCGCATGCGTCCGCCGCAGCGCGTTCGGCAAACCCTCCTCACACAGTTCGAATATGTTGATCCGGGTGATCTCCGTCTGATTGATGTCCGGCCAGGGAAAATCTGGATCGCGCGACTCGCGTTCGCCGATCTGTACGACCTGCGTGTCCGGAACAAGCGGGCTGTCGACGCCGAGCCAGTGGGTCATGATCTGCTCGCCGCGACCGGTGACGAGGACCAAATCCATGCCAGCGACGGCGCCGAGCGTCGTCTGAGCGTCGTAGTTGCCGGGGTGGCGAAAGTCGCTGTGCCCATCCACATTAACGAGGCTTAGCCGCTCATACCGCCGTGCACAGGCCAAAGCACCAAGCACGATCGAACGGTCGCCACAGACGACAACCGGGAAATGTCCTTTTGTGATGGCGGCATGGACATGCTCGCTGAGATCCAGATTAAACCGCTGGAGTTCGGGAGCGTTCCGCGGACGAGTTCCAGGTTGAGCCTCAGCACTGTACGTCGAGCGAGGCATCCCGATCACCGCCACAGGCTCGATCAACCCGCTCCAGTCCTGCCCCTCGAAGGCGGCCGGAGCTTGCCAGGTTCCGGGCTCACGCCCGGGCGAAGGGAACGCAGCCCGAGATTGGATCGGGCATGAATTACTGTGACGGGACGTTGGATACGCATGACGTTGAACTCCTGACCAACATTGTGACGGTTGTCTGTCCTCGCCCCTGCGCCTCACTTACTTCGTTCTCCAACGCGAGTATATCGACTGGTGTACCGCGGCCTCCGATGGTGAAATCACCGAGCAGCCTCACTTGGATCCGCGGCGGAAGGGCCTCTATCTGGGCAGGAAGATCGGACGAGATCAGAATGTCCGCGTTCACCTCTAGACATGGGCTTCAACCCTCGCCGCGGTGTTGATCGTGTCGCCAAACTATGTGGCTTTGTGACGGTCAGCGCCGAATGCGCGACCGGTTTGCTGCGTCTCCCTTTATCAGCGGGCTCGCCGTTGCCATTGGAGCGGGTGCTCAAGCACTGGTGCGCTTTGTCGCTGATGGGTTTGTCGACCGAAACAATCCTGTAGTTGTAGCGAGGATCCTTTTAGCCATCGCTGGCCTTGGCACCACGCTGGTCGTAGCCGCAGGACACGAGTGGGTCGCGCTCGTGGGCTTCGGGCTGGTTAGCGTCGGGACCAGCGCGATCAATTTGATGGCAATGTCTGCCGCGGCCCTGCGCACTGATCGTCCTGCTGCCGTGAACGTTGCGGCTCTCGCGCAGATTTCTTTTGTGACCTTCCTGGTCGCACCTCCTGCTCTCGGGTTTGTAGCCGAGCAATGGGGCATCCGCTGGTCGTTTGCGGTCGTGTTGCCATTCATTCTGGTCAGCATGGCGGCTGCGCGCGTGCTAGCGTCTAAGCGCTCCGGAAGACACACAACAGACGAGTGATATGGAATCCCTCATCCGATTTCGTCCACCAGCTTTATACCTCCGCCTTGAAGGTTCGACTGAGGTCTCTTTCCGCTGCGACATAGTGGCGGAAAACATACAGCAGCGGGTGCCACCGGCTGACATCAATATGATTGGTGCCCGGGATGGTCACGTCCTCATGAGCGTGAACGCGTATCACGCGGGTTTCGACGATCGCGAACGGGTGCTCCGACCCGATCTGCCAGGTGCCTCCTCCAGGAGCGTGGGCGGCCACGACCTGAGCCTCGAATTGAAGCGGGCATTCCGCAATGCGCGGCGGAGCCACCAGCTCGGATGGCAGTGGGGTCAGGCCGGCGGCTTCGAATTTCTCAGGCTCGTGATAGTAGCCCATTGCAGCCTTGTGGGCCGGCACTGGATTGCGTCCAGTGGTTCGGGCCAGGCGCTCAACCTTCTTCCAGAGAAGGGCTGGAGCGAAGTTTATCACGCATTCGCCTTCACGGACGATGTTCTCGCTGCCCTGGCCTCCGGTCGACAAACCTAGAATGACACGATCTCCAAGCGACCAGACTGATGACATAGGCGAGATGTTGGAGCTGCTGTCGGCATTGAGCGAGGTGATCAGAGCGACTGGCGTTCCAACATAGAGGACGGACGGATTGATCACACGATGGGGAGGGACGGTGCGTTCGGGCGCCTGAGTATCGGTCATCGGCAGAATGGCCTCACATCCAGTCAGTTCACGTCAGACTTAGCACATTGGAATGCAGATGAAGGGCTATGTACTTCGGCGGCGACCGAAGTGTCCGTGCGCAACCCAACCTCCAATACGATCCGGTGGGGGCTCTATGGCGAGCGGGCATCCCGCCGCAAAAGACAGCGCACACCGGCTCGTGAACCCACCTATTATCGGACGAGGCCGAAAACCGATCGGAGCTCGCTTACAAAGGTATGCGGCCGCTTGAGCGCTGCGAAGTCCCCGCTGCGGTCGTGCTGCAATATCTCGCCCCCAAATTCTGTTAACCGGCCGGTTAGCTTCATACGCGTGTAAATTGAACGAGATCCCATAGATTTCCGTACAAGTCTTCGAATACAGCAACAGTACCGTAGGACGCCTGCTTCGGTTCGCGAACGAACTTGATGCCCGATTCGACCATAGCGGCGTAATCCCGGTCAAAATCATCAGTCTGGAGGAAGAGGAAGATTCGGCCCCCAGCCTGATTTCCAATAAACGTCTCCTGATGCGAATTGGATGCGCGAGCCAGGAGCAATGAGGTCGCTCCATCCCCTTGCGGGCGAACCAGAACCCAGCGCTTGTCCTGCTCCGGCTGATAGGAGTCCTCGACCAGCTCAAATCGCAGCTTATTCACATAAAAATCGATGGCTTCGTCGTAGTCGCGGACCACGAGAGCGATATGTGCGATACCTTGATTCAACTCGGTCTCTCTTTCTGCGGCTCTGCCGCACGCCTGAAGTCCGGACACCTCCAGCATCGGATAACCAGTCCGGAAGTCATCATGCAGAATTGCCGGGGAACAGCGGATTTTTGACTATCTTTAGGCGCGAGATCCATCCTGACCCAAGCCATAGTCTCAGCGAAGGTCGCGTCCACTCGGCCCATAGTTTGCTATATTACGCCTATTGAGCCAGATAGCCACCGTCGACCGAGAGACTGGTTCCGGTGATAAAACTCGCTCCGTCGGACGCGAGAAATACCGCAGCCGCGGCAACTTCAGATGGCTCGCAGATCCTACCGAGCGGTTGAAGTCCGATCATGTATTGGTCTACCTCGTCGCCGAGGTCGAGGTGCGAGCGGACTTTGGTTCGGGTGTAGCCTGGAGCGATGGCGTTCACCCTAATACCATGCAGTGCCCCTTCAAGAGCCGCGACCTTTGTCAAGCCCTCGATGGCATGCTTTGCGGCGACATACGATCCGCACTGGGCGAATCCAACACTGCCGTAGACCGAGGTGTTGTTGATGATCACGCCCCGCCCCTGGCTCATGAAGTGCGCCATCTGGTACTTCATGCACAACAACGTGCCACGAACATTGGTGTCGAAGACCTCGTCGTAGTTCTCCATAGTTTCGTCCGCAATGAGGTTGGGCGAGCCCAGCACTCCAGCGTTGTTGAACGCGATGTCGAGCCCTCCAAACTGGGTCAGGCAGCCTTGAACCAGTTTTTCAACGCCTCCCGGAACCTTCAGATCGCACTCAACAAAGTGAGCATCTCCTCCTGCGGCGGCAATCGAAGCCACGATCCTTTCACCGGCATCGCGCCGGCGTCCGCTGATCACCACGCTGGCCCCGACTTGTGCAAACGCAACAGCGGTTGCCTCTCCAATGCCGCTGGTTCCGCCTGTCACGAGGGCAACGCGACCAGCCAGCACCCCACCTCTGGAATGGTACCTGGCATCTCCGGTCATGATATCGACTGCGCTCATTGATCAATCTTTCATCTTCATTCCGTTGACGATGTTCCTGGAGGGTAGAGCAATATCGCCGCTGGAATCGATTACCCAGGAGGTAATTGAACTAGCGCAACAGATGGCGAAATCAGAATTTGATCGCCTCAGTTTCATGGTCACGGATAGGCTAATGTGGGATCACAAGGCAGACGCCCATTTCGAGGAGTCAGACGCAGCCCTACTCTGGAGCGGCTACATCGAGAGACGAGACGGCGAACAAGTTTAGCAAGTGAGTGAACCTTGACCTGCGGTCATGAAGCACCACGTTCAAAGGCCGGAGACCTGACCGCACCCACCCCGCTAGGCCAAGAGTATCAACAATCACAGTGCCAAACGGGCGCCATCCAGACATGACCACCCTGCGTGATCTCGGGCGCGGCGGTGAAGCCGGCAGAAGATAATATCTGGATTGAACCCAACGCCGCAGTCCCGCAGCATTGCGGCAAAGCCACGCGAACTGCGCATCCGATTAGCTGCGCAGTTCGCGTGGCTTTGCTCTCGACAATGTAGAACGCCACTTTTTGACCGTCTCCTTAGACGTAAGATTAACCACAATAGAATCGCAAAATCATTTCATCTGCAAAGCCCCGAGGACGCGGGATAGGAGTTCAACGAGCGCTCGCCCCGCATGGTATCCAGGATCACGCTCAGGGTCATAGATTGTAACCTGCATACCCAAGGCATTCCCTGCCAAGGCTACCTGGAGCAGGCGCTCGAGCTCCTCGTGGCTGAGCCCACCGGCCTGGGGCGAATCAACTGCCGGCATCACTGTGTCGTCAAGAACATCAACGTCCAAGTGGATCCAGTACCCAGACTGGTTCTCATCAATTTTCTGTATTGCCGCCGCAGCTGTTGCTTCGATGCCCTCCGCGCGAAGGGCATCAAGGGAACGATAGTAGGCTCCGGTGGACCCAATATGCGGAATCGGCGCATCAGGGCGTTGAGCATAATCTCGATTGCCCATGGCTGCGACGCGGTTGATGTCGATATACGGCCCGAGGTTCTCGATATTGGTGAGCAGTTCGGGGCCCCATCCACAGGCCAGTGCGAGGTCCATGCCTGCCGCGCCGCCTGTCCCGGATTGCTCCGGAAGGTAAAAGTCAGTGTGGCCGTCAATGAAGAGCAATCCTGCCTCGCCCCTTCGGCGCACCCCCAACGATGATCCGACTAGTATGCTGCAATCACCCCCTAGGACGAGGGGAAAGGCCCCTGCCTTCAATGTGTCCTCGACGGCATCAGCCAAGCGGATAGCGTGGGCTCTAATCGCGTCAAGGTTACGGATATTGATGGTGCGGCCGTCGTCAGCATCATAGGCCGGGGCCTCCACCCGTGCCACAGGTGGCTGGTTCAACATTGAATGAAGTCCCAGTTCTCGGATTGTGTCCGGAGCATTCCGTGTCCCTGGCTCGTGCCCCGGCGACGGAGGCATCAATCCGAGGTTTGACGGTGCCTCGATAACTCTGAGGCGACGTTCTGGATAGTCAGGCATCATCTTGTTGTCCTAGTTGAGGTCGCAAATATCCGAGTGGAAAATCGTAAAATGCGCTGTCTCGATCTGGCGCGAATATCCAGGTGACGTTCAGGCTGCAACACATCGCGAATGGCCGTCACCGCGACATCAACCACTTGGTGACTTTGCCACATCATCAAAACGGCGCCTGAAATGTCTATAGCCCAAATTTGGAATAGATACGGCGACTGGAGCACCATATGATCGAGCACTTAGACCATGTGTTCGCCACGTATGCGCCGGCCGACCACAATCGCCCGCCTCTCGCACGTAAATCCCTCCCTCAACGTAAAGAAAATAAAGATCAATAGGACGCCGGCTCTCGAGACGTTTCCTGTGCCGGCGATCTCAAACCGGTCCCCGCGTGTCACGAGGGCGAGCTTCATGCACCTCCAACCTGCTCCAGACCTCTATCCTTTCCACAGTGTTGGGGTGGCCAGCTTCATGGCTGTCTGAAACGCCCCTTCCTGACCAACCATCTCCACTGGAGTTCCTTTTTCCACCCTGATTTGCGCATCATCTGAAGGACTCAGCGACCGCGAGACTAAAAAATTTTTACTACCACAAAAATTTATGTAAAGTCGCGTCTATGGATTCTAGCGACGATCGACTCGACAAGTTCTCTATTTCCTCTGGGCAAGTTCGTGAGACGCTGGCGCCGAATCTCGGCGCACTGATCCGCAAGGAGCGCCAAAAGCGCGGGCTGACGCTCGTCCAAGCCTGCGAACGCGCCCGCGTCTCACCAGCTTTTCTCTCTCTGGTTGAACGGGGGAAGGCAATGCCCTCCTTGGGCAGCCTCGCGGGCATTGCCGAGGCGCTCGGAATGCCGGTGTCGGCCTTCCTCCAGGTTGGGCTGAGTGCTGAGGCGGTCACCCGCGCCGGACAGCGCGCGCAGTTCTCGATCGGCTATTCCGCCCTGCGCTACGAGCGTCTATCAACCGTCTTTCCGGGGCAGCAGATCGACGCCGTGATGATCCACGTCCCGCCAGGATACCGGGCGGAGACCATCTCCCACACGGGCGAGGAATGGATCTACGTGGTGTCCGGGGAGCTTCACCAGACGATCGACAAAACCACGGTCGTGCTCGGGCCTGGCGATACCTGTCACTTCCGCGGCGACAGCCCTCATTCCTATGCCAATCGAGGCAAGATCCCCGTAGCAGTGATCTGGGTCGGCACGGTGCCTGTCTTCCGCAATGGCGACCAGCCACAAGGCATCCATCCCTGAGGACAATCGATGAAAGACGTGATCCAACTCGCTATGAACGTGCAGAATGCCTGGGCGGCGCCGCAGCAGCCGGCTGCCATCTTGGAAGCGGCCAGCAAGGCCTTCGATGAGGCCGTGGGCCACAAGCTTTACACCGTCACGCGCATGCTCGCAGGCGGGCGCGAGGTGGAGCGGATCCACTCCACGAACAAGGATGTCTATCCGGTCGGTGGCCGCAAGCCTGTGCTGCCGAACGCCTATACCCAGCGGGTGCGCGGCGAGATGAAGCCGTTCCTGGCCAAGACGCCAGCTGGTTTCGCGCCGCTCTTTCCCGACCACGAGACCATCACGGGCCTTGGCCTGGGCTGCGTGATGAACCTCCCGATCGTTTTCGGTGGGGCGGTGCTTGGCACCGTGAATCTGCTCGACCGCGAAGGCGCCTACGAAGAGCGTCACGTCGACATGGCCATGATCATCGCAAGGCAGATCCTGCCAGTCCTACTGGAACAGGCTGCTTGAAGACAGAGGGAAGACGAATGAAACTGATGCGTCTCATGCTGGCTGTATCCGCTCTCGCGCTCATAACGAGTCCGGCCTCGGTCGAAGCCAAATCACCGCCGAATGTGCTCGTCGTCGCCAAGAACATCGACGATATCGTGAGCCTCGACCCGGCTCAAGCGTACGAGTTCACGAGCGGGGAAATCGTTGCCAACGTTTATGACCGCTTGGTCGGGTACGATCCGCTAAACATCGAGAAGATCGCGCCCGGCCTTGCCGAGAGCTGGACCATCTCCGAGGACGGCAAGACTTTCACGTTCAAGCTGCGTCAGGGCGCCAAGTTCGCCTCGGGCAACCCAGTTCGTCCGGAGGACGTGGTGTTCTCCCTGCGCCGCGTGGTCACCCTTAACAAGGCCCCGGCCTTCATCCTCACGCAATTCGGCTGGAAGCCGGACAACGTCGAGCAGATGGTCAAGAAGGCATCCGACACCGAAGTGACACTCACGATCCCGGAGACCTTCGCCCCCTCCTTCGTACTCAACGCACTCGCCGCCCGTCCCGGCTCCATCGTGGACGAGAAGGAGGCCCTGAAGAACGCCAAGGACAATGACCTCGGCAACGCTTGGCTTTCGCGCAACTCCGCTGGTTCCGGTCCGTTCAAGCTGCGTGTCTGGCGTCCGGGCGAGGCAGTGGTGCTCGACGCCAACAAGGAAGCAGCCGAGGGCGCCCCGAAGATGAACCAGGTGGTGTTCAGCCATGTGGCCGAGCCTTCAACGCAGCGCCTGATGATTGAGTCGGGCGATGCCGACATCGCCCGCAACCTCGGGCCCGATCAGATTGCAGCTGTCAAGGACAAACCGGGCATTAAGGTGGAGACCTATCCGCAGGCCGCTCTGCATTTTTTCAGCCTCAATCTCAAGCACGACAAGCTAAAGAACCCGGCGATCTGGGAAGCCACCAAGTACCTCATCGACTACGACGGGATCGCCAACACGCTGCTGAAGGGGCAGATGAAGGTGCATCAGACCTTCTGGCCCGAGGGCTTCCCCGGCGCCGTGAACGAGAACCCGTACAAGCTCGACGTGGCGAAGGCCAAGGACATTCTCGCCAAAGCCAATGTGCCCTCGGGGCTCACCATCGACGTGGACATGATCTCGTCCCCGCCCTTCACCGACATCGGACAATCGATTCAGGCCACGATGGGACAGGCAGGTATCAAGGTGAACCTCATCCCGGGGACCTCGGCCCAGGTGATCACCAAGTACCGAGCGCGTCAGCATGAGGGCATGCTCCTCTACTGGGCGCCGGACTTCATGGATCCGCACTCCAACGCCAAGGCCTTCGCCTACAACGTCGACAATGCGGACACTACTCCCCAGAGCACTACGACGTGGCGCAATTCGTGGCTGATCCCCGAGCTTTCGGCCAAGACGAGGGCCGCGCTTGTGGAGCGTGACCCGGCCAAACGCCTCGACATGTACCGCGATCTGCAGCGGGAGGTCCTGACGGAATCGCCTTGGGCGATGACGTTCCAGGCCCAGGCCCAGGTGGCGCGGCGCGACGAGGTGAAGGGCTTCATCCATGGCCCGACGAATGATCTCGTCGTCTATCGTAATGTGACGAAGAACTGATGCAAATCGCGGAAAGCGGGATTCCGCTTTCCGCTGACGCGACCGATGGCTCGCGACGAACGGTACACTGATCGTAGACGAGAAGCATTGGGTCATTCCCATGCTCTGAGGGAGGTTTCGATGAGAGGATTGGTCTTAGGGGGAGTGACGGCGGCGCGTGGCTTTGCAACGCTCCTCATCACGCTCGCAGGCCTTCTCCTCGTCACTTTCGTGGTTGGTCGCGTTATGCCGATCGATCCGGTCGTCGCCGCCGTCGGCGACAAGGCGTCTGCAGAAACTTACGCAAAAGCCCGTGAGGCGTTGGGGCTCGACCAGCCGGTCTGGATCCAGTTCGGGCGTTACATCGGCGGCGTGGCGCACGGAGATCTCGGCCAGTCCAGCGTGAGCGGGCGCCCGGTTTCCGAGGACATCGCCCGTGTCTTCCCCGCGACCGTCGAGTTGTCGACGCTCGGCATTCTGGTGGGCATCATCCTGGGCGTTCCGCTCGGTGTCTATGCTGCCCATCGGCGCAATAGGTGGCCCGATCAGATCATTCGCAGCGTATCGCTGCTCGGCTATTCGACGCCGGTCTTCTGGCTTGGGCTCATCGGATTGTTGATCTTCTATGCCCAGCTCGGCTGGTCGGGCGGTCCAGGCCGCATCGACACTGCATACCGGTACTCTGTCGAGGAATGGAGCGGGCTGATGCTTGTCGACACCCTTCATTCGGGAGACTGGGATGCGTTCCGCAGCGCCGTATCCCATATTGCCTTGCCGGCCCTGCTCCTTGGCTATTTCTCTTTGGCCTACATCGCACGCATGACGCGCGGCTTCATGATCGAGGAGCTAAACAAGGAATACGTGACGACGGCGCGCCTTAAAGGCGCATCCGAGACGGACGTGCTCTGGCGTCACGCTTTGCCGAACGTGCTGGTTCCGGTGATCACCGTCATCGCTCTCGCTTATGCACAACTGCTTGAAGGCACTGTTTTGACCGAGACCGTGTTCGCATGGCCAGGGCTCGGTCTTTACATCACGAACAGCCTCTTCTCCGCCGACATGCCTGCCGTTCTCGGCGGCACGCTCGTGGTCGGCGTCTGCTTCGTCCTGCTCAACAAGATTTCTGACATCCTCTACCCGCTCCTGGATCCCCGGACCCGCAGCCGATGATCGTTTCATCCTCTCCATCTCGTTCTGGAAATACCGGCACTCGCCTTGAACCGTCCTCACGCATGCAGGCACGGCTCGTGCAGCTTGCCCGGGCGCTCCAGCGGGCTGCCCGCAATCCCTCGACGCTTGCCGGCAGTCTTATCGTGCTGGCCTTGGTGCTAGCGGCAATCTTAGCGCCGCTCCTCGCGACGCACGATCCAATAGCACAGGACCTGACGGCCCGCCTTACGCCACCCAGCGCGGCTCATTGGCTCGGCACCGACCAGCTGGGGCGAGACCTCTACAGCCGTCTTCTCTACGGCGCACAGCCGACCCTGATGATTGTGGTGCTAGTGGTAGCGCTGTCGGCGCCCTTCGGTGTCGCAATCGGTCTCCTCGCCGGCTATTTCGGCGGCTGGGTCGATGCCGTTCTCATGCGCATCACCGATATCGTCATGGCCTTTCCCCGGCTGATCCTCGCTCTGGCGTTGGTTGCAGTGCTGCAGCCGGGCCTCATCAATGCGGTCATTGCCATCGCGATCACCGCATGGCCGCCCTATGCGCGGCTCGCCCGTGCGGAAACCCTGTCCCTTCGTCATTCGGAATTCGTCGAGGCCGCACGTGGACTGGGCATGCCGAGTGGCCAGATCATCACTGGGCAGATCTTGCCCCTGTGCCTGTCCTCCGCGACGATCCGTGCCACACTCGACATGGCCGGCATCATTCTGACCGCCGCGGGTCTGGGCTTCCTTGGGCTCGGAGCGCAGCCACCCATGGCTGAATGGGGCGCGATGATCGCTGCCGGACGAGACCACATCTTCGACGCGTGGTGGGTCGCCGCAGTGCCTGGGCTGGCCATCGTGCTCGTCAGCCTCGGATTCAACCTGCTTGGCGACGGCTTGCGTGACGTCCTTGATCCGAAGCATCACGATTGAGGAGTGGGAAGTCATGACGCAACCACTGCTCCAAGTCGACGGCCTCACCGTCACGTTCCCAACCCCGAGCGGGCCTGTCTCGGTGGTTCGCGACTTCTCCCTGACGATGGGCCGAGAAAAGATCGGCATCGTAGGCGAGTCCGGCTCAGGCAAGTCCATGACTGCCCGTGCCATCCTGGGTCTCGTGCGGCCACCTGGCCAGGTGACAGCTCGCGACCTTCAATTGGAGGATACGGATCTAACGAGCCTAAGCCCGCGCGGCTGGCGCGCCCTGCGTGGCAAGAAGGCTGGCATGATCCTACAGGACCCAAAATTCTCCCTCAATCCGGTCAAGCGCATCGGCAACCAGATCGAAGAGACCCTGCGCCTGCACGAGCCCATCGGCCGCAGCGAGCGCCGCGCACGGGCGCTTGCAATCCTTGAGGACGTCGGCATCGATGATCCCATACGGGTGTATAAGGCCTATCCGCATGAATTGTCCGGCGGTATGGGACAGCGTGCGATGATTGCCACAATGCTGGTGTCGAGCCCCACTCTCCTGATCGCGGATGAGCCGACGAGCGCCCTTGACGTGATCGTGCGCGAACAGGTGCTGCGCCTGCTCGATACACTCGTGACAGAACGGGGACTTGGACTGATCCTCATCAGCCACGACCTTCCCATGGTGGCCCGATTCTGCGACCGCATTCTCGTCATGTATCGCGGGCGGGTGGTGGAATCCCTGGACGCCCGAAATCTCGATACAGCGACGCATCCCTATACCCGCGGCCTGCTCGCCTGCCTGCCGTCCCCCGCCACCCGCGGGCACATGCTGCCGACCCTGTCCCGCGACCCATCATGGGAGAGTGCCTAATGTCCCACTCCCCTCTCATCAACGTCGAATCCGCAGATGTCTTTTATGGCGCGGGCCGCACGCGTTTTCAGGCTGTCTTCGGGGCTGATCTTGCCGTCATGCCCCGCGAGACCTTCGGTCTGGTTGGCGGATCTGGGTCAGGCAAGTCGACCCTCCTGCGCGTTCTCGCTGGGTTGTCCACCAAGTGGCAGGGCCGGATCACGATAGGCGGCATGGCTTTGGAACCGGATCGCTCTCCGTCACGCGCATTTCACCGGCGCGTTCAGATGGTATTTCAGGATCCCTATGCGTCTCTCAATCCGCGGCACACCGTCGATCGCATCCTTGCGGACGGCCTGAAGTTGCACGGATTCACTGATCTCGATCGTCGCATCGCCACGGTACTGGATCAGGTCGGTCTCGGTGCGCGGTTCCGCTACAGATTTCCGCATGAACTCTCCGGCGGACAGCGTCAACGTGTGGCTATCGCCCGTGCGGTTGCCCTTGAACCGGAGGTGCTACTTCTCGATGAGCCAACCAGCGCCCTTGATGCCTCGGTTCAGGCCGAGATCCTGAATCTTCTCGCGGTAATCCGCCGGGAGCGACCCGTGACGAGCGTGTTCGTGAGCCATGATCTCGCCGTCGTCGCGCATGTTTGCGACCGGCTGGCAGTCATGCAGCGCGGCCGCATCGTCGAACGCCTCTCCGCCGATGACCTGATCATGCGCAAAGCAGAGCATCCCTACACGCGGGAGCTGGTCGCCGCCTCAGGGTGAAGTGGGGCACAGTAGTTAATCTAGCACTCCGGCAATACCCGAAGCCTGGGTCGGCGAGATGAAAAGGAGATAAATATGTCTTGGTCTCACCCCGTCCCGGGGATATCGGACGCGGAGCGGCTGCAGCGGATCGCGCGGCTGCAGGCCTCCATTGACGAGAGAGGCCTCGACGGTCTTTTGCTCGGCTCGACAGAAAGCCTGCGCTATTTTACTGGCCTAGTATGGCGACCAAGCGAACGCCTGCTCGGCGCTCTCGTCACATCAAACTGCATCTACTACATTGTTCCGAGCTTTGAGAGGAGCCGCGTCGAGACCCTTCCTCGGATTGACGGCGAAACCGTCACTTGGCACGAGGACGAAAGTAGTGCAGCGCTGATTGGCTCCCTCCTACCACGCAGCGCGAAACTCGCGCTCGACGATAGCCTGCCGCTCTTCGTCTACCATCAGCTTGTTGATATCTTCGGCACTGAGCGCCTAGTCGACGGCGGCCGACTGATCCGGCACCTACGGATCCGCAAATCTTCATCCGAAATCAACCTCATAAAGTATGCCATGAGCCTGACGCTCGAGGTCCATCGTAGGGTGCATGCCTTTATCAAGCCGGGTGTGCGCGCGTCCGAGGTAGTGCGTTATGCAGACGAGCAGCACCGTGCTCTCGGTGCTGAGGGCGGATCGTCTTTTTGCATCGTTTCCTTCGGGCCTGCGACAGCTTTCCCGCACGGAGCCGATGACGACCAGATCTACGCGCCCGGTGATGTCGTACTTGTCGATACGGGCTGCAGGATCGACGGCTACCATTCCGACCTCACCCGCACCTATGTGCTAGAGGAGCCGACTAGGGATTTCCAAAAGGCTTGGGCGATTGAACGCGAAGCGCAACAGGCGGTCTTTGATGCCGCCCGTCTAGGAGCAACCTGCGGCAGTCTTGACGAGGCGGCCCGCCGTGTCCTCGCCAATCATGGTCTTGGGCCAGGATACTGTCTTCCAGGCCTTCCGCACCGTGCCGGCCATGGCCTCGGGCTTGAGATCCACGAGGAGCCTTACATTGTGCCCGGTAATGGGACCTCACTTGAGTCTGGCATGTGCTTCTCGAACGAGCCGATGATCGTGTTCCCGGGTCGGTTCGGGATCCGACTTGAGGACCATATTTACATGACCGCCACAGGTCCCGAATGGTTTACACAGCCGGCGAGAAGCCCCACCGAGCCATTCGGCTGATAGCTTCACTAGGTCGCGACTCCATAAAGATCTCTCATTATCAGTGTGTTGGATAATTCACCTCCCTATCTCGGGAGGATCTG
>JAESFT010000360.1_pt1 | contig 32082 bp, 27 predicted proteins | sample 9269451 | NCBI WGS metagenome assembly JAESFT01 (sample SAMN14502557, study PRJNA617106) | algae metagenome | isolation source: Scytonema hyalinum WJT4-NPBG1 and co-occurring heterotrophs from well... | place: USA: Mojave Desert, Joshua Tree National Park, California | collected 2006-05-25
TTTTGACCCTGGCGACTGTTCGAGTTCTGTCTAGGAGATTGTTGTGGTGACCCATGCTACAAAGCGGTCTTTAATGACCTAGGGTGCGACGGTCTACCACTTCTTCTAAGATACAAGGGTGCGTTATAGCGAAGCGCAACGCACCATTCATCTCGTCGGTGCGTTACGGTAAAAATATTGATTGTCGCTATCTTTGGTTACAGGCATGCCGTAACACAACACCAGTTTTGCGGGAAGAAAATCTACACCGCAAACTGCCTCCCCTACTTAATATTTTGTTCACTTTTTATCGTGTCGTAACGACAACTTGTTAGGATCTAACGACAGCTTATTGTGATGTAACGACAGTTTGTTGTGATCTAACGACGACTTGTACATTCCTAACGACAGCTTCTTGTGGAACTACAATTGGCTTTGCCACTACCCCGAATCGCGCTCGCTCCTCCACAACGGGTGCTTTGCGCAATCGCTCAATTTCATTGTGATCCTCATTTTCTGCGATCGCCTTTGCCACTGCCCCTTGGGCAATCGCTCTCAAGCGGGCACTTCGTGCTATTAGTTAAAATCTTAATGATTACCTTTGCTATAAAAAATTATTGATTATGGACTGGCGACAGTACATCCATTCAGACCCAAAAATACTATTAGGTAAACCGACGGTAAAAGGTACGCGGTTATCTGTTGAATTTATACTTGGTTTATTTGCTAATGGTTGGACAGTACAGCAAGTTTTAGAGAATTATCCGACTTTGACACCAGAAGCTGTGCAAGCTGTATTTGTGTTTGTTGCTGAGTGTATGCGAGATGAATCTTTGTATATGCTACCGTTTTTATCTGAGTCAGCGTGATGCGATTTTTAGCAAACGAAAATTTCCCGATGATGAGTGTAGTACGCTTGCGGGATGCTGGTTATGATGTAGCTTATGGTAGTGAAGATGCTCCTGGTGTTGAAGATTCGATAGTTTTGGAACGGGCTGTACATGAAGAAAGAATTATTTTGACATTTGACCGAGATTATGGCGAATTAATTTATAGACTTCGGATGTCGGTACCAAAGGGTGTAGTTTATTTTCGCTATTTGCCTGCAACGCCAGAAGAACCTGCACAAGATTTATTGCATTTGTTGAGCGTTGAAGGATTGGTTTTGGAAGGATATTTTACAGTGTTTGAGCGTACACAATTACGTCAGCGTCCGCTACCTTAATATTTTATTGTGCCATTACGACAACTTGTGCATTCCTAACGACAGCTTGTTGTGCAATGGTGCGAAACAGTAACCGGAGGCGATTGGGCTTTAGCCCACTGCGCTCCGCGCAATTGCTGCAATCCTAACCCTAATGACTGACTTACCAACTGATTTCGCTCCCAACGGAACCAAGCACATGGCTTTTCACCTGTTGCGTAGCCATTGCGGACTCTTTTATGTTACTTGATTGCAGGGATGGAGTGCGATCGCAATAAATATTTGTAAGGTGGTTTTGAAGCTTTATCTAAATAAGTTTTAAGTACCTCTTGACATTACATTACGTGTGTGTTTTTTAATATACATATACATAGTGCATTTATTCAGGTAGTTACGACATGGCTGTGGTGTTACTTGCTCAGGCTGCTGTAAACTTTTTTCTTAGTAAAGCTGTAGAAGGTGCGTTTCAAAGCATTGGTAGTGATGCCTACAAAGCAGGTGTTGAGCGTCTGCGGGGTTTCTTTCATTACAAATTTGCTGGTAAACCTGAACTTGCACAAGCCCCTGACAATCCCAAAGCGCTTCAGGCACTGGTTGAAAAGAAAGCTACAGAAGAGGAAGATTTCAGAAAAGAACTAGAAAAACTGGTTGCCGAACTACAGGAAGCGATAAAAAATACCTCCGCTTCTGGCACTAACTATAATAATGTCGGCTCCATCACTGAACAGGACATAGAGTCTGTTTCTGGTGTCAATGCAGGTCAGAATACCGTACAAGGTCATCAAACAAACGTGGGAGGTAATCAAACAAATCATAGCTTTCGCACAGAATAATATTAATAATCTTGTTTTTCTGGCAAGTCAAAACAAATTATTTGAAGAACGCATTGAGAAGCTTGAAGAAGATTTACTTAACTTTGAGCAAAAATATAGAGCCATCACTGTATTTGTGAAAAAATTAAAAGATGTTATAAGAGTAGAGATAGAAAACTTAGATTCTCAAGATGAAGACATTAAAACTTTTCTGCTTGAGAAATTACAGCAAGCATATAAGTATGATTTTGAGCTAGAAAAGATAGCAGCTACAGAGAAAGCTGACAAAGAAGCCTATAACTGGTTATTAAAGAATCGAAGTAAATTAGTACTAACGATACAAAACTGGATTACTCAAGGAAAGTTGAGAACTAAAAATTTGGATAACTCCGTCATTAGAGCAGATAAAATTACACAGTTTTGTAAAGACATTGATCTATATTTATCTTGGATTGCACATTACATGAATAAAGGTGATGCACCCAATTCACCAGCAACAAGTGTAATTAACTTTACCTTACCTCCAGAAGCTTATGTAGAAGTTTTTCAGTTGATCAGAAATCAAATAGTTTCCACCAATTATGGTCTTTCTGAACAGGCTGTTACAAGAATCCAAATCTACCTTGATAGATTTCTCATTGAACCCCTCTCGAAATTAAAGGTTCAGAGTTGATAGGTAAGGAGGTTATATTTTCTATTGCTGTTTGTTACAACGTTGCTCTAAAGTGATGTATTTATCAAAGATATTACCCTCAAGATATCTCTGGTTATTTGGATCATTTTTTAAATCAAATAAGGTTTGACAGGCTTTTTGTTTATCTTTCTCCATATCAATTTCTATTTCTGTCAGCAGGTCTTGTATCATTTCTTTACGAGTTCTGCGATCAGGATTTGGTTGAGGCATACGAAACAAGTGAATTACAACAATTCACTGATTCGCTTCTTTTCTGTCATTGTCAGGATTTATACTGTTATAAATATTTAAAGTCTAGTATTAAAATTTAAAGACTTGATGTTTAATGTAATCTCTTTAACAAAGTAGGGTGGGCAAACAGCCCACCCTCCATCTTACTCCATCACTTCTGCTGTCTTCTGCTTATCCAACTTGAGAACCAGTACCCCCAAGGGTGGCAGACACAAATCCAGAGAATAGGGATGATTGTGCAACGACCAGTTGTCCGTCCATTTACCACCTAAGTTACCCATGTTGCTGCCACCATACTGACGAGCATCACTGTTGAACAACTCAGTATAGAAACCTAGCTCAGGTACACCGATGCGATAGTGGGAATGGGGTTGGGGTGTGAAGTTGCAAACCACAACAACGAAATTATCAGAATCTTTGTCGTGACGGATAAAAGAAACCACGCTGTGGCGGTTGTCGCTACAATCAATCCACTCAAACCCTTCGCGTGCAAAATCTTGGGTGTATAAAGCTGGTTCGGAGCGGTAAAGATGGTTTAGTTCTTTGAAAAACTCTTTTAGCTGTACGTGCGGCTCATGCTGGAATAGCTGCCACTCTAAGTCACCCCAGACATTCCACTCACTCCACTGCCCAAACTCCATGCCCATAAACATGGTTTTCTTACCTGGGTGGGTGAACATATACGCAAACAAACAACGCACGTTGGCGAACTTCTGCCATTTATCCCCTGGCATTTTGCCGATGATATGGCTCTTACCATGTACCACCTCATCGTGGGACAGGGCAAGCATATAGTTCTCGCTGTGGTGATACCACATACTAAAGGTGATGTTGTTTTGGTGGAACTGGCGGAACCACGGGTCCATGCTGAAGTAATCCAGCATATCGTGCATCCAGCCCATGTTCCACTTCAAGTTAAAGCCCAATCCTCCTGTATAGGTGGGCCAAGATACCATCGGCCATGCGGTGGATTCTTCAGCAATTGAGAGAACGCCTGGGAAATAGCTGAAAATGGTGTGATTTACCTGGCGGACGAAATCTGCCGCTTCTAAGTTTTCTCTACCGCCGTATTGGTTGGGCTCCCATTCTCCAATTTCGCGGCAATAGTCGAGATAAAGCATGGAGGCGACAGCATCAACACGAATGCCGTCAATGTGGAATTTGTCAAACCAGAACAGGGCATTCGCCACCAGGAAATTTCGGACTTCGTTGCGGGAGTAGTTGAACACGAGAGTCCCCCATTCCTTGTGTTCGCCTTTGCGGGGGTCAGCGTGTTCGTAAAGATGGGTACCATCAAAGAATGCTAAACCATGACCATCTTTGGGGAAGTGACCGGGAACCCAATCTACAATCACCCCAATACCGTTTTTGTGGCACTGGTCAACGAAATACATAAAGTCTTCTGGGCGACCAAAACGCGAGGTGGGGGCGTAGTACCCAGTGACTTGATAACCCCAGGAGCCATCAAAGGGATGCTCAGCAACGGGCAGCACTTCAATGTGAGTGTATCCCAAATCTTTGACGTAGGGAATAAGCCGTTCTGCCAGTTCCCGATAGGTGAGGAAGCGTGCGCCTGGATTAAGTTCGGAAACAGTAACGACAGGTTCGGTTTCACCGTTGGGCAGTTTGGGTGGTTCCGCACTAGAGCCGTGTAACCAAGACCCTAAATGCAGTTCGTAAACTGAAAGGGGTTGAGTGAGGGGGTCGGCGTGACGCCGTTTTTCCAGCCAGTCTTCGTCACTCCAGGTATAGCCATCCAAATCGGTGACAATGGATGCGGTTTTGGGGCGGGGTTCTTGTTGAAAACCGTAGGGATCAGATTTTTCGTAGATGTGTCCTTCAAAGTTTTTGATTTCGTATTTGTAATGCTCTCCTACACCAAGTCCGGGAATGAACAATTCCCAAATTCCAGTGTGTCCTTTTCGCATCTGGTGTTTGCGCCCGTCCCAGTTATTGAAATCTCCCAGGATTGAAACATTACGGGCGTTGGGTGCCCAAACGGCAAAATAAACGCCTTTAACACCGTTGATTTCAGCGGGGTGCGCTCCCAGTTTCTCGTAAATCCGGTGATGGTTGCCTTCGGCAAACAGGTGCAAATCAAATTCAGTCAGCCGGGGAGAAGGGAAAGCGTAAGGGTCATACATGACTCGCTCGTGTTCGCCTTCTTTTATCCGTAACTGGTAGTTTGCTAGTTCTTTTGTTTCTATAGTGCATTCAAAAAAGTGGGGATGATGCACCGCTTCCATTGGGTATTCCTTGCGTTCTTCGGGAAGGATGACCCAAGCCGCACTCGCACTTGGTAGGTAAGCTCGCACAGCCCAGACGTTTTTGCCATTCTGTTCAATGGGGTGGGCACCGAGTACTTCAAACGGATCTTGATGTTGATTCCAAACGATGCGGTTAACCTGTTCGGAGGCGATCGTGGTCATAGACATGCAGCTACCTACGTTGACTAAAGTGGGTAAGTAAATTTGCTTTGTAAAACATATATATATATTCTTTACATTTATTTGCAATTTTGTCGCCAGAGTCATCGTACTTTGGAGGGAGTCCTTTTGGAGGAGTATGCTTTACCTCGTGTAAGGTATGGAGTGTAAAATGTAGTAAATTCTTTGATTCATACACGCTTCAAAGATTTAGAAAGGGGAAAAGCTGAAGCAAGGTTTTACGCAGTCGCAGCAGAAAAACTTGATCCCGAATTTTGGGATCAAGTTTTGGGGGGGGGACTTTTTGCAACTGAGCCTGCAATTGAGCATATTCGCCAGCGCTCAAGGGTTTACCATCAACAGGCGATCGCGCTGTTGTAATAATCTCGGTCCGCAATATTTCTTCTGGTATCTCTTCTTGTGGCGGTAATGCCATAACCAATGCCCCCCAATGACTGCTTAGCTCCACCAATATGCTAGTACAGACTGTTAAAACCAGAAATCTTATCACCCTTGTCATTTCTCTGTTCCCTCCAGTCATGAGTCATGAGTTATTCTCTCCTCACCTCCCCAATAGCTTACCTATAAAGAAACCCGGTTTCACAGAGAAACCGGGTTTCTTGGGTAAGTTGCTGTGAAGACCTGGCAACCTCAAGTGTTGCTATCAGATCACCTTTCCAGACGAGAAACGGAGTACAGGGGATTGTCAAGACAAAGTGTCAGTGAGCGTGACTAATTTATGCACTCTCAAAACTCAGCCATCTACTCTGTAGAAATTTGGGAGGATCAACTCAACCAATGTAGTGAGACGCGCTGCAACAACCTGTTTTGGCTATTTTGAGACTGCTATTTAGGGGGACTTGGTTGGAGTGGCGGCAGGACTAGCTGCGCCACCAGCACCAGCACCAGCACCACCAGGGGTAGTTGTGGTGCCACCCGCCGGAGGGGTAGTGCCAGTATCTGCTGGTTCAGCAGGTGAAGTAGCGGCACCTCCAGCGCCCCCAGCGCCCCCAGGAGCATCGCCGCCACCACCACCACTATCACAGGCTCCGAGAGCTGCTGCCAGACCCAAAATTAAAGCAAAACTAAGGATTTTTATTTTCATAACTCCTCTTTCACCAATTGCGGCAATAACAATTTTAGCCTGTTGACTACGATACCTTATTTGTTGCTTTTTTTTAAGCAACTTGAGATAACAGATTTAAGCAAAATGTTTTTGCTTCTTGTAAAGTCACTCAATCGTTCAGGGTAGTATTAGCAAATTAAGTCACAAAGGGCGATATCATAGCAAAAATTGCGTTTTTTTTTGAAACTCTTGCTTATAGTGGCAATGCGTTGCCATACTTTATAAATGCGATACCTGAGCACTCAAGATGTTCAGCGGCAATTCCATTCATTCCCAAGAAACTAAGTTTCTTGGGAATCGCAAGATTGGTGCGCCTACCTATCAGAATATATTGATTGGGTGTAGGGTGTATTTGTGGTTATTCCCCGAAAGGCAATAATAACCAGAGTAAAAACAAACAATCATCTAGAATAAAGTATTTTCTATCCAAAAAATTATGGCTGTTGCTCGCAAATCAGATGTTTCTGCAACGGGCAGTGGGTTCCGGACAGCAGTGAGAAGTGGCAGAAAACGTCGCTCTGCTCGCCGACAAAAAGAGTCCACTCAACCACCAGAAAATGCCCCACAGGCACCGGAGTTCATAACTCCCCAAGTCGCTCTGCCTACCTTGTCTACATCAGTATCCTCTAGAAAACAAAGGTATTCATCGAAAAATTTATCAGTCTCTGCACGGCAGATGGCAAGGGCGGCTTCCAGCGCCAAGACACAAACAACAACATCCGTGCCAGATCCCAGCAAACAAAAAGCCTCAAGCGTCCCTGTGATGCCATCTGCTGAGTCTGTCCCTTCGTGGTTGCAGCGCCTTTTCGCCTTACATCGTCATTCTTCAATTGCGGCGTTTGTGTTAGTCGCTACGATGCTTGTAGTTTATGGTTGGAGTGTATATTCCCAACAACTTTGGAGTCAGGCATACCGCAAGCGGCATAACTTGGAACGCTATGAGCGGCAGTTGATGACAACCAACGAGGTGCTAAAAAACCAAATGGCGAAAGAAGCAGAACGCCCACCAGCCAAACTGGTATCGCCAACTCCCGCAGGGATGGTTTTCTTGAAGAGAGCACCTGTTGAGCCTAACCCAGTACTTAACAGGACGCCAAATTCAGAAATACAACAGCAAACCCCCAATCCAGTCGGATATTAGTCAAAAGTGAGCCAGCGCGGTCTTGGGGTTTCCCTTATAAGTGACTGGTGAGACCAGTCCTGGAACGCGTTAGCGTGGCACGTAGGGCGTTAGCCCGTGCCCCAGGCAAGTGCCATAGGCGGGAGACCCAACCTAGGGAACTGGCATTCGCCTTTGGCGTGCGCTTTGCGCATACCCGAAGGGGTCAAAAGTCAAAAGTCAATAATAACTTTAGACTGTTGACTTTTCACTTTGTCCACCGCTGTGCGGAGTCCAAAGGACTATATTCATGCAAAAGTCACCAAGCAGAACAAAATTTAGAAAGTTTAACTTTCCGAAACCAGAATTCACCAGACGACAGCAGAAGGGTTCGAGACGAGAGTCCAACAGCAAACCTGACCAGACTCAAGAGCAAGCACCCAACACCAAATTCAGACTGTTTATTGTTTGGAGCTTTCTGATTGCGGCTGGGGTAGGGCTGGGTGTTAACTTGTACAACCTGCAAATCGTGCGCGGACCAAAGCTTACACAAAAGGCGCGAAACCAGCAAATGGTGAATTTGCGACCTTTTGTGCCCCGTCGCCCAGTGGTCGATCGCAATAAGGATTTGCTGGCAATTGACCGTCCCGTGTATACTTTGTACGCTCATCCCAAACTCTTTGAAAAGTCTAATCATCAGATGGCAGAACAGCTTTCGCCAGTACTGGCTCAAGACGCTGCTGAATTAGAAAAAAAGTTTGAAAGTAAAAAAAGCGGGATCACACTTGCTTCGGCATTACCAGAAGAAATTGCCGATCGCGTTTCTTCATTCCAGCTCAATGGCTTAGAGTTAATTCAAAAATACTCGCGATTCTACCCACAGCAGGATTTGGTAGCAGAAGTGGTAGGCTATGTGAATCTTGACCGTCGCGGTCAGGCTGGTGTGGAGTACAGCCAAGAGAAGTTGCTAGAACGTTCTATGCAGACGGTACGGCTCAGCCGAGCGGGTAACGGGGCGCTGATGCCAGATTATGCTCCAGAGGGTTTTCTCAATTCTGATGATATGCGGCTGCAACTCACTATAGATAACCGCCTGCAAAGAGTTGCCCGCTTTGCCCTTAAAGAACAAATGGAAAAGTACCGGGCAAAGCGAGGAGCAGTCATTGTTATGGATGCGTGGGATGGTTCCCTACTCGCCTTAGTTTCTCAGCCCACTTATAACCCAAATGAATATTCTAAAGCCGATATCTCTCTATTTAAAAATTGGACGGTAGCAGATCTGTATGAACCAGGTTCAACGTTCAAACCTTTAAATGTGGCGATCGCTTTGGAAGCTGGCGTCATTAAACCTGAAGATGTGTTTAATGACCCCGGTTACATTCAAGTAACTGACCGAACAATCAGGAATGCTGAAAACAAACGTTACGGGCGGATCAACATCTCTCAAATTCTGCAACACTCAAGCAACATAGGCATGGTGCAAATCATTCAAAGATTGCAGCCTTCAGTCTACTACGGTTGGCTGGAACGCTTGGGGCTAGGGCAAAGCGTTGATGATACTGATTTACCCTTCACTGTAAGCAGTCAGCTAAAACGTCAGGAAGAATTTCTTGCCACGCCAGTTGAAGCAGCAACAAGCTCCTTCGGGCAGGGCTTTTCACTGACACCGTTACAACTGGTACAAATGCACGCAGCTTTAGCCAATGGAGGCAGATTGGTCACACCTCACGTAGTCCAGGGGCTGATAGACACCAAAGGGCAGGTTCACTATTCACCCAATCGAGCTACTCCGCGCCAAATATTCTCACCCACGACCACCCTAAAGGTGGTAGAGATGATGGAAAGTGTAGTCGATGACGGCACAGGAAGAGCATCGCAAATTCCTGGGTATCGCATTGCAGGCAAAACCGGCACAGCCGAAAAAGCCAGTCGCGCTGGTGGCTACATCAGCGGAGCTAAAATCACCAGCTTCGTGGGTATCTTACCTGTAGAATCGCCCCGCTACGTCGTATTAGCATTGGTTGATAACCCAAAAGGAGAAAATGCCTATGGTAGTACTGTAGCCGCACCCATTGCTAAGTCAGTCATGGAAGCACTGATTACCATTGAACAGATTCCACCTAGTAAACCAGTGCCTCAAATACCCGCCAATCAAGCACCTGTCAGTCCACGTTGAGGACAAGGAGAGCGGGGAGACAAGGAAGCAAATCCTCCCTTGTCCCCCTTGTCCCCATCTTCCTCTGTGCGCCTCTAGACTGAAATATTTCATCAAGAAATTAATTTTTCTTTATCACCTGTGGGAGAGGTACTTAAATTTACTTAATGGAAATCTAAATAGTATAGGCGCAAACAATTTTACGCCTGCCTTTACTAACCAAGTATTCCATGCACAGCAATTTAGTGATGTCTCCTCTCCCCGAGGTTGAAACAAAGAGTACGCAGATAAAAGAAAAAATAGATAGAAACTACGAGCGTGCTGAGCAGCAATTTATAGAACTGCTTGCAACAGAGAATTTGGACAAACAACTAGATGCAGAGCCTGCATTAAACAGTGAGTTTGAACGCGTACTCTCTGTGGCAATTCGTGATGCTTATGAAAATGGTGCTGGTGATGATGCCGCTCACCGCTTTATCCAGCGCATACTATACCGCATCAATCGGTTAAATCTGTTTTGGTACGACGACCTACGCCACTACGTCAACGAGCGTTCTCCTTACTTGTATAAGGTGCGCGACCAAATTGAGACGGCTTGGCAAGAGTGGGAACTCGCACAAATCGATGTCGCTGCATTACAACAATTGGATGTTAAACAAGCTCTGATTGATCGTTGTGCTGAGGATTTAGATCCGCCTTTGTCGGGGGAAAGTCGTTACATCCGTGAGGAAATGAGTGAAGCTGGCTACCGTCACTTGCTGGCGATTGGCTCGTTTGACGGTTTAGTCGAAGGTAGTCGCCTTTCTCGCATTTTGGGTGGTGCAGCTAATCCAGTACAGTGTACTTTGGTGCGTGTCCTGCTGGAAGAATACGGCAACGGTCGTTTTTCTCGCAAGCACTCTACATTTTTTGCCCAAATGCTGGCTGAGTTTGGGATGAACACGGAACCAGAGGGGTACTTCGATTTAGTTCCCTGGGAAGTGCTGGCTTGCGCTAATCATAACTTCCTGTTGACTGAATGCAAGCGCCATTTCCTGCGTTACAGCGGTGGATTGACCTATTTCGAGGTGGCGGGACCTGCGGCTTACAGAAACTATCTTGCTGCGGCGCAACGACTCGAACTATCTGACGCGGCGATGGGTTATTGGGAATTGCACATCCGAGAAGATGAACGCCACGGGCGTTGGATGTTGGATGATGTGGCTTTGCCTTTGGCTCAAATGTACCCTGATGATGCATGGCAATTGGTGCTGGGATACGACCAAGAAAAGCTCACAGGCGATCGCGCGGCTCTTGCTGTTGTGCAGTCGATACGTGAAGCAGAACAAGCCATATTAAGTTATTCATAATTCAAAGTTCACAATGGTAGACCAGCAGCATTCGTAATTTTGCATTTCTAATCTACTGGTCATTCACATAGCAATTTATTCCTTTAGTAACAGATTACTTGCTAAAGGAACCATTTTTTATTGCCATTTGAAAGGTAGCTGCTAGGGTGCGCACTACCCGCCTGTGTTCAAAAATATTGGAATTAATGATTAATCAAATGAAAAACATCTTTTTTTGCCCTGATGAATCCAATTTTTACTCAAACTGCTTGGAAAATTTGGTTCTGAGAAATTGTCAAAAATCTGAGCGTGTCGTTGAGTTTGGTTCAGGAGATGGCAGCCCTGTTATTAATTCATTACTGAGAAACAAGTTTGATGGTGTCATACATGGATTTGAATTAAATACTTCTGCTTGGAAGACCGCAAATTTAACAATCGACGAATATAATCTTGGTCAGAAATACATAATTCATAATTCATGTTTGTTTGAGTCTTCTCAACCAGAAGCTGAGTATCTAGTTGCTAATCCTCCTTATCTCCCCGCCCCCGATAAGGAAATTTATATGCCATTGTTATTTGGTGGCATAGATGGAGCAACAGTTACCAACGAACTCTTATCATTAGGTTATGACAATGTATTACTTTTAGTCTCTAGCTTTTCTAACCCAGAAAGTACAATTGTTCATGCAAGAGCTAACGGTTACCGTGTGACAAATTTTATAGTTTTACCTTTAAAATTTGGTTACTATAGCTCGGAGCCAAAAGTTAAAAACCACATAGAGGAATTACGAAAAAACAAAATGGCTTTTTATTCTGGCGATTATTACTTTTTAGCTGGTGTTTTATTTCAACAGTCCCAAGATAAGAGCGTGGATTTATCTAATCAGTTAGCTCAAGTTATGACAAGTTTTTGACGCACCCACGGCTTTAAGCCGTGGGATTCATGCGTAGAACCGCATGGGTTGCGTCAAGCAACCCCTACCTATCTGTCTAAGGTCTAGCCCTAGACTCGTACTTACTTTGGAAAGGATATTGGCAGCGCCATTCAAATCCGCGTTGATGCGAATACCAGATTTAGAAGTGTATTCACCACGCTTAATCCGCTTGCCTGAGAATTGGTACCCTATCTCCTTCGGAGACGCTGCGCGAACGGGTTTTTCGCCAAATGCAGGCACCAAATCTCCGTCCAAAAAACTAGCGCGGCTTGTGTATGCTTCTTCTGTTTCTACATAGTTGATACCATGCAATTGACACAACTGCTCTATTCGCTTTCTCAACTTAGCAGTAGGAATTTGCACAAAGTCTTGATTGTTACGGCGACCAATATCAATGCCTTGTTTTTGTTCTAGGTTGCAACCAAAAACTACAGTTCCAACCGCATTGTCTAAGCACCAGTTAATGACTTTTCTTGCTACCTTATTGGTCGCATCCCTTATCTGTCTGTTGCGCTTATCAGTCATCCGAGCCATGCGTTTCGTGAAAAAAGAATCCTCACCAAACTGTTTATCAACGGCTGTTTGCAAAGCAGCCTTGGTCTTGTTCCACCACTGATTGATGGACTTTAACCGTCTACCACTTACTACCAAGGACTTACCATTGGTGCATACTGCTGATATCCAATTGTTTAGACCTGGATCTATACCAATAGCATTAGTTCCAATTGCTTGTAGTACTTCATCCATCTCATAAACATACTCGGTATACCAAATACCATGAGAAGGAATAAACCGAAGTTCTTTAATGGTTTTGCTCCAAAGACGTTCAGGATATGGCACAGTAATACCCTCTATCCCCTCGAAGTAGGTTTTCCCTGCGCGTCCTAGTGGAACTTCCAACCATTTTGTACCATCTTTTTCAACTACTTTAATGGCTTGACTGGGATAGACCACTTGATACATTCCGCCTTTTGAACGGTAATGGGGTAGTCTTGGTTTTTGGTTAAGTTCTCCTTTGTTGGATCTCTTGTCTAATGCTTGAAAGGACTTAAATGCTTCAGCAACACTTTTAAGTGTTTGTTGACCTGCCTGTGAGTGCATAACTTTGTAGTTTTCGTCAACTTTCAAATCCTTGCACATCTGAGCGTAGGTAATAGTTTTGTCGTTCTCAAAATATTGTTGACGACTTAGATATAGACCAGTGTTGTACAAGCTATTAGAAGCCATGCCCAATACATTTAATATGACTTGTGATATGGCATCTGGCTTGGTTGCGTCTTTTTGAGTTCCTATCATTGCTAAACTTTATTTGTACCGACCTACTGGTCTATGGCATTAATTTTGAAGGCTTCGTAGTGAACGCTGTCTTCGCTCAAAGAGTTTAGGGCTAAAGTCCTGAGTACGAACTTATACAACCATCATAATTAATGCGATGAACTACCACTCATCCGAACCCCAAGGAAAAGATGGGTAATTTTGGATATAGTCAGCGGAGAAGCTCCAGGCTGTATTGAAGTTAATCATCAACGACTTTTGATGGAAAGCCTTATTTATTAAGATTTTATATTTTATCTGTAAAAATATTTACAAAAATTGAAAGTTATTTAAAAATGATTATATAAATATATTAATCTTATTACCCAAAAATAACACTTGTAAGTCAAAATCTATCTTAAAACAGATGTAAGATGGATAAATGCTTTACTATTTAATTCCGTATAATTTGTTACAATATGCTTTGGGTACTAGATCCGCAATGAGTAATCATTGGAGCTGCTTTTTAAGACGAGATGAGTGTAACTGCTTTAGCAGCAAGTAATAATATCTTTCAAAAACTCTCTTTGCGTCCCTCACTCCGTGTATCCGGTGTGCCTGCCATAAGCGATTATTTTTCGGTTAACAGACTAGTATATTGGGTGTTCCTCAATACACGATACTAATTAAGAAGAACGACCTGTTATTGAGTTAAGAAGGTGCGTCTCGATGTTATTTGCTTTATCAAACCAGCTTTCGGAGATTTACCAAAAAAAATGAACCCACAACCGCCACTGCCTAACAATGAAATAGCTAGGCTCAATGCACTCAGCCAGTATCAAATTCTCGACACTCCTGCGGAAAAAGCCTTCGACGATTTTACCTTCTTAGCTGCACAAATTTGTCGTACCCCAATTGCGCTTATTAGCCTTGTCGATGGGAATCGGCAGTGGTTTAAATCGAAAGTGGGTTTAACAGCGCCTGAAACGAGCCGGGATCTCGCATTCTGCGCTTATACGATTTTGCAACAAAAACCATTAGTCGTCAGGAATGCGTTAGCAGACTCTAGGTTTGCAAAAAACTCTTTGGTACTCTGCGATCCCAACATTCGTTTTTACGCTGGCGCACCCCTAATTACACCAGAGGGATTTGCGATGGGATCGTTATGCGTGATTGACATAGTGCCCCGAGATTTGAGTCTCGAACAGGTGGAAGCACTACGAGTATTGAGTGATCAGGTGATAGGACAACTTGAGTTGCGGCGTAATGCAATAAATCTATCACGCACTATCATCGAACGACAGCAGGCGGCAGCACAGCTTCGTAGTCAGTACGATGTGATCGAGGTGTTCTATCGCCGAGGAGAGGAAAAGGCTCGAAAAGGAGATTACCAAGGAGCCATTGCAGACTTTAACGAGTTCGTGCGGCTCAATCCCAACGGCTTTAAGGCTTACTACCAGCGAGGGCTTGCCCGTCAAAAGCTAGGAGACTACAAAGGTGCAATGATAGACTTTGATATGTACCTGCAGTTTAATCCTAACGATGTCGAAGCTCGCTCCAATCGAGGGCTACTCCGCTTTGAACTTGGAGACTACAAGGGAGCGATCGCGGATTACAGCAGTAGTATGCAGATCAATCCTGGCTATCCCATTCCTAATGACATTCGGTTTCTCAGCCCTGGAGTTCATAAAAGAGAAGCAATTGTGGACTACACTCAGTCCTTAGGGCTTAATCCCAATTATGTTGAGACTGAGATCAATATTAGCCACACTCATACTCAATCTGAGTTGGAAGATTACAGCAACGAAATTGAGGATAGCACCCAGTTTTTGCCCCTTAATTCTAACGATAGCGAAGTTTACGTTACCTTAGATAATGGTCACAACGATGCCGAAGTTTACGTTACCTTAGATAATGGTCAGTATGAGCTTCAACATAGCACCCAATCTCTGGGGCTAAATTCTGATAATGGCAAAGCTTACATTAGCCGGGGTAATGCCCGTTGTGAGTTGGAAGATTACAGCGGTGCAATTGAAGATTACACACAATCTTTAAGGATGAATCCTCAGGATCCAGAAGCTTATATGAGCCGGGGTAATGCTTGCTTTATGGTCAAAGATTACATTGGTGCAATGAATGATTATACCCGGTACCTGCAGATTAATCCTAACGATGCCAAAGCTTACATTAGCCGAGGCAATGCTTATTGTGAATTGGAAGATTACACTAATGCAATTGAAGATTACACTTGGTCTATAGAACTGAATCCCAACTATGGTGAAGCTTACATCAATCGAGCTAATGCTCGCTCTAAGCTAAAAGATTACAGGGGTGCAATTGAAGATTACACGCAGTTTCTGCGGATTCATCCCAACGATGCTAAAGCTTATATCAGCCGGGGTAATGCCCGCTCTAAGCTAAAAGACTACAGCGGTGCAATTGAAGATTACAAAAAAGTGTGGTCAAAAGCAATTGAGCAGTTACCTAAACTATCCAGCGAGGACGGCTAATGAGAAATTACGTTTAGATATTTCATTTCCCTGCGGAGTTTTTGACTCTTGGCTAGAGTTCTTGCAAAAATCCCTAATTTGATAATTTAGAAAAGATGCACAGAGATGGACAGAGATAAATAGTCTGTCTTTATCTGTAGTTTCATCTCTGGGAATTGACTCTTATGTCATTGTTTTTATAGATAGAGATTATTTAATTTCCACAGTTCAATGTAGATACTAAGGCTAGGCTAACGGTAGGCTAATATCCGCCGCAAATAAACTTTGTAACCGATGGATTTGAGCGCCAATGAGGTAGAGTAAATCGCCTTTACCTAATAAGCGAGCAGCGGCTGTTTGTTTACCTCCCAAGATAATTGCTGAGTCTGCTTCACTGGCAGTTCGGAGTGCAACGCGTCCTGGTAAGTTAGAGCGTATAATTGGGGTAACAATACCTGCTTCAGGACGTTGGGTAGCAATAATCAGATGAATTCCAGCTGCTCTTGCCATTGCACCCAGCCGTTTAATGCTTTGTTCTAACGCTGTACGAGTTTCCTTTTCTGCCATGAAGTCCGCGTATTCGTCGAAAATACAGACAATGCGGGGCAAAGGCTTTTGAGAACGTTGATTGTAAGTACTCAAATCAGCACACCCAGCTTGTTCAAACCGCTGATAACGCGACTCCATTTGTGTGACTAATTGATCCATCAGCTCAATAGCGCGATCGCTATCTTTAACGACTGGCGAATACAACCACCGCATCCGCTCAAATTCGGGAAAGGTAACTCGTTTGGGATCAACAAGGGCGATTTGCAACTGTTGCGGCGAATGACGAACCAGTAGACTCAGAAGGAGCGATCGCAAAAACTCACTCTTTCCACTTCCAGTTGTACCCCCAACCAAAAAGTGACAGGTATTTGGATCGGACAAATCAGCTTCTAGCAGCTGTCCCTCTAAATTCACCCCAATAGCAATTTTTACAGGTGCTGTTGCTGGTAAAGCTTGCGACTTTATGTAATCCTCAAATCTAGCAACTTGTCTATCTGGACGAGGTAAATCAACACTCACATATCCAGCCTGAGGAGAAATCAGAGGCGGGTTTGCTAAGCCCAACTGTACTTGCAAATCAGCTGATAACTTCAGCAGAGAGTTCACTTTAACACCAAGCTGGGGTTTGAGCTTCACTCGGATAAAAGCTGGACCAACAGCTGCGCCGTGGTAATCTACACCAATACCAAAAGATTGCAACGTGGCAACCAATTCTTCACCTATGGCATCAGCATCAGTTGATCCCTGATTATGTTTTGTAGATGTCTCCCCCCTTTTTAAGGGGAGCCAGTGCGTTGCGGGGGTTCCCCCCGTTGAAGCAACTGGCGTGGGTTGGGGGGGATCAAGCCTTGCATCAACAAAATAAGTCTGACACTTTTGCTGCTGTGGACAAATTTCGCATAGATAAGGCTGGGTTGTAGGTGGTGGGGGATTGGGATTTGGCGATTCCCAACTCAGCCATTGCTGCATTTGTTGTAACTTATAGGGAATCAGCTGATGCACCGTATTTTCTAGCTGTTCCCAGGTATACTGATACTCTTTAAATTCTGGCAAAACACAGTAAACCGCCGAGTCAACTGCTACTTTTTTCTTCTGCCACAGCATATAACTATAAAGCGCAACCTGGGCTAATTGCGCTGATGCATCAGCAGGCTGATAGGTTTTAAACTCCACCACACATAGGCGCTTGAGTTCAAAGTTGTAGACTAAGCAATCAAATTCCCCTCCTACCCGTTGTTGCGTTCCATCTGGGAGATTAAAGTAATACTCAAGGCTGCGTTCTTCTGTGATAAAAGTCTTACGAATAACTGTTTCTGCATCGCAATAGCGGCGATTAACTATCAGCAATTCTGCAAAGCGTTTGATGAGTCGTTGTAATCCCTGCCATACTTGCAGCAGTGCTTGTGCTTGGTTAGCATCTTTTTTAACAACTTGTTGCAAGTAAGGATAGAACTTTACTTCATAAAAAAGCTGTTGCATACCAGAGGCAATTTCCTCTACCTGCAATTGGGCAGCAGATGGTTGAAACAAATCTTGAAATCGTGGTTCATGAGTAGCTAAACTCACAAATTCATCAGCTAATTGATGGAATGCCTTGCCAATTCCAGTATGGGTATTTCGTGGTAAAAATAAGGTATTTCCTCCGAAATGCTGATTCAAATAAAAAAGGCGAGGACACTCAAAGGCTACTCTGACTTTAGTAGCATTTGAAGATGAATTTTCAGATTGTTTCGTTGATTTTTTTGAGCCATTAGATACCATATCAAAAATATTATTTATAATATTAGGGTTAGAAATTTCTAATAAGCGGCGATGCACAGCAGCCAAATAAACTGTATCCATTGCGGCATATTGTAGCTGCTTTTGGCTAAGGGGGCGTTTTCCCCAGTCACTTGCTTGTTCTTCTTTATTTACATTAGAAAACTGACAAAGTTCTGCTGCTAAGGTTTTAAGTTGTAAGTTGGATACTTGCAAAACTTCGCGGGTAATCTTTCTGGCTAGCTTCAGCGTACAGGTAACATTTTGTGCTAGCTGTCCACCCAGATATTTCAAATCAAAGCTGGCGTTGTGGAATACCTTTTCTATTTGGGGATTAACCATGATTTGGTTAATAAAATATGCCGCTAAATCAGGTTTATTCAACACATCAAGAATGAAAACAGATTCACCCGCCGAATCTGTGGGGTTAGCCAACACCTGAATTAGCGATAATTTAGGATAGTAAGTATTCCAATCAGCGATTTCTGTATCTAACCATAGTGTTTTAGCCGAGGATAATTTGGCGATTTGCCCTTGGATTTCAGTAGCTTCTGTTAGGTAGTGCATTTCCTATAATGTCAGCATTTTTGTGAAAATTTTACTTTTTCTTAGTGACTAAACAAATTAATTGGTCTTGCAGCTTTGCTTTGGGATCAAAAATTTCAACTTTTTGCTCTTGACACAGTTCTCGAATCAACTGTTGAATTTCCGATTCTTTCACAACAGTAAACTGGGCGTTAGTCTCTTTAATTAAAGTCGGTACTCCCATGAAACCTTGGTTTGTCACTAAATTCAACAGAAAATTCTTAACTGGTTGTAAATCGTATTTACCATGACCATTGTCTCCATCATCACTTGTTTTAGAAACAATCTTTAAATCCTGCAATAAAGTACACTTATGCAAAAGATTGCACTCGCGGATTAAAGTTTGTAGTTCCTGCAAATTAATGGTTTTGCCTGCAAGCACCAATTCATTAGCAAGTACAGAATTGACCAAGCTGTGGTATGTTGCTAAGTAATGAACAGAAGTCAAATTTGGCTTGATATGATCATGATTAGTATATGTAAAAATCTGTCTATAGATTTGATTTCCGGCAAGTTTTGGATTTCCTATACTTCCAGCCCGAATCAAGTACATGGTTTGACAGAGATTTTGCTGAATTGCGTTCTTGCAAGCATTCATCACATTGAAAAAACTTGTCATGTTTGAATCTTCTGTCCAAACTATCCCTACTCGCTCACGCTTACCAGACTGCTGATAACTCAAGGAATAACTGGCGTACTTCCCACTTATAAGTTTAGGCTTAATTTCCTGTACTTGTAATGCAGCTAAAGCTTCTTGCAACATTCCGATAAATTCGGTTGCTGCTAACAGAGTAATTTTAGTGATTTTTCCCTGAACTTTTTGATATTCCTGCCGCCATAGCAATTGAAATTCTGCTTTTATTTTTTCACTTTCATCCGGCTGATTAATAATTATCGGAGTTTTAGGAATATCAGGTTTTTGAGTTACATGGGCAATAACTTTTTTACTATCACCTGTCCCTTCTGATGTGAGAATGATTTGAGGTTTAGCTGTTTCAGTGGTTTTAGTGTTTACTATTGAAAATTTATACTTTTGATACTCCTGTCTTCCCAAAACTAGGGTATTTCTCGGCATAGTTTTGCCGCCAGGAAAACTCCCCTCTAAAACTTGCCTATTTAAAGGGAAAATCGGAGAAGTGGGCTGAGGATTTGCTTGTTGGTGTAATGGCTTTAACCTATAAGCCCATAGTGCTTCTGCCTGATCTAGTGTAATGAGTTTTAACTGAACTAATCGTTCAATTCTAGCTTTGTCAGCAGGCTGAATACGAGCAGTATTTCTTCTCCAGGTATCAGTAATGATACTTATGATAACCAAAAAATTTTTTAGATAGTTATTATGAATAGTTGTATTGACATTAAACAAAGCCTGAAAATCTTGAGAGCCATCTGGTAAGCGAGGAATGTTGTCTAAATTATCAAAACATAAAACAATAGGCTGAGTTTCAGTAGCAATCCTGCCAAAATTTGCCAAAATATTTTTAGCAGCATCTTCTGAATCAATACAGTGTTTGACTTTTAAGTCTTGCATAGACTCTTCACTTAAGTCATCTCCTTTTAACCACTCACAGGCTAAGGGGTATAGTTCTGGATTTGCCAGGTCATGCAGCACACCAAAAAAAATGTCAGGATTATAAATACTAGCTTGTTTGTAAGTTTGCTTAAGATGCTTAATGAATTTTTGGCGATCACTTTGTAATAATCGCCAGATACTATCATTAAAAAATCGCTGCTGAAGATTGCGTTTGGTAAACGCAGATAAACTTTTCAGCCACAACATCAACTGAGATTCTTGCTCGCCCTCTGGCACTTGAATTAAACTATCAACTGTATAGCGCAGGACATGACGCCAAATGTAGTCGCTATCAGCCCAAGGACCGATGTAGGCAAAAAAAGCTTTGGGGTTGAAGGTGCGTTTGAGCCGACCTAATAAATAACTTTTACCAGAACCGGAGTCACCTAAAAGCAACACACTACGACTACGATTGTCTGTGGCAACTAAGTCTAGTAGCCCTTCAAGTTCAGCTATTGCCTCTTGATGAATTGACTCAACCATTAAGATTGAGTCTTGCTGTTCTCCCCAAAAGTTACCGGGTTTCAAATTTGTCAGGTCAAAAGGGTTTACCTCGCGTTTAATGATGTCGTTTATAGATGGCATAGTTGTACTGAGGTGAGAATAGCGAACTGAATTTTAGTGTGAAAAAAACTGATATATTGCTAGTTCTCGCTGATAAAGAACAGCGGACCACCAATATTTTGAATAATTCCAGCATCAATCTGTTCTGGAGTATAGGCGCTAGCTTCTTGCAAGGTACTCAACTCAATTTGGTCGCTCGCTTGCAGACGATACAGTGCCTTATCTAATTCTTCCCGTGATAGCGGGGGTTGTAACTTTTGCCGCAGATGGAAGATTGGCAAATAATTGTCAGTACCTAGCTCCTGATCCAATCTCCGGATAGTTTGTAAAATTTCTTCGTCAGTGAGATTAATAATTGTTACAGCAGCCGACTCTTCCTTGGTAGGCGCTGAAGTAGCTACTTGCTCAGGCTTACCATGTAGAGATTTCCGCAAAAAGCGCAGGTAATTATTCAGCAGATCCAAGCTTATATTTGCGGCTCCCTTTGGACTGTAGTCATCCCGCAAATACTCAATTCCGCGTTCGGTAAGCCATACCTCAGCTTTAGTCTTCTTAATCTTGATATCAGCTTCAATTAATCCCTTTTCATGGAAGCTTTGCAAGATGGCGTCTCGCTCCTCTGACTTCACAGATTTGACATTGATTTTGCTTGGCGTGATTTTTCCTGAAGCCTTGCTGATACTCTCCAGTACCTTCAATTCATTAGGCTTGAGCGGCAACTGATCTGTGTCAGTTTTTAGCAGAGCTTGACCAGGCGGTAAAATCTTAACTGCGGCAATCTCGCGGGAATAGTCTACCAGTTCGCGATCGCCTAAATTTTGACAAATTTTCTCTTTACCTTTAAAAGCTTTAAAACCACTAGCAGTAAGGCTTGACCGATAATCGGAACATCCTAGTAACTTTAATAAGAACTTTAACTCATTGGTATCCATGCGGCTATTCTTGCTTAAATATAAATCAGCACCACTCTAGCTCGAACTGCAATAATTTACACTCCTTTTTATCGTACCTAGATTTAGTGTGATCAAGCAGCCTAAATGTTCCTAAACAAACATAAAGTTTAGATGTTAGATTTTGTACCTTAAGCCAACCTACCCACTTTCTCTGCGCCTTCTTGCCCAAAAATAAACCCCCTTCCATAAGGTAGAAAGGGGGAACGAACGGTGTGTTGTAGATAGATCTTTAGCTTAGCCAGACGATGATTATTAGATGCGGGTGAAGTTGACTTATGCAGTTGGGCGATCGCCTTTGCCTTTTATTAAGTCTGGGTACCCGGATTTTTGTACATCAACAATAAATGCGTACCGAGGTGGATGGATAGCTGGGGTGGACAATGGTGATCGCGTTGGCGATCGCAATGACTTCACTTTTTCTTCAGCCCCGCTTTATTTCCCGAAGTGTTTTATATGACACTCTTAAAGTACCCTGTTTAATATCAAGCTATGAAGCAAAAAGTATTGTAGCAATAGCGATTGGCTTTGCCACTGCCCTTGGGCGATCCCTTTTTGTAGAGCGTTGGCGAAAACTGACTTATGCAAATGCTTATGTCAATGGTTGTCAATTAGCAGGTCATCAGCGAAGTTATTAATTGCACTAAACAGAAAACCGCCTACTAAGTGGCGGTTTTGTAGTAAACTTACTTGATTTTATGGATTCTTCCAAACTTAGGCAAGTACTGTTGGATCTTCCGAGTAATGCGCAAGAGCCAATAGTTGGTAACATATTCATTCCATATCTGCTAAAGCTGCTGGATTTTGATGCAACTGAAACCGTCCCCAAGTTTGCTACTGGCAATAGCTTTGACGCCGTTGATTACGCTGTTCGCAAGAATGCTGACAACGACATCTTCGTCAACACCAAGTCTAACCCCTACCTACTGTTGGAAATAAAAGGTAGAGATATTAACCTAAGCGGAAATTCTGCACAGTATAGGTCAGCAGTTAAGCAGCTTCACGGTTATTTACGTGGTTCAAATTGCAAGTCTGCCCAATGGGGAATTATTACAAACTCCAGACACATTCAATTGTTTAGGAAGCATGGCAAGGTTATCCACGCAGCGTCGTCCTGCCTGGAGATTACACCTGACAACGTTGACGAGATTGTGGCGGCTATCAAAGCTAAAATCGACAACCCTCCCAGGGCGCTCACAGTCGCCATTTACAACAATAAAGGGGGCGTGGGAAAGACTACAACCACGGTAAATCTGGCAGCTACATTGGCAGCTTTTGGAAAACAAGTATTAATTATTGACTTTGACCCAAACCAACAGGATTTAACCAACTCCCTTGATGTGAAACCAAAGGAAGATGCGCTGTATTCCTGGTTGGAAAATAAGCCGAGTCCATCATTTCCTCCAGGGGTGATGTTCAGGTTCAGTTTCCCGACAAAGTCCACTGGCACAATAGTATTTGATGTTATCCCAAGTGACAAAAAGCTGACGGTTCTAGGAGAAGACAAACTGCGGCAAGTTTTTAGTATACGTAAATTAAGGCAGGTGATTGACCCGCTAAAATCTGTATACGACTACATTTTAATTGACTCTCCACCCAACTGGAACTTCTTCAGTCAGAGCGCGGTGTATGCTTCGGATGTAGTTTTGATTCCTACCAAGCACAACAACATTTTTTCTCTACAGAATGCGGCAATTGTTATCAAACAATTCATTCCAGAAGTCCAAAGTTTTAGGAAGGATGGGGGACCAATAGCTCTTCCTATCTTCTTTAACGGAGAAGCTATTACCCCAGCAGCACGAGCTACGGCTGACCGAGCATTAGATGAAATCATCGAACAGGCGAAAAAGGATAAAACTAACCCCTTTGACTTAACGCCGTACTTTTACTCCCGTTACAGTCAAGCGAAACCGGATCACTACATTTTCAACTTGCCCAGCTATGCCCACATTGCGAACGCGGCTTTTGCTCGTACGCCATCTGTGTATAGAAATAAAACAGCATATGATTACTATTTTGCATTAGCCAAGGAGTATTTTCTACAATGAGCTTAAGCGATGTTGGGAATTTAATGTGCCTTGATAAGGATGGAATTAACCCAGGCAAAGGTACAAACGCACCAGAGTTTTTAATCAAAGTATCTGCAAAAGCGCTTAATGAGTCGGGTGGTCGCAACTGGGTTCCGGTGATTGTTAAAGAAACTGGTGAAGACCAGTACGAAGTTATCGGCAACTCGTTCATTTTCGCGGTTGCAGAGGAAGCCGGACTGGAGAAAGTGTGGTGTATCATCGCTGACCCCAGTGAGCAGACATCTGAACTAACCAAAATTCTCGCTGGGGAATTCGTACCGAAAGTCAACCTATCGACCGCAACCAGAGATGAAATTCAATCGGCGTTGCAGTACCTCATTGAGAAGCCAAATAGTGAATTAAAAGGGGTGAAACTGGCGATCGCCACCAATCGTATTGATGGAGCATCGCGTAACGAGTGGGAAAACCTAGACCCAATCACAAAGTTAGCGTGCGGCATAACTAGGGGAAAGAAGCTGGATGCACTCAAGGAAGTCTTTTACCTGAATCCTGAGCCAACAACAATTGAACCCGTCATAGATCCTGGGGTCATCACAGATCCTGAAATATTAAAAACTCTGACAGTTGCAAAGCTAAAAGAGATGGCAAGGGAACGAGGAATTCCTGGATATAGTGGCAAGAGAAAGCCAGACTTAATTAAGTTGCTATCGAAAAGTTGACCGAAAAAAAACAAAGCCTCCTTAACCTCATCTAAGGGGGCATACCATTGATAACGCTTGATAGCGCTCGATTCCTTAAAAATCAAAATGGGAACTTCTCTGAGTCTTGTGTCCAAACAAAGCGCTCAAACCGCTTTGGGTTCTGTGCTGTGTACCGAAGCGTGTGGTGACGCTCCTACCCCTTCACCCTTCTTACCAAACCAAACGCCCAAGGACGCAACCCCACAGGTAACAGGGACAACCCTAACCCAGTCCACGCCTTAGCTGACGAAAAAGACTTCCCTGCCAAAACTAACTCTCTTCCTTTTTGCGTTTCACCTTTTTCAATCAACCGTAACCCTAACAATAACTGTGTCTCTGCAAGACGCTTTTGCCTAATTTCCTCCAGCTTCTGTGATGGAAATTTATAACTTTCTAAATACTGCAATTTATCAGTTAAATAAGGAATTGCCCGATTAATACCTTGCTGTTGGTCATGAAAGCGATATTCCATTAACAATTCCGGTAAGTAATAGCCTTTCTTTCCTGCCAAAGCCAACCGCACAAATAAATCATTATCTTCGCAATTTTGCCAATTGGGCTGCATAAATCCCAACTCTTGCAACGTGGAACGGCGAAATAAGGTTGCGCCTATTTGAAAGCTTTGGTTAACAAACACAACTTCTAACAAATTATCAATAACACCTGTTTGTAAATTCGCCCTACCCCAGCGGCGAGAATTTTCTTGGGTTTTCGCCTTATCTCGGATGTTGTTAATATCAATCACCCAGTGGTCAGTTCCAACAAAATCAATGCTAGAATCCTTATCAAGAATCGCTGCGGTACGTGTTAGGAAATCTGGAGTTAACTTATCATCATCATCAAATTTCATAAAATATTCACCCGTTGCGGCATCAAAGCCAGAGCGCATATTATTACTTTTACCAATATTTTCTGGATGACGGATATATTTGATGCGGTTGTCTGTGTACTGCGGCATCAGTTCAGGTGTACCGTCACCAGAACCGTCATCACAAACAATTAATTCAAAGTCTTGATAAGTCTGCTGTAGTACACTTTCAATAGCGAAAGGTAGCAGCTTCACACGATTGAAAGTTGGAATGCAAACACTCACTTTAGGCATATTTTATTTTCCTTTTAAGAACCAAAAATACTAATATTTTGTCAAGCTTTTTGAAAAAATATTGAACTCTTACTTTTAAGAAGAGTTGATATTTGTCAAAAAATACGTATAAACACTGAAATATTTGTTTGGAAAAAAATTAATATGTGTATATCATCACTCTAGTTCCTTATTCTTGTGTCTCGGTACTTTATGAGAATTTTAATGCTATCTTCTACATTTCCCTATCCCCCAACACGAGGTGGAACGCAGGTGAGGACGTTTCATTTACTCAAGTCTCTCAGTCAACACCATGCTATCACCCTGGTTACTCAACGAGAGCCTGATGTCACAGATGCAGAAATAATAGGATTACGCAATTGTGTTGATAACTTAATTCTTTTTAATCGCCCAAAAGACTCAGGTAGATACGGAGGGATACTCAAGAAAATTCAGCGCTTCATGACTTTTATACGACAAGGGACACCCCCAAGTGTGTTAAACCGCTACTCAGATGAAATGCAAATCTGGGTTGATAACTTTATACAAGCGGGGAAATGTGATGTCATTACCTGCGAACATAGTGTAAATGAAATTTATGTGCGCCCTTACTTTCAAAAACAAATCAGAACTGTAGTTAACGTTCATAGTTCTGTCTACGGTACCTGTCGCAACCAGCTAGACACTGGTATTTCTGAAAATAGATTTCGAGATAGACTGTATCTACCACTTTTGCGTCGTTACGAGCAACGCTACTGCTCTAAATTCTCGGCGATTGTGGTAACAACAGAAGAAGATAGAGTTCAGATGCAAGAATTTCACCCTAATAGTGAAATTGTAGTCATTCCCAATGGCGTAGATTTGGTTTCGTTTCCCAACCGCACCACTGATCCAGGGGGACACCGCTTAATTTTCATTGGTGCAATGGATAATTTGGCAAACATCGATGCTGTGTGCTTTTTCAGCAACGAAGTTTTACCAGAAATTCAAAAACTTTACCCTGATACGACTTTCGATATTGTTGGTTCTCGTCCTGCACCAGAAGTTTTAGCACTTAAAGAAAAACCTGGCATTATTGTAACAGGGCGTGTGCCTTCAATGGTAGAGTATTTGCACAAAGCGACTGTCTGCGTCGTGCCAATGCGGACGGGATTTGGGATTAAAAATAAAACTTTAGAGGCGATCGCTGCGGGTGTACCAGTCGTCGCAAGCGATCGCGGTTTAGAAGGGCTGGCTGTAGATGGTGCAAATGTACCACTGAGGGCATTACGAGCAAATCAACCTACAGAATATGTGACTGCTGTTTGTCAATTATTTGAAAATCCGCAATTGCGAGCAGAATTGTCTCGTAACGGTAGACAATTGGTAGAAACACAATTCACTTGGGATAGCGCTGGTAAACGCTATGAGGAAGTCCTTACAGGTGGTGGGTACTAAGTATTGACTCAAGCTTCAAGATTTAGGACTTGATTGATGACGAAGAGACGATGATTATTTTGTTGATTTTCGTCATCCGATTTTATCAAAATTGTTGAAGATTGAGCAACAATCGCAGCAGAAGTTAGCGCTAATAAAAGCGCTAGCAAATTATGAATATATGAAGACATTGTTAGGAACATTTTTAACAGTAATCAAAATAACTAATTGGAAAAATTATCGAAAAAAAGTTGCCTTAAAAAATTAATGAAATAGCTTTTATTTCTTCAGTCAAAAGAGCCACTATTTATAGATACATCAGAAAAGAAAGAAAACACGGAGACACTTACGACGCAGAAAAACTTATCTCTGTGTCTTTTTATGTCTCCGTTTCTCATTGCCGCGACCAACAAAGCCGCAACCGTTCATTCTTGTTTCTCGGTTTTTTTTACACTCAACTCACACACACATAATGAGAGTCTATTTAAGGAGTGGTTTTTCTGGCATTGGTGAATTTACTGATTTTGTAAAGAAAAGAGAAAGTTAAGAGGAAAAATGTGCGGAAATCAGGGATTGTATCCTGATAAATGTAAATAAAGAAGAAAAGAATAATCAAAAGTGAAAATTGAAAAATTTTCCACACTCACCTTCCTTTAAATGTTTCTAACCAACATTTAAGGAACACGAGTATAAAGGAAAATACTCTTGCCAAAGTACCTATTGGATTTACAGCACAAGTAGCATGGCAAACCCTTCAAATCCTGCACCAAAACCATGCAGACCAAATGAGCCGAATTCAAGTCCACTCAAGCGCATTTCTGAAAAATTCAAGGAAAAGCCTCAACAGGGAAGTTGGCTAGCGTCGATGGTAGCAATGACGGTTTTGTTATGCAGCGCTGGTTTAATTACGACTTTTGCCTGGATTAGCGTTCAATTTATACTTAATCCAGAGCAGGTAAGCTGGCTAAATAAATCTTTACCAGGATGGGGAAACATTTCCGACAATAACTCAGAACGCTCCCAAACCCTCAGAGAAATTCAAGATTCCCTCAGCAAACAAGGACAAATAGCGGGACAAATCCTACCTTTGGAACGCGACACAACAACTTCTTTTTTACTCCCTGTTTTTAAGCAGCGTGCTAATTGTCAGTCTGATTGCAAGTATATAGTTGAACTTAGGGTTTATCAACGCGCAGGGAACCCAGAACTGCAATCTGTATCAAAGGCATACTATCATCTAGCCGCTCAACTCAAAGTGACTGGACCAGAAGAATCTTTTGTCGTCGCCCCCATCGTGAATGCTACTGATGACAACCAAGGTTCCAGTTTACGCTTGCCTTTAAGCGAAGTAGGTCGTTTTGAAGGCGATACACCCTCACCAGGTGTATGGTTCTATTTACGAGGACAGCGTCAACAAGGAACAAGTGGAATTGCCTATGGTCAGATACTTTACTACAATCCCGAAGGCACTCACCTACAACTTATGCTGCCTTGGACAAGTCCGAGTGGACAACTCCCTCAATGGCGGGAAGTCACTGGTGGTGATGCAAAAGAGTTAGTCGTAGATCAAACAGTTGGTCTAGAACCGCACCTACGCGTTTATCAAGTCAACTCTGTGAAGTTTGTCCTCAACCCTATTCAACTAGAGCAAATTTCCCTGACTCCACCAGCCCTCGAAGATCCAGATTACCAAAATGCCTTGGCTTTAGCCCGTAGTGGACTGTGGACACCAGCCTTTAAACAGTTGGAATCTCTCAAAAAACAGCTGACAGGGCAGCTTCCAGAAGCCGCACAAGCGCAAATGGATGTGATTGACTTGCATTCCCAAGTTACCAAAACCCAGGCAGACACAACTTCGACAAGTCCCAGCCAACAAGTCCTGGCAGATTTAATAGATGGTCGTTGGGACAAAGCTTTACAAGTGTTTGAGGCTTCGTTGGAAAATGCCAAAGATATTGCCACCTTACTAAAAGCAGATAAAGGACCGTTGTGGAGTCGTGTAGAAGCACAATTGCGGGTGAACCCAAATCAACAGTCGGTGCAAGCTTGGGGTGCCTTGATTTTAGCAGCCAAGTATGGGCAACAACGGGCGAATTCCTGGTTAAACGGGCAATCCAAAACCACAACAGACACCCTTACCTATATTCAAGGGTTGTTAGGACAACTCAATGGTGACGCCGCATCTCAAATCCCTACTCACGACAGCCAGATTGTTGGTTCGGTACAATCAATCGCTGAAGTTAACGCCGCTGACTGGCTAAAACCTCCCTCACAACAGACGCGTCATAGGGTTTTTGAAGATAAGCGCCATAGTATTTTTGTAGATACGCAGCAAGACGTGTCTCTACAAAAAGCTGATAACCAGGTTTGGTATCAGGTGGAAGTCTCTGCATTTCATGATGGAAGACGCTGGCTATATTTCCCGTTTACAAATTTAAAGCCTCCTCAAACTTCTAAAGAAAAATTTTTGTGGAAGGCTTTAGGTATAGATTCTGACCCGGAAATTCAAATAGTCGTCTGGCTGGCAAACAGAGAACAGGTCACGACGACAGCCACCATCAAAGCCGTGCAATTTCGCGATGGCGTCTTGCGGTTACTCGTTGCCGCAGATGAGAGTGTAGAGAGTTTATATGCAACGTCTCTACAACAACCACTTTTAGCGATGACAAATTCTGCTTTAGAATGGGTTGAGCCAGTACCAATGACGCTCCAAGAACTGTACCAACAAGACGCCCTCGGGGTAAAAGCCATGCTACCAATATTGTGGCGATCGCTCCAAGAATCTGGTCAGTTGCCTGGTGGTGCGGTTCCAGACTCGCAATATATCCTGCAAAAGCTAGGAAGTTTGCCCGTTCAACAGGTTGATTTAACAGGTGATGTGATGCCGGAAACTGTGCTAACCATTCCGCCAGAGGCTATAGCATCTTTAGATATGCAAGATACCAGCGAGGACGGAAGTTTTCAGCCGCTACAGCCAACACTCACAAGTCCTGACAAAAATCAATCCCGTCCTCGCACGCTGATCTTGTCTGATAGTGGTCAAGTCATTTATACTGATTTAAAGCAAGATTCCCAAGGTCTGTTGAGGGCGATCGCTAAGCTCTCCGCTGGGCAATCTGTAGGTTTGCTTCTAGAGAATGCCCACGGTTATAGTTTGAAAGTTTGGTCACAAAAGAAGCAGCGCTTTGAATAGTAGACTGATCACACTCTTTTGACTATAGGAAATTAGCAACCCTTACCTGGGCAAGCCACTTATTCCTCCTTGTGTGTAGCAGATAGGTTTTGCCTTTTCATACTTTGCAATTGTTGTAGCAAGCAATCAACCTCTGCCTGTAGATGCATAAACTTATCTAACTGCTCGGCTTGGTAATAACATTTGTTCAACTTGTTTGCCCAGATAGCCCGGGACTCGTTTTCAGAAACACTAGATGTAGACATTGCCATATCTATCCAGAACTCAATTCACACCACTAGAGATATTATAGTAGCCAAGTTTTAAGAATCATTAAAAAATTATAAACTTTTCTACCACAAATGAAATATGTCTCAGGTTGTGTACTAGGAGACTGCATATGTAATAGTTTTGTTCCAACAAAACACTCTCTCCTTCTGCACCCCGCAGGAGGCAAAATGCCTTTGTTTGGTAACTTATTGATAAAATCTTGCGCGTCGGCGGCATCTGGAGTGCAAAATATATACCAGATGCTGTTTTCAATTGGAGCTAAGAGCTTTTAAATACCGTGACTTTGAGCCTGTCTGCTGCTAAATCTCATCGCCAACCCTGGCTTGGACTGATAGAGCAATATCGCGAATACTTACCTGTCAACGAAACAACACCAGTTGTCACACTGCAAGAGGGCAATACACCTTTAATACCTGTTCCCTCAATTGCAGAACGCGTTGGCAGACAAGTCCGTGTCTTCGTCAAATACGATGGTCTGAACCCCACAGGTAGCTTTAAAGACCGAGGAATGACATTAGCAATTTCTAAGGCAAAGGAAGCTGGGGCAAAGGCGGTCATTTGTGCCAGTACGGGCAATACCTCAGCAGCAGCAGCGGCTTACGCTCGGCGTGGGGGAATGCGTGCCTTTGTGATCATACCTGATGGCTATGTGGCGTTGGGTAAGTTGGCACAGGCGTTGCTGTATGGGGCAGAAGTCCTGGCAATCAAAGGTAACTTTGACCAAGCGCTGGAAATTGTGCGCGAAATGGCAGAAACTTATCCGATCACCTTGGTAAATTCCGTCAATCCCTACCGCCTAGAAGGGCAAAAAACAGGGGCATTTGAAATTGTTGATGTCATGGGCGATGCTCCAGACTGGCTGTGCATCCCAGTGGGTAATGCAGGAAATATCACAGCATACTGGATGGGATTTTGTCAATATCATCAAGTGGGCAAGTGCGATCGCCTACCTAAGATGATGGGATTCCAAGCAGCAGGTGCAGCTCCCCTCGTGAATGGTCAGCCAGTGGCACATCCAGAAACCATAGCCACAGCAATTCGCATTGGCAACCCTGCCAGCTGGCAAAAAGCAGTTGCCGCCCAACAAGCCAGTATGGGCAGTTTCCACGCCGTCACCGATGCGGAAATTCTTGATGCTTATCGCCTTTTGGCATCAGAAGAAGGGATTTTCTGCGAACCCGCCAGCGCCGCCTCCGTTGCCGGTTTGTTGCAGGTGAAAGACCAAGTTCCCACAGGCGCGACTGTGGTATGTGTCCTCACCGGCAACGGTTTAAAAGACCCAGATACTGCCATCAAACACAGTCAAAGTCAATTTAAACAGGGCATTGCGCCAGAATTATTGGCAGTCGCAGAGGCGATGGGGTTTTAGAAGTGCTGAGTGGGAAGGATGAGGGAGCCATTTCTTCCCCTACTCCCCCTGCTTCCCCTGCTCCCCTGCTTCCCCTACTCCCCCTGCTTCCCCTGCTCCCCTGCTCCCCTGCTCCCCTGCTCCCCTGCTTCCCCTGCTTCCCCTACTCCCCCTGCTTCCCCTGCTCCCCTGCTCCCCTGCTCCCCTGCTCCCCTGCTTCCCCTGCTTCCCCTACTCCCCCTGCTTCCCCTGCTCCCCTGCTTCCCCTGCTTCCCCTACTCCCCCTGCTTCCCCTG
>JAESFT010000361.1_pt1 | contig 31820 bp, 29 predicted proteins | sample 9269451 | NCBI WGS metagenome assembly JAESFT01 (sample SAMN14502557, study PRJNA617106) | algae metagenome | isolation source: Scytonema hyalinum WJT4-NPBG1 and co-occurring heterotrophs from well... | place: USA: Mojave Desert, Joshua Tree National Park, California | collected 2006-05-25
GCGAGCAGGCATCGCTGCTGGCGCTGCTGTCGGATGGCGCGGCGTGGTCGACGTCCGCCCTGTCGCTGGCGCTTGGAGAGAGTCAGCGTAACGTCCAGCGCGCGCTCGCCGGACTTGAAGCAGACGGCCGGGTGCGGTCGATCGGACGGGCGCGGACGCGTCGCTGGCTGTCGCCGCCGCTGACGGGATTCACGACGATCTTGTTACTCCCCGCCGCGCTGCCGATTGGGTAGAGTTCTCCTGCCGCGCCACTCCGGGCGCACTACAAGGAGCCAGCAATGACCAGCAATACCATCGAGAAGAAACCGCAGGCAACCGCGCGACCGGCCGACATCGTACGCGAGTACGGCCCTTTCGAAGGAGCCGAACGCATTCACGGCATCACCCACGACGGCCGGCAGGTCTGGGCTGCCACCGGGACCAGGCTGATCGCCTTCGACCCCGGCAGCGGCGAAACGGTGCGCACCCTCGACTGCGCCTGCGATGCCGGGACCGCCTTCGACGGCACGCACCTGTACCAGATCGCCGAAGCACGCATCGACAAGATCGACCCCGCCACCGGCAAGGTGGTGGCATCGATCCCCGCCCCCGGCCACGGCGTCGACTCCGGACTGGCCTGGGCGGAAGGCAGCCTGTGGGTAGGTCAGTACCGCGACCGCAGGATCCACCAGATCGATCCGCAGACCGGCACGATCAAACGCACCATCGAGTCCAACCGCTTCGTCACCGGCGTCACCTGGGTTGACGGCGAACTGTGGCACGGCACCTGGGAAGGCGACGACAGTGACATCCGACGCATCGACCCGCAGAGCGGCGCCGTGCTCGAACAGCTGCGGATGCCGGCGGGAACAGGGGTCAGCGGACTCGAATCCGATGGCGCAAACCTGTTTTATTGCGGCGGCGGACCTAGCGGAAAAATTCGTGCGATACGGCGTCCGAAGGCCGCCGACTGACCGTCCCCGGCATGGAAGGAGAAACGCCGCCACGATCGGCATGAGCCGGCCCCGGCTGCCGGCTTGTGCTCTCGTGCGGGAATGTCATCAACCCTGTCTCTCGCCCTCGCAGGAAGGTAGCGTGAAGAAGAACCGGCTCCCGCTGCCGGGCGTGCTCTCGGCCCAGATGCGCCCGCCGTGCTTCTCGACGATGGTCTTCGCAATGGCCAGTCCCAATCCGGTACCTTGCTGCCGTGCGTGCTCTTCCTGGTAGAACCGATCGAAGATTTTCGTCAGGTGGCCGGGTGCGATGCCGATCCCGGTATCCGATACGCAAAACACCAGCATCTCCCCGTCCGGTTGGACGGACACCGTAATGTCGCCGCCGGCCGGAGTGAATTTCAGGGCATTGCCGATCAGGTTGCCGAACACGCGCTCGATCCGGGCCCGTTCGCACAGCACACAGGCATGCGGCGCTTCGAGCCGGACATGAAGCTGCACCGTCTTCTTTCCGGCCAGCGGTTGCGCCATGTCGACCGCTTCCTGCACCAGTTGCTCCGCCTTCTCCGCCCTGGGCTTGAGGATCCAGGTGTCCGCATCGGATTTCGCCATGTCCAGCACATCACTGGCCAGCCGCTCGATCGCTTCGGTCGCACGCAGGCTGCGATGCAGGAGCGCCTCGCTGATCGCCGGATCGCCGTCCGCGGCATGCTGCATCAGCTCCAGGCTCATGCGCACGACGGCAAGCGGCGTGCGCAGATCATGCGTGACAATGTGCACCATGTTTTCCATCTCGCGGCTCATGCGTTCAGCGTTCGCCCGCGCCAGCCGTTCCTTCCTGAACTCGCGTTGCAGGTCCAGCGCAAGGATACAAGCGCGAAGCTCCGCAACCGCCTCGACCTCGACTTTCCTCCATTGCACGGCAACGCCTTCGACGACCTCCTGCCACGACCGGAACGATGCCCGCGGATGCAGCCGCACCTGCCCTCCTTCCTGCACCACCGCCTTTTCCGGATTGCCTGCCCAGGTCACCGTCGTGGCGACTTCCGGCCTGAACCAGAGGATATAGTTGCGTTCGCTCTTCGGTATCGAGATGGCCAGGAGGCCGCTGGCCACATCCTTGTACGCTTTCGCCGGCGGAAAATGACTTCCGAGCCGGTTCGTGCAAAACAGGCTCTGGCCGGCATGATGGGAAGACAGCCAGGTCACCAGTTCCTCGATCTGAGCGACAGAAGGCGTCCTGCCGATGATCGTCCACTTGTTGTCGTGATAAACCGCCGCCGCGGCGCCATCGGCCGCGGCCAGATCCAGCATGTTGGGCGTGTAATTCACCAGCCCCCGAACCAGATCCTCTTCCTGCTCCATGTAGGACAGCAGCCGCTGGTGTACTTGGCGCAATCGGGCCCGGTAATGCAGGTCTTCCAGCGATTGCTTGAGCTGCAGCTGCGCCGATACGAGCTGCCCGATCATCTTCGCGCCAAGACGGCTGTCGGAGTCGAGCAGACGCGGTGTCGCGTGGTGGCATGCGATCAGCCCCCATAGCTTGCCGTCGTCGATCAGGGAAACGGTGAGCGTGGCGCCGACGTGCATGTTGCGCAGGTATTCGATGTGGATGGGCGACACGCTGCGCAGCATCGACTTGCCGAGATCGAGCGGCGCGCCGGTATGCGGATCGGTACCGGGATACAAACCGGCGGGCGTATAGTCCACGTCCGGGATGGTGCGCAACCAATTCTGCAGAAAGACCGCGCGCGCCTGCGCCGGTATGTCGGAAGCGGGAAAGTGATGGCCGAGAAAGGAATCCATGTGCGGCGCGCGGACTTCCGCGATCACCATTCCATGCCAGTCCTCCGTAAACTGATACAGCATCACGCGATCGAAGCCGGTGATTTCCTGCACACGCCTGACCGCCTCATCGCACATCTGCTGCACCGTTCCTGTCGCCTGCAGCGCCTGCACCGACTCGCGGATCTTGCGATGAAATACGAGCGCATCGACACCGGTTTCCTTATACGGCTCCAGCTCGATGATCAGGCAATCGTGATGCGTGTGCGCCATCAGCTCGCAATGCTGGAAACCACCCGGGGCAGGCGTTTCGAGACGGACGAGAAAAGGCGTCCGATCGCGCACATTGTCCTGTGCGAGGTACTGCTGCAGATCCTGCAGCTGGGCGGCATCGATGAATTCGGCGAAGGATCGCCCGACAAGCCCGGCGGCCGGGATGCCGAACCACGCCTGGCAGTTGACGCTCGCATTGCGGATGATCCAGTGAAGCGGTTCAACATTGAGCAGCACCCCGAACGGCTGGATGGCGCCGGGGATATGGATCGGTTCCTTCTCACAGGTCTGGAATAGGTTGGAAGGGTGTTGATTTGTCTCCATCGGCATATTTCGTTCGTTGCTTGCTACACGATGCGGTTGAAACGTGGATGAATCATTGCTGGCAGCGGATGACAAAAGAACCGGCGCGATATTCAGCAGGGCAAGATCATGTTGCTTCCGGCTGCCGTCGTTTTGATTTAAGCGAATCGTCTCCATCGGTCTCCAGCTGAGACAATCTAATGGACCATGGGCTTGTTACCGAGTTGCATTTTCCATTTGCAAATTCAGCGCGGTACATCATGCCGTCGGCAATCTCTTCCGCATGCCTGCTGCCATATATCCAATAGAGAACGTCTGTGTTCATCTCTGTCTAAGTCAAACATCCCGCCATATCACCCATTGTTGAAAGGCAACACGCCATGCCGACGCTGGATGGACATCATGAAAGGAAAATGTCATGAGCAAAAACACAGACGATGATGCGCCGAACGATGCAAGGCAGACGATTGCAGCGTTCAGGGAGGCGGTGAACATGACGCCTGCCCAGCTGGAAAAATGGCTCGACAGCGATGAGTCGAAGCGCGTGGGACAGAAACAGGGTGATGGCGAATCGGTAGGGCATCAATCCGGCCGGCGCATCATCGAACTGCTGCAGCGGCGTGCAGCGGATATAGATGAAGATGATCTCGCGCATATGCGCAAAGTCGTCGGCTACATCCATCGCCATTCCGCGCAGGGGCCGAGCAAAAGCGATCCGGCAACAAGCGACTGGCGGTACTCGCTGATGAACTGGGGCCACGATCCGCAGAAATCGTGATGCACCGGTTCTGCCTGTCGGCAAGGTCACCCGGATACCGCTGGCTTGGCAGGCATCTCTGAGAAGAATGATTGAACCCGGCCGATTTGCCTGCCCGCCATGTCATGCCGCAATCCCGGTCCACTTGCAGCAGCCCATGTCCATGCGCGTTGCCCTGATCGATGCAGCGCAACTGGCCCGAAGCGATATCCGGAGCGTGCTATCGCACCAGGATGCGAGGAAGCCGCGCATGCATATCGGCAAGCCTGGTTTGTCACTTTTGAACTTATGCGGTAAAGAAGGGTCTTCCTTTTAGCGCATCATGCTGCATTGCATGGAGCGCCCCCGCCTTTTCTGACGTGCCGTTTGACAATCCGTCTCGCGCGCGCCTCTCTAAAGACCAGCTATCTGGTCGAAGCCCATCAATGATCACCTGTTGATCATTCTTATGTTTCTTCCGTGAATACGATAAGCAACATAAGGAAGCATCATGTCTGCCACGCTCACCGAGGCACGCCGTTGCCAGAACCGTCTGCTGGCGAAACTTTCGGATGACGAACTTCAGCCGTTGCTGCCGCTGTTTAGCATGGTGGAAACCAAACTCAAGGATGTGCTGTACCGGCAGCACGAACCGATCGAGTATGTCTATTTCCCCTGCACTTCCGCCCATTCCTGCACACTGATCATGGAAGACGGCTTCATGGTGGAAGTCGGCACCACCGGCAATGAGAGCTTTACCGGTGTCGAATTGCTGCTGGATGCCACCCTCGCCACGGAAACAGCGATATGCCAGGTCCCCGGCACGAGCATGCGCATGAAGGTGACGGACTTCAGAAAGGCGCTAGCCCAGTCCAAGGCATTGCGCAAGCTTCTGAAGTGTGCCGGTCAGGCATACCTTGCACAGGTTTCGCAGGGCGTGGCCTGCAACCGGCTGCATAGCCTGGAAGCACGTTTTGCCCGCTGGCTGCTGATTACCCACGACCGCGTTCAGGGCAAGGAATTTCATCTTACCCAGGAGTTCCTCGCCGCCATGCTGGGAGTGCACCGGCCCAGCGTCAGCCTCACTGCGGGAACGTTCCAGCAGGCCGGCATCATCAGGTACACCCGTGGTCATATGACGATAGTGGACCGGAAGAAGCTGGAAGAAATATCCTGCGAATGCTATGCGGTGGTCCGCGGCCAGTTCGAGCGCCTGCTCGGCGTTCCGCACGGCTAAGCAAGCAACCCTTCCGATACAGGCAGCCGGCCTGAATCTTACGAGTCTCTCCCGCCGGCAGCCACATCCTTCAGCAGTTCCGTCGGCAGAGCATGTGTTTCCTTGATCGCCTGCAAGACGATATTGGAACGGATGTCCTGCACGCCCGGGATCTTGTGCAATTTCTCGAGCACGAAAGCGGAGTAATGCTTGAGGTCACGCGCCTTCACCCGCAGCAGGTAACTGGCGTTGCCGGTAATGATGTAGCACCCCACCACTTCCGGAAAGCCTGAAATCGTCTCGACGAAGTCCTCGTGCCAGCTCATGTCTTCCCGCCGCATCGTCACTTCGACGAATACATCCACTTCCAGTCCGAGCCTGTCGGTATCCAGCACGGCGCTGTAGCGGCGGATGATGCCGGCCTCCTCCAGCAGGCGCACCCGCCGCAGGCAGGCGGACGGCGAGAGGAACACCTTTTCGGAAAGTTCGAGATTGCTGATGCGGCCCTCGTCCTGCAGGGTCGCCAGAATATGTAGATCAATGGCATCAAGTTGCATATTGAATATAGTTCGATCATTTGCGTAATTTACGCAATTTTATTCGAATAGCGTCCGCCGTAACGCCTCACATTCGCACAATTCACCGGGAGGATTCACATAAAATGAACTGATCCGAACCTCGCGTGGAGAATGCCATCGATACCGTCAAAACCCTCTGGGACATCAGTCCGCTGCTGGGTCCGGACATACCGGTCTGGCCCGGCGATTCCCGCTTTACCGCCGAGGCGACCTGGACGATGAGCGACAGTTGTCCCGTGCATGTCAGCCGTATCGCCATGTCGACCCATACCGGCGCGCACTGCGACGCGCCTTCGCACTACGATCCGGCCGGCATGCCGATCGATGAAGTGCCGCTCGACGCCTACCTTGGCCCCTGCCGGGTGATGGATTGCATCGGCACGGACCTGGTGCGGCCGGAGCAGGTGACGCCGTTCCTTGACCGGGTGCCGGCGCGGGTCCTGCTGCGCACCTACCGGTCCGCCCCCACCCGGGCTTGGGATGAAGGCTTCGCCGCGGTAGCGCCGGAAACCATCGCGCTGCTGGCGGAGGCCGGTGTGCGGCTGGTCGGCATCGACACGCCCTCGCTCGACCCGCAACACTCCAAGACCATGGATGCGCATCATGCGGTACGCCTGCACGGCATGGCGATCCTCGAAGGCATCGTCCTCGACGAGGTGGCCGCAGGCGACTATGAACTGATCGCCCTGCCCCTGCGCCTGAAAGGCATGGATGCCAGCCCGGTGCGCGCCATCCTGCGCAGCCTGCAAAACGATACGGACCGACCATGAACGACACCACAATGACACGACAGCACTGCGTCGCGCTGGACGCCGCGGACCCGCTGGCGCCGCTGCGCGACCAATTCGCCCTGCCGCCCGGCGTGATCTACCTCGACGGCAATTCTCTCGGCGCGCGGCCCAGGGCGGCGCTGGCGCGCGGCATGCAGGTGATCGAGGCGGAATGGGGCAATGATCTGATCCGCAGCTGGAACAAGGCCGGCTGGTTCGACCTGCCCGCCCGTCTGGGCAACAAGCTGGCCCCGCTGATCGGCGCGCAGGACGACGAGGTGGTGATCACCGACTCGACCTCCATCAATCTGTTCAAGCTGCTCGCCGGTGCATTGGACCTGCAGGCCGCCTCGCCGGACGGCGCACGGCGCAAGGTGATCCTGACGGAGCGCGACAATTTTCCGACCGACCTTTACATGGCCCAGGGCCTGGCCGGGTGGCTGGACCGCGGCTACCAGGTGCGCATGGCCGATGCGCCGGAGGACATTACCGGCGCCGTCGACGGCGAGACGGCGGTCGTCATGCTCACGCATGTGAACTACCGCACCGGCCACCTGCACGACATGCGCGCGGTGACGGCGGCGGCACGGGAAAAGGGAGCGCTGGTATTGTGGGACCTTGCCCATTCCGCCGGCGCCGTGCCGGTCGACCTGAACGGCTGCAACGCCGATTTCGCCATCGGCTGCACCTACAAATACCTCAACGGCGGACCCGGTGCGCCGGCATTTGCCTGGATCGCGCCGCGCCACCATGCCCGTTTCCGCCAGCCCTTGTCCGGATGGTGGAGCCACGCGACGCCGTTTGCCATGCAGCCGGAGTTCCGGCCGGGCGAAGGCATACGGCGGGCCATGTGCGGCACGCAGCCGATCCTCTCGCTCGCGATGGTGGAATGCGGACTGGATATTTTTGCGCAAGCGGGCATGGAGGCGATACGGGCCAAATCGCTGGCGCTGACCGATCTGTTCATCTCGCTGGTCGAAAGCCGTTGCGCCGGCCATGAGCTGGCCCTGATCACGCCGCGGGAGCACCACCGGCGCGGCAGCCATGTCAGCTTCACCCATCGTCACGGCTATGCGGTGATGCAGGCGCTGATCGCCCGCGGCGTCATCGGCGATTACCGCGAGCCGCATGTCATGCGCTTCGGTTTCACGCCGCTGTACACCAGCCATGCCGATGTGTGGGATGCGGTCGAACAGTTGCGGGACATCCTCGATACCCGCGACTACCGGCTCGATGCCCGCCAGAACGCGGTGACCTGACGATGCACGCAATGAAGGATGAAGGAGACACAAATGGAATGCCCCTTTAGCGGAAAACCGGCATCCTGGCACGGCGCCAGGATGGACTTCAAGGATGCGATGAGTTACGGGGACTATCTGCAACTCCAGACTTTGCTGTCGGCTCAGCATCCGCTCTCGCCCAATCACAATGAAATGCTGTTCATCATCCAGCACCAGACCAGCGAACTGTGGATGAAGCTGATGCTGCATGAGCTGCATGCGGTGCGCCGGCAGATGCAGGCCGGCGACCTGCCGCCCGCATTCAAGATGATGGCGCGGGTGGCGCGCATCATGGATCAGCTGGTGCATGCGTGGGATGTGCTGGCGACGATGACGCCCCCCGAGTACACCGCCATCCGCCCCTACCTCGGCAACTCGTCCGGATTCCAGTCCTACCAATACCGCGAGATCGAGTTCCTGCTCGGGAACAAGAACGCCGCGCTGGTGCAGGTCCATGCGCATGCCGAAGAAGCGCACGACCGGCTGCGCGCCGCCCTGGAACAGCCATCGATCTATGATGAAGCAGTCCGCCTGATGGCCGAGGCCGGGCTGCCTGTCAACCCTGATCGCCTCAAGGTGGACTGGACGCAGCCGACCGCCGCCGATGCCTCCGTCGAGTCCGCGTGGCTGAAGGTGTACGCAGAACCGGACAAGTATTGGGAACTCTACGAACTGGGCGAAAAGCTGGTCGACCTCGAAACATCTTTCCGCTATTGGCGTTTCCGCCACCTCACCACGGTGGAGCGGGTGATCGGCTTCAAGAAAGGCACCGGCGGCACCCCCGGGGCAAGTTATCTGAAGAAGATGCTGGAGGTGGAACTGTTTCCGGAACTGTTTTCCCTCAGGACCTCGCTTTGAACCGTCAGGGCGGCAGCGTCGGCGATCGTCCGGTGAAGGTGTTGCCGACGATGTAAAGTTGAGCGGCATGCTGTCGGACCGCAGCATGACCGTTGCCGGAAGCGCGCAACGCGTTTGTTGTTAGAATGCGCCGTCCATAGCACCCCGCCCTTCCGATGAAACTCTCTTCCAAACTTCCCATCTGGTCAGTGGCCTCGCCCGGTATCGCATGGTTTCTGCTCGCGGTCTCACTCCTGGGTGCAGGAGATGCGCTGGGTCTCTTCTTCACCGCCCTGCTCGTGGCCGGCCTGTTCGCGGGCGTGCTCGCCGCCGTCTTCCATGCCGAGGTGGTCGCGCATCGCGTTGGCGAACCGTACGGCACGCTGGTGCTGGCCGTGGCGGTGACGGCGATCGAGGTCGCGCTGATCGTGTCGCTCATGATCGCGGGCGGCGAGGAAACAACCGGGCTGGCGCGCGATACGGTCTTCGCCGCCGTGATGATCATTCTCAACGGCATGGTCGGCATTTGCCTGCTGGCCGGAGCACGCCGGCACGGGGAACAGACATTCGGGCTGTACGGCGTGTCGGCGGCCCTGGCTACCCTGGCTGCCATCTCCGTGCTGACGATGGTGTTGCCGAACTATACGACGACGGCACTGGGTCCGGTGTATAGCAATAGTCAGCTGGCCTTTATCGCCATCGTTTCACTCGTTCTCTACGGCACCTTCGTACTTGTCCAGACCGTGCGTCACCGTGATTATTTCCTCCCGGCCGTTGCGGTGGCCGACGAAGAAGTGCATGCCTCGCCGCCATCGGCGAGGATGGCAGCGGTCAGTGCAGCGTTGTTGCTTGCGTGCCTCGCAAGCGTGGTACTGCTTGCCAAGTCGTTGTCGCCTACGCTGGAGGCGGCGGTAAGCGCCGTCGGCGCGCCCAAGGCGGTGGTCGGCATCATCATTGCCGCCGTGGTTCTCCTGCCGGAAAGCATCGCCGCTTACCAGGCGGCACGGGCCAATCGCTTGCAGACCAGCCTCAATCTCGCCCTCGGTTCGGCATTGGCGAGCATCGGGCTCACCATCCCCGCCGTCGCCATCGTTTCATTGATGACCGGCTGGACGCTCTCGCTGGGGATCGACGTCAAATCCACGGTCCTGCTGTTGCTGTCGCTGATTGTCGCCACGCTGTCGCTGGGCACGGGCCGCACCACCGTCATGCAGGGAACGGTCCACCTGGTCATCTTCGCCGTCTATCTCTTCACGACGATCGTCCCCTGAACGGAAGGCCAGGATTGCCGCCGGAAGGCAACTGCAACGGCAACCGCATGCCCCTGATGCATGGCGCCTTTTACTGCCTTTTGCCGTTTCACGGATTTTTACGCCTGCATTAATGTCATCTTCAGACGAGCCGTCGGGTCGTTTCGCTTTCCCAAGGAAATCATTGCCCGGGTTGCACAACATGGAAGCGACCCAGTCAATCTGATGGGAGCGCCTCCCGATTTCCTGGAAACCGTCCGAAAATGATCTTCGTCTCCTTTGGTTCGCTTCTCTGCCTCATCCTCCTTCATATCTTTGCAGACAAATTCAAGTTCCTGGAAGGAATTCCCCGAAGCCGGTGGTTGTCGATTGCCGGCGGCGTTTCGATCGCCTACGTGTTCCTGCATTTATTGCCGGAGGTGACCGCAGCGGATCGTACGATCAAGGAGGCATCCGGCAGCCTGCTGCAGTGGATAGACCATCACGGTTTCCTGGTCGCGCTCGTCGGTGTCACCGTGTTCTATGGCCTGGAACGCGCCGTACGCCGTTCAAAGTATGGAGATGACTGGGAGGGAAGCGAGAAAAAAGCAAGCAGGAAGGTGTTCTGGCTTCACCTGGCCTCTTTTTCGTTTTATAACGTCGTGGTCGGCTATCTGATGATCCATCACAACACGATGGGCCCGCTTTCCTTCGGATTTTTCACGGTTGCCATGGCGCTGCATTTCGTCGTGGTGGACTTCGGCATGAGGGACGACTTCAAGGAGGATTACGGCCGTATCGGACGCTGGGTGATTTCGCTCTCTCTCGCTCTCGGCTGGCTGCTCGGATATTCGCACGCCCTGTCGGAACATATCGTCAGCATATTCATTGCCTTCCTCGGCGGCGGCATCGTGCTGAATGCCATCAAGGAAGAGCTTCCGGATGAACGGCAATCCGATTTTCTTGCCTTCGTCGGGGGTGTCGGAGGGTATGCGGCCCTGCTGCTGGCATTGTAGACATCAGGGTTCCGCGCTGTGGCAAGCGACGCACAGCTTGTTTCCGTCCGGGTCGCGAAAGTACGCACCGTAATAATGCTCATGGTACTCGGGCCGCAAGCCCGGCTTTCCTTCATCCGATCCGCCATGATCCAATGCCACCTGAAACGCCCTGTCGACGATCGATCGGGTGGATGCCAGAAGCGCGACCATCTGGCCGTTGCCGTTCGCATGCGGTTCGCCGTTGTAGGGCGCGCCGATCAGGAACAGCGGCTGCGGCCCGGGATGCGATTGCCAGCCCGCCCACGGCCGCTCCCGGTCACAAAACCGCGGTTCGATGCCCAGCGTGGCCATCAGCGGCGCATAGAATGCGAGCGCGCGATCGAAGTCGCTGACGCCGACGAAGATGTGCGAGAACATCTGCTCTCCTTGTTTGATGCATCGGGATTGAAATAGGGAACGATTCAGTACGGCGTCCCATCCTTGTGAAAAAACGTCCATTTGCCGTTTACCAGGCGCGCCATGATGTCGTCATCCGGATACACGGCTTCGTCGCCCGGCGTCCGGTCTCCAACCTCCAGGTAGACCACATCCTCGTCCGTATCATTGATCAATCGGTGCGCGTTTCCCGTTCCGGCCTTGAAACCCGCGCACATGCCGGCACGCAAGCGTGTCTTTCCCTCATCGGTGCACAAGGCCGGTTCGCCGGATATGATGTAGATCCATTCATCCTGCCTGGTATGCGCATGGCGCAACGCGGATACGGCGCCGGGACACAAGGTGGTGAGATTGACGCCGAAGCGGGTCAGTCCGAACGGGTCGCCCAGCGCACGTTTGACGCGCCCGGCCATCCGGGATGCGTAGGGCTCGGGATAGTTCGATGGTCTTGTGCGAGGCGGCACATCCATCGCAACCAGTGCAGGAACCGCATCCGCGCGGCTTTCCGCAGCGGGACGCGGTGATGTGTGTTCGTCTTTCATATCCGCCCATTCCTCCATACGCTCCCGCTTATCGACCAGCACAGCCAGCCGGGAGGGAGCCGCGGCACCCGGCGCTTTACAGGCATGATACAAAAAATCGCATCATGTCGATGGTCCGGCCGGGTTCCAGCAAGGTGAGGAAAGCCCATCCGCCGATCAGCACATGCGCGACGAGTACCAGCAGTTCCGCCGTACCGATCGGTTTTTTCATCTTCGATCCTCAGTGCCTTTTTTCAAGCGAATTCTCAAGCGAATTCTCAATCGGATTCTCAAGCGGATTGCAGACGCGAGAGCTGCCGGTCGTCAATCGGAAAATGAAGCGCGGCAGCAACCAGTCCGAGCAAAACTGCTCCCGTCCATACGAGGTCATATGACCCGGTCGCGTCGAATACCGCGCCGCCCAGCCACGCACCCAGGAATCCGCCGAGCTGGTGACCGACAAACACGAACCCGAACAGGGTCGTCAGGTACTTGACGCCGAATACCTGCGACACCAATCCGTTGGTCAATGGCGCCGTCCCAAGCCACAGCAGACCCATGATGACCGAGAAGCCGTACAAGCTCCATTCGGTCAACGGCAAGGTCACGAATGCGGCGATCACGACGGAACGGATCAGGTAGTTATAGGCCAGCAGATGCTTGCGCCGGTACTTCATCCCCAGGACGCCCGAATAGTAGGTGCCTGCAATGTTCGCCAAGGCAATCAGCGACAGCGCTATGACCGCATGACGACCGTTCATGCCCTTATCCATCAGGTAGGCCGGCAGGTGCCCGGCGATGAAGGCAAGCTGGAAACCGCAGGCCAGGAATCCCAGGTTCAGCAACCAGAATCCCTTATGTGAAAACGCCTCGCCCAGCGCCTCGCGCAGGGATTGCTCCCTTTGCCCGGTGCGCGGCGATGCGGATGGCTCCGCAAGCGCATTCGACAAGGGGGACGCAGCCAGCATCACGCATGCCAGGATCACCAGCGCAATCAGCCAGCCAAAGCCGGAGATGAAAATCTGCGCGGCCGGCACCATGGCGAACTGCCCCAGACCTCCCACGGCACCCGCCAACCCGAGCGCCCAGCCGCGACGTTCGGGCGGCATCAGCCGGCTCAACGCACCATACACGGTGCCGAACGACGTAGCCGCCAGGGCTGCGCCGATCATGACGCCGCAGGTCAACAGCAACTCGACACTGCTTGCCGAATGCGCCATCAGGTACAGTCCCGCGGCATACATCAGGCAGCCTGCCAGCAGCACCTTTGCGGAGCCGAACTTGTCGGCGATCATGCCCGCGAACGGCATCAGCAGGCCCCACACCAGGTTTTGCAAGGCAAGCGCCAATGCGAAATCCTCGCGCGTCCAGCCGCGGTCACCGGTCATCGGCAGCATGAATAATCCCTGCACATGGCGCACCCCGAGCGACAGGCCCATGATGACGCCCCCGCATACGACAATCGCAAGCGGTGTTTTCCAGGATGGGTTGATTGACATGGTAGCTCCACTTGGCCGGATCAGGCACGCCTGCCCGGGCTGCGCGCAAAAGAGGTTCGATGTAACGCAGTCTAGCGGCCGCACAGATCGACGCAACCGCAATTTATGCATGGAATCCATGAGCGGAACGCATGGATGACCAGGCCATCGATTTGCCGGTCACATGCAGTACACGCATGTATGACGTGCAGGATTTGCGGTTGTACATCTGGCCCGCCTCGATACACTTCCATCGCATGTCCGGCCGCTTCCATTCCTGGGCAAGCGGCCATGCGATGAAAGGTGATCATGGACAAGACAGTCTTCAAAAGCAGCGTGGTCGGCGAACTGGGTTACTTGTCGACGCCCCGCGAACGCGCTTTCCAGTACATGTACGAGCCGCCGGAAGGAGCTGCACAAACGAACTGTGGATACGATATGCGCAGCTGCCGTATCGCGAACGCGCGCCTGGTCACCTCATCGCTTTCCCTCGATGCGACCGGTTTCGAGTTGTCGGACGCGCCGTCGGCGGTGACCGATTTTCGGGACCAGGAGCAGATTACCCGCGTGTATTACCGTGAAGCGGAAGAAATCGCGAAGAACATGACCGGGGGAGTGAGAGCCATCGCCTTCGACCACCTGCTGCGCCAGCGCGACGCCGGGCGACCAGGATTGGATATGGGACGCCACGGGGATGGATCGAAACCGTCTGCAGTCGGCCGCGTACACAACGATTACTCAGAAAGCTCGGGGAAACGGCGGCTGCACGTGGTTTCCCCTCCGGCCGAATTCGACTTTCCCTTCATCATCCTCAACCTCTGGCGGCCGGTGCTGTATCCGGCGATCGATGCGCCGTTGGCCGTATGCGATGCGCGCAGCTTCGCCCGGAGGGACTGGCTGGAGTGCGACATCATCTACCCGGACCGAAGCGGGGAAATCTATCTCGGCACCTATTCGGACGACCATCGCTGGTACTACTACCCTGAAATGCTTCCCAGGGAAGTGCTGGCATTCAAAACCTATGATTCGCGTTACGACGTTCCCGCCAGGATGGCGCCGCATTGCGCCTTTGTTGATCCAACCGCATCGTCCGATGCGCCGCCCCGGCGCAGTATCGAAGTCCGGTGTCTCGTCCTGCTGGAGTAAGCATCGGCCGGCATTGCGAGGCCTGGTTTGGTCGGATGCCGTTTCGTCGGGGCGACCGGTATCGCCTGCATTTCATTGCGTCGATACGTAGTCCGCAATACCCTCCGCGAGAGCCGCGAACGTGACGGTGCATCGCTGGCTGTCGCGCAAATCCCTGTGCATCGCAATCCAGGTATCCAATGTCCAGGAGACCGAATCTTCCAGAACACGAACAAGATTCCTGTCTTTCGCGGCCAGGGCGGACTGGCATATCCCGATGCCGAACCCGGCCCGTATCGCAGCAAGCTGGGCGAGATCGCTGTCTGCACGGAATGCGAATTTCGATCGGTCGAATTCACCCGACTTCGGCTTGAACCGGCTAATGAAATCGGTTTCCCTGTCGAAGCCGATCAGGGCATGCGCGCCAAGCTCTACGGTCGTCCGTGGCGTACCGCAGCGTTTCAGGTAGCCGCGATGCGCATGCAGCCCCAGTTCGATGCCGCCGACCCGGCGGGCGATCAGTACATCCTGCACCGGCCGGAACATGCGTACCGCGATGTCCGCCTCGCGGTTGAGCAGGTCGTCGGAGCGGTTGGATAACACCAGTTCGATCTCCAGTTCGGGATGCTTGCGGCGAAGCCCCGCGAGAATGGGCGGCAATACCTCGACGCCCACCACATCGCTTGCGGTGATACGCACCGTGCCGCGTATGCCATCGCCATGACTCGAAGCGATCCGCCGCAGACTTGCCGCGGTGGACGCCAGATTCCTGGCATAGGGACGCAGTGCATCGGCGGCCTCCGTCGCGGCATATCCTTCCTGCGAACGGGTGAACAGCTTCACGCCGAGGGCTGCCTCCAAGGCATCGATATGCCGCCCTACCGTCGGCTGCGTCAGTCCCAGCTCGCGGGCTGCGGCGGACAACGACCCTTCGTCAAGCACGCTAAGGAAAGTGCGATACCACTCCCAGTTCGGTTCCATGTCGGCCATTCATATTTGTATAGACGGTATGCAATTTTATACAATTTTCTTTTACCCGCCTTCGCCGCACAATCAAGGTTCCTACTTCATGAAGGACGGCAAAATGACCACACAAGGTAATGCACTCATACTCGGCGCCACGGGCGGCATCGGCGGCGAACTTGCCCGCCAACTGAGTCAACGCGGGTGGCGGATCAACGCCTTGCACAGGGCGGCGGCATCGCAACGGGCACGCGATCCCCGTTTCAACTGGATCCAGGGCGACGCGATGAATCCGTCGGACGTGATCCGCGCGGCGGAAGGTGCCTCGCTGATCGTGCATGCGGTGAATCCGCCGGGCTATCGCGACTGGGACAAGCTGGTCCTGCCCATGATCGACAACACGATTGCCGCGGCACGTCAGTCCGGCGCCCGGATCGTTTTGCCCGGCACAATTTACAACTATGGTCCAGACGCTTTTCCGGTGATCACGGAGTCGTCGCCGCAAAATCCATTCACCCGCAAAGGCGCCATCCGAAAGGAGATGGAACGACGGCTTGCCTCTGCCGCCGAAGCCGGCGTGCGCAGCCTTATCGTTCGGGCAGGTGATTTTTTCGGTCCGCAGGCCGGCAACAACTGGTTTTCACAGGGATTGGTCAAACCCGGCAAACCGGTGACGGCCATCATGAATCCGGGAGCGCGGGGGATAGGCCACCAATGGGCCTATCTGCCGGATGTAGCCGAAACGATCTGCCGGCTGGTGGCAATGGATGCATCACTTGATGCCTTCGCGATGTTTCACATGAAAGGCCACCGGGACGAGGACGGCACCCGGATGGTTGATGCGATACGCCGCATCGCAGAAGAGGAAACCGGCAGTAGCGCGGTCCGGATCAGGGCAATGCCGTGGTGGGCACTGATGGCGATCTCCCCCTTTGTGCCGACGCTGCGCGAAATGAAGGAAATGCGCTACCTCTGGCAGCAACCGGTCTTTCTCGATAACCGTAAGCTGCTCGGTGTACTGGGAGAGGAGCCGCATACGCCGCTGGAGGACGCCGTGCGGGCGACGTTGACGGGTTTGCGATGTATCGGAACCGCCGCCATCGGTGACGGCGTCACCGTCACTGCAGAGTAGGCGCGTTCTGAAACGGCCTTGCATCAATGGGTATGTCAATGGAAAAGGTGGTGCCTCTCTCCGCTGTGCTATCGACATCGATGCTGCCGCCGTGACTTTCCGCCACACTGCGCACATAGGGCAACCCGATCCCCCACCCCTGCTGGTCGCCTTCCCTGGCTGCCTTGGCCCGCCGGAAGACCTGAAATACGGTCTCGACCTGATCTGCCTTGGCCCGCCGGAAGACCTGAAATACGGTCTCGACCTGATCGGGCGGGATCGGTTCTCCGTGGTTGTGCACCGACAGAAGAACCCGTTCATGGTATTCCCTTGACGCAATGCGGATCGTGGTGCTCCGCGCGCCATACTTGACCGCATTGCTGATCAGGTTTTCCAGCGCCCGCTTGATCGCATCGCGCCCCCACCAACCTCGTACCGATGTGCCCTCCATCTCGAAGCGCGGACCATAGACCGCAACGGCCTGTTCGCAGACTTCGCCGATCACGTCCATGATGTCGAAGTTGGTCGGATGCAGGGACAGCCTTTCTCCTCGATGGAACATCACGGTATCCAGCAGGTCCTTGATCATCTGATCGATACGGCTGAGGTTTTCGTCGACCTTGGCGGCAAGACCGTTGATCCTGTCGAAGTCCCTGACGTGCGGAATCATCTGGTTTGCCATGCTGGCAGCGGCCAGCGGGCTTCGCAGATCATGTGCGATGGTGGCGACGAACTGCTCCCGAAAGGCGGATTGCGCAAGAGTAAATGCGGTTACGGACTCCCTTATCGCCGAATCGAATGATGAGCTGATGATCTGCATTTCAGCATCGCTGATGGGCACATCGTGCTGCTTCAATACATCGACAATGGTCGTTCTGAGAATCTGGTATTCACAGATAACCGCATGTGCTTCATACCGGGTCAGCCGGGCGCGCTCACCGCCATGCTCCGCCGCAACAGAGGGAGTGGTAACGCCCGCGCTGGTTCTTGAATAGTCCGGCGTCAGTGCTTCGGCCAGGTTGTCGTACATGCTCGGCAGCGTATTGACCAGGATGGGATGCAGCAAGCCGCTCGCTCCCTTGACGGAGGCGCATACCCGCTTTTCCCACTCTGAAAAAACCGTCTCCCGCAGCTCCAGCATTCTTCGACTGATCAGGGACAGATTTTTTTCATTGATATTCTGGTCACTTGCAAGGCTCATGCTGTCTTCCTTTGCGATCAAGGGACTATAGCTGGCTAGACAAGCGGGATCAGCAACTGTTCATTAACTAAAATTAAATCACGTTCCGTTTTCTGCTGCATCTCGTCTTACATCGGCGCGTGCCCAGCCTTTTTCAACATGGAAACGGCCCTCCGGAATACACCGGCTGATTCATGCTGCGGCCGCGATCAAGCGGTATGCCACGTAGGCGAACAATCACGCCAAACCCAATGTTTGATTCCATACATAGCCAGGCGTACATACGACAAGCAGTGCATCCCTCCAAGAAACTGAAGTTGCAATGCAACAACCGGCTGCCCGGTCTTCTTCCCGAGGAGGAAATGCAGCAGATTGCTTCTTCCATTCATGTCGTCAATCTGGAATTCGGGCAGGCCATTACCAGGTGAAATGAACGGGTCACCCACGTCTACTTTCCATGCGACTGCATCGGCTCCATCGTCACGGAACTGCGATCCGGGCAGGCGGCGGAGATCGGTGCGGGAGGCAATGAAGGAATGGCGAGCGTGGTCGCATCTCCTGGTAGTCCGACCTCGATCGACAGCATGGTCTGACAGATTCCCGGCACGGCCGCCCGCATGACCATCGATGCCTTCCGGGCCGCCACCCATGAAGGCGGTGTGTTTTGCGACGTATGCGGAAAGTATGCACAGGTAAATCTCGGCACCGCTTGCCGGTCGATGGCCTGCAACCGGATTCATTCGACCGAACAGCGCCTGGCGCGCTGGCTTCTGATGAGCCATAAGCGCGCGGGAAGGGATGATTTCATCCATGACGCGTCAGGCATGCAGCATCCGCGGCGCCGTCGGCGCCATGCCCTCAAACCTGGACCCGCGAGCCTGGCGCCTTTTCGACGATGCTTCGGATGCTGCCAGCAAGTTCGGCTGGTTCAAACGGCTTGGAAATGTACAGATCGAAGCCTGCCGCCAGCGCCTGCTCCCGGTCTGCAAGGCGGGTGAATGCAGACAGTGCGATTGCCGGCACCCGGTTTCCGGTGCCTCGCTCGAACGCGCGCACCTTGCGCATGAAACCGAAGCCGTCCTCGCCGGGCATGCCGATGTCGCTGATGATGACATCCGGACGATGCCGGCCGAGATGCCGAAGCGCTTCCTCCGCCGATGCGGCACGGATGACTTCGGCACCGCATTCGCTTAACAGGCTATCAACGAGGCCGAGCGCATCCAGATCGTCGTCAACCACCAGTGCCGTGATGCCGGACAAGTCGAATGGCTGGACCGCTTCCATGTGCAATACATCCGCATCGCGGTGCTCTCCCGGCTTGACCGTAGTGGATCGGCCGGGCTGTGCGACCGGAAGCCGCATGATGAAGCTGGCGCCCTTGCCTTCCCCGCCACTTTCGGCGCGGATCGTCCCGCCGTGCAGCTCAACCAATTGCCTGACGATGGCAAGCCCGAGCCCCAGTCCGCCATACCGCCGCGTCGTCGATGAATCGGCTTGGCGAAAACGGTCGAACACGAATGGCAAAAACTCCGGGCTGATGCCGATTCCCGAATCGGTCACGGTCACGACCACATGGTCGTCCACCTTCCTGGAAATGACCTGGACTTTTCCACCTGCACCGCTGAACTTGACGGCATTCGACAGCAGATTCCACATCACTTGCTGCAACCGGTCCGCATCGCCGGCAATGACGCCGGCTTCCGGATCGCTGTGTGATTCGAGCACGATGTTCTTTGCCTGTGCTGTCGGCATGATGGTCGCCACCGCGGAATCGACGACCGTTTGCAGGGTGATCGGCCGCATTTCCATCCTCACCTTGCCTGAGATGATGCGGCTCATGTCGAGCAGGTCGGCAATCAGCTGGGCCTGGGCGCGGGCATTGCGCTCGATCGTTTCCAGTCCCTTTTCGATCGTCGCGGCGTCATGGGTCTTGAGGCGCAGCAATTGCGTCCAGCCGAGGATGGAATTGAGCGGGGTGCGCAGTTCATGCGACAGCGTTGCGAGAAATTCATCCTTCATCGCACTTACTTTTTCAGCCTCCGCGCGCGCCTCCCGTTCACGCGCGAGCAGCACATGGCGCTCTTCCGAAATCGCCTGCGACAGTACGAGCGTCTGTGTGCGCGCCGTCAGCTTGGAATCGTATATGGACGTCAACAGCGCGACGACCAGCACGGACACCGTCGCGATGATGGTGCTGATCGCCAGGCCATCGGTGCCGAAGCCGTTGCTGGCCGCCATGCAGATGCTGTTCTCCGGGAACGCCGCGGCCGCCATGCCGGTGTAGTGCATGCCGGCGATGGCAATCCCCATGACCACCGCGCCGATGCCCCTGGCGATCCAGACATGCGGACCGCCATCCCTGAGGCGAAACGCGATCCATAGCGCCGCTCCCGAAGCCAGGATGGCGATCGCCACCGACAGGATGAACAAGGTGACATCGTATTCGATGCCGGGCTGCATGCGCATGGCCGCCATACCGGTGTAATGCATGGCATTGATGCCGATCCCCATGAGTACCGCCGCGGAAACCAGACTGCGGAATGCCATGTTGGGTTGACTGATTTGCCAGAGCGCGAGCCAGGATGCGCCAAATGCGAGCAGCCACGACATGGTCGTGATCCATGGGTCGTATCCGACCGGGATGGGAAGTCGGAACGCCAGCATGCCGATGAAATGCATGGACCAGATGCCGATACTCATTGCGAAGGCGCCGCCGGCGATCCATGACCTCTCGGATGCGCCGGTGTTGCTTGCCACTCGCCCGGCCATGCTGAGCGCGGTGAAGGAGGCCAGAATGGCAACGAGTACGGATACCAGAACCAGCGGACGGTCGAAATATCCGATAAGCATATAGTTATGAAATGATGAGCGGATGAAGCGAATGAATCGTTCCGCCTATTATCACGCATCGCCATGAAGTGCGTACAGTGTCGCGCAGCTAACCCGTGCGGTAGTTGGTTACTCGTCATTCACATCGGATTGCTGACATGGCAATCCGGTATCTCGATGCCGAGCGGCGAGTCGCGGACAGCGGCGATGCGTGCGAGCGCAGCCTGTATGGCGCGGCATCGGCTGCAGCCGCCCCGTTGAGCAGGATCGGCTGCATTTCAATCAATGAGTGTCCGGGATGCTTTTCAAGCCTGCATCAGGCCTGCACTATGCGGCCCGACGATGCGGAATCTGTCCGGGCTCTTTCCTTTGCAAACCAAGTCGTTTGTTCCGGGCCGCGGACTGTTCAGGCGACGCTGTTTCCGTCACGGCTCTCAAAGCCGCAACCTGCATCTTGTCGGTTTCGTGAACCTGAAAGAAGCTGACCACGTCGGCGAGTTTCACCGCCCGGTCCATCATGACCTGGGCTGCGGAAGCGGCTTCCTCGACCAGGGCTGCGTTTTGCTGCGTGACCTGGTCCATCTGGCCGATAGCCTGGTTGATCTGATCGATGCCGGAAGCCTGCTCCTGCGTCGCGGCGGAGATGTCGTTCATCAGGTCAGCGACATTGACGACGGCACCGACGATTTCCTTCATGGTTTCGCCGGCATGATCGACCAGCCTGGCTCCGGCGCCGACCTGCTCCACCGATTCATGGATCAGGGTCTTGATCTCTTTCGCCGCGGTCGCCGAACGCTGAGCCAGAGAGCGGACTTCCGACGCGACGACGGCGAAGCCGCGTCCCTGTTCACCGGCCCTGGCGGCTTCCACTGCGGCATTGAGTGCAAGAATGTTGGTCTGAAATGCGATACCGTCGATCACGCCGATGATGTCGGCGATGCGCTTTGCGGAGCTGTCGATGGCGCCCATTGTGCTGATCACCTGTGTCACGACATCGCCCCCTTTACGGGCAATTTCGGAGGCGTTCTGCGTCAACCGATGGGCCTGAACCGCATTGTCGGCGTTGCGGCGAATGGTCGCCGCCAACTCCTCCATCGTCGATGCGGTTTCTTCAAGCGCCCCGGCTTGCTGCTCGGTGCGGGCCGACAGGTCCAGATTTCCGGCCGCAATCTGCTGCGAGGCTGCGGCGATGCTTGCCGTCCCTGTGCGCACCTCGCCGACAATGGCGGACAGGCTGGAATTCATGTGCTGCATGGCGGCCATCAGCCGGCCCGTCTCATCCGAGGAAGCGACTTTGATTTCGCTCGTCAGATCGCCGGACGCCACCGTTTCCGTGATGCGCAATGCCTTGCTGATGGGCTTGCTGACCTGGCGCTGGATCATCACGTACAGTAATGCGGTGACAAAGGCGACAATGAACACCGCAACCAGCGCATTGCTGTTGCGCTGTTGCACGGCGCTTTCCGTGATTTCGTCCAGGTAGGCGTCGCCCGCGACAACCATCTGCCAGTCCTTGATATGGGAGAAGGCGACGATACGGTCGCGCGGCGCGTTGCCGTTCTTGCCGGCTTCGGTATAGGAAAGCGTGCCCTGCTTCTTGTCGAGGATGGTTTTGATATACGCATTGCCGGCGTCATCCTTTTCCTCGATCAGGTTCTGGTCTTCTTTATTCCGATGAATGAGGAATTTGCCGAAGTCCTTGCCCGGCCTGGCACTGAGCGCGTAGAACTCGCCTGTCCTGCCCAGCTTCATGGCTTTCAGGCCATCGCCGAGCGCCTTCATCGAATCGGTGAAATTGATCCCGACGTAGAGGATGCCGATCACCTCGCCCTGGGCGTTCTTGATCGGGTCGTATTCGGTCATGTACTGGCCGCCGAAAAGACTGGCAGCGCCGGCGTACATGTCGCCTTTCAGCACGGCGTTGTAGCCGGGATGGGAGCGGTCGAGCAGCGTTCCTATCGCGCGTTCGCCGTTCTCCTTCTTGTGTGAGGTCGTGATGCGGATGAAATCATCGCCGCTGCGGACGAAAATGGTGGCATAGGCGCCGGTCAATTCAGTGAAGCGGTCGGGAATCGAAAAATTCAGGTTGATTTCCGTGTCGCCATTCATGAGCACCGGGGCGGACTTCCCGCCAATCTCCCGGCTCCGTCCTTGCTCGATACGGAATTTTTCCGGAAAGCTGGCTGAGAACACTTTCGCGTAGGTTTTCACCTCCGCACGCAGATTCCGGTCGACGATGCTGACCGTATCGGCAATCAGGCTCGTCTTGTCGCTGACCTCGCGTATCGCTTCGCTCTCTGCCTGCCGCGCGCTTTTATAGCCGCCGATGATGATGAACAACATGAACATGCCGCCGACGAGAGCAAACGTGCTCAACGAAAGCTTCAGACCAATATTCCAGTTCGGTATAAGTTTCGAGCGCTTCAAAATTACCTCCTCTTTTCACTTTGGTCGGCGGACTAGGCTGCGGCCTGCTATGTTTAACGCATTAAATATGACGAATTTGATGAATGAGACGAATTTGACGATTTCCGCAGTGTAACCGAATATTTCCTCACGTCAACTCTTATCGTCAAATTTTGTTGTAAAACGCATATCCGTCGAATTCGTCATATTTGCAACGGGCAGGTGTAGACTTGCGGGAAGAAAAAGCAATTGAGGTAAGCAACATGAAACAGACCCCGGTAACCGGTCAGAAAGACGATCCCATCCTGACCACCCGTGAAACAGCGCGCCTTCTCGGTGTCGCGGTTAGTACCGCTCAGCTATGGATCGAAAGCGGTGCGCTTGCCTCCTGGAAGACACCCGGCGGCCATCGGCGGGTCAGGCTGAGCTCGGTGATGGATTTGCTGCAACAGCAGGGGGGCAAGAAGCAATCCGGCGCAACGGAGGCGCCTGATGCGGAAGCCCTGGACCCGGAATATTCTCCATTGCCGCAAGCGGCTTATCCCATGCCGGCGGATGAAGATGAACGATTGCGTGCGCTTGCCGCATCGCGCCTGATTGATACGCCGGAGGAACCGGCTTTCGACAGGCTGACGCGGCTTGCGTGCCAGTTTGCGGAAACACCGATGGCACTGGTCTCCTTATTGACGTCGCGCCGGCAATGGTTCAAGTCACGTGTTGGACTGGACGCATGCGAGACGCCCCGCGAATGGGCTTTTTGCAGTCACGCGATCATGCATCGCACACCACTGGTCGTTGAAGATGCCCATCAGGACGAGCGCTTCAAGAATAATCCGCTTGTCACCGGCGAGCCGTTCATCCGGTTTTACGCCGGATTTCCGCTCCTGAGCAAGCAAAGCCTCCGCCTCGGCACGCTATGCGTTCTTGATACGAAGCCGCGTCAGCTCACGCCCGAACAAATACGTGCCCTCGGCGAGCTTGCCTGCATTGCAAGTGAAGAGATACAGCGCCGTGAATGACGGCGGCACTTCGATACATCGCATAGGCCGCTTGTTCATCTGGCGAAATTAGGTAAACCGCGTGGCTTACATCGTTCCGGCAGCGCCCTGAAAAGCACCCTGCCCGCTGTATCTGGATAAAGAAATCAGACTTTTTGCAAATGGAAGTACCTTGACTAAGTACGGAGGATCAAACAATCTGTCTTTATCAAGATGCAAACAACAAGGAATGGCAGCCAAATGAAGGATTTCACGCTGAACGGCAGCATCGGCCGCTAATCGGGATGCTTTCTCCACGCAAGGCGTGGTGCCGCAACAAGCTGCAGCATTCCTGTTTCAATGCCGCATATAAAAGGATGATGTGCATCTGCGCAATGACCGCATGGTTTTTGCGTGCAAGCAAAATACGCGTTATGCAATAGCAGCCTGTTTTCGCAATCCCGGTCAGTTTCGTGTAGGAAATACACACCATCGACAATGCCATCATGGACTCATCCAGCCAGTTGGAGCGGCAGCTGCTTTGGATTCTGGTTGTAGTATTCCTTGGCTTTCTTACCGCAGCCGGCATCAGTGCCTGGACCGCCGGCCGGTATGCAAACGCCGAGTCCCTGCGGATCGAGGCATATGCCGAGCTGCAGAGTCTCGACGCCATCCTCCTTGCTTTCGACGATGCGGAAACCGGACAGCGCGGCTTTCTGCTGACAGGCAATACCACGTATCTGATGCCTTACCACGAAGGCCTGGGCCGGATCGATGCGGAACTGGATCAGTTGAGCCGACTGGTGGACGACGATGCTTCAAAAGCAGCCGTCGATCGTATCCGTCAGTTGATACAACTCAAATTCGATGAACTCGAAAAAACCATCAACGTGCGCCAGCAGCAGGGCCTGGAGCAGGCATTGGAACTGGTCAATTCGAATGCAGGCAAATCCTATATGGACGAGCTTCGAGACGTCGTGGCCGGGCTGAAGGCGCAGCAGAAGGAAAAGCTGGAAGACTTGCAGGACAGGACAGTCATCCATATGAAGATCTATCAGTACAGCGCGACGTTCTTTGTCCTGTTTCTGATGCTTGCCATCTTGTCGGTGTGGACGATGATCAGGCGCGACATGGAATCCAAACGCCAGCTTCTCGAGCGCCTGGATCACGAAGCCAGCCATGATGCCTTGACCGGACTGCCGAACCGCAATCTGTTCGTCTCGATCCTCGACTACAGCATTCCCATTGCGAGCCGCTACCAGCGTACGCTTGGGGTCATGTTCATCGACCTAGACGGCTTCAAGGCAATCAACGACACATTCGGGCATGCCGCGGGTGACGCCGTATTGAAAGAAGCGGCGCGCCGCCTGAAGGAAGGCTCGCGGCAATCCGATGTCGTGGCGCGGATCGGCGGCGACGAATTCCTGATCCTGATTCCCAACATCAATCAGCGATCAGACCTTGAGGTGCTCGCATCTCATCTGCTGGCCGGCTTCGATACACCGATCGTGCCGTCGATCGGACCTGCGAAGATAGGCGCAAGTATCGGCATAGCCGTGTTTCCCGATGACGGTATCCGCTCGACGGAGTTGATCAAGGCGGCGGACGTGGCGATGTACCGTGCGAAAGGCGGCGGAAAACATCGATTCGTGTTTCATTCGGCTGAAGATCCGCTGCTCAGCTGACACGTCTTGAAGCAATGGCCAGGAGGCGGGAGTCCGGTCAGACCCGACGCCGGGACGAATGCGCTACCCCATCGGCATGCAGGTAACGGCGAATTCCAGTGATCCGACGCCGGAAATTGATTGGTACGAGCAAATATCAATGCCCGCAGTGAACCTGTTTAATTTGGGTTAGTATCCCGGGAAGATGAAAAATACTGAATCTTTGGAATTCACGTGTGTCACATTCCTGACGGATATCGAAACTGAGTTTTTTGCATCATGAAAGCCATCTTTCTCGCGCTTCTGCTTTTTGTCTTCGCAGCCCAGGGGTGCGTTGTGGCTGTTGGCGCGAATCTGATGGAGGCAGGCAACCCGGCATCAACTGAAGCGCAGCCCGGAAAGCCTGCGCAAGTCGTTGATGGCGCCGCGAAACAAGGCATTCTGGACCTCGCCGCCACAGATGTCCTGCCCTCTATCGAAGAGATGTCGGATTACGTGTCCATTCAGGTTGCGGACAACGGCGGCAAGGAAAGTGTCATACCGCCGGTCGCCGTGATCCTGACGTACGCCTCGATCGTTCTCCCCAAGTTCTTCCCCCCTCCCCGCGCATAGCGCTTCCGCTGTCCCTTGCTTTGCCTGCAGGTGCTGAACGCACAGACTGCGGCACATTTCCGTCGCCTTAACGCTCGCCACACAATAAGGCAGCTTGGTCAAGGCGAATCGATTCCGTGTATGCCAGGAGGGAAACCCCATGTTCAAATCAATACTGATGCCAGTAGATGGCTCAACGTTGTCCTACAAGCCCATGCAAGTGGCAACCGACCTTGCCAAACTTTCGTCAGGCAAGCTGATCGTGATGTCAGTGGCTGAACCACGCTTGTTCAATGGGTCGGATGCAGACTCGCTGCAAACCGGCCAGACCGTGGAAGAAATGCGTCTTCACGCCGCAAAGGTGAACGTACAGAAGGTGCTCGACTATGCGGAAGAGGCAAATGTCGATTGCGAAGCCGTCGTATCCATGTCCCGTCTCCCTGACGAGGAAATCCTCGAAGCGGCGAAGCAGTATCATTGCGACGTCATCGTCATGGCCACACGCGGAAAGACGGGCGTGATCGATATGATGTTCAATGAAAGCCTGACCCAGGAAGTCCTGCGCAAGTCCATGGTCCCGGTGCTGGTCTTTCCGTAGACGGACGGGCTTTGCCTTTCATTGTTCGAAATCTCCCATGGAGCAACCGCCGGACGGGCCTGCACTTCGCTGCAAGCCCGTTCGGTCAATGCCATTCATGGCAGACACTGCATTGCTTCGGCAATTACAGGCACCAGCATGATCGCCCGCCGGCGAACGGGCTCGGTCTCACTCAAATCCACTTCGGGAACACCGGTTATCTATGCACCATAATGTCAGCCTGATCGCCACTCTTGCCGCCGCATTCGGTCTTGCGCTCATCCTCGGCTTTATTGCGGCCCGCCTCAAACTCCCTGCCCTCGTCGGATATTTGCTTGCAGGGATAGTGCTCGGTCCATTTACTCCCGGCTTCATTGCCGACGTCGATCTGGCAAACCAGCTCGCTGAAATCGGCGTAATGCTGCTGATGTTTGGCGTCGGACTGCACTTTTCGCTTGATGACTTGATGGAGGTGAAAGGCATTGCGCTTCCCGGTGCCATATTGCAGATCAGCGCTGCGACTTTGCTTGGCCTCGGGGTGGCAACGTTCATGGGTTGGACATTCGGTGCAGGACTGGTCTTCGGGCTTGCACTTTCCGTGGCAAGCACGGTTGTCCTGTTGCGCGCTTTGGAGGAACGAGGTGAACTGGATTCGCTGAATGGCCGCATTGCCGTGGGATGGCTGGTGGTGGAGGATCTCGTCATGGTCCTGGTGCTGGTGATGCTGCCTGCCCTGTCGGGATGGCTTGGCGGCAAGTCACCGGACGGCGGCGGATCTTTATGGACGACCCTCGTCGTTACCCTTGGCCAGGTCGGCATTTTCATTGCCCTGATGCTGGTCGTCGGCCGGAAAGTTTTTCCCTGGCTGCTCTGGCAGGTTGCCAGAACGAATTCCCGCGAGCTTTTCACGCTTTGCGTCATCGCCGCAGCGATCGGCATCGCTTACGGCTCGGCGAAGCTTTTCGGGGTGTCGTTTGCCCTCGGCGCATTCTTTGCGGGAATGGTGTTGCGCGAGTCCGAATTGAGCCATCGCGCGGCGGAAGATTCACTGCCGCTCCAGGATGCGTTTTCGGTGCTGTTTTTTGTTTCTGTCGGCATGTTGTTCGACCCGGCCATCCTGTCGGAACAGCCTCTGCAGGTGCTCGCGGTCGTACTCATCATCATGCTGGGTAAATCAGTAGCGGCGTTCCTGCTGGTGCTTTGGCTACGCTATCCGCTCAATACGGCACTGACGGTTTCCGCAAGCCTTGCACAAATCGGCGAGTTTTCGTTCATCCTGATGGCGCTCGGCCTTTCCCTGGGTTTGCTGCCGCCCGAAGCGCAAAGTCTCGTACTGGCCGGCGCCATTCTTTCCATCGCGCTCAATCCATTTACCTTCAAGGCGATCGCTCCGCTGCAGAAGTGGCTGCATTCCCATTCATACCTCGCCAGGAAATTTGACTGGCCGGCAGACCCCCTTGCGGAATTGCCGGTCGAAGTGCCGCAGGAGAAACTGACCAGGCAGGTCGTGCTGGTCGGGTTTGGACGTGTCGGCAAACGGATCGCCGAAAAGCTGACCCTGGCAAACATCAGCTATGTCGTTGTCGAAAGCAACCGGGAGATCGTCCAGAATCTGCGCCGCAATAACATTCCCGCTGTTGCCGGCAACGCAGCCGAGCCCGCCATCCTCATTCAGGCGCACATTGCCAAGGCCAGCTTCCTGGTGATTGCAACGCCCGATACCTTTCATGTGCGCTCGATGATCGAAATCGCACGAGCGCTGAATCCCGATATACAGACGATCGTCCGCACGCACAGTGAAGAAGAGGCGGCGTTGCTCCGAAGAGAAAATGCGGGCCATATATTGATGGGCGAGCATGAGTTGGCGAAGGGCATGGCGGCCCATGTGATTGCCAGACTAGAACATCATGATTTGCAGTCCAGCGTCGCGTCGTTCGAACGTGCGCTGCGATAGAGCGGTAACCGGAGGAAGGTGCCCGGGGAAAAGACGAATTTTTGCCTGTTTGAATTCGCTGTATTTGCTGCTTCGAAGACATCATCTCCTCGGACTGCGGTTGCGGCTTGTTTGACATTCATCAAATCCACAGCCGCAGCTCATGTTGTGGTGGTTCGTACTCCGGCCTATAACGATCTTGATCTCATGTGCAACTGACATCCCGATGAGAAGGAGGCATATCATGGATCGCAAATTCATCGACTGCCGGGAAATTCCGAGCGACACGCATTGCACCATCGCCATTGCCGCCGATACGGAAGAAGAACTGCTGGACGCAGCGGTGCAGCACGCTGTTTCAGTTCATCAGCATAAAGATACGCCTGAATTGCGAGATCTTCTGCGTCAATCGTTCAAGGTCGGGACACCGCCGATCGAAGCACCCATGAGCCATGCATAGCAGGAAGAAGGGACTGGTGTAGTCATCCCCGGTGTCGCTGAGGACACCGGGGATGGACGCCAGATGTCACCGGTCTTCAGGATATCAACACAAGAAGTTTGCCGGCGTCGACAGGCTTTGCCAGGTGATGGTGGAAGCCTGCCGCCAGGGCTTTCTCGCGGTCCTGTTCCTGCGCGTGGCCGGTCAGCGCAACCAATACGGCGTTGGCCGTTCCCGGTTCCGCCCTGAGGCGGCGGGCCAGCTCATTGCCATCCAACTCCGGCAAGCCGATGTCCAGTATGCATATGTCCGGCAATTCCATCCCGGCGCGCTCCCATCCGCGCCTGGAAGTGTGCTCGACGAATACCTCATGCCCTGCGACTGCGAGATACATCGCCAGCATCTGCGCATCTTTCACCCGCTTGTCGGTTTCGGCGTCTTCTACGACGCAGGGTTTGGCGAGATGACTCAGCCGCACAAACCCTGCGCCGAAAGCCGTGGTTTCATATTGTCCTGCAATGCCGGATACGCCATTGGTGTAATTTCCGGTGACGTTGAACGTATCCGTATGCGGGTTGACCTAGGCATAGGCGCATCGGTTCACATCAAGGTACTGACCGAGAATGGTTGCAGCGGTATGTGTGATTTCGTCGGAATCAATCAAAGGGCGAATTGCATCGTCCAATCTGGCAAGGAACCTGTACTGTTCCGGTTCAAGCAGGACCGGCTGCGCCTCAGCTCCATCGGAGCGATGTGTTTAGACATTGAATCTGCTGTTATCAGTTAGCCTGGAAGACGCCGATTTAGTCCGGTTCAATTGGCTTGTCGATGTAGCGAGCGCCAGATACCCCACGGACGAGCCCGGCGCATTCCCCCGGTCTGCAGCAGGGAGCGCATACGCCATCGGTGAAGCGCCTTGCTCAACGAGACACTCTACCCGGCATCGCGTCATCGGTGTGATCTCACGCCGGGTGGCGCTCGGCGATTGCCCTGTCAAGCTCAACCAGCTGGACCGGCTTGACCAGGTGTACGTCGAATCCCTCGGCAAGTGACTTCTCCGCATCCTTTGCCTGACCGTACCCTGTCAAGGCGATAAGGCGCATCCCGCGTGTCTCGGCACGTTTGCGCAGCTCGCCGGCAAGCGCATAGCCGTCCATCACGGGAAGACCGATGTCGAGCACGGCCACTTCGGGATGAAAATCGGCGGCGATGGAAAGTGCCTCGATCGGATCGCCTGTTGCGCGCACGTCGTGGCCTCGATAGGACAAGTACTGGCTTATACTGTTCAGGGCGTCGGCGTTATCATCGACAAGCAGAATCCTGGCCGCGCGCGTGCCGGATCCGGCTTCATGCCCCGGCCCGGTGCTGATCGGGGCTTGAGGCTGCCGGTCGTTGCTCAGCACAGGCAGGATTACGGTGAATTCCGAGCCCTTGCCCACGCCGTCGCTTGCGACCGTTACGCTTCCGCCGTGCAGTTCCACGAAATTCTTCACGAGCGCCAGCCCGATGCCGAGGCCGCCCTTGCTGCGCTCTATCGTGGCGCTTCCCTGTTCGAAGGAATTGAACAGCCTGGGCAGCAGATCCGGGCTGATTCCGCTCCCGTTGTCCTGTACCGACACACGTGAGACCAGGCCGCCGGCTTGCAGGCGCACCTTCACGTGCCCTCCCGGGTCAGTGTATTTGGCGGCGTTGGTGAGCAGATTGGAGAATACCTGGGCAAGCCGGACCGCGTCCCCATATACCCATACCGATTCTTCAGGAAGCTCCACGTCGAGCGCGTGCTGCTGTTCCACGAAGAGCAGGCCTGTATCCTCCAGGGCGCGAGCCAGCACCAATTTGAGGTCCACCACCTCGCGCCGGAGTTCGATCTTGCCCCGGGTGATCCGCGTCACGTCGAGCAGGTCGTCCACCAGCCTGGAGAGATGCCTGGCCTGCCTTTCGATGATGTGATATTCACGCGGCAGACCTCCGCTCTCGCGCAGCTTAAGCAATTCAAGTGCGGTGGTGATCGGCGCCAGCGGGTTGCGCAGTTCATGACCGAGCATCGCCAGGAACTCGTCCTTGGCCCGGCTTGCCTGCTCACGCTCGTAGTTCGCCCTTGCTGCCTGCAGCCCGGTGGCCGCGAGCGATGACGCCGCCCTCAGGAACGCTAACTGGGTGAAGCCGGGAAAGCCGGGGTCGAAGGAGCCGAACCAGATCTTTCCGCCATAGGTGCCGTACCCCATGCTGATGCGAATCACGCGCAACTGGCCAAGCGGCGTGTCGCACAGTGTCGGACGGCCGTCCGGAAGAGATGAGGTTCCCCAGCCGGCGGCGAGCGATCGCCATGCATGAATGTCAGGTTCACCGACATACCGCCCCTGGACGCGGAGCATCTCCAGCAGGGGTTTGTCGGTATGGAGGTAGGTCTGGGCAAATGCAAAGCCGAGCGGCACGATGCGCTCGGCTGCCTCGATCATCACCTGCAATACGGTCAGGCCGTCGCGCCCCGCCCACAAGGTGGGCAGAGCGAGCAGGCCCGTGAGGTCCCGGATCGCCTGTTCCAGGATAACTTTTTCTGAAGGCTCCAAGGAGGGAGATGAATCCCTATCATTAGACATCACGCTTCCCGTTCAGGCAGGAAGGCGGAGTCGGACCTCACGTGCTCGCACAGA
>JAESFT010000362.1_pt1 | contig 31772 bp, 42 predicted proteins | sample 9269451 | NCBI WGS metagenome assembly JAESFT01 (sample SAMN14502557, study PRJNA617106) | algae metagenome | isolation source: Scytonema hyalinum WJT4-NPBG1 and co-occurring heterotrophs from well... | place: USA: Mojave Desert, Joshua Tree National Park, California | collected 2006-05-25
GGCGACAACGTGACGATGGAAGTGACGCTGATCGTGCCGATCGCCATGGAGGAGAAGCTGCGCTTTGCCATCCGGGAAGGCGGCCGCACCGTGGGCGCCGGCGTCGTCGCCCAGGTGATGGATTAATCCAGAAATCATTCTTGAGGGCGCGGCCGGTTCGGCCGGTCGCGTCGACTCTTTTGAACGGGGCAACCCATGAACGGTCAAAACATCCGCATTCGCCTCAAGGCGTTCGATCACCGGATCCTCGATGCCTCGACGCGCGAAATCGTGTCGACGGCGAAGCGGACCGGCGCGCAGGTCCGCGGGCCCATCCCGCTTCCGACCCGCATCGAGCGCTTTACGGTGCTCCGCTCGCCGCACATCGACAAGAAGTCGCGCGAGCAGTTCGAGATGCGCACCCACAAGCGCGTTCTCGATATCGTCGATCCCACTCCCCAGACCGTGGACGCGCTGATGAAGCTCGACCTCGCTGCGGGCGTGGATGTGGAAATCAAGCTCTGAGCCGCAAGGCTTAGGGTGTCTTTCGGACACGCCGAGGGGATACGCAGATGCGCTCAGGCGTCATTGCACAGAAGGTCGGGATGACACGCATCTTCACGGATGCGGGTGAGCATGTCCCGGTGACGGTTCTGAAGGTCGACCAGTGCCAGGTGGTCGCCCATCGGACCAAGGACAAGAACGGCTACACGGCGCTGCAGGTCGGCGTCGGCAAGGCCAAGGTGAAGAACGTCTCGAATGCCGAGCGCGGCCGCTTCGCGGTTGCCAAGGTCGAGCCGAAGCAGAAGCTCGCGGAGTTCCGCGTGACCGAGGATGCCGTCATCCCGGTCGGCGCCGAGATCACCGTCGACCACTTCGTCCCGGGGCAGTTCGTCGACGTGACGGGCACCACCACGGGTAAGGGCTTCGCCGGCGGCATGAAGCGCTGGAACTTCGGCGGCCTTCGCGCCACTCACGGCGTGTCGGTCTCGCACCGCTCGATCGGTTCGACCGGCGGCCGTCAGGATCCCGGCAAGACGTTCAAGAACAAGAAGATGCCGGGCCATCTCGGTGTCGAGCGCGTGACGACGCAGAACCTGCGCGTGGTGCAGCTCGACGTCGAGCGCGGCTTGATCCTCGTCGAAGGCGCCGTTCCGGGCGTCGCCGGCGGCTGGATCTACGTGCGGGACGCGGTCAAGCGCAAGCTGCCGAAGGAAGTGCCCATGCCGGGCGCCTTCCGTCAGGCTGCGAACGACGCGGCGCCTGCGGCTCCGGCCGAGACCCAAGAGGAGAACGCGTGATGAAGCTCGACGTCACCACGCTCGAGGGCAATGCTGCCGGCTCGGTGGAGCTCAACGAGGCCATCTTCGGCCTCGAGCCCCGCGCCGACCTGCTCGCCCGCTGCGTCCGCTGGCAGCTTGCCAAGCGCCAGGCCGGCACGCATGCCGTTAAGAACCGCTCCGACATCGATCGGACGACCAAGAAGGTCTACAAGCAGAAGGGCACGGGTTCGGCCCGTCACGGTGCTGCTTCGGCTCCCCAGTTCCGGGGCGGCGGTCGCGCCTTCGGCCCGCAGGTCCGCAGCCATGCGCACGACCTGCCCAAGAAGGTCCGCGCCTTGGCGCTGAAGCACGCCCTCTCGTCCAAGGCCAAGGACGCCTCGCTCATCGTGCTCGATGACGTGACGGCGGCCGAGCCGAAGACCAAGGCCCTCGTCGAGCGCTTCGGCAAGCTCGGCCTCGCCAATGCCCTCATCGTCGGGGGCCAGGAGATCGAGGTCAACTTCCAGCGCGCGGCCCGCAACATCCCGAATGTCGACGTCCTGCCGGTGCAGGGCATCAACGTCTACGACATCCTCCGTCGCGAGAAGCTCGTTCTCACGAAGGCGGCCGTCGATGCGCTGGAGGCGCGCTTCAAATGAGCCTGGATCCGCGCCACTACGATGTGATCGTGAGCCCGATCATCACCGAGAAGGCCACGGCCCTCTCCGAGCACAACAAGGTTGTGTTCAAGGTGAAGTCGGACGCGACGAAGCCGCAGATCAAGGCTGCGGTGGAGAAGCTGTTCGACGTGAAGGTGAAGAGCGTCAACACGCTCGTCACCAAGGGCAAGGTGAAAATGTTCCGCGGCACCCGCGGCCAGCGGTCGGACGTGAAGAAGGCGGTTGTGACCCTCGAAGAGGGCCAAACCATCGACGTCACGACGGGCCTCTGATCTGAGAGAGTGATCCGATGGCTCTGAAAACATACAAGCCGACGACCCCCGGCCAGCGTCAGCTGGTCCTGGTCGACCGCAGCGGCCTCTACAAGGGCAAGCCCGTCAAGGCGCTCACCGAGGGCAAGTCGTCCTCGGGCGGCCGCAACAACCTCGGCCGCGTGACCGTCCGGTTCCGCGGCGGCGGCCACAAGCGCACGCTGCGCAACGTGGACTTCAAGCGCCGTGCGCGCCTCGGCGACGCGGCGGCCGTGGAGCGGATCGAGTACGATCCGAACCGCACGGCGTTCATCGCGCTCATCCGCTATGCCGACGGCGAGCAGTCCTACATCCTGGCTCCCCAGCGTCTTGCGGTGGGCGACCAGGTGGTGGCCGGCGAGCAGGTCGACATCAAGCCGGGCAACGCGATGCCGGTGGGCAACATGCCTGTGGGCACGATCATCCACAACGTGGAGCTCAAGATCGGCCGCGGCGGCGCCATGGCCCGTTCGGCCGGCACCTACGCCCAGATCGTGGGCCGCGACCAGGGCTACGTGACCGTTCGCCTGAACTCGGGCGAGCAGCGTCTCGTGCATGGCCAGTGCTTCGCGACCGTGGGTGCGGTGTCGAACCCGGACCACATGAACATCTCGATCGGCAAGGCCGGTCGCAATCGCTGGCTCGGCAAGCGGCCTCACAACCGCGGCGTGGCCATGAACCCGATCGACCACCCGCACGGTGGTGGTGAGGGCCGCACCTCCGGTGGCCGCCATCCGGTGACCCCGTGGGGAATTCCGACCAAGGGCAAGAAAACCCGTTCGAACAAGCGGACCGACCGTTTCATCGTGTCGAGCCGTCACGACCGGAAGAAGAAGGGCTAAGGCGTCATGGCGCGTTCGCTTTGGAAGGGTCCGTTCGTCGACGGCTACCTCCTCAAGAAGGCCGAGGCTGCCCGGGGTTCGGGCCGCAACGAGGTCATCAAGATCTGGAGCCGCCGCTCCACGATCTTACCCCAGTTCGTGGGCCTCACCTTCGGGGTCTACAACGGTCAGAAACACATCCCGGTTCACGTGAGCGAGGAGATGGTGGGCATGAAGTTCGGCGAGTTCTCGCCGACCCGCACCTTCCACGGTCACGCCGCGGACAAGAAGGCAAAGAGGAGGTAAGATGGGTAAGGCCGCTACTCCCCGCGCTTTGCCGGACAACGAGGCAAAGGCCGTCGCGCGGATGATCCGCGTGAGCCCGCAGAAGCTGAACCTCGTGGCTCAGCTCATCCGCGGCAAGAAGGTGGCGACCGCGCTCGCCGACCTCGAGTTCTCCCGCAAGCGGATCGCCCGCGACGTGCGGAAGTGCCTCGAGAGCGCGATCGCGAATGCCGAGAACAACCACAACCTCGACGTGGACGACCTCGTGGTCAAGGAAGCGTATGTGGGCAAGGCGCTCGTTCTGAAGCGCTTCCATGCCCGCGCCCGCGGCCGCGGCGCCCGCATTGAGAAGCCCTTCGCGAACCTCACGATCGTGGTCCGCGAAGTGGCCCAGCAGGCTTAAGGAGAACCCGATGGGTCAGAAAGTTAACCCGATCGGTCTTCGGCTCGGAATCAACCGGACCTGGGACTCGCGCTGGTTCGCCGGCAAGGGCGAGTACGCCAAGCTGATGCACGAGGACATGGCGATCCGCGATGCCCTCATGAAGCAGCTCAAGCAGGCTGCCGTGTCCAAGATCGTGATCGAGCGCCCGCACAAGAAGTGCCGCGTCACCATCCACTCGGCTCGTCCGGGCGTGGTGATCGGCAAGAAGGGCGCCGACATCGAGAAACTGCGCAAGCTCGTCAACAAGATGACGAATGCGGACGTGACGATCAACATCGTCGAGGTTCGCAAGCCCGAGGTCGACGCCACCCTGGTGGCCGATTCGATCGCCCAGCAGCTCGAGCGCCGGGTCGCCTTCCGCCGCGCCATGAAGCGGGCCGTGCAGTCGGCCATGCGTCTTGGCGCCGAGGGCATCCGTATCAACTGCTCCGGCCGTCTGGGCGGAGCCGAGATCGCGCGCCTCGAATGGTACCGCGAGGGCCGGGTGCCGCTGCACACGCTGCGGGCCGATGTCGATTACGGCACGGCGACGGCCTTCACGACCTACGGCACCTGCGGGATCAAGGTCTGGATCTTCAAGGGCGAGATCCTGGAGCACGATCCGATGGCGCAGGACAGGCGCATGAATGAGGAGGGGGCCCGTTCGGGTGGCCGCCGCGAGCGCGACACGCGCGAGCAGGCCGCGTAAGCCCGAAAGGCCAGGAGAGGTTTGCCATGCTGCAACCGAAGAAGACGAAGTTCCGCAAGCAGTTCAAGGGTCGTGTCTCCGGCACGGCCAAGGGCGGCACGGACCTGAATTTCGGCCAGTTCGGCCTCAAGGCGCTGGAGCCGGAGCGTGTGAATGCCCGGCAGATCGAGGCGGCCCGCCGCGCGATCACCCGCGCCATGAAGCGTGCCGGCCGCGTGTGGATCCGCATCTTCCCGGACGTGCCGGTGTCGTCGAAGCCGACCGAAGTGCGTATGGGCAAGGGCAAGGGCTCTCCGGAGTTCTGGGCCGCCCGGGTGAAGCCGGGCCGGATCATGTTCGAGATCGACGGCGTTCCGGAGGACATCGCCCGCGAGGCCCTGCGCCTCGGTGCGGCGAAGCTCCCGATCAAGACGCGCTTCATCCAGCGCATCGCCGAGTAAGGGGAGGGGATCATGAAGTCAGCAAAGAGGCTCTCCGACCTCAAGACGATGACGCCGGACCAGCTCACGGACGAGCTGCTCAACCTGAAGAAGGAGCAGTTCAACCTGCGCTTCCAGAAGGCGACGGGCCAGCTTGAGAATACCGGTCGCGTGCGCGAGGTCCGCCGGGACATCGCCCGCGTGAAGACGCTCAGCCGCCAAAAGGCGGCGGCGAAGGCTTGAAGGAACAGGTAAGATGCCAAAGCGGGTACTGCAGGGCGTCGTCGTCAGCGACAAGCAGAACAAGACGGTCGTCGTGAAGGTGGAGCGCCGTTTCACGCACCCGGTCATGAAGAAGACCGTGCGTCGGACGAAGAACTACCACGCCCACGACGAGAACAACGCCGCCAAGGTTGGCGACACGGTGTTCATCGAGGAGTCGAAGCCGATCTCGAAGCTCAAGACCTGGGTGCTCGTGAACCCGGCGTCGCAGGGCGACGGGCAGGGCTCCGGCCTCGTGGCGAAGGTGAAGTCGCTCGTCGGCCTGTAAGGGCAGGCCTTGATTTCCGGAGAAGACTGGCTTATACGGCCGCTTCTCCACGACTCATGGCCGGGGACCCGCGCCCTGCTGACGACACCGTCTCGGCAGGGCCGATGGTTTTTGGACGAGCGTTGAAGAGGGCAGGGGGCGTGAGACCCCCATCAGTCGAAGTCCGGCCGGGCAATGAGGCCCCCCGGAAACCGATCTGAAACAAAGGAAAGGATCAAAGCCATGATCCAGATGCAGACGAATCTGGACGTCGCCGACAATTCCGGTGCGCGTCGCGTGATGTGCATCAAGGTTCTGGGCGGTTCGAAGCGCAAGTACGCTTCCGTCGGCGACATCATCGTCGTGTCCGTGAAAGAGGCCATCCCGCGCGGCCGCGTGAAGAAGGGCGACGTCATGAAGGCGGTTGTCGTTCGCACGGCCAAGGACATCCGTCGCGCCGACGGATCGGTGATCCGGTTCGACAAGAACGCCGCGGTTCTGATCAACAATCAGAAAGAGCCCGTGGGCACCCGCATCTTCGGCCCGGTTCCCCGTGAGCTGCGCGCCAAGAACCACATGAAGATCATTTCGCTTGCGCCGGAGGTGCTCTAATGGCCGCGAAGATCAAGAAGGGCGACAAGGTCGTCGTCCTGACCGGTCGCGACAAGGGCAAGACCGGTGAAGTCGTGCAGGTGATGCCCAAAGAGGAGCGCGCGCTCGTTCGCGGCGTGAACCTCGTGAAGCGTCACCAGCGCCAGACGGCGACGGCCGAGGGCGGCATCATCTCGAAAGAGGCGCCCCTTCACCTGTCGAACCTGGCATACGCGGACCCGAAGGACGGCCAGCCGACCCGGGTCGGTTTCAAAATCCTGGAAGACGGGCGCAAGGTTCGTTTCGCCAAGCGTTCGGGAGACCTGATCGATGGCTAAGGCTCAGGTGGACGGCTACACGCCGCGGATGAAGAAGCACTACGAGGAAGTGGTGCGTCCCAAGCTCGTCGAAGAGTTCGGCTACAAGAACCCCATGCAGGTGCCGACGATCGAGAAGATCGTCCTCAACATGGGCGTGGGCGAGTCGACCGGCGACTCCAAGAAGGCGTCGGTTGCGGCCGCCGACCTTGCCCTCATCGCCGGCCAGAAGCCGGTGATTACCCGCGCCCGCAAGGCGATCGCGCAGTTCAAGGTGCGCGAGAACATGCCGATCGGCTGCAAGGTCACGCTCCGCAAGGCGCGCATGTACGAGTTCCTGGACCGCCTCGTCACGATCGCGCTCCCGCGCGTCCGCGACTTCCGCGGCCTGAACCCGAAGTCGTTCGACGGCCGGGGCAACTATGCCCTCGGCATCAAGGAGCACCTGGTGTTCCCTGAGATCAACTACGACAAGGCCGAGGCGATGTGGGGCATGGACGTCGTGATCACCACGACGGCCAAGACCGACGACGAGGCCCGCGCGCTCCTGCGCCACTTCAACTTCCCGTTCCGGCAGTGAAGCCCGGCTTCAGACGCGGACACCGGAGAGATACAGATGGCTAAGAAAAGCTCTATCGAGAAGAACAAGAACCGGCGCGAGCTGGTGAAGAAGTACGCCGGCCGTCGCGAGCGCCTGCTCGCGGTTGCCAACGACGAGGCGCGGTCGATGGAGGAGCGCTTCGAGGCGCGCCTCAAGCTTGCCGAGCTGCCCCGCAACGCGAATCCGACCCGCATCCGCAACCGCTGCGAGATCACCGGCCGGCCGCGGGCGTACTACCGCAAGCTCGGCATGTCGCGCATCGCGCTCCGCGAGCTCGGCTCCAAGGGCCTGATCCCGGGCCTCGTGAAGTCCAGCTGGTAAGGGGAGCGTCTCGATGATCAACGATCCCGTCGGCGATATGCTCACCCGGATCCGCAACGCGCAGATGCGCCGTCGCGGCACCGTCTCCACCCCCGGCTCGAAGCTTCGCGCCCGGGTCCTCGACGTTCTCAAGTCCGAGGGCTACATCCGCGACTACTCGCAGACCGACTTCGGCAATGGCCGGACCGAGTTCTCGATCGAGCTGAAGTACTACGACGGCCGTCCCGTCATCCGCTCCATCGAGCGCGTGTCGAAGCCCGGCCGCCGCGTGTACGCGTCCGTCGACACCATGCCGCGCGTGGCCGACGGTCTTGGCATCACCATTCTCTCGACGCCCCAGGGCGTGATGGCCGACCACGAGGCCCGGGAGAGGAACGTGGGCGGCGAAGTGCTCTGCAAGGTCTTCTAAGACCAGTAGGGCCAGCCAGAACACGGGGAGAAATGACATGTCTCGAGTAGGCAAAAAGCCCGTTCCGGTGCCGTCCGGCGTGACGGCGACCGTTGACGGTCAGATGGTGAAGATGAAGGGCACGAAGGGCGAGCTGTCGTTCCTCGTTCCCGAAGAGGTGCAGGTCGCCATGGAGAACGGCGCGGTTCAGGTGAACCCGCGCGACGAGTCCAAGACCGCCCGCGCCAAGTGGGGCATGTCCCGCGCCCAGGTCGCGAACCTGGTCGAGGGCGTGTCGAAGGGCTTCGAGAAGAAGCTCGAGATCAACGGCGTCGGCTACAAAGCCGCCGTGGCCGGCAAGGTGCTGAAGCTGTCCCTCGGCTACAGCCACGATGTCGACTACGCGATCCCCGCCGGGATCACCATCGCGACGCCCAAGCCTACGGAGGTGGTGGTGTCGGGCATCGACAAGCAGAAGGTCGGCCAGACCGCCGCCGAGATCCGCGAGTTCCGCGGTCCGGAGCCCTACAAGGGCAAGGGCGTGAAGTATGCCGGCGAGTTCATCTTCCGCAAGGAAGGCAAGAAGAAGTAAGGACCGGACCATGGCTGAGAAAAAAGGGGCCGAGGATCGTCGTAAGGCGCGTGTGCGCCGCGCGATCAAGAAGGCTGCGAACGGCCGTCCGCGTCTGTCGGTCTTCCGTTCGTCGAAGCAGATCTACGCCCAGGTGATCGACGACGTGCGCGGCCACACGGTCGCGTCCGCGTCCACCCTCGAGGCGGAGCTCAAGGGCAAGCTCAAGACCGGCGCCGACGTGGCTGCGGCCAAGGAGGTCGGGCGCCTCGTTGCCGAGCGCGCGGCGGCCGCCGGCGTGAAGCAGGTGATCTTCGATCGTTCGGGCTACCTCTATCACGGCCGCGTCAAGGCTCTCGCCGACGCCGCCCGCGAAGGTGGCCTCGACTTCTAATCGGCGGGTTTGACGCAAACCCTTAAAGCGAGCGGGCCCCGCCGCCCGCGCAAGTGAGAAGGCATTATGGCTAGAGAACCCAGAGAGCGCCGGGACGAGCGCAAAGAGGGCGACAGCGAGTTCGTGGACCGCCTGGTCCACATCAACCGCGTCGCCAAGGTGGTTAAGGGCGGCCGTCGCTTCGGCTTCGCCGCCCTCGTGGTCGTCGGCGACCAGAAGGGCCGCGTCGGCTTCGGCCACGGCAAGGCCCGCGAGGTGCCGGAGGCGATCCGCAAGGCCACCGATGCCGCCAAGCGCGCCATGATCCGCGTGTCGCTGCGCGAGGGCCGGACGCTCCATCACGACGTGCAGGGCCGTCACGGCGCCGGCAAGGTCGTGCTGCGCGCCGCCCCGCAGGGCACCGGCATCATCGCCGGCGGTCCGATGCGCGCCGTCTTCGAGGCGGTCGGCATGCAGGACGTGGTGTCGAAGTCCCTCGGCTCGTCGAACCCCTACAACCTCGTCCGGGCGACCTTCGACGCCCTGAAGAACGAGGACTCGCCCCGCGCCGTCGCTGCGCGCCGTGGCCTCAAGGTCTCGACGCTCCAGTCCCGCCGCCGCGATGCGGGTGCGGATGCCGACGCCGTCGGCGCCGAAGCGTAAGGGAGGATCGATCCATGGCCGACACCTCCGCCAAGACCATCACCGTTGAGCAGATCGGCTCCCCGATCCGCCGGGAGTTCAAGCAGCGGGACACGTTGAAGGGGCTCAAGCTCAACAAGCTCCACCGGACTTCGACCCTCGAGGACACGCCTGCGGTTCGCGGCATGATCGAGAAGGTCAAGCACCTCGTGCGCGTTGTCGACGGGCAGTGAGGAGAGCGTCATGAAACTCAACGAAATCCGCGACAACGAAGGCGCCACCAAGAACCGCATGCGCGTCGGCCGGGGCATCGGCTCCGGCAAGGGCAAGACGGGCGGCCGTGGCGTGAAGGGTCAGAAGGCCCGCACCGGCGTCTCCATCAAGGGCTTCGAGGGCGGTCAGATGCCGCTCCATCGTCGCCTGCCGAAGCGCGGCTTCAACAAGCCGAACCGCCTCGACCTCAACGAGGTCAATGTGGGCCGCATCCAGGAGGCCGTCACGGCCGGCAAGCTCGACACGGGCGCGCCGATCACCGTGGAGGCCCTCGTGGCCGCGGGCGTCGTGTCCAAGCCGCGCGACGGCGTTCGGATCCTCGGCATGGGCGAGATCAGCGCGAAGCTCTCCTTCCAGGTGGCGGGTGCGTCGAAGTCCGCCGTCGCCGCGATCGAGAAGGCCGGCGGCTCGGTTTCGATCCTGGGTGGCGAAGCGCAGGCGTGATTGCGCCGGCGCGGGTCGCTGCCCACATCTGAGAAGATCCCAAGCGGCGGCCCGCGTTCGATCGCGAGGCCGCCGTTTGCACGATTGAGGCTCCTTCGGGCGAGACGGGCCAAAGGCCGGCGGCCGGGGGAGCGACACGAGGACAACCGGTCGCCGTTCCGGCGATCCATGGGGACTGATCATGGCCTCAGCAGCCGAGCAGCTAGCGGCAAATATCAATTTCGGCGCCATCGCGAAGGCCGACGAGCTCAAGAAGCGGATCTGGTTCACGCTCGGCGCGCTCATCGTGTACCGGCTCGGGACCTATATTCCGCTGCCGGGCATCGACCCCGAGGCCCTGCGCCAGAGCTTCCAGAACGCGTCAGGCGGCGTGCTCGGGCTGTTCAACATGTTCTCCGGCGGTGCCGTCGAGCGCATGGCGATCTTCGCCCTCAACATCATGCCGTACATCTCGGCCTCCATCATCATCCAGCTCCTTACCTCGGTTGTGCCGACGCTCGAGGCGCTGAAGAAGGAGGGTGAGTCCGGCCGCAAGATCCTCAACCAATACACCCGCTACCTGACGGTGGCGCTGGCCGTGTTCCAGTCCTGGGGCATCGCGGTCGGTCTTCAGGCGCAAGGGTCCATCGTCCAGAACCCGGGTCTTTTCTTCGTGGTCTCGGCGGTGATCACCCTCACGGGCGGCACCATGTTCCTGATGTGGCTCGGCGAGCAGATCACCTCGCGGGGCATCGGCAACGGCACCTCGCTCATCATCTTCGCGGGCATCGTCGCGAACCTGCCGTCGGCTCTCGCCGGCACCCTGGAGCTCGGCCGTCAGGGCGCGATCTCGACCGCGCTCATCCTGTTCGTGCTCGTGATGGCGGTGGCGATCATCTACTTCGTGGTGTTCATGGAGCGGGCCCAGCGCCGCCTCCTCATCAACTACCCGAAGCGCCAGGTCGGCAACCGCATGTACGAGGGCCAGACCTCGTTCCTGCCGCTCAAGCTCAACACGTCGGGCGTGATCCCGCCGATCTTCGCCTCGTCGCTGCTCCTCCTGCCCGCCACCATCGCGAGCTTCCAGGCGCAGCAGGGCGGGACCGGGTTCATCGCCACGCTCACGGCCTATCTGAGCCACGGGCGGCCGGCCTACATGATCCTTTACGCGGCGCTCATCGCGTTCTTCGCCTTCTTCTACACGGCCATCGTCTTCAACCCGCAGGAGACGGCCGACAACCTGAAGAAGCATGGCGGCTTCATCCCCGGCATCCGGCCGGGCGAGCGCACGGCGGACTACATCGACAGCGTGCTCACCCGCATCACCGTGATCGGGGCCGTCTACCTCGTGGTGATCTGCCTCATCCCCGAGATCCTGGTCTCCTACGCGGCCCTGCCGTTCTATTTCGGCGGCACGTCGCTGCTGATCGTGGTGTCGGTCACCATGGACACGGTGGCCCAGGTTCAGGGACACCTGCTGGCGCACCAGTACGAAGGTCTTGTAAAGAAATCGAAGCTCAAGGGCGCGCGCCGGCGTTAAGCTCCGGCCGCCCGACCGGGGGCGGAGGGTGACCGGCGCAAGCAGGGGGGAGTGTCGATGAGGATTATTCTGCTCGGGCCGCCTGGGGCCGGCAAAGGCACCCAGGCCGTTCGTCTGGTGGAGCGGCTGGGGATCCCGCAGCTCTCGACCGGCGACATGCTCCGGGCGGCCGTGGCCGCCGGAACGCCGGTCGGCCAGAAGGCCAAGGCCGTGATGGATGCGGGCCAGCTCGTCTCCGACGACATCGTGGTCGGCATCATCGCGGACCGGATCGAGGAGGCGGATGCCCGGTCCGGCTTCATCCTCGACGGCTTTCCCCGCACGGTGGCGCAGGCCGAGGCCTTCGACGCCATGCTGGAGCAGAAGGGCCAGCGGCTCGACTGCGTGATCGAGTTCAAGGTGGACGAGGCGGCCCTGGTCGAGCGTATCGTGAAGCGCGCCAAGGAGACCGAGGCCCGGGGCGAGACCGTCCGCAAGGACGACAACCCCGAGGTGTTCAAGACCCGACTCGACGCCTACAAGACCCAAACGGCGCCGCTCTCGTCCTATTATGCCGGCCGGGGCATGCTGAAGATCATCGACGGCATGCGCCCTATCGACGAGGTCACGGAAACCCTCAAGGGGATGCTGGGGCGGTAGACGGTCTTTGCCGTGCCGGGCCCGCACGCGGCGCCTGGAACGGCAGGAAGCCGGCAACAAGGGCTTGACGCACCTAACGTCATGCGCTAGGGCCCCAGCTCTTGCAAAAGAATCCCTCGGCCCGGAGAGCTTCGCGAGAAGGTCTCGGGGTCGTTTCGTTTGAATCAAACCGCGCAAGGGCCGGCCTCCACCGGACGCGCGACAACCCGGGGCTTTAAGCCCCGCCACATGGAGACGGCAATGGCCCGTATCGCAGGCGTCAACATCCCGACGAACAAGCGCGTGATCATCGCGCTTCAGTACATCCACGGCATCGGCCCCAAGAAGGCCGAAGAGATCACCACGAAGGTGGGCATCCCGGCCGAGCGCCGCGTCAACCAGCTCACCGACGCCGAGGTGCTGTCCATCCGCGAGACGATCGACCGCGACTACCAGGTCGAAGGCGATCTGCGCCGCGAAGTGTCGATGAACATCAAGCGCCTCATGGATCTCGGCGCGTATCGCGGCCTGCGTCACCGCCGCTCGCTGCCGGTCCGCGGCCAGCGCACGCACACGAACGCCCGTACCCGCAAGGGCAAGTCGAAGCCGATCGCCGGCAAGAAGAAGTGATCTTGAGCGTGGCTCGGCCACGCTCAAGATCATCCCGGATCAGGTCCGGGATCTAGAAAGACCGTCCCGGACCTGATCCGGGCTCCGATGCGGGGGCGCAGCCCCCGCCGCCGACGAAACACTTTCATCCCGAGCGCCTGGCATGACGGGCGCGCCTGAAGGACCAGACGAATGGCTAAAGAAGCAACCCGCGTCCGCCGCCGCGAACGCAAGAACATCGTGTCGGGCGTCGCGCACGTGAACGCCTCGTTCAACAACACGATGATCACCATCACGGACGCTCAGGGCAACACGATCTCGTGGTCCTCCGCCGGCTCCATGGGCTTCAAGGGCTCGCGCAAGTCGACCCCCTATGCGGCCCAGGTCGCGGCCGAGGATGCCGCCCGCAAGGCTTCCGAGCACGGCATGCGCACCCTCGAAGTCGAGGTGTCCGGCCCCGGTTCGGGTCGCGAGTCGGCTCTGCGCGCCCTTCAGTCGGCAGGCTTCACCGTGACGTCGATCCGCGACGTGACGGCGATCCCCCACAACGGCTGCCGCCCGCGCAAGCGCCGCCGCGTCTAAGACGTCGAGCGCACGGGAGTCCTCCCGTGCGCGTTTCGGTTTCGGGGCGTTCTGGTTGGGCGCCCCTCAACCCGTACCTCGAGAGGTGTGGTTGTGATTCAGAAGAACTGGCAAGAGCTGATTAAGCCGAACAAGCTCGAGGTGGCCCCGGGCGACGATCCGAAGCGCGTTGCGACCGTCGTCGCCGAGCCTCTGGAGCGCGGCTTCGGCACGACCCTCGGCAACGCGCTGCGCCGCGTCCTCCTGTCGTCGCTTCAGGGCGCCGCGGTGACGTCCGTGCACATCGACGGCGTGCTGCACGAGTTCTCGTCCATCCCGGGCGTCCGCGAGGACGTCACCGACATCGTCCTCAACGTGAAGACGATCGCCATCCGTATGCAGGGCGAAGGCCCGAAGCGCATGACGCTCCGCAAGACCGGCCCCGGCGCCGTGACGGCGGGCGACATCAACACGGTGGGCGACGTTCAGATTTTGAACCCCGAACTCGTGCTCTGCACCCTGGACGAGGGCGCGGAGATCCGCATGGAGTTCACGGTCGCCACCGGCAAGGGCTATGTCCCGGCCGAGCGCAACCGCGCCGAGGACGCCCCGATCGGCCTCATCCCGGTCGACAGCCTCTACTCGCCCGTCAAGAAGGTGTCGTACCGCATCGAGAACACCCGCGAGGGCCAGATTCTCGACTACGACAAGCTCACCATGACGGTGGAGACCAACGGCGCCGTGACGCCTGAGGATGCGGTGGCCTATGCGGCGCGCATCATTCAGGATCAGCTCCAGGTCTTCGTGAACTTCGAGGAGCCCCGCAAGGAAGAGACCGCCGCCACCGCGCCGCAGCTGCCCTTCAACCCGGCGCTGCTCAAGAAGGTGGACGAGCTCGAGCTGTCGGTGCGTTCGGCTAACTGCCTGAAGAACGACAACATCGTCTACATCGGCGACCTGATCCAGAAGTCGGAAGCCGAGATGCTGCGCACCCCGAACTTCGGCCGCAAGTCGCTCAACGAGATCAAGGAAGTGCTCGCCTCCATGGGCCTCCATCTCGGCATGGAGATCCCCGGCTGGCCGCCGGAGAACATCGAAGACCTCGCGAAGCGCTTCGAGGAGCACTACTGAGGTCGAGTGGCGAATAGCGAATGGCGAGTGGAACACCACCGCCCTTCGCCTTCCATTCGCCACTCACCATCCGTTATTCGCTAATCAAGAGAGCGGGCCGTTCCGTGGCACGGCGGCCCCAAGACCAAGGAGAGAGCCAATGCGTCACGGTTTCCGCGGACGGCGTTTCAACCGCTCGTCCGAGCATCGCAAGGCGATGTTCGCCAACATGTCGGCCGCGCTCATCAAGCACGAGCAGATCGTCACCACCCTGCCCAAGGCGAAGGACCTTCGTCCGGTCGTCGAGAAGCTCGTCACCCTCGCCAAGCGCGGCGATCTCAACTCGCGCCGCCTCGCCACGTCGCAGCTCCGCGACGACGCGATGGTGAAGAAGCTCTTCGACGTGCTCGGCCCCCGCTACGGCGAGCGCCAGGGCGGATACCTGCGCATCCTCAAGGCCGGCTTCCGCTACGGCGACAACGCTCCCATGGCGGTGATCGAGTTCGTGGATCGCGACATCGACGCCCGCGGTCAGGATTCCGGCCCGTCGCAGAAGGACGAGCTCGTGGAGTCCGAGGCGGCCTGAGGCTGCCAACGCGCCTTCCAAGTTGTCGAAAGGGCGGCCCGAGGCCGCCCTTTTCTTTTGGCCTCCAGCGCGGACGGAGCAGAGCGGAGTCAGTGCTCACCGGGTTTCGCTGTACTCCGGTGGGCGTCTCCAGGGCACGTCGGAGGCATGAGCGCCGTCCGCAGATGACGGTTCCGGGCCGGGGCGTTACAGTCCGTGATCCATGGAGACCGCGATGCCCTCATCCCCGCGAGACCCCGAGACGATCGGCGCCCCCGGGGCGCCGGCCGGCTGCTATTACGGGGCCTATCTGAAGCTCGACCAGCTTCTCACCGCCCAGCAGCCCGCGAGCGACGCGGCCGGCACGCCGGCTCATGACGAGATGCTCTTCATCACGGTGCATCAGGTCTACGAGCTCTGGTTCAAGCAGGTGCTGCACGAACTCTCGCGCATCGAGGCCGATCTGTCCGCCAACCCGGTGGACGACCGGATGCTGGGGCGCATCATCCACGGGCTGGACCGCACCCACGAGATCCTGAAGCTCCTGGTCCACCAGCTCGACGTCATGGAAACGATGACGCCGCTCGACTTCCTCGATTTCCGCGACCTCCTCTATCCCGCCTCGGGCTTCCAATCGGTCCAGTTCCGCGAGATCGAGATCCGCCTCGGGCTCTCCCAGGGCAGCCGCCTCTCCTTCGACAGAGCGCCCTTCGAGGCGAAGCTGTCGGACGCGGACCGGGAGCGCCTGCGCCGCGCCGCCGAGCGCCCGAGCCTCGTCGACCTGCTCGACGCCTGGCTCGCGCGCACGCCCTTCGTGGATTGGGGCGGCACCTCGTTCCGGGAGGCCTACCGCGCCGCGGTGGTGCGGATGCTCACCGCCGACCAGCAGAAGGTGAGGGGCGATACGCACCTGTCCTCGCACCAGCGCGCCGCCGAGACCCTCGCCATCGAAGGCGCGTTGAAGAACTTCGCGGCGATCTTCGACGAAGCCGAGGGCGAGAGCTCCTGGCGCATGTCCGGGCGGGCCATCGAGGCGGCCCTCCTCATCACGCTCTACCGGGACGAGCCGGCGCTCAACCAGGCCTTCCGTCTCCTCCAGGCCCTCATGGATGTGGACGAGACCATGACGCTCTGGCGTTACCGGCATGCCCTCATGGTGAGCCGGATGCTCGGGGTGAAGGTCGGGACCGGCGGTTCGTCCGGGCACGATTACCTTCGCGCCACGGCGGAACGGCACGGCATCTTCGGCGACCTGTTCCGCCTTTCCACCTATCTCATTCCGCGGCAGGCCCTGCCGCCGCTGCCGGCTCCGGTCGCCCGCGGGATGGGGTTCGTCTATGCGCAAACCGAAAGTCCAGCGGAGTAGCCCGGTGCTCGATCTCGCCCGCCACTTCTCCCGCTTCATCGAAGCCGAGCCCGGCCGCATCCATCTGGCCGCCCACAGCCATCACTACTGGCCGGACGTGACCCTCGCGGCCCAGCAGCGCTGCTGGGAGGAGGCGGCCCTCTACGCGGACGAGAAGTGGGGACCGGTTTTCGGGGAGGTGATCCCGGCGGTGCAGGCCGGCATCGCCCGCATCCTCAACCTGCCGGACCCCTCGACCATTGCGGTGGCGCCCAACACCCACGAATTCCTGCGCCGCCTGCTCTCGGCCCTACCGGCCGGCCGCCCGAGCCGGATCCTCACCACGGATGGCGAGTTCCACTCCCTCACGCGTCAGGTAGCGCGCCTCGAGGAGGACGGGCTCGTGGCGGTCGAGCGCGTGCCGGTCGAGCCTGCGGCGACGTTCCCGGAGCGTTTCCGGGAGGCCTGCGGACGGGGCGGGCACGACCTCGTCTACGTGAGCCAGGTGTTCTTCAACTCGGGTGCGACGGCGGGCGATCTGAGGGAGCTTGCCGCCGCGGTGCGGGATGCCGAAACCCTCGTCGCGGTCGACGGCTACCACGGCTTCATGGCGCTGCCGACGGACCTGTCCGGGGTCGCGGGCCGGATCTTCTACCTCTCGGGCGGATACAAATACGCCATGGCGGGGGAGGGGGTCTGTTTCCTCCATTGCCCGCCGGGCCACGCGCCTCGGCCGCGGGATACGGGCTGGTTCGCCGCCTTCGGGGCGCTCACGTCGAAACAGGAGGGCGTGCCCTACGGCGAGGACGGCACCCGCTTCCTCGGCGCCACCTTCGACCCTTCCGGGCTCTACCGGCAGCGGGCGGTCTTCGACTGGATGGAGGCGCAGGGCCTCGCGGTCGAGGCGATCCACGCCCACGTCCTCGACCTGCAGGACCGCTTCCTCGCCGCAGTCCGGGCGGGCGGCGTCCCAGGCCTCGATGACGCCCGGCTCGTCTCGCCGGTCGGCACGCGGGAGCGGGGGCATTTCCTCACCTTCGACACGCCCGCGGCCCCGAAACTCCACGAGGACCTCCTGAAGAAGCGCATCGTCACTGACGTGCGCGGCACCCGGATCCGCTTCGGCTTCGGCTGCTATCATGGGCCGGGCGATATCGACCGGGCGGTGGAGAGGCTGAAAGATCGCGCCTACGCGTGAGGCGTCCGTCCGGCTAAGGACGGGCGGAACGGCCATCTTTCTGCATCCCATTAGCAAAGCGGAAAGCGGATCAGCGTATCCTGCCTGAGCATGATTGCGACCCCGACCTTTCCGGATCTCGCCGCCCTCGTGGTGGACGAAAGCCTCTATGTCCGCAGAATCCTGCGCGACATGCTGGCCCGCGTCGGCATCAAGCGCGTGCAGGAGGCTCCCGACGGGGCGGAGGCCCTCGGGGTCCTCGGCGAGAGCAAGCCCGACCTCGTGATCCTCGACTGGGACCTCGCGATCCTGTCGGGCGAGGAGTTCATCCGCCTCACCCGCACGCCCACCACTTCTCCGGCGCCGACGGTGCCGATCATCCTGATGCTGTCGAAGCCCCGCCGCCACGTCGTGGACCGGGCCATCGCGCTCGGCGTGAACGAGATCATCGCCAAGCCCTTCTCGCCCAAGGTGCTGTGGTCGCGGCTCGATGAAGTGGTCAACCGGCCGCGCCCCTTCGTGCAGGTTCGGGGCATCGTCCGGCCGACCCCCAGGGTCAAGCCCGAGGCCGCCCAGGCGGCCTGAAACCGGGGCCGTGGCCGGCTCGGCCGGCGTCAGGTCCGCCGAAAGGCCTTGGGACCGATCCGGAATAGCGGTTCCGCCGCCCTTGGCAGGATGGTCACACGGTTGTTACTCTGCCGGGAACAGCTGGCCTTGGCCGCAAGGGCAGGGCCGAAGGGATTGTGAGTGGCCATCAAGTCGGAAGCAGCCGCCAAAGCGGAGGACGTGCCGTCGCCCCAGGGCGCGCCGGCCTCCTCGCCGTGGCCCGCGAGCCGCCCGGCCTCAGCGCCGCCGAAAGCGGCCCGGCGCGGGCGCGGCAGCACCTATGCGGCGCTCGACCTCGGCACCAACAATTGCCGCCTCCTCATCGCCGAGCCGTCCCACTGGGGCTTTCGGGTGGTCGACGCCTTCTCGCGGATCGTCCGTCTCGGCGAAGGCCTCGGCCATGGCAACAGCCTGAGCGAAGGCGCCATCGAGCGGACTCTCGAGGCCCTGAAGATCTGCAAGGACAAGATGGCGGCTCGGCATGTGGGCCGCGCAAGGCTCGTCGCCACGGAGGCGTGCCGGCTCGCGACGAACGGCCCTGCCTTCACCGAGCGGGTCAGGGACGAGCTCGGCATCGAGCTCGAGGTGGTGGACCGGCGCACGGAGGCCTACCTCGCCGTCACGGGCTGCGCGTCACTGGCCGATCCGCGGGCCCATTCGGTCATCGTGTTCGACATCGGCGGCGGCTCGACGGAGATCGCCTGGCTCGACGGTCCCGCGCAGGGCATGTTCGCCGATCCCTGCAAGCGCATCCGGGCCTGGGACTCGCTGCCCGTGGGCGTCGTGACCCTGGCCGAGCGCCACGGCGGCATCGACGTCACGCCGCAGATCTTCGAGGGCATGGTGGAGGAGGTGTCGGAACTCCTCCTCGATTTCGCGCTCATCGCCGCCCAGGCCGAGCGCGCCCCGCATTTCCACCTCCTCGGGACCTCCGGCACCGTGACGACCGTCGGCGGCATCCATCTCGGCCTGGCGCGCTACGACAGGCGCAGGGTCGACGGGCTCTGGCTGCAGGACGAGAACGTGCAGAATGTGGTCGACCGGCTGATCGATACGACCTTCGACGAGCGGGCGGCGAACCCTTGCATCGGCAAGGAGCGGGCCGATCTTGTGCTCGCGGGCTGCGCGATCCTGGAAGCCATCCGCCGGGCGTTCCCGTCGGAGCGGCTGCGCATCGCGGATCGCGGCCTGCGCGAGGGAATTCTCATGACGATGATGCGGGAAGATCAGGCTTGGCGCCGGGGGAACGGCCGGTGAGCGAGAAGGGCGGCTCCGGGAACCGGCAGCTGAAGCAGAGGCTCAAGACGGCGCGAAAGCGCACCCTGTCCTCGCAGAAGTGGTTGGAACGTCAGCTCAACGATCCCTACGTGGCGAGGGCCAAGCGCGAGGGCTATCGCTCCCGGGCGGCCTACAAGCTCCTCGAGATCGACGACAAGTACCGTCTCCTGAAGCCCGGCCAGCGCGTGGTGGACCTCGGCGCCGCGCCCGGCGGCTGGTCGCAGATCGCAGCGACCCGGGTCGGCAGCGTCGACGGCAAGGGGCACGTGGTCGGCATCGACCTGTTGCCCATCGACCCGCTGCCGGGCGTCGAGTTCATCGAGCTCGACTTCCTCGATGAGGCCGCACCGCAAAGGCTCGTCGACCTTCTCGGCGGTCCGGCCGACATCGTCATGTCCGACATGGCGGCGAACACCACCGGCCACAAGAAGACCGATCACCTGCGGATCATGGGGCTTGCGGAAGCGGCGATCCATTTCGCCCGCGAGATCATGGCGCCGGGGGGTGCCTTCATCGCCAAGGTGTTCCAGGGCGGCACCGAGAACCAGCTTCTGAACGACCTCAAGCGCGACTTCGCCACCGTCCGCCATGTGAAGCCCGCCGCGAGCCGGGCCGATTCCTCGGAACTCTACGTGCTGGCGACGGGTTTCCGCGGCGGTGCGCCCTAGATCACACCCCGAACGAGGATGATCGCCGCCCCTCGGCGGGAAGGGCGGTCGCGCGACGGCGAGGACAGCATGGCGCACAAGGTCGGCATCATCGGCCTGGGCAAGATCGCCCAGGACCAGCACATCCCGGTCATCGGCAAGAACACCGCCTTCGAGCTCCATGCCGTCTCGAGCCAGCGCGGCATCGGGGTTCCCGGCGTCCCGCATGCCTTCAAGGACCACCGCGAGCTCCTGGCCCTGCCGGACCTCGACGCGGTCGCGATCTGCACGCCCCCTCAGGTGCGCCACGTCATCGCCCGCGAGGCCTTGGAGGCCGGCAAGCACGTGCTGCTCGAAAAGCCCCCGGCCGCGACGCTGAGCGAGCTCGAAGACCTCGCCCGCATCGGCGAGCGCAGCGGCCGGGTTGTCTTCACCACCTGGCACTCCCAGTACAACCGCGCCGTGGACGAAGCCCGGCGGGCGCTTCAGGGCCAGCGCGTGCGCCGCCTTCTCGTCACCTGGAAGGAGGACGTGCGGCACTGGCATCCGGGCCAGCAATGGATCTGGGAGGCCGGCGGCTTCGGCGTGTTCGATCCGGGCATCAACGCGCTCTCGATCGTGACGAAGATCATGCCGGACCCGGTCTTCGTGCGCAAAGCCGACCTCGAGTTCCCGGCGAACCGGGACGCCCCCATCGCCGCGACCCTTACCTTCTCGTCGGTCGTGGAAGGGGCGGACCTGCGCGCCGTGTTCGACTGGCGGCAGACGGGTCCCCAGAGCTGGGACATCGAGGTCGAAACGGAGGCCGGCGCCCGGCTCAAGCTCGCCAATGGCGGCGGACGTCTCGAGGTCGACGGACGCCTCGTCGCCGACGAGAAGCCGCAGGAATACGAGGGCATCTACGAGCGCTTCGACGCGCTCCTCCGCAACGGCCGCTCGGACGTCGACGACGACCCGTTCCGCCTCGTGGCCGACGCCTTCATGATCGGGCGGCGGGTCGAGGTGGACGCGTTCGAGGATTAGGACCGCAGCGCAGCTCTGATCCGCCGCCAGAGCTCTCATCCTGAGGGTTCGCGAAGCGAACGTCTCGAAGGACGAGGGCGCTCCAGTGTACGGAGGTTGCGCCACCCGCGTGTTCTGGACCCTCCTTCGAGACGGGCCTGACGGCCCTCCTCAGGATGAGGGTTGGCAAAAGACGAGGCGTCCTCAGGCCAGGTTCTTCTTGAAGAACGCCACCGTCCGACTCCAGGCCAAATCCGCCGCCGTCTTGTCGTAGCGCGCTGCCGCTGTGTCGTTGTTGAAGGCGTGGTTGACGCCCTCGTACATGTGCAGCTCGTAGGACTTGCCCGCCTGCTTGAGGGCCGCCTCGTAGGGCGGGATGCCCGCATTGATGCGCTCGTCGAGGCTCGCGTAATGCAGCATCAGGGCCGCCCGGATCTTAGGGACATCCTCCGCCTTCGGCTGGCCGCCGTAATAGGCGACGCCGGCGGCAAGCTCCGGCTCGTTGACGGCAAGGTTGTTGACCGCGCCGCCGCCCCAGCAGAAGCCCACGGCGCCCACCTTGCCGTTCGAGTCCGGACGCCCCTTGAGATAGGCGACCGCAGCCCTGCCGGAGGCGATCACGTCGGGCTGCTTCAGCTGCCCGATCATCTCCCGGCCCTTGTCCTCGTCCGCCGGCGTTCCGCCCATGGGGGACAGGTAGTCGAGGCCGAGCGCCAGGAAGCCCTCCGTCGCCATCCGGCGCGTCACGTCCCGGATATGCGGATTGAGGCCCCGGTTCTCGTGGATGACGATCACGGCCGGCAGCCGGCCCGAGGCCTCCTTCGGCTTCACGAGATAGCCCTTGAGGCCGGCAAAGCCCGGCACGTCCACGGTCTCCGCCGTAATGCGCGGGTCGGTCTCGGCGACCGTCTGCGCCTTGGCGTAGTTGCTCGTCAGAACCGGAAGGAGCGCGGCCGCGGCAGCGGTGCTGCCGGCGAGGCCGGCAAGCTGGTCGAGGAAGGAGCGGCGGCTCAGGCCACCATGGGTGTAGTAGTCGTAAAGATCGATGATCCGCTGGTCCATGACCCGGGCGCTCCCTTGCAAAGCTTGCGCTTTACCTAGCGGAGCGCGGCCGACCCTCCAACCCGTCTCCCATGCCCGTGGAGGGTGCCTGCGCCTTCACAGTTCGGTGACCCGACATCTCGGCTCCCGCGGAGGGATCGAGGCGCGCAAAGACGAAGCCCGCCATGGCCGAGATGCCGGCCACGAGCCAGAAGGCCGGAGCGAAGTCCCCGGCCTCCAGGGTTTCGGACCCGCGCAGCTGCGCCGCCGATTGCAGCGCGAAGCCGCCGATCGCCACGCCCATGCTCAAGGCGAGCTGCTGCGCGGCGCTCGACAGGCTCGTGGCGTAGCTCATGTCGCGATTGGTGATGTCGGCGTAGCCGATGGCGTTGAGGCTGGTGAACTGGAGCGAACGGAAGCAGCCCCCGACGAACAGCACCAGCAGGATGATCCAGTGCGGCGTGTCGGGCGCGAAGAAGCCGTTCGCGGCGATGAAGGCCGCACCCACGAAGGCGTTCACGGTGAGGAGCCGCCGGAAGCCCACTCGCTCCAACACGCGCTTGGCGATCACCTTGGTGAAGATCGCCCCGATGGCGGCCACGAAGGTGAGCATGCCGGATTCGAGCGGGTTCAGGCCGAAGCCGAGTTGCAGAAGCAGCGGCAGCAGGAAGGGGATCGCTCCGACCCCGACCCGAAACAGCGAGCCGCCAAGAACGCTCGCCCGGAAGGTCGGGATCCTCAGGAGTTCGAGGCGCAGCAGCGGCGCCTCCACCCGCCTCGCATGGAGGAGATAGGCCACGACGCATCCCGCGCCCACCAGCACGCAGGCCGCCGACACCTCCAAAGGGATGAGGTATCGCCCGCCGGTCGCAAAGCCCAGCATCAGGAGCGCGAACCCGATGCCCGTGAGCAGGAAGCCCGCAACGTCGAGGGGCGGAACGTCCGGTTCCTTGATGTTGGGGATGTAGATCGTGGCGAGGACGATCCCGAGAAGGCCGATCGGGATGTTGATGAAGAAGATCCACTGCCAGCTGAAATAGGTGGTGATGAACCCGCCGAGGGGCGGGCCGACCACGGGCCCGATGAGCGCCGGGATCGTCAGCGTCGCGAGAGCCTGCACCACCTCCGCCCGCGGCACGCTGCGCAGAAGGACGAGCCGCCCGACTGGCACCATCATGGCGCCGCCCATTCCCTGGAAGAAGCGGGCCAGCACGAACTCTTCCAACGAACCCGCGAAGGCGCAGGCCAGGGACCCTGCCATGAAGACCCCGAGCGCGGCCCGGAACACGGTCCGCGAGCCGAACTTGTCGGCCATCCACCCGGAGATCGGGATGAAGACCGCGAGACTGACCAGATAGGATGTAAGCGCGAGTTTGAGGGCGATCGGGTCCTCGCCGAGATCCTCAGCGATGGCCGGCAGCGACGTGGCGATCACCGTCGAGTCGGTGTTCTCCATGAAGAGCGCGGTGGCGATGATGAGGGGAACCAGCCGGGAGCGACGCATGACCGCCAGCACCTAGCGCGGGGGCCGCCCCTTGCCCAGGCGCGCACCGGCACGGCAGGGCTGCCGGGCGGGCATGAGCCAGAACCCTTTGCGAAGCGGGGCCCGCATGCTACGGACCCTCGCCAACCCTCAAGGCGCGGATGCCGGTCCCGCCTCGGACCCCCATCAGGAGTTGGCCATGGCCCGCATCGTTGCCGAAGAGCTCATCGAAGGTCTCACCTTCGACGACGTGCTGCTGCGGCCCGGACGCTCCGAGGTTCTGCCGGCCGACGTGGACGTGGCGACCCGCCTCACGCGCTCGATTCACCTGAACCTGCCGATCATCGCCTCCGCGATGGATACGGTGACCGAGGCGCGCATGGCCATCGCCATGGCCCAGAACGGCGGTCTCGGCGTCATCCACAGGAATCTGGAGCCGGAGGCTCAGGCCGAGCAGGTACGCCTCGTGAAGCGCTACGAGTCCGGCATGGTGATGAACCCCATCACGATCCACCCGGACGAGACCCTGGCGGACGCCCTCGCCACCATGAAGCACCACGGCATCTCCGGCATCCCCGTGGTGGAGCGAGGGCCCAACGGCTCCAAGGGCAAGCTCGTCGGGATCCTCACCAACCGCGACGTGCGCTTCGCCTCGAACCCCGGTCAGAGGGTGGCCGAGCTCATGACCAAGGACCGGCTCATCACGGTCCGCGAGGGCGTGACGCAGGACGAGGCGCGCCGGCTTCTCCACCAGTTCCGGATCGAGAAGCTCCTCGTCGTCGACGACCATTACCGCTGCATCGGCCTCATCACCGTCAAGGACATCGAGAAGCAGGTCGCCTATCCGAGCGCCGCCAAGGACGAGCAGGGGCGCCTTCGGGTGGCGGCCGCCACGACCACCGGGGAACAGGGCTTCGAGCGCTCCGAGCGCCTCATCGATGCGGGCTGCGACGTGATCGTGGTGGACACGGCCCACGGTCATTCCGTGCGGGTGCTGGAGAGCGTGTCGCGGGTGAAGAAGCTGTCGAACGCCGTGCAGGTGATCGCCGGCAACGTGGCGACCCGGGAGGGCGCGCAGGCGCTCATTGATGCCGGAGCCGACGCCATCAAGGTCGGCATCGGACCCGGCTCCATCTGCACGACCCGGATCGTGGCCGGCGTCGGCGTGCCCCAGCTCACCGCCATCATGGAAGCCGTCGAGGCGGGCCAGAAGGCCGATGTGCCGGTGATCGCCGACGGCGGCATCAAGTTCTCGGGCGATCTCGCCAAGGCCCTCGCGGCAGGCGCCTCCTGCGCCATGGTGGGCTCGCTCCTCGCCGGCACCGACGAGACGCCCGGCGAGGTGTTCCTCTACCAGGGCCGCTCCTACAAGTCCTATCGCGGCATGGGCTCGGTGGGCGCCATGGCCCGCGGCTCCGCCGACCGCTACTTCCAGGCCGAGGTGCGCGACACCCTGAAGCTGGTGCCCGAGGGCATCGAAGGCCAGGTGGCCTACAAGGGTCCCGTCGCCGCCGTCCTGCACCAGCTCGCCGGCGGCCTTCGCGCCGCCATGGGCTATGTGGGCGCCGCCACCCTCGAGGAGTTCCGCGACCGCGCCCAGTTCATCCGCATCACCAATGCGGGCCTGCGCGAGAGCCACGTCCACGACGTGACGATCACGCGGGAGAGCCCGAACTACCCGACGAGGTCGTGAGCCTTGAGCATCCAAGCCGTCCTCGCCCCGGTCTTCGTGCAAGTCGCCCTGACCTTTGCCCTCCTTTTCCTCATGGGACGGTCGCGTTTCTCTGCCATCCGAGCGAATGAGGTGGAGGTGCAGGCGATCGCCCTCGGCCAGCCCGCTTGGCCGGACCGAGTGCTCCAGGTCGCGAACGCCTATCACAACCAGTTCGAGACGCCGCTCCTGTTCTACGCCCTCGTCGCTCTGGCGCTGATCACGCGTCAGGCGGACCTGCTCTTCGTCGTCATGGCCTGGCTCTTCGTCGCCGCGCGGCTGGCCCACGCCTATATCCACACGACCTCCAACACGGTGATCCGGCGCTTTCAGGCCTTCCTCGCCGGAACCGTCGTTCTCATGCTCATGTGGCTCATCTTCGCGGTCCGGATCCTGTTCGCCCTATGACGCCCGCCGCCCGCCTGTCCGCCGCCATCGAGGTTCTCGCCGATATCGATGCCCGCCGCCGCCCCGTGGGGGACGCTCTGAAGGATTGGGGGCTGTCGCATCGCTTCGCGGGCTCGAAGGACCGGGCGGCCATCGCGAGCCTCGTCTACGACGCGCTGCGCCGCAAAGCGTCGGCCGGCTGGATCATGGGGGAGGGGACGCCGCGGGCCGTCCTCCTCGGCATGCTGAAGCTGCAGCGCGGCATGGACTCCCAGGCTATCGCGGCCCTCTTCTCGGGCGAGCGGCATGCGCCGGAGCCCCTTTCGGACGCCGAGCGGGGCCGTCTGGCGGAAGCGAGCCTCGACGGAGCGCCTGCCCCGATCGCCGGCGACTTTCCGGACTGGATCGAGCCGTCGCTGCGCCGCATGCTCGGCGAGGATGTGGTGCCGGAACTCCAGGCCCTCGCCACCCGCGCTCCCCTCGATCTTCGGGTCAATCTCCTCAAGGTCGGCTCCCGCGAGGAGGCGCACGAGGCCCTGCCGCATCTCGGCGCTATCGAGACGCCGCTCTCGCCCTTGGGCCTGCGGATCCAGCCGAGCGAGGACGGCCGCGGCCCGGCGGTGCAGGCCGAACCCGAATTCATCAAGGGCTGGATCGAGATCCAGGACGAGGGGTCACAGTTGGCCGCGCTTCTCTCCGGCGCCAAATCCGGCGAGCAGGTCGTCGACCTGTGCGCAGGCGGTGGCGGCAAGACCCTGGCCCTCGCCGCGATGATGCGGAACGGCGGCCAGATCTACGCCACCGACAACGACGCCCGCCGCCTCGCGCCGATCCACGAGCGTCTGGCGCGGGCGGGCGCGCGCAACGTTCAGGTCCGCACCCCGCGGGCCCGGGCTGACGCCGTGACGGATCTCGACGGGCGCATCGACTGCGTGCTCGTCGACGCTCCCTGCACCGGCATCGGCACCTGGCGGCGGAACCCCGACGCGAAGTGGCGCCTTCGCCCCGGCAGCCTCGATACGCGTCGCCAAGAGCAGGCGGCGGTGCTCGACCGCGCGGCGCGCCTCGTGAAGCCCGGCGGGCGCATCGTGTACATCACCTGCTCGGTGCTCCCGGAAGAGGGGGACGATGCGGTGCGCGGGCTTCTGGAGCGGCAGGGGGGATTGAGCGTGGTTCCGGCGGCCGAAGTGCTCTCAGGCGCCGGCCTCAGCCATTTGGCCGACGCCACGCGCACGACCGAGCACGGGCTGCAGATGACGCCGCTGCGCACCGGGACGGACGGCTTCTACGTCGCCGTCCTCAGGAAGTAAGGAGCGGCTTCGATCCCGCACGGAGAGCGTCGCCAAGGACGGGGGAGATGACACGGGCGCGGCAATCCCTTAACCACCCGCCATGACCGAGAAAACCGTCCAGCAGAACCACGACAAGGTCCTCATCGTCGATTTCGGCTCCCAGGTGACGCAGCTCATCGCCCGTCGCGTGCGCGAGCAGGGGGTCTATTCCGAGGTGGTGCCGTTTCAGAAGGCGGAGGCCGCCTTCCGCGAGATGAAGCCGAAGGCCGTGATCCTCTCGGGCGGACCGGAATCGGTGACCACCGACACCTCGCCCCGCGCGCCGCATTCGCTCTTCGACGCCGGCACGCCGGTCTTCGGGATCTGCTACGGCCAGCAGGCCATGGCGGCGCAACTCGGCGGCGAGGTCGAGGGCGGGCACCATGCGGAGTTCGGCCGCGCCGAGATCGAGATCCTGGCCGACAGCCCGCTCTTCAAGGGCATCTGGCGCGTCGGCTCCAAGGTCCCCGTCTGGATGAGCCACGGCGACCGGGTGACGAAGCTGCCGGAAGGTTTCCAGCCCCTCGCGTCCTCGCCGAACGCGCCCCTCGCCGTGGTCGCCGACGAGGCCCGCAAGTTCTACGGCGTCCAGTTCCACCCGGAGGTGGCGCATACGCCTCAAGGCGAACTCCTCATCCGCAACTTCGTGCGCGAGATCGCCGGCTGCCAGGGCGACTGGACCATGAAGGCCTTCCGCGAGGAAGCCATCGAGCGCATCCGCCAGCAGGTGGGCAAGGGGCGCGTGATCTGCGGCCTCTCGGGCGGCGTCGACTCGGCCGTCGCGGCGGTGCTCATCCACGAGGCCATCGGCGACCAGCTCACCTGCGTGTTCGTGGACCACGGCCTCCTGCGCCTCGGCGAGGCCGAGCAGGTGGTCGGCCTCTTTCGCGATCACTACAACATCCCGCTCGTCCACGTGGAGGCGCAGGACCTCTTCATCGGCGCGCTCGAGGGCGTTTCCGACCCCGAGGTGAAGCGCAAGACCATCGGCAAGCTCTTCATCGACGTGTTCGACGAGGAGGCGAAGAAGATCGGCGGCGCGGAGTTCCTGGCGCAGGGCACGCTCTATCCCGACGTGATCGAGAGCGTGTCGTTCACGGGCGGCCCGTCCGTCACCATCAAGAGCCACCACAATGTGGGCGGCCTGCCCGAGCGCATGAAGATGAAGCTCGTGGAGCCCCTGCGCGAGCTTTTCAAGGACGAGGTGCGGGTGCTCGGCCGCGAGCTCGGTCTGCCGGACAAGTTCGTCGGCCGCCATCCCTTCCCGGGTCCCGGCCTCGCCATTCGCGTGCCGGGCGAGATCACGCGGGAAAAGCTCGACATCCTGCGCAAGGCCGATGCGATCTACCTCGAGGAGATCCGGAGAGCTGGCCTCTACGACACCATCTGGCAGGCCTTCGCGGTGCTGCTCCCGGTGAAGACCGTGGGCGTCATGGGCGACGGGCGCACCTACGATCATGTCTGCGCGCTCCGCGCCGTCACCTCCGTCGACGGCATGACGGCGGATTTCTACCCCTTCGACATGACTTTTCTCGGCGGGGTGGCGACCCGCATCATCAACGAGGTGAAGGGCATCAACCGGGTCACCTACGACATCACCTCCAAGCCCCCCGGCACGATCGAGTGGGAATAGGCGGCCGGCGGGGCTCGCCGCCCCGGGGCCTACCGGTGTAGCTTGGCCTTATTCCCAGTGGACGCACCCATGACCCTCCTGATCCTCGGCCTTCTGCTCTTCGTCGGCACGCACATGTCCACCGTTGCGCGGGGGAGCCGGGCGGCGCTCATCGGCCGGGTGGGGGAGGGAGCCTACAAGGGCGTGTACTCGCTCCTGTCCCTCGGCGGTCTCATCCTCATCGGCATCGGGTACGATCAGTACCGGGCATCGGGCTACATCCCGGTCTGGGATCCGCCGGTCTGGACGCGGCACCTGTCGCTGGTTCTCGTGCTCCTCGCCTTCATCGCCTTCGTGGCGGCCTACCTGCCCGGGCGGATCAAGGGCGCCTTGAAGCATCCCATGCTGGTGGGGTTGAAGATCTGGGCTCTCGCCCATCTTCTCGCCAACGGCGATCTCGGCTCCATGCTGCTCTTCGGTTCGCTCCTGGCCTGGGGCGTGATCGCCCGCATCAGCACGAAGTACCGCGACGAGGTCGTGGTGCATGGCGGGCCGGTGCAGCCGCCCATGGGCCTGCGCAACGACATCCTGGCGGTGGCCATCGGCACGGGCGCGTATCTCGCCTTTGCGTTCTGGCTCCACCCCTGGCTGATCGGCGTCGCGGTGGTGCCCGGGCGCGCGTGACGGCCCAGGGCTCCGACCGTCCCTGGCCTCTCGCCTTCCCGTGCCCCTTGTGCTAGGCGACCGCCTTCGTTTTCAACAGGTTGCAACGATGGCCCAGAACGACGAGTTCATCCGCGAGGTCGACGAGGAATATCGCCGCGACCGGCTGGCGCAGATCTGGCAGCGCTATAGCGGGCTCATCGTCGGTCTCGCCATCCTCCTCGTCGTGGGGGTCGGGGGCTGGCGCTACTGGGAGTACTCGCAGGAGCTGAAGGCCCAGGCGGCCGCCGCGCGCTATCAGGACGCGATCCAGCTTGCGGCGGAGCCCGCCAAGAGCGACGAGGCCGAGAAGGCGCTGGAAGGGCTCGCGAAGGACGCGCCCGGCGGCTACGGCCTCCTCACGCGGTTCCGCCTGGCGGCCGAACTCGGCAAGGGCGATCCCGAGGACGGGGCCAAGGCCTTCGACGCGCTCGCCGCCGACAACGGCGTCGAGGGTCGCTGGCGCGATCTCGCCAAGCTCCGGGCCGCGATGCTGCGGATGGACGGCGCCGATCCGGCGGCCATCCGCCAGAGCCTCGAACCGCTCGCGGCTCCCAGCAATCCCTGGCGCCACTCGGCCCGGGAACTCCTCGGGCTGTCGGGCCTTAAGACCGGCGACATGGACTATGCCGGCCGGTGGTTCGACCAGATCGCCGCCGACCGGGACACGCCCGCGTCGCTCCGGCAGCGGCTCGACACCTATACGGCGCTCGTCGCCGGCGGACCCGTTCAGGTCACGCAGTAAGGACACCCATGACGCCCACAATCGCCATTGTCGGGCGGCCGAATGTCGGCAAGTCGACCCTGTTCAACCGGCTCGTCGGCAAGAAGCTCGCGCTCGTCGACGACCGCCCCGGGGTCACCCGCGACCGCCGCGAGGGCGAGGCCCGCCTCGGCGATCTCACGTTCCGCATCGTCGACACGGCGGGCCTCGAGGAGGCCGACGAGGAGACCCTGCTCGGCCGCATGCGGGCGCAGACGGAAGCCGCCATCGGCGATGCCGACGTCATCCTGTTCGTAATCGACGCCCGCGTCGGCGTTTTGCCGGCGGACCGCCCCTTCGCCGAGCTGGTGCGCCGCTCCGGGAAGCCCGTGATCCTCATCGCCAACAAGGCCGAGGGCGGGGCCGGGATGGCGGGCGCCTACGAGGCGTTCTCCCTCGGCCTCGGCGATCCGGTGCCGCTCTCGGCGGAGCACGGGGAGGGCATGGCGGACCTCTTCGAAGCCCTCATGCCGCACTTTCCCGAACCGTCCGCCGACGAGGAGGACGAGTTCTCAGGTGACGGCGAGGAGGAACCGGAGGACGATCCGAAGAAGCCCCTGCAGGTGGCCATCGTCGGCCGTCCCAATGCGGGCAAGTCCACCCTGATCAATCGCATGATCGGCGAGGACAGGCTGCTCACCGGCCCCGAGGCCGGCATCACCCGCGATTCCATTTCCATCGACTGGCGCTGGCGCGGCCGCACCATCAAGCTCTTCGACACGGCGGGCCTGCGCAAGCGCGCCCGGGTCGAGGACAAGCTCGAGAAGCTCTCCGTCGCGGATGCGCTCAGGGCCGTGCGGTTTGCCGAAGTTGTGGTGGTTCTCCTCGACGCGACGATCCCGTTCGAGAAGCAGGACCTCTCCATCGTCGATCTCGTCGAGCAGGAGGGCAGGGCCCTCGTGATCGGACTCAACAAGTGGGATCTCGTGGCCGATCAGCCGGGCCTCCTGAAGGACCTGCGCGAGAAGGCGACGCGGCTGCTGCCGCAGGTGCGCGGCGCGCCCATCGTGCCGCTCTCGGGCCTCGCCGGCAACGGCATCGACCCGCTCATGAAGGCGGTGGTCGAGATCTACGGCGTTTGGAACCGCCGGATCTCGACGGCGAGGCTGAACCAGTGGCTCGAGGGTGCCCTTTCGGCGAACCCGCCCCCGGCGGTGTCGGGGCGGCGCATCAAGATTCGCTACATGACCCAGGTGAAGGCCCGCCCGCCGCATTTCGCGGTCTTCGGCAACCAGCTCGACGCCCTGCCGAAGAGCTACACCCGCTACCTCGTCAACGGCCTGCGCGAGGCCTTCGAGATCCCGGGCGTGCCGATCCGGATCTCGCTGCGGATGGGCCAGAACCCGTTCGACAAGGGACGGAAGTAAGCGCGCCCGCCCGCTCTGCCGCAGTGACGACCCTCCCGGATGGGACAAGGGCGGACGGCGCAGCCGACCGGGGTTGAGGTGTGCGCCGGTGCCGAACAGAGCGCGGGCCACCCTCTCCCGTGCGGGAGAGGGCCGGGGCGAGGGCGATGCGGGCGCAAAGGAAGGTTCACCGTCGTCCCGGTGCGCCCCCGCTTGTCATTCCGGGGCGAGCGGAGCGAGAGCCCGGAACCCATAAACGTCAGGGATGCAGAAAAGAGCGCACCCGCGCCGATCACAGCTTGCGTCGTCATGGTTATGGGTTCCGGGCTCGCCTGCGGCGCCCCGGAATGACAAGCGGCGGCGCCTCGGACCTGCAGCGCACCCCCACTGACCACTCGCTACTCACCTCAGCCCCGTCCTATGTTCCGCTTTTGTTCTTG
>JAESFT010000363.1_pt1 | contig 31753 bp, 35 predicted proteins | sample 9269451 | NCBI WGS metagenome assembly JAESFT01 (sample SAMN14502557, study PRJNA617106) | algae metagenome | isolation source: Scytonema hyalinum WJT4-NPBG1 and co-occurring heterotrophs from well... | place: USA: Mojave Desert, Joshua Tree National Park, California | collected 2006-05-25
ATCGCGGCCAATCCCGATCAGGTGATCGTCACGGGCTCGAACTGGGAGCTCTATGTTCCCGGCGGCGCCTGGGTCGGCGTCGGTTCCGGCGCGGACAAGGCCAAGGCGCGAGACAAGCTCGCCGCGCTGATGAAGCGTCCCGCCTATACCGGCGTGAAGGCCGTGCAGAACAAGCAGGTCCATGCCATCTGGCACCAGTTCTACAACAGCCCCTATCAGTTCATCGCCATCCAGGCCATGGCCAAGTGGCTGCACCCGGACCTGTTCAAGGACGTGGATCCCGAGGCGACCATGAAGACGCTCTACGAGCGCTTCCTTCCGGTCCCCTACAAGACCGGCTACTGGGTTTCCCTGACCGCCAAGGAATAGGCTCTTGGCCCACTCGCCTGCCATCGCAGCTCCTCAGGGACGCGGTGCCTACCGCGTCCTCGTCCAGCGCAAGAAGCTCGTGCTTCTTGCGCTGAGTCTCGTTCTGGTCCTGTCCGTGATCGCCGATCTCGGACTGGGGCCGGCCCGCTACACCATGCGCGAGGTCGTGCTGGCGCTCGTCGGCTCTCCTGACGTCTCGCTGCAGACAAGCGTGGTGATTTGGGACATCCGCATGCCGGTGGCGCTCATGGCGGTCGTGGTGGGCGCGGCGCTCTCGGCGGCCGGTGCACAGATGCAGACGATCCTCAACAATCCGCTCGCCAGTCCCTTCACGCTGGGCATCTCGGCGGCGGCGAGCTTCGGCGCATCGATCGCGCTCGTGTTCGGTGTCGGAATCCTGCCCTGGGCCATCGACTACGTGGTGTCGATCAACGCGCTCCTCATGGCCATGGCGGCGGCGCTCTTCATCCATTTCATGAGCCAGAAGCGCGGCGTCACCGTCGAGACCATCGTGCTGCTCGGCATCACCCTCGTCTTCACCTTCAACGCGCTTCTCGCGCTGGTGCAGTATCTCGCCTCCGAACAGGCGCTCGCCGCCGTGGTGTTCTGGACCATGGGCAGCCTGACGCGGGCCACCTGGCCGAAGCTTGCGATCACCACGGCGGTCGTCGCGATCTCCCTCCCCCTCTTCATCCGCCGCGCCTGGGCTCTCACGGCCCTTCGTCTCGGTGACGACAAGGCGGCGAGCTTCGGGGTCAACGTGCGCTGGCTGCGCCTCGAGACCATGATGATCATCAGCCTGCTCGCCGCCGTTCCGGTCGCCTTCGTCGGAACGATCGGCTTCATCGGACTCGTGGGTCCGCACATCGCCCGCATGCTGGTGGGCGAGGACCAACGCTACTTCCTGCCGGCCTCCGTGCTGTCGGGTGCGACGATCCTCTCGCTGACCTCCGTCATCAGCAAGTCCATCGTGCCGGGAACGATCTTTCCCATCGGCATCATCACGGCCCTCGTGGGCGTGCCGTTCCTCTTCAGCCTGATCATGTCCAGCCGGAGGCGCTCATGGTAGCGACCCTGCAACTCACCGATGTCGGCGTCCGCTACGGGAAGCTGGAGGTGCTCTCGGGCGTCACCACGCCGGTGCTGACGGGCGGCGAGGTCACGGCCGTGATCGGGCCGAACGCCGCCGGCAAGTCGAGCCTGTTCCGGCGCATCGCAGGCCTGCTCGACGGCCCCGGAACCGTCCGCATCGACGACGGATCGCTCCAGCCTGGGCCGGGCCATGTCTGCTACATGCCGCAGGACACGTCCGTGAACACGGTGCTGACCGTCTACGAGTCGATCCTCCTCGCGCGCAAGCAGGGCGCGGGGCGCAAGGTCACCGACGAAGATCTCGGAGAGGTCGACCGCGTGCTCTACGACCTGCATATCGAGTCGATTTCCTTCAAGGGACTGCACGAACTCAGCGGCGGTCAGCGGCAGCTGGTCTCTCTCGCCCAGGTGCTGGTACGCGATCCGAAGATCCTGCTCCTCGACGAGCCGACGAGCGCCCTCGACCTGCACCGGCAGGTGGAGGTGCTCGCGCTGATCCGGTCGCTGGCGAAGGATCGCGGCATCTGCGTCATCCTTGCGATCCACGACCTCAACCAGGTGTTGCGCGTGGCGGACCGGGTGATGGTGATCGATGCCGGCACGATGGTGACCTGCGGACCGGTGGACACGGTGATCACCCCTGCCCTGCTCCAGAGCATCTACAAGGTGGAAGGCCGCATCGAACATTGTTCGCGGCGATCCCCGCACGTGATCATCGACGGGCCGCTCGGGCGATCCTGAAGCAGCACTGCTCCCCCAGCGAGGACCGGCTCAGCGCCTCCTGGATGCGGAGGCCTGCGTTTCCTTCAGCGTCGTTTCGACCTTGTCGAGCTTGTCCTCGATTTTGTCGAGCTTCGTCAGGATCTGGTAGAGAAGATCCGGGACGACGCGGGAATGGTCGACGTTCTCGCGGGATGCTTTTGCGGTTGCTTGCGCGGCCTCGATCAACTCGCGCATTTCCGAGCGGGTAGCGGCGACTGTGTCGCTCGCCGGCGCAGGGCTGGTTTGGCCCAGAGCTTGGCTCGTCAAGGCGAGGATGAGAAGCGATGCGGTTGCCACGTAGCGCATTGTCAGGCTCCAGGAGAATGGGAGTACAGATCTCAAGTTGTCGGCAGCAAAGCAAAGATTTTCTTGACGGAAATCTGCGTTCTTTGTTGAAAAATGGAATCGTGGACCAGACAAGCCCCTCCCGACGCACCCAACCGTCATAACCGCTTATTTACTCTACAGCATCATTTCGCTCGCCTTCGCCGGCGTGAGCGAGAACGTGTCGTCCTCACAGACGCCCACGCCGAATCACAAGGAGATGCCCTTGCTGTCACGACTTTCTCCCAGACTTGCAGCCTCTCTTCTCGCCTGCGCTGCCGGGTTCCTGTCCCCTGCCCTCGCCGCCGACCCTGAACAGGGCGCAAAGGTGCGGCAGGCCGTCGACGAGGCGATGAAGCCGATCATCGAGCAATACGGCATCCCCGGGCTGGCCGTGGCGGTGACCATCGACGGAGAGCGCCATTTCGTCGAATTTGGTCTGGCCGCGAAGGAGCCTCGGGTTCCCGTCACCCGCGACACGCTCTTCGAGCTCGGATCGATCAGCAAGACGTTCACCGCGACCCTGGCGACCTATGCCGAACTCGAAGGCAAGCTGTCCCTGAAGGACAGCGTCAGTCGGCACATGCCGGAGCTGAAGGGCAGCGCCCTCGATAGGGTGCGGCTCCTGGATCTCGCGACGCATACGGCCGGCGGCTTCCCGCTCCAGCTGCCCGACAACGTGAAGGATCAGAAGCAGCTCATCGCCTATTATCGCGAATGGAAGCCGAAATCCGCCCCCGGCACGCAGCGCAGCTATGCCAATCCGAGCATCGGCCTTCTTGGCATGGTGACCGCGCGCGCCATGGGAGCAAGCTTCAAAACGCTCGCGGACCGCCTGTTCGGCGATCTCGGCCTGCAGCACACCTATATCGACGTGCCTGCGGCGGAGATGAAATCATATGCCTGGGGCTACAGCCGCGACGGCAAAGCGGTTCGCGTCTCCCAAGCCCTGCTTGCGGACGAAGCCTATGGAGTGAAGTCGAACGCCGTCGACATGGCCCGCTTCCTCGAGGCGAACATGGGAATCGGTCCCATGCCGGAGAAAGTCGCCCAGGCGATGCGTTCGACGCAGACCGGCTACTTCCGTTCGGGCGAGCTGATCCAGGACCTGATCTGGGAGCAATATCCCTACCCGGTCGCGCTCGATGCACTCGTCGCCGGCAACACGATGAACCAAAAGGTGCATCCGGCAACCGCGATCGACCCGCCCATGGCGCCGCGCAAGGATGTGATCGTCAACAAGACCGGATCGACTCTCGGGTTCGGCGCCTATGTGGCCTTCGTTCCGGAGAAGAGGATCGGCATCGTCATGCTGGCGAACAAGGGCTATCCCAATGAGGCGCGCGTGACAGCAGCTCATCAGGTGCTGTCGCGCCTCATCGAGTAGGCCGCGCCGTGCCTTACGGCAGGATCGAGATCCAGCGCTGTTCGGCGAAACGGGCAGAAGGCAGGGGATGCGCTAGCACTCGGTCTTCTGCTTCGTCGTGGTGTCGCCGAACGCGTCGGTCTTCTGCTGCGTCGTCGTCGAGCATCCGGTGCTGCTGGTGGTCCCCACATCCCGGTGCTCGATGACCACGTTCTTCTGATCGGGGCCGGACGCGGCACCACCTACCACTCCACCGACGCCGGCGCCGACTGCGGCACCGACCGGCCCGCCCACGGCAGCCCCGGCCGTGCCACCGGCAATCGCCCCGGCCGCCGCACCGCCCTCCTCCGCATATGCCAGCGTCGGGGCCGTCAGCAGCAGCGCAGCAGCCGCAAATTTGAGATCAGAGACACGCATGATCCGTTCTCCATATTTCTGAGGAAGCATCACGCCGGGATAACGGTCCGATCGGCTCCGCGTTTCAGCGTGGCTGCTGTCTCCGAGTCCCGGCCATGACCTGTTCGACATTCCTGGACATCACTCCACAACTGTTTCTCCCAACAGGACCACGACCATTCGGGGCGATCCCTCGAACGAGCAACCGCCATTAAGACTGCATTAACCGGAGGAGGCGGAGAATGTTCGGCATCTGGGGGAAACCGGAATGCTTTCCGCTTCTCAGTCCAAGGTTACGGTTCTTGTCGTCGACGATGATGCGATTGCCCGCGGGCTCCTTGCGCAATTTCTTCAGATGAGCGGGTTCGAGGTGATTGCCGCTCCCAACGGGGAGCGCGCGTTGCTGAAGTTGTGCCAGCAGGGGGAAGAGATCGACTGGCTCGTGAGCAAGGTGAGCCTGCCGGGTCTCGTCTGCGGCCGGATCCTGCAAGACGAATACCGGAGGCTCCATCCCGACCGGCCTGCCCTCCTGATCGCAGCCCTCGACCCATCCCAGAGGTCGTCTGCCCACACGGTCTTCGTCCCTCCGGCGTCTCCGGTCAGAGTTCTTGAGATCCTTCAGGCTCTGAGAACCGCGAACGCAGCCCCGATCCGTCCGTTTGCCAGCTCCAAGGCTGCCTGATCCGCATTGCTGCCGGTTGCAGGCCGGGCTTTCGGGAGTGCCGGGGCCGGCTCACGCAGATTAACGGACTTGTCACACCTGTCCGGCATACCGACGGTATGACCTATTCCCGCGATACCAAAGCCATCTCCGAGTTCACCGGCGAGCCCGTCAGCACCTGGTCTGAGGAATGGCGGATCGAGACCGAAGCCCGCACGGTCCTGAAGATGTCAAAGGAGCAGCGGGACGTCTTCTTCAACGGGCGGAAGGACGAGAACGGCCGGAGCATCGACCGTGGGGTCATCGGCATCCGCGGGCTGAAAGCCGCCGAGGAAATCAAGGCGACGATGGAGCGGCTGCAGGAAGCCCGCAGCAGGCTCAAGTAAAGGACACCGCTCCTACGGCCAAGCATTCATAGAAATAAAGAGAAGCCATAGACAAAAAAAGAAAAGGGCCGCGCCCGGTCTTTAAACGACCGTGTTCGCGACCCCCTGGACCGTATTGCCCCTACGGTGAACTCGGCATAGATCATGCGCTCCGTCGGATCAAGCCCAAATCGTTCGCAAATGAACGATCCGGAGCGTCAGAATAGCGCAGAAATTCTATTGACACGCCCCATTCAGGTCACGATCGGTCACATTTCGGCCAAAATACTCCATGAAGATGTAGGTTCACCGACCTTATTATTTGCCCCTACGGGTCGGACCTTAAAGCGCCCCACAAGCGGGCGCTTTCTTTTTGGAAAGCGCCGGTCTCCGCCTCTACGACGATCCCTGCGGTGCGAAGAAGCAGATGATGGCCCGGGTTCTCGGTTCTTCGCAGATGTGGAATTTCTCGTCCGGGGACATCTTGGCTTCATCCTGACCGATGAGGCGCCCGTCCCAGAGTCTCCAGCCCTCTGCGGTTTCTGTTACGGTCTCGCCTCTGGCCTCCACCAGCTCACGGCAATCGTGATCGTCGCAGCACCAGGCCGGGTACCAGCTATGGGCCAGGACAGGCCCGCCGAGGAGCCAGCCCGCCGCCACGAGTGCTGTCAGTCGCCGACCAGCGGCCATTCAGGATTAGCCTTTCCCGAGGACGGTCCTCCCCGATCGACAAACCTATCCCGATCTTGGCCCCCGCTCTTCGGCGCGTCCAGTCCGGGCCGCAGGCCTGGAAAGCCTCACTCTTTCGTCTGCAGATAAGGCTCGACCTTGCCCTTGAGCTTGATCGTCATGGGGTTGCCGAAACGATCCTTGGCATTGCCGGCCGTGACCCGGACCCAGCCCTCGCTGACGCAATACTCGTCCACATTGGTCTTCTCGGCCCCGTTGAAGCGGATGCCCACTCCCTTCGCGAGCAGCTCCTCGTCGTAGAACGGGCTGTTCGGATTCGAGGACAGGCGGTCGGGAAGCGTGTCGGTCATGCGAAGGTTTCTCCAAAGACGGTCGATCCAGGGCGGGCAACCTACCCTCTTAGGGTTCGAATGCCAATTCCGACTCGGCCGACGTGACAAGCCCGTCGCAATGTCCTACTTTCGTTGAACTCTTCTAAGGTAACGTAATAATCCGCGGCAAAGCGGAGGCAGATCAGGGAGACGGCGTTGTCCGCAGCGACAGACGGGATTCACACCGATTTTTCAGAAGGCATGAGCTATGGAGACTATCTCCGGCTCGACACGCTCCTCTCCGCCCAATCTCCCCTGACGGCCGAGCACGACGAACTTCTCTTCATCACCATCCATCAGGTGATGGAGCTCTGGCTGAAGCTCCTGAACCGGGAACTCGACACGGCACTCGCCCATATCCGGGCCGACGAGCTCCAGCCCGCCTTCAAATGCACCGCGCGCATCAACCGGATCCAGGAGCAGCTGATCCAGGCCTGGACGGTGCTCTCCACCATGACCCCGTCCGATTACCTGAGCTTCCGGCCGGCACTCGGCAAATCCTCCGGCTTCCAGTCTTGGCAATACCGCCTGGTGGAGTTCAAGCTCGGGGCCAAGGACGCGATCAAGATGGCGCCGCACCGCCACCGGAGCGATCTCGCGGAACAGCTCGAGGCCGCCTACCGGGCGCCGAGCCTCTACGACGAGGCCCTGCGCCTTCTGGCCCGGCGCGGTTACGCGATCCCGGCCGAGGTGCTCGACCGGGACGTGACCCAGCCCTACACGGCCGATGCGAGCGTCGAGGCTGCCTGGGAGGAGATCTACCGCCATGCGGGCGAGCATTTCGACCTCTACGAACTCGCCGAGGAGCTGGTCGACCTGGAGGACGCCTTCCAGCAATGGCGCTTCCGTCACATGAAGACCGTGGAACGGATCATCGGCATGCGCAGCGGCACGGGCGGCAGCACCGGCGTGACCTATCTGCGCAAGGCGCTGGAGCGCTACTTCTTTCCCGAGCTCTGGTCCGTGCGCGGCAAGCTGTGACGGAGGAGATGCGCCATGCTTGATCTTCGCCAGCACTTCTCCCGCTTCCTGAACACCGAGCCTGACCGCCTGCATTTCGCGGCCCACAGCCACCATCCCTGGCCCGATGTGACCCGCGACGCGCAGCTCCAGGCCTGGGACGATGCCGCGCGCCTCATGGACGACAAGTGGGAACATGTCCTGGGTCCTGTCCTCGACGAGTATCGCGGCCATGTGGCCGGACACCTCAACCTGCCCGACCCGTCGACCATCGCGGTGGCGCCGAACACGCACGAATTCCTCAAGCGCATCCTCTCCTGCTTCCCGGCGGACCGGCCGGTCCGCATCCTGACCTCGGACGGCGAGTTCCACTCCTTCACGCGCCAGATCGCGCGGCTGGAGGAAGAGCGGGTCGTTGCGGTCACGCGGGTGCCGGCGGAGCCTTTCACGACCTTCGAGGATCGCTTCTTCACGGCCGCGCAGGACGGCTACGACCTCGTTTTCGTGAGCCAGGTCTTCTTCAATTCCGGCTTCGCGCCGGACGGGCGGAGGCTCGCCGAATGCGCCTGCGACGGCGCCATGATCGTGATCGACGGCTATCACGGCTTCATGGCACGGCCGACGGATTTGGGAAGCATCGCCGAGCGCGTGTTCTACATCGCCGGCGGCTACAAATATGCCATGGCGGGCGAAGGCGCGTGCTTCATGCATTGCCCGCCGGGGTGGGGCCTGCGCCCGCGCGACACCGGCTGGTACGCCGCCTTCGGCAATCTCACCAACGCGCAGAGCGGACAAGTCGGCTACAGCGACGACAGCTGGCGCTTCATGGGCGCCACCTTCGATCCCTCGGGTCTCTACCGCTTCAACGCGGTGATGCGCTGGCTGGCAGACGAAGGCATTACGCCGGGCATCATCCACGCCCACGCGAAGACGCTGCAGCAGCATTTCCTGCGCCGGGCCGGAACGTCCGCACTGTTCGAGAAGGCTTCGCTCGTGGTGCCGGCGGACGAGATGCGGCGCGGGAACTTCCTGACCTTCCAGACGCCGGAGGCTCAGGCCATCCATCGCGATCTCGTGCAGCTGCGCGTGGTGACGGATGTGCGCGGCGAGCGTCTGCGCCTCGGCTTCGGCATCTACCAGACGGAAGAGGAAGTGGACGACCTCTTGCGCCGCATCGACGAGGCCGGCGCAATGGAGTCGCTGCCCGTCAGCACGTCGTCGGCCGCTTGACGGGAGCTGCTCCCTGGATCCGCTTCATCATCGACGAAGCGGATCAACCTCGGTCCGCTTCGCAACGTTGCCGGCGGCCCTCGCCTCCAGTCGCGCAGGATCCTGCCGGCCGCACTTGAGCCGGCGCAGGTCCGCCGCCGGCGCCGGTCCTGCGGCCTTCATGGTGCGGAGATTGCCGACGGCGCTCGCCGTTTCTACGAGGCCGGTGTTGAGAAGCTCCCGCATGACCAGCGTGCGCGTCGCCGCACTGGGCGAGCCGAGCACCACGCCGACGACGCGCCGGTTCCCGCGCAGAGCCGAGACGGCCACATTGAACCCGGAGGCGCAGACGAAGCCGGTCTTGGACGCCTCGAGCCCCGCGTAATCGTCGACCAGCTTGTTGGTGTTCTTGAGCAATCGTCCGTTGACCGTCACGGACGGCGTCCGGAGGAGGTCCATGTAATCAGCGTGATAGCTCAAGAGCACCAGCATGAGCACGGCCATGTCCCGGGCATTGGTCACCTGCCGGTCGTCATGCAGGCCGGTCGGATTGACGAACCGGGTCCCGGTCATGCCGAGGCGCCTGGCTTCCGCGTTCATCGCCGCCACGAAGGCTTCCTCGCTGCCGCCGATCGCCTCTGCAATGGCGACCGACACGTCGTTGGCGCTCCGGACCATGATGACCGTGAGGGCGTCCTCCAGCCGGAGCGACGTGCCCGGCGGAACGCCGAGCTTCGAGGGGGGCTGGGCGGCCGCCTTCGGGCTCAGGACCACGGACGTATCCATGCTGACCTGGCCGGACCGGACGGCCGTCAGCGCCAGGTGCGCCGTCATCATCTTGGTGAGCGATGCCGGATGCCACGAGCGGGTCGCCTCCTGGGCGGCGAGAACGTCGCCGGTGGCGGCATCCACCAGCAGCATGGGAGAGGCGCCGACGGAGAACGGCGTCAGGAGAAGGCCGGCAGCCAGGAGGATCGAGAGCGGCTTCATGGCCCGGATCGTTGCCCGAACCGCAGCCTTACGCAAGCGCCCGACGGCAAAAACCGCCCCGCTCTACTCCTTTCGAGATACACGCGCTCGCTCGGAAGCAGTCCTGCCGTCGATCAGACGGCCGCTTCGGCCAGCATGAGGACGATGCCGAGCGCGACCAGGACGATGCTGGGCCAATGATGTTTGGGGTGCAGGGCGCGAGGTCTCTCCCGCGGTTCCAGGGTCGCACCGGCCCCCGTCGAGCCCATGCGGTGGGGGTCGCTCAGGCGCCCCTTCCAGAGCACCTGGCCTGCCGCGAGCACGATCCCGCCGACGATGAGCAGCGCACCGATCCAGATGAGGACCATGCCCGATTGCATGAAACCCTCCCAATGAGGTCAGCCCCCGAAAGCATAGCACAGGGTTGCCGGAGAACACAGGCACCGGTCGATCGGCTTAGGAAGTGCGGGAGTGTCGTCTTGCGAGGATCAAATCGCCTGGCCGGCGCACCAGCCGGACGACCACGCCCACTGGAAATTGTATCCGCCGAGCCAACCGGTGACGTCCACCACCTCGCCGATGAAGTAGAGGCCGGGCACCGCCTTGGCCTCCATGGTGCGGGAATCGAGTTCGCGGGTATCGACGCCGCCGAGGGTCACCTCGGCCGTGCGGTAGCCTTCCGAGCCGGCCGGCTTGAAGCGCCACCGGTTGACCGCCTCGTCGATGGCGCGAAGCCTCTTGTCGGAATAATCGGCCAGGTTGGCGGGCCCGTTCTCCGTCTCGGCGACGAGCTGTGCCAGACGCTTGGGCAGAAAGGCCGACAGAGCCGTCTGCAGCGCCTGCCGCCCGTTCTGCGTGCGGGCGGCGCGCAGCTCCTCGAACAGGTTCACGCCCGGCAGCATGGAGAGCACGATCTCGTCGCCTTCGCGCCAGTAGGAGGAGATCTGCAGGATTGCGGGACCGCTCAGTCCGCGATGGGTGAAGAGCATCGCCTCGGCAAACGTCGTCTTCCCGCAGCCGGCCACCGCGTCGACAGACACGCCCGCGAGAGGCGTGAGACGCTCCAGCATGGTCGGCTCCAGGGTGAGCGGAACGAGCGCCGGCCGCGTCTCGACGACCCTCAGGCCGAACTGCTGCGCGAGATCGTAGCCGAACCCGGTGGCGCCCATCTTCGGAATCGACTTGCCGCCCGTCGCCACCACGAGGGATCGGCATCCGGCCGCGCCGTGCGAAAGCTTCAGTGCGAATCCTTCCGGCACTTTCTCCACGCTCTCCACCGAGGTGGACAGGCGAAGCTCCACATTCGCTTGGCGCATCTCGTTGAGCAGAAGATCGACGATCTGCTTCGACGAGCCGTCGCAGAAGAGTTGGCCCAGGGTCTTCTCGTGATAAGCGATGCCGTAGCGCTCCACGAGGGCGACGAAGTCGCGCTGCGTGTAGCGGCGCAGAGCCGAAATGGCGAAGCTCGGATTCCGCGAGATGAAGTTGGCCGGCGCGGCGTTAAGGTTGGTGAAGTTGCAGCGCCCTCCGCCGGAGATGCGGATCTTCTCGCCGGGCTTGGCGGCATGGTCGAGGACGAGCACGGAACGGCCGCGCTTGCCGGCCTCCGCCGCGCACATCATTCCGGCGGCCCCGGCGCCGATCACCACAACGTCGAAATGATCCAAGAGGGTTTTCCTGAGAGAATTCTTGCGCCTGCGCGTGCCATGCAGGGAATACTGAGCGTGAAAGCAAGTTATGGCCGTTCGTAGTGAACCTCGGACGAAGGCGCAAGTACCGGCGCAAGACCTCCCCACGTCATGGCCGGGCTTGTCCCGGCCGTCCCGATGTGAAGAACGCTGCGCTCTACAGAAGCGAAATCACCCGCACAAGGCCGGCGATGACATGCGTTAAGGTGCCCCCGGTCGAACCAATCTCTCCTGGCAATATTTGCGGCGAAGCCCGCCCGTCGATTGAAGGCGCCCCGCCCGAGGTGTACCATCGAGGCGTTTCAAGCAACTGCGCATCCCGAAGCGACGGTGTGTCAGTTCAGCCGCCCTCCCGGCATGCGAGCGTCCTCGTCTCACAGGAGGTTGTCATGACGATCGCGCCCACCCTTCAGCGCTACATGTCCGATCAAGGCATCAGCTACGACCTGATCCCGCACGAGCCGGCCATGACGTCGCTGGGCACGGCCCATGCGGGGCATGTGCCGGGCGACCGAATGGCCAAGGGCATCATGCTCAGCAACGGACAGAGCTACATGCTCGCGGTTCTGCCGGCCTCGCATCACCTGCGCCTGTCCGATCTCAAGATGGAGCTGGGCCAGGAGCTGCGCCTGGCCTCCGAGGACGAGATCGTCGAGGTGTTCCGCGATTGCGACCGCGGCGCCATTCCGCCCGTCGGCACCTGCTACGGCCTCGACGTGATCGTCGAGAACAGCATGGAGCGCCAGCCCGACATCTACTTCGAAGGCGGCGATCACGCCACGCTGGTTCACGTCAAGGGAGAGGATTTCGCGCGCCTCAACCCGCGGGCGCAGCACGGCACGTTCAGCGACCGGATGTGACGTCGGCGACGCCGTTCGACGTATGACCGCAGAACCGTTCCACGCGGTTCGGCTCGGCCGAATGCGGGAACCGTGATAGATCTCATGTCATTCAGGCTTCAGTGCGAAGCCTGAATGGTGCCCCCTACCCTCCGGTCCGACCGTCCCACCTCATGCAGCATCTTGCCGAATACGGCGCTCTGTTCGCCGCCGCGTTCCTCTCGGCCACCGTCTTCCCGTTCCAGTCCGAAGCCGTGCTCTTCGCCATGCTGGTGGCCGAGCACTATTCCGCATGGCTCCTCATTCTCGTGGCGAGCGTGGGTAACATTCTCGGCTCCATCGTGAACTGGTTCCTGGGCCGCTTCTTCGCCCATTTCGAGGACCGTTCCTGGTTTCCGGTGAAGCGCAAGCAGATGGCGAAGGCGGAAGGCTGGTACCACCGCTACGGCCGCTGGACGCTGCTTCTGAGCTGGCTGCCGATCGTCGGCGATCCGCTCACCATCGTGGCGGGCGTGATGCGCGAGCCCCTGCGGGTCTTCATCCCGCTCGTGGCGCTGGCCAAGACGGGGCGGTACCTAGCCGTCGGCGCCGTGAGCCTGGGGTGGGTTTAAGGTCCCTGCAGGCTCGACCAGATCTCCTCCAGATGCCGCGGCCCGAGCACGGCGCCGGATGCCGCCCGGATGACCGCCTCCATGCCGGCCGGCGGCTCGTTGTTCATGGCCCAGTGAACGGCCTCCCGGAGGGTGGCGAATTCCCGAATGTCGCTCGGGTGCCCCTGACCGGCCGGGCCGATCGGCTCGTATTGCAGATGGGCCGGGGCATCCAGTTCCTCTTTGCTCAGCATGGCGCGGTCCCGCCTCGTTCGGGTGGATTTGAGCAGGACAACGTTCTTCGGGCTCAAGGCGTTGCAGCCCCGTGCTCCTGGCGCGCCTCTTCCCAGACCTCCCGCGCGGCATCGGCATTCATCGCCGCGATGGCGAGGCCGACGATTAGGTCCGGCCAGGCCGAAAGGGTTGCCGCCGTCACGAGTCCGGCCCCCACGATGGCCACGTTGGCGACGGCATCGTTGCGGGCGGACAGGAAGGCCGCCTTGGTCAGGCTGCCGCTGTGGTGGCGATAGCGCGCGAGAAGGGCCGCGCAGACAAGGTTGACGGCGAGCGCCCCGGCACCCGCGAGCGTCAGCGGCACCGGGTCGGGCGCGATCGGCTCCCAGAATTTGTCCCAGGCCGTCCAGAGGGTCGCGAGGCCTGGCACCAAGATAATCCCGGCGAGCACCATCCCGACCCGCGCCCTCATCCTCGCGCTCCAGCCGAGGGCTGCGAGAATGAGGAGATTGATCGAGGCATCCTCCAGGAAATCGACGCTGTCGGCGAAGAGCGACACCGACCCGATGGCGAGCGCGACCGCAAACTCGATCCCGAAATAGCCCAGGTTCAGCGCCGCCACGATGGCGACCACCCGGCGCAGGTATCGGCTGGAATTCGGATGCTCCATGGCGGTCTCGCTTCCCCTGGGCGACTCTTCCTCACCATCAGCAATTCCATTGCGGCAAAGCAGGCGCGACCACAAGGAATGGCAATTTTTCTTGCAAGTTACGCAATTTCAGTCGAACAAGGCGGCAAAGTTTTAGGGGAAACCATGCCAGCCTATCGTTCTCGCACCACCACCCACGGCCGCAACATGGCGGGTGCCCGCGGCCTTTGGCGAGCCACGGGCATGAAGGATTCCGACTTCGGCAAGCCGATCATCGCCGTGGTGAACTCCTTCACCCAGTTCGTGCCGGGCCACGTCCACCTGAAGGACCTGGGCCAGCTCGTGGCGCGGGAGATCGAGAAGGCCGGCGGCGTCGCCAAGGAATTCAACACCATCGCGGTAGATGACGGCATCGCCATGGGGCACGACGGCATGCTCTACTCCCTGCCCTCGCGGGAACTGATCGCCGATTCCGTGGAATACATGGTCAACGCCCATTGCGCCGACGCCATGGTGTGCATCTCCAACTGCGACAAGATCACCCCCGGGATGCTGATGGCCGCCATGCGGCTCAACATCCCGGCCGTGTTCGTCTCCGGCGGACCGATGGAGGCCGGCAAGGTCGTGCTCAACGGCGTGACCAAGAAGCTCGACCTCGTGGACGCCATGGTGGCGGCCGCCGACGACAAGGTGGCGGACGAGGACATCAAGGTCATCGAGCGTTCCGCCTGCCCCACCTGCGGCTCGTGCTCGGGCATGTTCACGGCCAATTCCATGAACTGCCTCACCGAGGCGCTCGGCCTCTCCCTGCCGGGGAACGGCTCGACGCTCGCCACCCATGCGGACCGCCGCCGCCTCTTCGTGGAGGCCGGCCACCTGATCGTGGACCTCGCCCGCCGCTATTACGAGCAGGACGACGCGAGCGTGCTGCCGCGCTCCATCGCGTCCTTCGCGGCCTTCGAGAACGCCATGACCCTCGACATCGCCATGGGCGGATCGAGCAACACGGTGCTGCACCTGCTCGCCGCCGCCCACGAGGCGGAAGTGAACTTCACCATGGCGGACATCGACCGCCTGTCGCGCCGGGTTCCGGTGCTGTGCAAGGTCGCGCCCGCCGTGGCGAACGTGCACATGGAGGACGTCCACCGCGCCGGCGGCATCATGGGCATCCTCGGCGAGCTCGACCGCGCCGGCCTTCTCGACACCTCCGTGCCGACGGTGCATTCCGAGACCATGAAGGCCGCGCTCGACCGCTGGGACGTGCGGCGCACCAACAGCCATGCAGTGCATGAGTTCTTCAGCGCCGCCCCCGGCGGCGTGCCGACGCAGACCGCGTTCAGCCAGGAAAGCCGCTACGACAGCGTGGACATGGACCGGGCCGGCGGCGTCATCCGCGACAAGGACCACGCCTTTTCGAAGGACGGCGGCCTTGCGGTGCTTTCCGGCAATCTCGCGCTCGACGGCTGCATCGTGAAGACCGCCGGCGTGGACGAGAGCATCCTGGTGTTCTCCGGCCCGGCCATCGTCTTCGAGAGCCAGGACGATGCGGTGAGCGGCATCCTCAACGGCAAGGTCAAGGCCGGTGACGTGGTGGTCATCCGCTACGAGGGTCCGCGCGGCGGCCCGGGCATGCAGGAAATGCTCTATCCCACGAGCTACCTGAAGTCGAAGGGCCTCGGCAAGGCCTGCGCGCTCATCACCGATGGACGCTTCTCGGGCGGCACGTCGGGCCTGTCCATCGGCCACGTCTCGCCGGAAGCGGCCGAGGGCGGCACCATCGGCCTCGTGCGCGACGGCGACCGGATCGAGATCGACATCCCGAACCGCCGCATCCAGCTTGCCGTGGACGAGGCCGAGCTGGAGTGCCGCCGCGCCGAGCAGCAGGCCAAGGGCTGGCAGCCGGCCGCGCCGCGCAAGCGCAAGGTCTCGGCGGCCCTCAAGGCCTACGCCATGCTTGCCACCAGCGCCGCCAAGGGCGCCGTGCGGCAGATCTAGCCGACAGTATTCGGCTTCAGTCGAGCTCCTCCTGCCGTCACATCCCCCTGAATCCCCGATTCAGGGGTTTTCCGGCTGCCGGCTTCGCAGCCGCCATGCGAACCCCCCATTGGCACCGGAATAGCCCCATCGTTTCCCCCTCCAAATAAGGAGTACTCGGACCCGACGTCCTCCCTAGCTGAGCTGTCACGCTATAACAGGAGGACGGAAGCGACATGTGGAACCGAGGCCGTGCAGGGTCGATTGTTTCGATTCACGAGGGGCGCCCGGGCGCGGTTTCGCCTTCGCGCGCAAGTCGATCTCTCAGGTGGCTACCCGCATCCAGCATACTGGCCTTGAGCCTTGCCACCGCTGCTCGATTGGATCCGGCACAGGCCGCATGCACGTCGAGCGTCTCGGGCGATCAGACCCGGGTCGTCTGTTCCGGCATCACGACGGATCACTATTGGGCGGTGGAAGACACGCCGTCCTCGGTCGAGGTGCAAGCCAGCACCACCATGCACACCAGCCAAGCGGCAATCCGCGTGGAAGGCAACAGCACCGTCACCATCGCCAAGGGTGCGACCATCACCGTGACCGGCAGCAACGCGGATCAGGCCTTGAACGCCATCTATGTCGAAGATGACGGGAGCACGCTGACCAACAACGGCAGCGTGGCGACAACGCAGAGCTCGGTGGACGGGCTGGAGGCGACCGGCAACAGGAACACGCTCGCCAATACGGGCAACGTCTCGACGCAAGGGACATCCTCGGAGGCGCTGATCGCGCGCGGCCATGCCAACACCTTACGCAACAGCGGCACGATTGAGACGTCGGGATCCTCCGCACGAGGGATGATCGCGGAAGGCAGCAACAACAATTTCATCAATACGGGCGTGATCCGCACCACCGGCGCAGGGGGCGAAGGCATTCGCGCAGACGGCGGCGCCACGGTGCCTGCCGAGAATGCAACCATCGCCAATAGCGGCACCATCACGACGAGCGGCTTCACCGCAGATGGCATCCGCCTGATCGGCAACAACGGCACGATCTCGAACGAAGGCACGGTCACCGCTTCGGGCCTCGAGGGGCGTGGCATCAAGGTCGAGGGCAACCATAACAGGATCACCAATCGCGGACTCCTCCAAGCCTTGGGAAATGGCGGCGAAGGTCTCTATGTCATCAGCAATTCCGGCCAGACCAACACCATCATCAACCTTGAGGATGGCAGGATCATCAGCCGTGACGAGGCCGCGCTGCGCGGCCGCTTCGGGTCCGAAGTCATCGAGAATTTCGGCCTGATCCGCACGGAAGCGGCCGGCGGAGCCGCCGTTGACCTCGACTCGGGCAACGACTCCTTCCTTATCGGCGCCAGTTCCAAGATCGAAGGCTTCGTACGGGCTAGCGCCGGCACGGACACCTTCAAGCTAGGCGGATCGACCGATGCCACCTTCGATGTCCGTGAGATCGGCGCGGACGCCAAGTATCGCGACTTCGAGCGCTTCGAAAAGGTCGGGCCCGCCACCTGGAGGACGGAGAATACCAACAACAGCAGCATGCCCTGGGCCGTGCGCGAGGGCACGCTGCTCGTGACGGGGAGCATGGGCGGATCGGACATGACCGTCCATGGCGGGGCCACGCTCGGCGGCACGGGCACCGTCGGCAGCATCGATGCACTGACCGGCAGCATCCTCTCACCAGGCGTCGTCGGGGCAGGCGGTCGCGCAGGCGTGGGAGACATCCGCACCCTGAACGTCGCGGGCGACGTCAATATTGCCGCCGGCACCACGTACCGGGTCGATCTCAACGACAAGTTCGAGAGCGATCGCATCGTCGCCGGCGGCCAAGCGACGATCCGCGGCGGGACGGTCGAGGTTCATGCGGAACAAGCCACCTATTCCCCCGGCCGCTGGACGATCCTGACGGCCCAGCGAGGGGTGACCGGTCAGTTCAGCCACGTGGACGATCTGATCTTCTTCCAGCCGATTCTGACCAAGGACGCCAACAACGTCTATCTCGAGCTGCTTCCCGTCTATCCGGGCTAGGATCCGTCCGATCCGGACAATCCCGATCCGAGGACTGCCCCTCCCCTCCAGCCCGAGACCACGCCCTCGGTCACGATCCTGCACCACGAGAACCTGTTCCGGGCGGCCATTCTCTGCCGCCTGCGCTGCTCGTCCTCGGATGCCATGGGAGCCGTGCCGTCGTTCATGGCGATTGATTCCGTCCCAATCCAATACGCAGCCGATGCGCCGGCCCGTCACGCACCGGCGGCTCCTGTTGCCGCTCCCGCCCCGCAGGGAACCGGCTGGGGTGTCTGGGGCAAGGTGCTCGGCTCCGTCGGAGGCACCGACGCGACGCCGACTTCGGCCGCCATGGAGTGGACCACAGGCGGCATTGTCGTCGGCGTTGATGGCGGCCTGGGCACGCCCTACCGCCTCGGCATCGCCGCAGGCTACCTAGCCACCTCCTTCGACATCGACGCAGCCGCCGCTTTGGGTAACATCGACAGCTTCCACATCGGGGCTTACGGATCGGCTGCCTTCGGAGGGCTGAACCTGCGCGGCGGCGTGGCTTATGCCCATCATGAAATCGATTTGTCCCGTGGCGCCGTCGCAGGGCGCTTCCGGGGCGGGGAGGCGAGCACGTCCGCAGACTCCCTCCAGATGTTCGCAGAGGTCGGCTACACATTCCTGCTGTCGGAGAGGATGACCCTGGAGCCGTTCGTGGGGCTCGCCCACGTGCATGTAGGCAGCCATGACGTGGTGGAAAACGCCTCACCCTTCCAAGCGACGGGCGAGGTCGCCTCGTTCGACACCACCTATTCCACCCTCGGGGCGCGGCTCGTCGCGACCGTGCCGACCGCAGCCGGCGCCCTCACCTTCAAGGGCATGCTCGGCTGGCGCCATGCTTTCGGCGATGTGGCGCCCGAGGCGCAGTTCAGCGTCGCTGGCTTCCCGACGCCGTTCCTCGTCGTCGGTGCTCCCATCGACCGCGTCAGCCTGGTGGTGGAAGCGGGCGTGAACTGGCAGGTGAGCGAAAAGATGACCGTCGGCCTCATGTACGATGGCGCCATCGGGCGCCGCGACCAGGAGCATACCCTGCGCGCCAGCCTGAGCGTGCGGTTCTGAAGCTCCTCGACCTATGGCCGCGAGCGGGTCCTTCGCCTGCCGCTGCCAAAGGTCTCAGGCAGATTGTTGAGCCTTGACGAAACACTGTCCCTTAAGGTCCAGTCGGTCAAAGCCCAAATCAGCCGCAGGAGCCTGAATGACCCGCCTCGTCCTGACCGTCAGCCTCCTGCTCCTGGCCGGGCCCGGATTTGCCCAAGGAGAGCCGGAGGGCAAACCCCTCCGGCTGACCGTCCGCCCTTCCGGCTACGAGGCGGAGGCCAACGAAGCGACGGAGCGGCAGCAGAGGCTGCTCAAGCGGCTCGAGCAGAGCAACCATATGATCCGGTCGATCTGCATCAATTGCGGTGACGCCTGGAAGCATCAGATCTACGCTCCCTTCAACCCCCTCGCTTCCCTCGGGCGCTCCGGCCAGCCCTCGGAAGAGGCCGGTAACTAAGCCGACAAACAGACTTTTGGCCGCGCCGGGCTTCTATTGAGGAGGTTTTCCTCACCCTGTATATCTGGAGGGGGTGAGGACGACCTCGCACCTTCATGACCCCGGTAGGGACGGCCCTGCCAATGACGGAGGTCCTGTCATGGCATGGACTTGGCTCGGTCTTGCCGGCTTGTTCGAGATCGGCTGGGCAATCGGCCTGAAATACACCGACGGCTTCACCCGCCCCATTCCTTCCGTTCTGACGGCCCTGAGCATGGTCATCAGCGTGGTGCTGCTCGGCCTCGCGCTGAAGACCCTCCCGGTGGGGACCGGCTACGCGGTCTGGACCGGGATCGGCACGGTCGGGACGGCGCTCCTGGGCATCTACCTGTTCAGCGAGCCCGCCACGGTGATGCGCCTGGTGTGCATCGGGCTGATCGTCTCCGGGATCCTCGGCCTGAAGTTAGCTTCAGGCTAGCCCCGGCAGTTATGGTTGGGGGGTCATGACTGCATTCGCTCACATCAGGCCGAAATCGGCGGCACGAGGGCTCAAGGCCTTCGTCGTCGTGGTCTGCCTCGTGATCCTCGGCCTTGAGGGGTGGCGCGACTGGAACGAGCGGGAGCAGGAAACCACCCGGATCAGCTCTGACACGGTGAATCTCGCCAAGTCGCTCGTCCAGCATGCCGAGGACACCTTCCAGGTGGCGGACGCCCTCCTGGTGGACGTGGTGGACCGGGTCGAGATGGGCGGCGTTCTGCCCAATGCGGTCAGGAGGCTCGACACCTTCCTGGTGGAGCGGGTGCAATCCCTGCAGCGCATCAAGGCGCTTTCGGTCTATGAAGACGACGGCTTTCTTCTGACCAGCTCCCTGCCGGGCCACCGCGGCAAGGTCAATGTGGGCGACCAAGCCTTCTTCCGGCACCACAGGGATTCCCCCAGCAGCGACTGGTTTCTGGGACCCCTGATCCGCGATCCGCTCGGCGGCGACTGGGTTCTGACCCTCTCCCGCCGCATCGACAAGCCGGACGGCAGCTTCGGCGGCGTCGTCCAGGTCAGCATCCCGCCCCGCTATTTCGCCAATTTCTTCGGCCGCTTCGATGTGGGAACGCAGGGCAGCATCACGCTCCTTCACAAGGACGGCACGGTTCTGTCGCGCTACCCCTATATCGAGGGAGCCATCGGATCCAGCATCTCGGCCGATCCGCTCTTCCGGGAAGGAAGAGGTTCAGGCACCTACAACTATGTCTCGCCCTTCGACAACGTGGCCCGCATGGGCGGCTACCACCGCAACCACATCTTTCCCATCGGCGTCCTCGCCTCCGTCGGCCGGGACGAGGCGCTGGCGCGTTGGAACCGGGAATTCGTCTTTCGCATCATCGTCATCAGCGTGCTCGTCGCCACGCTTGCCACCCTCGGCTGGACCCTCGCCAGGGAGCTGCGCCGACGCGAGGACGTGGAGGCGGAACTCTCGGTGCTCGCCGTCACCGACGGCCTGACGGGCCTCGCCAACCGGCGTCTCTTCGACAAGCAGCTCGAGACGGAATGGCTCCGGGCCTCGCGGGAGAAGTCGCCCGTGTCCCTGCTCCTCGTCGATGTCGATCAGTTCAAGGCCTATAACGACATCTACGGCCACCCCGCCGGCGACGAATGCCTGCGCACCATCGCCAAGGCGATCGCCAGCGCAGCGCGCCGGCCGGGCGACCTGGTGGCCCGCTACGGCGGCGAGGAGCTCGTGGTCCTTCTGCCGGATCTCGACGAGGCCGGCGCGGCCGCGGTGGCCGAGGACATCCGGGCGAAGGTCGAGGCGCTTCGCCTGCGCCACGAGGCGAGCTTCCCGTCGCGCATCCTGACGGTGAGCATCGGCAGCGCGACCCGGGTTCCGAGCCTGGACCGATCCCGCATCGGTCCGGCAGACCTGATCGCCCTTGCCGACGACGCCCTCTACAGGGCCAAGCAGGACGGCCGCAACCGCGTCGCGACCGCAAAGGCTGCCTGAGCAGGTTTTGAGCGTCTTAGGAGGCTGCCTCATGAACGCAGCAACGGGCGCTCACAGGCTGTAGCAGGAAGAGATGCAAGGGTGGAATGTGGCACAGACGAAGCCCTGCGGTTGCCAAGTATGGGCAACGCTGCACCGCGTCATCACCGGCCTTGTGCCGGTGATCTCGACGAAATGAGGCGCGGCGCTCTTCCGATCGGGATGGCCGGCACAAGACCGGCCATGACGGGAAAGTCTCGTCCAAGCAGTCCCTGTCGGCAAAGAGTGGGAAACGAAACGTTGATCAGAACACGCATTCCCTAAAGGCAGGCCGAACCGAGCCGCCCCAGGGCCCGTGATACAGCTCCAGCAGGCGCTCGGCCTGCGTGCGGCCGGAGGCGACGATCTCTTCGGCGTAAGCGAGATGCACCGTCTCGTCGCGGCCCGCCTCGTCGCGACAGGCGCGGCGCTGGAGGCCGGCGCGGGCGAGCGCCAGGGCGTCGCGGGCGACGTCCTGCGCCGAGCGTCCCGCGATGCGGGCCCTGAGGGCCTGCTTGGGCACGTCGGCACGCAGCTGCTCGCGCTCCTGCGCGCTCCAGGTCTTCACCAGCTCCCAGGCTCCGTCGAGCGCGGTCTCGTCGTAGAGAAGGCCGGTCCAGAACGCCGAGAGAGCGACGATGTGCTCGAGGTTGCCCACGTCGGCGCCGCGCATTTCGAGATAGCGCTTCAGGCGCACTTCCGGAAACACGGTGGACACGTGGTTCGCCCAGTCGGAGCGCGTGGCGTGCTCGCCCGGCAATTGAGGATGCCGGCCGGCGAAGAGATCGCGGAAGGAGGATCCCGCCACGTCGTGATAGGTCGCATCGCGCTTGACGAAATACATGGGCACGTCGAGCACCCAGTCGACGTAACGCTCGTAGCCGAAACCGTCCTCGAACGCGAAGGCCATCATGCCCGTGCGGTCGCGATCGGTGTCGAGCCAGATGTTCGACCGCATGGAAAGGTAGCCGTTGGGCCGGCCCTCGGTGAAGGGCGAGTTGGCGAAAATCGCGGTGGCGATGGGCTGCAGCGCCAGGGACACGCGCAGCTTCTTTACCATGTCGGCCTCGGACGCGTAGTCCATGTTCACCTGTACGGTGGACGTGCGGTACATCATGTCGAGGCCGAGCGAGCCGACCTTCGGCATGTAGTTCGTCATGATGCGGTAGCGCGCCTTCGGCATCACCGGCGTCTCGGCACGCGTCCAGAGCGGGCTCATTCCGAGGGTCAGAAAGCTCAAGCCCAATCCCTCGCCGACGGCCTTCGCGTCGGCGATATGTTGCGCCGTCTCGCGGGCGGTCTCGTGCAGCGTCCGAAGCGGGGCGCCCGACAGTTCGAACTGTCCGCCGGGCTCGAGCGAGATCGCCCCGCCGCCGGTCTCGTCGGCAAGGCCGATGGGATGGTCCTGCTCCATGATCGGCGCCCAGCCGGTGCGCGCCTGCAATCCTTCGAGGAGCGCGCGGATGCCCCTGTCCCCGTCATAGGGGACGGGAGTGGCGTCAGCCGTGTAGAATGGAATCTTCTCGTGCTCGGTGCCGAGCCGCCAGGACTCGCGCGGCTTCTCGCCGGAGGCGATCCAATCCACGAGTTCCGACCGCGCACCGATGGGGGTCGTATCGGATACGTCCCGCGCCATGCATCACCTCATCAAAAAGCGCGTTCAAGGCGCGCCGACTTAAGCGTCGGGACTCAATAAGGGGCTTAAGGCCAAGGCGCAATCGGGGAGAAAGGCATAAAACGATGGGGGCGATGCCCGCCCCCATCAATGCCGGATCGTCGTCTCTCCCGTCGTCTCCGCGGTGAGCCAGTCGACCACGCCGGCGAGCGCATCCCGGTTCGACAGGCCGCGGCCGACCGCTTCCGTGTAGAGCGTGAGCTGCTGGTCGGCGCTGGTGCCGCGGGCCACGATCCAGCGGGCGAGATCGAGCTCCCGCTGGCAGCCCAGCGCCTTGGCGTCCTCGGCCACGAGATCGAGAGTCTCGTCGAGGAGCTCCCGCACGGGCTTGGCGGTCCGGTTCTTCTCGTCAACGAAGCTGCCGTGGATGCCGTAGCGCTGCGCCCGCCAGCCGTTCTCGTCGTTGATGGCGCGCGAAGCGCCCGTCTGTCCGGCATTCAGCGAGGTGTCCAGGCTCAGATGGCGGACGAGGCAGCGGTAAAGGGCGGCGATCGCGATGGTGTCGTCGAGCCGGGTGCAGCTGTCGGCCACGCGCAGCTCGAGGGTCGGGTGCTTCAGGGACGGGCGGATCACCCACCAGACATAGCTGGAATTCTCGATGGCGCGGGCGGCCACGAGGGTGTCGATATAGCGCTGATAGTCCTGCTCGCTCTCGAACAGGTCCGGGAAGCCCGTGCGCGGCAGCTCGCGATAGGCCGCGAGCCGGTATCCGAGGAGACCCGTGCGCTGCGCCTGCCAGAAGGGCGACGAGGTCGAAAGCGCGAGCAGCAGCGGCAGGTAGGGCTGGATCCGGTTCATGATGTCCACGCGCATGCCGAGATCCGGCACCTCCACATGGACATGCATGCCGCACAGCACGTTCCGGCTGCCGAGCATCTGCAGGTCGTGCATGACCTTGCCGTAGCGCGGCTGCGCCGTGGGACGCACGCGGGACCAGACCGCGAGCGGATGGGTGCCGGAGGCCATGACGGAGAGGCCGAAATCGCGGGCGACGGACCCGACCGAGGACCGCAGCTCGGCAAGCTGTGCGCGGGCGTCGGAGAATTCGAGAGCGGGCTTGCTGGCGATCTCGATCTGCGGCTCGAGCATCTCGGGCTGGATGTCGCCCGAGATCTGGTCGCGGCAGGCGGCGAAGAACTCCCTGATCTTCCCCTTGGCGATATCCCGTCTCGGCGCATCGTTGACGAAATACTCTTCCTCGATGCCGAACTTGAAGTCCCAGCTCATTTCCTTGGTGTCCTCTGTTCTTATCCAGAAATGACCTTTCACGCGTGCGGATCGGCCTGCGGCGACCGCGCCCAAACTCCGGCTCAATGGGGCCAGAATGGGGCGAATCGGCGCGAAACTGCTAAGCTTCTGAAGCTAGAGGCGGATCGGCTTAAGACGTTGTCGGACGTTGAGGTCAGTTCCAATCGCCAAGCACGGATTGAACGATCGCCAGCGCGGCCACAGCGGCTGTGTCAGCTCGCAGGATTCGCGGACCCAACGATACGCAAACATATCTTTCGCGGGCGGCGACAAGCGCTCTCTCCTGATCGGTGAACCCCCCTTCGGGGCCCACGATAACGGCCAGACCAGCTTGATTGTTCCCAAGCTTGGCCAAGGCCTCCACAGGGTTGGAAACGGCCGCATTCTCGTCGCAGAAGACGACCAGGCGATCCTCTTCCAAGCTCTTGAGAAAGCGCTCCAAATTCTCCTCTTCGCGCACCTCGGGGATGGACAGGATCCCGCATTGCTCGGCGGCCTCGATGGCGTTGCTGCGCATGCGCTCGAGGTTGACCCGGGAAGCCTGGGTCCGGCGGGTCAGAACAGGCTGGAGAATGCCCGCCCCCATCTCCACGGCCTTCTGGACCATATAGTCGAGACGGGCATGCTTGAGCGGCGCAAAGGCATAGATGATGTTGGGCGCGGGCGCCTGCTCCCGGGTCTGCGCCACGCAGACGAGGTCGGCGGCCTTGCGCCCCTCGACCGCCACCTCGGCCCGCCACTCCCCGTCGCGTCCGTTGAAGATCAGGACCGATTCCCCGGCCTTCAGGCGCAGGACGTTCAGGAGATAGTTGGCCTGCCCCCGGTCGAGCGCGATCCGGGCCCCGGCCTGGAGGGGCGCATCGACGAACAGGCGGGGAGCGTTGAAGTCGTATTCGGCCATGAGACCCCTTTCCGGCGATGCGCTGAACGCCCCTCCTATCAAGTTCCTCCGCCCCAAGGGAGAGGGGTGGGCCGTCCCGGTCACTTGAAATTCAGGTGCCGTATGGCACAGCTTATGCCCAAGGCGACCATTCGCCTCTTGGCCTCAAGGCCCTGAACCTGTTAACAGAACGCAGGCGCGTGAGACGTCGCGTGCTCTTTGAGGGAATTTTGGCATGACGCACATCCGTTCGCACATCCTGGCTGCGTTTGCCGTCGCTGGCGTTTTCGTGGCGGCTCCTGCCTTCGCGCAGTCGAGCGCCTGCCAGGACGGACAGAAGATTCTGCAGGAGCGCCAGGGCCTCATCCAGCAGATCAACAAACTCACCAATGGCGGCAAGAACAAGCAGATCGATCCGCGCGCGGCCTGCTCCATCTTCACCAAGCTGGTGACGAACGGCACGGCCGGTCAGAAATGGATGACCGACAACAAGGACTGGTGCCAGGTTCCCGACCAGCTGGTCCAGAGCTTCGCCGAGGATCACAAGCGCTCCCAGCAGTTCAAGGGCCAGGCCTGCGGCGCCGCCGCGAAGATGGCCGAGGCGGAAAAGCGCGCCAAGCAGCAGGCCCAGCAGGGCGGTCCCGCCGGCAAGATGGGCGGCGGCCTGACCGGCACCCTGAGCATCCCGAAGGGCGCTCTCTAAGCCAGGCCCTTTGACGATGGAGCGACCCGCCGCGCCGTCCCTGCCCGACGCCGTCAAGGGCCATTGGGCCGAACGACGGGCGCCGGCGGGCCTCAAGCCCTACCTGCGCCTCGCCCGCATCGAGCGGCCCATCGGCTGGTGGCTGCTTCTCCTGCCCTGCTGGTGGTCGGCGGCGCTTGCCGCCATCGCGGCCGGACAGTCCTGGCCGAACCCGGTGCATTGCCTCCTCTTCCTGATCGGCGCCGTCGCCATGCGCGGGGCGGGCTGCACCTACAACGACATCGTCGACCGGGATCTCGACACCCGGGTCGAGCGCACCCGCCAGCGCCCCCTGCCCTCAGGCCAGGTCACGCTGAAAGGGGCCCTGGCCTTTCTCGCGCTCCAGGGCCTCGTCGGCCTGCTGGTCCTGCTCCAGTTCAACGCCTTCGCCATCGCGACCGGCTTCGCATCCCTGGGGATCGTCGCGCTCTATCCCTTCATGAAGCGCTTCTTCTGGATGCCGCAGATCGTGCTCGGCCTCGCCTTCGCCTGGGGTGCCCTGATGGGCTGGGCGGCGGCCTTCGGATCCTTGAGCTGGGCCGCAGCCCTTCTCTATGCCGGCAGCATCGCCTGGGTGGTGGGCTACGACACGATCTATGCCCTGCAGGACATCGAGGACGATGAGGTCGTGGGCATCAAATCTTCGGCCCGCTTCTTCGGCGAGGCCGTGAAGCTCGGGGTCGGCATCTGCTATGCCCTCACCATCGTGTTCATCACCGCGTCCCTGGTTTTGGCCGGAGCGGGGCTGCCCTCCTTCGTGGGCTTGAGCCTCTTCGCTCTCCACCTGGGCTGGCAGGTGGCCCGCATCGACCGGTCCGATGGAGCCGGCGCCCTGCGTCTCTTCCGCTCGAACCGGGATGCGGGCCTGATCCTGTTCGCCGCCATGACGCTGGACTGCCTCATCTCGTAGATCAGCGAAAAGATAGGTTCGGGACGGCGGGATATGGTATCTCCTGCCAATGGTCTCCATCTCAGGCTCGATGCCGTCTCCCTTGTCCCGTCCAGTCTCGTCCCTCGCACCCGCCGTGCGGGATGCCGCCCGCCGGGCGGGAGAATTGGCCCTGCCCTATTTCCGCGCCGGCGCGCAGACGGCGGCCAAACTCTGGTACAAGGGGCACAGCTCCCCGGTGACGGAAGCGGATATCGCCCTCGACACGTTCCTGAAGGGCCATCTCTCCGGGCTTTTTCCCGCAGCCGCCTGGCTGTCCGAGGAAACGGCCGACGACCCGGCACGGCTCGAGCAGGACTATGTCTGGATCGTCGACCCCATCGACGGCACAAGGGCCTTCGCCTCGGGCCACCCGGACTGGGCTGTTTCCATCGCCCTGGTGAAGGGCGGCAGGCCCGTTCTCGGCATCCTTCACGCTCCGATCCATAACCGCCTCTACGAAGCGAGGCTCGGCGAAGGCGCCTGGTGCAACGGCGAGAGGCTGCAGATGTCCGAGGCCGAGGACCTCCAGGGCGCCCGGGTCGCAGGCCCCAAGCCTCTCGTTGATCGACTCGAGCGCCGCATGGGGCCGGTCGAGCGCCTGCCCAAGGTGCCGTCCTTGGCGCTGAGGCTCGCGCGGGTGGCGGAAGGCTCCATCGATATCGGCCTCGTCTCGGCCAATGCTCAGGATTGGGACATTGCCGCCGCAGACCTCATCCTGCAGGAGGCAGGCGGACGCCTGACCGGCCTCGACGGTTCGGCTCCGACCTACAACAAGCCTCACCCGCTCCATGATGAGATGATTGCCGTTGCGTCACGGTTGCATCCTCGTGCTATTGGGGCCATGAGAGCCTAAACACCGTTGGCTCGCATCCAGACCGATCCTTCCAACCCTCTTCAGAAGAGCCCTATCACCATGACCGACACGCCTGGCAAGCAACTCCTGCATCTCGTTTTCGGCGGCGAGCTCACCAGCCTCGAATCCGTCGATTTCAAGGATCTTTCCAAGCTCGACATCGTCGGCATCTTCCCCAACTATGCCAGCGCCCACGCGGCCTGGAAGGCCAAGGCGCAGGCGACCGTGGACAACGCGCAGATGCGCTACTTCATCGTTCACCTTCACCGCCTGCTGGATCCGCAGAACGGCTGATTCCTTAAGTCGCAATGGGTCTCGCAAAGCGCATCATCCGGTCGCGGGCGGTCCAGGAAACCCTGGGCTTTCTTGTCGCGGGCTATCTCAAGTTCGTGCAGCGCACGAACCGGTTCGTGATGGAACCGGCGGATGCCTATGACCGGATCGAGATGCCCGTGATCGCCGCCATGTGGCATGGGCAGCACTTCATGATCCATTTCGCCAAGAGGCCGCAGGACCGCGCCGCCAGCCTCGTCTCCCGTTCGGGCGACGGGGAGTTCAATGCCATCGCGTTGCGCCATCTGGGAGTGCGGGCCATCCGCGGCTCCGGCGCGCGCGGCCGCGACATCCGCAAGAAGGGCGGCGCTCAGGCCATGCGGGCGATGCTGAGGGCCTTGAGCGACGGCGAGATGGTGGTAATGACGGCCGACATCCCCAAGATTTCACGGATCTGCGGCCAAGGCATCGTCACCCTCGCCCAGCTGTCCGGCCGTCCCATCGTGCCCGTGGCCGTGGTCACGAGCCGCCGCATCGACTTCGACAGCTGGGACAAGGCCAGCATCGGTCTGCCCTTCGGCCGGGGAGCGATGGTGCTCGGAGATCAGATCCACGTGCCGCGGGACGCGGACGAACGGACATTGGAATCCTTGAGAACAAGGGTCGAGCGGGAACTCGACCGTGTGCACGAGCGAGCCTATGCCTTGGTCGGGTCTCGGGATCCGGGCGCCAAGACGGGTCCCCTGCTCGTGGGAGGCTCCCGGGCATGAGCTTCCCGATCATCTTCAAGACCTACTCTGCCCTGGTTTCCGTCATGGAGCCCGCCGTGCTCGGTCTCCTGTATTGGCGCCGGCACAAGGGGCGCGAGGACAGAACGCGGCTCGGGGAGCGCCAGGGGCATCCCAGTCGGCAGCGGCCCAAAGGCCATCTGATCTGGGTTCACGGTGCCAGCATCGGCGAGACCCTGTCCCTGCTGCCCATCGTGGAGCGAATGACCCAGCGCGGCCTTGCGGTCCTCGTAACGTCGGGCACGAAGACGTCCGCCTCTCTGATCGCCCGGCGCCTTCCGCCCGGCGCGATCCACCAGTTTGTTCCGCTCGATGTGCCACGTTATATAAAGCGCTTTCTGGAGCACTGGCAGCCCGATCTCGCCCTGATCGCCGAATCCGAAATTTGGCCGAACACGATCATGGCGCTGGCGGAACGCGAGATCCCGCTCGTCATGGTCAACGGCCGCATGTCGGATCGATCGTATCGGCGCTGGCAGAAGATGCCGAGGATCATCAGAGGCCTCCTCGAACGCTTTGCCCTCTGCCTTGCCCAGACGGCCGAAGATGCCGAGCGGCTGGCCCGGCTCGGCGCTCCTCGGGTGATCGTGACGGGCAACATCAAGTTCGACGCTGCTCCCCCGCCGGCCGATCCGCGGGTGGTCGCGCATCTGTCGGGTCTGATCGCGGGGCGTCCGGTCTGGCTTGCCGCCAGCACGCATCCAGGCGAGGAGAGTGCGATCATCGCCGTGCATCGTGCCCTGACGAAGCGCTACCCTCACCTGCTCACCATCATTGCCCCACGGCATCCCCATCGCGGCCCGGAGGTTGCGGGCCTTGCCGGACAGGCCGGACTGCGCGCGAGCAGGCGGTCCGAGGGCATTCACCCCGACCGGGCGACGGACGTCTATGTGATCGACACGATCGGCGAGATGGGCTTGTTCTACCGCCTCTCTCCGATTGTCCTCATGGGAGGCACCCTGGTGCCCATCGGCGGACATAATCCGATCGAACCGGCCAAATTGGGGGCGGCCATCCTGCATGGACCCCATGTCCATACCGCGGCCGAGATCTATGAGGCCCTCGACCGGTCGCGGGGCGCCGTGATGGTGAAGGACAGCGCCGCCTTGGCACGGGCCGTCAACGAAATGCTGAACAACGCGGCCCTCACGCGCGACATGGCCCGCAAGGCGGGAGAGGCGGTGCAGGCGCTCGGCGGAGCCGTGGACCGGACCATGCAATCGGTCGAGCCCTTCATCGTGCAGGCGAAGCTGGGAGCGCGCCGCTGATGCGCGCACCGCGCTTCTGGTGGGAACCCTCCCTCTCGTTCCAGGCCAGGCTGCTGCGCCCGGCGGGCGCTCTCTATACCTCCATCGCAGCGCGTCGGATGCGGCGGCAGGGCGAGAGGGCGGATCTTCCCGTCATCTGCATCGGGAATTTCACTGCAGGTGGCGCCGGCAAGACGCCGACGGCCGCGGCCGTCGCAAGGCTTCTCGACGCTGCGGGCGAGAGCCCGGCCTTTCTCTCACGGGGCTATGGCGGCTCCCTGCGCGGCCCGGCGCAGGTCCGGACGGACCACACGGCCCTGGACGTAGGCGATGAACCCATCCTGCTCTCGGGCATTGCGCCGACCATCGTGTCCGGCGATCGGCCCGCGGGAGCGCGGTTGGCTTACGAGATCGGAGCGACCGTCGTCGTCATGGACGATGGGCTCCAGAATCCGTCGCTGATCAAGGATTGCGCCATCGCGGTCGTGGACGGGGCCACCGGGATCGGCAACGGACTGCCTCTGCCTGCCGGGCCGCTGCGTGCACCCATGGAATGGCAATGGCCCAAGGTCGATGCGGTCGTCGTCATCGGCATGGGGACGCCGGGGCGGCGGATTGCCGAGGAGGCGGAACGGCGCGACAAGCGCGTGTTCGAAGCCAGCCTCGAGCCGGCCATGGAGGCCGCCAAATCGCTCAAAGGCAAAAAGGTGCTGGCTTTCGCAGGCATCGGGCGGCCCGAGAAATTCTTCGAGACCCTGCGCGCCTACGGCGCGGTCGTCGAAGCGGCCCATTCGTTTCCCGACCACCATCGCTATAAGGCGGCCGAACTGACGGCTCTGCGCCGTGAGGCGGCGGCACGCGGGCTTCAGACCGTGACGACGGAAAAGGATTATGCCCGCGTGGCTGCGGTGAAGGATGCCGGGCCTTGGCCGGACCTGACGGTCCTGCCGGTGCGGCTTCGGATCGAGAACGAGGCGGGCCTGCGCAACCTGCTCCTGCGCCGCATCAACGAAAGGCGACTGCATGTCGCCTGAGGGGCGGCGCTACTTCCGGGGCGCGATCCCACCGGTGATGCGCGTCATCACGGCCTCGGGCGACGCATAGGCCTCCTGCCGCTCGACGCTCCAGTATTTCAGCTCGTCGAGGGGGATCTCGACGCCCGTCACCGCGCAGCGCACATAGGCCCCGGGCTTCACGATCCGGAGGTTGCTGTCGAGATATTGCACGACGGCTTCGCCGCCGCTGCGTTCGATCTTGTTCAACATCGATGACATCAAGGAATGCGTTGCGCCTTCTTCCACTTAAGCAGGCTCGACGACGATTTCCACTCCTCAATCAGAACAAGGCACCCTGCTCCTCCGCCACGACGAGCTTCGGCTTGGCCACCCGCGGCCTCGTGCCGATCCGTCCTCCCGTTGCATCCGCCTTGCCATCGGCGAATTCGAGCACGAGAGCTTGGCCGTCCAAAACCGCATCCGCCGAATTGAGCGGCTGCCCGTCCGCATCGCGCACGAGAGCGAAGCCGCGCTTGAGCACGGACTTGTAGTTCAGGCTGTCGAAGAGCTTGGACACGGCCTCCAGCCGGTCGGCCTTGCGGGCGATCTGGCCCTGCAGCGCCGGCCCAAGGCGCTCGGCAACCCGCCGGGCGGTTTCATGGGCTTGGGCAATACGCGTCCGCTCGGCACGCAGCAGCGTATCGCGGGACACCACGAGGCGGCGGCCGATCTGCTTGAGGCTCTCCTCGCGCAGCAGGACGGAGCGGCAGACCGCGTTGTAGGGGCGCGGCCCCACCGCGTCGAGCCTTGCGCGCATGCGGGCGACGTTGGCCACCGGCGAGACATGGGCGAGCTGGCGCGCCACCTTGAGCAGCCGCTCCTCGTGGCCCCGTGCGTTGCGGGCCAGCGCCGGATAGAGCTTGGTGGCAGCGAGGTCGAGCCGCTGCCGCTTGGGCGACACCAGGGCCTCGGGGCTCGGCAGGGCCCGGGCCGTGGCGCGCAGGTCCGACCGGCGGCGCTCCACGAGGCGAAGGGCCGCCTCCACATGGCGC
>JAESFT010000364.1_pt1 | contig 31726 bp, 25 predicted proteins | sample 9269451 | NCBI WGS metagenome assembly JAESFT01 (sample SAMN14502557, study PRJNA617106) | algae metagenome | isolation source: Scytonema hyalinum WJT4-NPBG1 and co-occurring heterotrophs from well... | place: USA: Mojave Desert, Joshua Tree National Park, California | collected 2006-05-25
TCATGCCGCCGATCTGGTGGCCAAGATAGGCGCAGCCGTACAGGATGCCCACCAGCTTCACGCCATACACATCGGCGAGGATGGCCGACGACAACGCGATGCTTCCCGCCCAGACGATGCCGCCGATCGTTGCGGCGGCGTACAGTTCCCAATGCGTTCCGACGAGCAGCAGGGCGAAGAAGCCCAGGCCGCGGACGAAATAAATGGTAGCGAGCAGGTTCCTCCGCGGCAGCGTGTCCGACAGGCGACCGAGGACCAGCGTCCCGCCGATGGCCACCATGCCGATCAGGCCGATGCCGAGGGAGCCGGTCGTTGCATCGAAGCCATGGTCCATCAGCATCGGCATGCCGTGCGTGCCCAGGAGATTCATGCTGAAGCCGCAGGCGAACAATCCGAGAAAAACCTTCCAGAACGGGCCGGTGCGCACTGCTTCCCTGAATGTCAGGCTGGCGTGCACCGGCCCTGCCTGTGCAGGCGCCGCGATCTGATCGGGCAGCAGGTCGGTGTGCAATGGGGCGGTGTCGCGGATAACAAAGAGGGCCGACGGAATCGCGAGTGCTGTCAGGGCGATGCCGAAGCCTACCAGGGTGGCCTGCCATCCTGCGTATTCGATGGCGACAGTAAGCAAAGGCGTCATCACGGCAATGCCTGCCATCGAGCCGGTCGACAGGAAGAAAATCGCCATGCCGCGACGGCGCGTGAACCATCGGCTGATGACCGGGGTAAGGGCGACCGGACTGGTAAATGCCATGCCGATTGACAGGAACACGCCGAAAGCAAGCAGGAAGCTGACGGAGCTGCGGGCGGTCACGGTCCATACAATGGATGCCGCCACGATGGCGGTCCCGAGCAGGATGACGAAGCGCGTGCCGAAGCGGCTGACGAGGTAACCGGCCAGGGGCATCGCCAGGCCGTAGCAGAGCATGCCCACGGCGACGATGCTCGCCAGCAGGCTGCGGCTGAATCCAAGGTCTTCGGCCATCGGAAGAAAGAAGGGACCGATGCCCATCCGCATGCCGACGGTGAGCAGCGTCAGCAAGGTCGCGGCTGCCACGATGTTCCATCCGAAGTACCAGCGGGGTGTACTTTGTTCAGCCATGATCGCTTCCCTGTTTCAGTCGTGCTTCGGTTATCCGGTGCGGACATTGCGATGTACCGTGCCGGTAACCATTGTGCCAGTTGTCGCAGGACGCCGTTGGCATCCCGCGAAACATGCACTTACCATGTGTCAACATAACTCCTGCGCGGAAGATGCGTTCTCGAGGCGCCAGCAGCCAGTCCTGTCACCAGCCACTGGCGGGTTTGCGCGGGATCGATGACGGCGTCGACCTCCAGCCCGGCGGCGGCGCTGATGGCGTGGCCCCGTTCATACATCTGCGCCACCAGCTTCCCATAGAGCGCATCCCGCTCGGGCCCTTCCGGAACCGCTTCGAGTTCCTTCCTGAAACCGAGACGAACCGCGCCTTCCAGGCCCATGCCGCCGAATTCGCCGCTCGGCCACGATGCGGTGAAGGTCGGCGCGCGAAATCCGCCGCCCGCCATCGCCATCGCGCCAAGCCCATATCCCTTGCGCAGCACCACCGCCAGCAGCGGCACCCGGAGTTTTGCGCCGAGCACGAACATCCGGCTGACATGCCTCACCTGTGCCCGCGCTTCGACTTCCGGCCCGACCATGAATCCGGGCGAATCGATCAGCGACACGATCGGCAGATTGTGGGCGTCGCACAGTTGCATGAAGCGTGCAGTCTTGTCGGCCGCGTCGGCGTCGATTGCGCCGCCGAGATGACCGGGATTGTTGGCGATGATGCCGACCGGACGACCCTCGATTCTTGCCAGCATCGTGTGGATGCCGATGCCGAAGCCGGCACGCAACTCGAGTACGCTGCCGACATCGGCGATGCCGGCAATGGCAGCGCGGCTGTCGTAGACGCGCAGGCGGTTCTCCGGCACGACGCCGCGCAACAGCAGGGGATCGGGCGCTTCCCATGTCGCGGTCGGTCCCTGAAACATGGAAAGATAATGCTTGGCAGCGCGCACCGCGGCCGCCTCGTTTTCCACCAGCATGTCCACCACGCCATTGGCGAACTGCACCGACGCCGGGCCGATGTCTTCGGGCCGGAAGACGCCCAGTCCACCGCCTTCGATCATCGCCGGACCTGCCATGCCGATGTTGGCGTCACGGGTGGCGATGATGACATCGCAGCAGCCGAGAAAGGCGGCATTGCCAGCGAAGCACCGCCCGGACACGATTCCGATGACCGGGACTTCGCCGTTCAGCTCGGCAAAGGCGGCGAAGGACGGCTGGAACAGTCCGGCCACCGTGGGGAAATCCACGTCGCCGGGCCTGCCGCCGCCACCTTCCGCGAACAGCACGGTCGGCAGTCGGTCCTTGAGCGCCACGCTGAGGATGCGGTCGGTTTTCATGTGGTTGCGCTTGCCCTGCGTGCCGGCCAGGACCGTGGCGTCATAGGCGAGCACCGCGCAGCGGGAGCGCTCGGCGGGGAAGTCGGCGCCATTGATGCCGCCTATGCCGGTGATGAGGCCATCTGCGGGCGTATTGGCGATCAGGTCTTCCTGCGTGCGCCTGCTTGCCTGCGCTGCGACCGCCAGCGCGCCGTATTCAATGAAGGAGCCGGGATCGCAGAGATCGTCCACGTTTTCGCGTGCAGTCCGCTGACCCCGCGCATGCCGTTTCGCGACAGCATCCGGCCGCGCCGCATCGTACAGGTAGGCATGGCGATCGATGACCCGTTGCAGGTCTCCACGGATCCGGCGCGGATCGAGCGCTTCGGTTCGGCTTGCAATGTCGCCGGCTGCATCGCCGGGTTCGACGACGAGCAGGAGCTGATTCTCGCGCGCATGCACACCTGTCTGCAGCCGGACTTCGACCACCTGGCCCGCGCACGCCGCGGTGACCGCATGCTGCATTTTCATTGCTTCGATCACGGCAACGGTCTGTCCCTGCCGAACGGTATCGCCCGCCTTGACCGGCAATTCGATGAGCATGCCCGGCATTGGCGCATGAATGCCGATCAGTCCTTCACCGGCCCGCTCGTCGCTGACTGCCGCAGGGGCGGGAGCCGCTGCCGGCGCACTTGCCAGTCCGGCATGCCGCAGGCGCGCAGCATCCCGCTCGGCGATCCGGTCTGCCGCCGCCTGAAGGTCCGGCAGTATGGATTCGAAGTGGCGTGTGTGCACGGCCTGTACGCTGAAATCGTCGCGTGCCACGAGCGCGCGCAACAAAGGCAGGTTCGTCGGGATGCCGTCGATGCGGAACTCGGCCAGCGCACGCTTCAGCCGGCGCACCGCATCGGCGAAACGCTCACCTGCGGACGTGACGATCAGCTTGGCCAGCAGGGTGTCGTAACTCGGCGGCGGCGCGTAACCGCTGTAGCCATGGGTGTCCACCCGCACGTCGGGACCGGACGGTGGATCGAAGCGTGCAAGCGTGCCGACTGCGGGACGCGCCAGTCCATGCGCATCGGTGAGCTCCGCGTTGATTCTTGCCTGGATCGAGTAACCCCTGGGCGCCGGCGGGGCGGCAGGGTCCAGGCCACAGGCTTTCAGGGTGCGGCCCGATGCCAGGCCAATCTGCAGCGCAACGAGGTCGACGCCGGTGACCTGCTCGGTGACGGTATGCTCGACCTGCAGGCGCGGATTGGCTTCAATGAAAACAAAACCGCGCTGGCTGCCGTTGTCCGATTCCTCCACCAGGAACTCGAAGGTGCCCAGGCTGCGATAGTTCACGCTGCGGGCCAGTGTGCGCGCCGCGTCGAGGATCTGTTCGCGCAGCCCCTGCGCCAATACCGGGCTGGGTGCGATTTCGATCAGCTTTTGAAAGCGTCGTTGCAGCGTGCAGTCGCGTTCGCCAAGGTCGATCACCTGGGTGCCGTCGCCGGCGATCTGGACTTCGATGTGCCGGGCGCGTTCGACCAGCCGTTCGGCATACACCGCATCCAGTCCAAATGCAGACCTGGCTTCCGACCGGCAGCGGGCATAGGCCTCTTCCAGCCCGTCGCGCGTGCGGACGATGCGCATGCCGCGGCCGCCGCCGCCGCCCACCGCCTTGATGACGATACCGGTCTCGCCCTGCGCGTCGAAGAAGCTGGTCACCTGTTCGAGTGTGGCATCGCCCCGGGTGGCCGGCATGACCGGTATCCTGCATTCGGTCGCGACCGCAAGGGCGCGCCCCTTGTCGCCGAACAGCGCGAGATGCTCGGGCGACGGTCCGATAAAGACAATGCCGGCCTCGGCGCATGCCTGCGCGAAATCGGCGCGTTCGCTCAGGAATCCATACCCGGGATGAATGGCATCCGCCTTGCAGGACTTCGCCGCCGCGAGAATGGCGGCAATGTCGATGTAAGCGGCCGGCCCGATGCCGTCGAGCGGCAGCGCTTCATCGGCCAGCAGGCGATGGCGTGCCTGGTCATCATCCCGGGCATATACGGCGACCGTTTCGATGCCGAGGTCGTGTGCGGCGCGCTGCACGCGCAGTGCGATCTCTCCACGGTTCGCAATCAAGATTTTTTTCAAACGTGACTCCTTTTTATTGGTGCGATTTTGGCTGCGGCCCCTAAGGCAAAGAGAGCAACCGGCCTCGGGCAGGCTCGCTTGGCAGGCTGGGGCGGGATTCCAGGAATGCGCTGGCTATGACGACGAGGCAGGTGACGCATCCCTGAGTCCCCGTCTTCACGGGGACGACAAGTCTTTGATGAAATGAGCGCTAGTGCGTATCGCCGGCGGTAGTGAGTCCGGAAGCGTTCAGCAGGTCGGCCAGTTCGAATTTCTTCACCTTGCCGGTCGCCGTCATCGGCAGCTGGTCGACGAACCGGATCAGCGGCACCTTGTAGGTCGCCATGTTTTCCCGGCACCACTGCGCCAGGCCTTCCTCCGTGATTCCGGCGTTCGGGTTGATCTGCACGAATGCCACCGGCACCTGTCCCTTGTCCGGATCGTCCATGCCGATAACGCCGGAACCCAGAACAGCCGGATGCTGGCCCAGCAGCGCTTCGAGTTCGGTCGGGAAAACACTCATGCCCTTGACCTTCAGCATCTCCTTGCGGCGCCCGAGGAAATGCAGGCAACCCTGTTCATCGTAGACGCCGATGTCGCCGGTGGCGAACCAGCCGTCCCGCATCGACTGCGCGGTCGCTTCCGGCTTGTTCCAGTAGGATTTCAGCAGGGAAGGGGTCTTCACGACGATCTCGCCTTCCTCGCCGACGGGTTTGAGCGCACCGGTTTCGAAGTCGCAGATCTTGATCCGTGTGCCGGGCACAGGCAGGCCGACGAACACCGGCTGTCCTTTCAGATCCTGGTCATCGCCCTGGAACCCGCGGGTGAAGGTGTCGCAGGTATGGGTTTCCGACATGCCCCAGGCGGCTTCCGCGATGGTGGTCCCGGTCAATGCCAGCCACTGCCGCCGTACCGACGGATTCATTTTCTTGACGAAGGACGATGCCCGCGTCGCGCGCAGCGAGCGCATCGAGTACCTGCCCGCATCGGGATGCTCGAGGATCTCGATGGCATTGTCGACCAGCAGGCCAAGGCGCGTCACTGCATACTTTTCGACCGCTGCCATCACGCCGACCGGGTCCCAGCGCGCCAGCAGGATGAGGGTATTGCCGCTGAAGACAGGAAAGATCAGGCCGGCGTTCTCGCCCGCGATCCAGAACAGCGACATGAAGTTGAGCACGATGTCGTCCGGCTGGAATTCGGCGATCGTGCAGGTGGTCGCGGCGGTATAGATCATGTCGCGCTGGGTATGGACGCAGCCTTTCGGCATGCCGGTGGTGCCGCCGGTGTAATTCAGCGCCGCTGGCGCATCCAGGTCCGGGCGCACCTGCGGCACCGGCGCCGTGCATTCGTGCAGCGCCTGCATCAGATCGATGGTGCCGCCGTACGTCACCTTGGCGGCCAGGACGCTTCCGGGAACCGGCAGTGTCGGGGACTCCGGCAGCATGTCGGCAAAGCTGGTCGACATGACCGTCAGCACCGGCGTTCTCTGTCGGACATTCAGTACCATGGGAACGAGCTGGTCCTGCGCCACGATGATCCGCGCACCGGCGTCGTTGAGTTCGTACAGCAACTCCTGGTCCTTGAACAGCGGATTGACCGGAACGTGAATCGCGCCGAGCTTCAGGATGCCGTAGAAAACGATATGGAACTGCGGGCAGTTCGGCAGCATCACGGCAACGCGGTCGCCACTTTGGACGCCATGGGTCGACAGCAGGGCGGCGAAGCGGTCGCTGAGCGCATCCAGTTCCGCGAAGCTGATGGTCGTTCCGTAGAACACGATGGCAGGCTTGTCCGGCTGGGCAGCCGCCCATGCGCGCAGGTACTCGCTGATGGCGATCTCGCCATGTGGATAGCGAGGTTCGGCCGGCACGCTCGCCGGCCAGTTGCGCTTCTGCAAATCGCCGATCATGTCAAGGTAAGCAGCTTCATTCAACTCCATGACGGAGGTCTCCTCAAATAGTGTGTTCGATATGCCTGCCCGCAGATGAACAGGACGCATGGTCACGGCCCGCCTTCACGGGCGCGTGCCATGCGACGGCCTGCCGAGCTGGGACGGCAGCAGCGCATAGGCGTCGCGTACCCATTCACACAGTAGCGGCCGCGTTTCCCGTGGATCGATGATCTCCTCGACGCCGAATCCCTCGGCCGTGCGGAACGGCGAGCGGACCGCTTCCAGCCGGCCGCGGATCTCTTCCAGCAGCGCCTGCGGATCGTCACTGGCTTCGAGCTCGCTGCGGTATGCCGCTTCCAGGCCGCCTTCGATTGGCAGTGAGCCCCAGTCGCCGGAAGGCCATGCGTAACGCTGCACGTAGCTGTGCCGGTTGGTCATGCCGGCGCCGCCGACGCCGAAGCATCGCCTGATGATAATTTCGGCCGACGGCACCGTGGCCTGATACACCGCCGCAACCGCGCGTGCCGCATAGCGGATCGTCGCCCGGCGCTCGGCTACCGTACCGACGGCAATGCCTGGCTGATCGGTCAGAACGACCATCGGCAGGTGGAAGGTCTGGCAGAGGTCTACCATCCGGATCATCGCATCAGCCGCTTCCACGGTCAGAACCCCGCCGCCGACATAGGGATCGGATGCGATCACGCCAACCGGATGGCCGTCCAGCCGCGCGAGGGCGGTGACGATCGGGCCGCCGTAGCGCGCCAGTTCAAACACCGAATCGCGGTCGAAGATCGCCGACAGAATGGGGCGTATGCGTACCGGTTGCCGGCGGTTGCGCGGGACGGCGCTGAGGAGGGACTCCTCCTTCCGGTCGACCGGATCGTCGGCGGGCGAGACGGGTGGCACCTGGTACACGTTCGACGGCAGGTACGACAGAAAGCGGCGGATGCAGACGAATGCATCCTGTTCGCTGGCCACTACCGCATCGACCACGCCGCTCTTGCGGTGAATCTTCGCGCCGCCGAGGTCTTCCTTCGTCAGGTTCTCGCCGGTGGCGAATTTCACCACCGGCGGTCCGGCGGTGAACAACTGCGCGGTCGGTTCGATCATCACCGAGAAGTGGGAGGTGACGACCCTGGCCGCACCGAGCCCGGCGACCGAGCCCATGCAGGCGGCAACCACCGGCACCACGCTCAGGTTGTCGACCACGTAGTTCCACGCCGGATTGGCCGGCACGTAGGTCGCGCCGGTCCGCTCGAGGATCTTGACGCTGCCGCCGCCCCCGGTGCCGTCGACCAGCCGCACGATCGGCAGGCGCAGGCTGTTGGCCATCTGTTCCGCATGGATCTGCTTGCCCTTGATGCTGGCATCCGCGGCCCCGCCACGGATGGTGAAGTCATCCCCGCCCACCACCACCTTGCGCTTGTCGATCCTGCCGGTGCCGTAGACGAAGTTGGCCGCGACGAAGCCCTTGAGTGAGCCGTTTTCGTATTCTGCCTTTCCTGCAAGCATGCCCGATTCATGGAAAGTGCCGGGGTCGAGCAGGGTGGCGATCCGGTCACGCACCGTCAGCTTGCCATGGGAGCGGTGCTTCGCCACTTTCTCCGCGCCGCCCATTTCGCGGGCCATATTCTCGCGTTTGCGCAATTCATCGATTTCAGGCTGCCAGCTCATGTCGTCCCCAATGATTCGTTAGTATGTCCGCCGCCCCTCGGCGGCCCGGTGCCGTGCCGCCGACCATCAGGTCTCGAGGGTGGCGATGACCTGGCCCTCGGTCACCGTGTCGCCTTCCGCAACCGTCACAGCAACCAGTTGCCCGCCGCTCGGCGCGCCGACCGGTATTTCCATCTTCATCGATTCGATGACCACGATGGTGTCGTCGAAGGCAACGGCTTGTCCTGCCGACGCGACCACCTTGCATACGATGCCGCTGACCTCCGCCTCGATTTGTACTGTGGGCATTCCAATCTCCTTTTCGGTGTAATTAGTGTTGTGTCGGGCCGCGTGATTTGGGCGTACGGGAAACCGCCGTGGTGCCGATGACGCCTGCCGCGGACAGGGCATCGAATTGCGCCGGCGTGACGCCCAGGATGTCTTTCAGTACCGCCGCGTTATGCTGTCCAAGCGTGGGCGCATGCAGCCGTACCGGCGCGGGTTGTCCCTGTTCCCGGTAGTAGCTGCTGCCGGACAGGTAGTGGCCGACAAAGGGCCGCTCGATGCGTTGCCAGAAGCCGCGTTGCTGCAGATGAGGGTCCCGGAACAGGTCCGGAATGGAGCGCGCCACGCCTGACGGCACCTGATGCGCTTGCAAGGCGGCCATGGCTTCGTCGGCACTGCGTATGCTGGTCCAGCCGGTGATGGCGGTCTCGATGGCGTCTTCCTGCTGCCGGCGGCCTGCGGCCGTGGCCAGCGTCCGATCGTCGGCAAGGTTATCGCGACCCATCGCCCGGCATAACGACACCCACTGCGCATCGCTTGTCACGGCGATCACGATCCAGTCGTCGTTGCCCCGACAGGCGAAACAACCGTGCGGTACGAAGACGGGATGCCGGTTCCCTATGCGCGGTCCGACTTTTCCGTGGGCCGACTGTTCGATGATGAACGGGGCGACGAGCGACAGCATTCCCTCGACCTGGGATAAGTCGATGAAAGCGCCGCGGCCGCTCTTCCGCTGCGCGGCAAGCCCGATCAGGAGCGCCGTGAAGGCGTTGTAGCCGCCAATCGGATCGCCGTAGGCATAGGAGGTCATCGTCGGTGGCCAGTGCTCCCGACCGGTGACCGTCGGCAGGCCGGACGCCTGTTCCAGCGTGCCGCCATAGGCGCGGGTATTGCTCCAGGCATTGTTCGAGCCGAAGGCCGGCATCGACAGCATCACGAGACGCGGATTTACCTGCGACAGGGCGGCGTAGTCCAGCCCGAGCTTGGGCAACACCTCGGCGGAATAATTTTCGATGAACGCATCCGCGCCGGCGACGAGCTCCTTCAGCAGGCGCACACCCTCGGCACTGGTCAGGTCGAGCGTGATGCCAAGCTTGTTCCGGTTCATCAGGTTGAAATACGCATTCTTTTCGTACAGGCAGTCCCGATAAAATTCGTCCGAATAATTGGTGCCGCGCCACCAGTCCGGATAGGCGGTGCTTTCCACCTTGACGACTTCCGCGCCGAGGTCGGCGAGGTTGCGGGTGGCGAACGGTCCGGCCCAGCCCATCGTCAGGTCGATGATGCGGATGCCTTCCAGCGGCAGGCGGCCGGATGGGGAGGTCTGTGGATCGGCGGACTGCGGCGCAGCGGCGCCCTGTTTTTCTTCGTACAGGCTGTTGTGCTCGCCGAGCAATGGCGCCCGGCCGCCGCGCAGCGGGCCGGCAACGCCCAGGCGCTGCGGCAGGATGGGTGCTTCGAAATGGGCCTGCCCGATGGCAACCGGAATGAACGCGCCGCGTTCGCGGTGTACCGCCTGAGTCAGAAGCTGTTCCATCGTCGGCACCACCACGGCCGGCAGGCGTTGCTCCGCACACAGCGCAAACCATTCCTGCGCGGTGCGGGTGACAAAAACCGGGTTCAGGATGGCATCCACCTCGTCGGCACGGGCGAGGCGGTCCGGGCCGGTCAGGTAGCGGGGATCCTGCGCAAGTTCCGGCTTGCCGATGACCGTGCATAACCCTTTCCACTGCGCCGCCGTGACGGTAAAGATGCCGATCCAGCCGTCACTGGCCCGATAGATCGACGCCGGATACTGGTTGCCGAACCGGTTGATGCCGGATCGGGACTGGTGCCGCCCGTCCAGGGCCAGGCCGATATCGATCTCCACCAGGTGCAGCAGCGCCTCATGGATACTCAGTACATAACGCCGTCCACCCTGCGCGCGTCCCAGGAGCCCCGCGGCGGCATTGCCGAACGCGGCCAGCCCGGCGACGATGCCGGATTGGGTATCGTGCGGGATCAGGGGAGGCCCTTCCACCGGGCCGGCGCTGTGGATGGTGCCGGCCAGCGCCCGGCAGACCGCGTCGGTGGCGACATGGCCGATATACGGCCCTGACTCGCCGAACCAGGTGAAGACAACCTCGACGAGGTGTGGCGGCTTGCCTGCGGTGAGTGCGGGGTTCTGCGCCTGACCCTGCGTATCCAATGCACGTGCGTCGAGCAGGACATCGGCGGATGACAGGAGTTCGCCGACGGTGCGCATTCCGGCGTCGGTGTGCAGGTCGGCGACAACACTTCGCTTGTTCGTGTTCAGCCAGGCAAAGTAGGCGCTTTCGTGCCGCCCGCCGCCGGTGTCGACCAGCGGCGGCCAGTGGCGCACCGGGTCGCCGCCCGGCGCTTCGACCTTGATTACCTCCGCACCGAAATCGGCGAATATCTTGCCGCAGTAGGCGACACCGGTGCCGGTCCCGATTTCCAGCACCCGGATTCCCTGGAAAGGCAGCGCCGCCGCATCCTGCGGCGCACGGGCATCAATTGTTTGCTTACCGTTCAAGTCGACTCCAAAGTGATTCCGGTCGCGCTTACCGATGCTTCATCGTCGGATCGAGCGCCACGCGCAGCGATTCGCCCAGCGTGTTGAACGCCAGGGCGGTGAACAGGATCGCCAGGCCGGGCGGATACATCTGTTCGGGCGCCAGTTCCATGTTTTGGTAGGCGCGCGCCAGCATCGCTCCCCAGCTGGCATGGGGCGGCTGGATGCCCAGTCCGAGGAAGCTTAGGCTGGCTTCGGCAAGGAGCGCGCCGGCCAGCAGCAGGGTGACCTGAACGATTACCGGCTGCACGGTGTTGGGCAGAACGTGCCGCCAGAGAATGCGCCCCGTCGATGCGCCGAAACACCTTGCAGCATCCACGTACAGCTCCTGCCGCACGACGAGCGTGCGGGCACGCACCAGCCTTGCAAGCTGCGGCGAGAACACGATGCCGACGGCGATCATGCCGTTGATCAACCCGATGCCGAGTGCGCCGGTCACTGCAATCGCCAGCACGATGGCGGGAAAGGACAAGAGCGTATCGATGCCGCGGCTGATGACGTCATCGGTCCATCCGCCCAGGAAGCCGGCGAGCAGGCCGATCGGCACCCCGAGGACGATCGCCACGGCGACAGCGAGAAAGCTGGAAAACAGCGATGCCGCCGCCCCATGGATCAGGCGGCTCAGCACATCCCGCCCCAGGTCATCGGTGCCCAGCCAGTGCTCGGCGGAAGGCTGGGCAAGCGAATTGACGATGTCCTGTTCGGTGGGAGAGTAGGGCGCGATCAAGGGCGCCGCCACCGACAGGGCCGTCACCAGCACCAGGAACAGCAGGCTCACGGTGGCCGCGGTATCCAGCCGCCAGAATCTGATCGACCTTGAGGACCGCTGCTGCTGTTGTGGCTGCTGCTGCGGCTTGATTGCGGTTGCTTCGGCGCTCATGTTCTTACCCTCGGATCAACAATGCGATACAGCGCGTCGGTGGTCAGATTGATTGCAATGACGATCAGCACCATGACGAACACGACACCCTGGACCACCGGGAAATCCCTGTGCACGGCCGCGTGCACGATCAGGCTGCCCATGCCGGGCACGGCGAACACCGCCTCCACGACGACGGTGGCGGCGAGCAGGCGGTTGGCAAGCAGCGCAATCACCGTCAGCAGGTTGACGCTCACATTCTTCAATCCATGCTTCCACAGGATCGTGAAGGGAGGCACGCCTTTCGCGTGCAGCGTGCGCACCTGCTGCGACGACAGGATGTCGGCCAGCGAGCTGCGCAGCTGGCGCGCGACTTCCGACACGCCGCCGGAAGCCAGCGCGATGGCCGGCAGCAGCGCATGGCGGATCGCCTGCCACGGGTCGACAGCCAGCGGAACGGCCCCGGTGGCAGGAAACCAGTTGCGTTCCAGTGCAAACAGCGACACCAGGATCATCGCCAGCCAGAAGTTCGGCACCGCGACGCCGAGCGATGCGATGCTCATCAGCACCTTGTCGACCAGCGAGCCCGGATGCCGCGCGGCGACGATGCCCAGCGGTATGCCGATCACCAGCGCCAGCAGCAGGGCGATGGACACGATCAGCAAGGTGTTGGGCAGGCTTCGGGCAATCGAGGTCAGCACTGGTTCGCTCGACAGCAACGACATCGACAGGTCGCCGTGCAGGGCCTTCCACAACCAACTGCCGTATTGCACGAGGAAAGGCCGGTCCAGGCCGTAGAGCTGCCGGATTTCGGCAATGCGCTGCTCGGTGGCATTCTCGCCGGCAAGCGTTACCGCGACATCTCCCGGCACGATTTTCAGCAGCGAGAACACGATGAACGTGGCAAAGACGATCACCGGTGCGGCCTGCAGGAGCCGGCGCCAGAGAAATCCCCATTGGTGTTGTCGGGTCGACATAACGAGAGCCTTCTTAGCTGGCGAGCCAGATATCGTTGAACTTCGGCTTGCCCAGCAGATTGGGCTGGTAGCCCTTGGTCTGCGCGGTCGATGCCGTCACGTCATACCGGAATGCAAGCGGCGCGACCAGCGCCTGTTCCATCACGATGCGCTGTATCTTCGCGAAGACCTGGCGCCGGAATTCGATGTCTTCCTTGATCCGGCTGTGCTGCAGCAGCGTGGTCAGTTCGGCGCTGGCCTCGGAGCGCCCGGCGTTGTAGTAGGCACCTTTGCCGAAACCGAGCGAGTAGGTCATGCTCGGGTCGGGGCGTCCTGTCCATGCGGACACCAGCGCATCGAATTTCTTTTCATTGCCGAAGAACTGGGCCGAAATCTCCGCGATCGTGCCGTTCGTGAACCTGGCGCGGATGCCGACCTTGCTCAGCATCTCCATCAGGACTTCGGCGCGGCGGATGGAATCCTGGTCGTTGTAGCCGCCGAACGAGATCTCCAGGCCGTTGCCGACGCCCGCTTCCGCCAGCAGCTTGCGCGCGCGGTCCGGGTCGTACCGGTACAGCGCCGCCACGCCCTTGTCATAGGCCCAGTGGGAGGCCGGCAGCAGCATGTGCGCCTCCTCGCCGACGCCGCTGAGCGTGGCCTGCAGAAACGCCTTGCGGTCGACCGCGAAGTTGATCGCCTGGCGCACGCGGACATCGTTGAGCGGCGCACGGCTGTAGTTGAAGTAAATCTGGTGGCAATACAACGTCGGAGAGACCGACACGGCCAGATTCTTCGCGCGATCCACCAGCGGCTTGTAGCGCGACGACAGATTGAAGATCATCTGGTTCTGGCCCGATGTGACGGAACGCAGGCCGGTGCCCTGGTCGGGAATGATCACGAACTCGATGCCGTCCAGGTGCGGCAGGTTCGGTTGCCAGTACTTGTCATGGCGGACCAGGACGATCCTGTCGTTGTCCGTCCAGCTGACGAATTTCCAGGGCCCGGCACCCACCGGCTTGCGATCGGTTTCCGCGCCCTGTTCCTTGACCGCCTTTGGCGACACCATCATGCCGGCACGGTCGGACAGGATGGCCGGCAGCGCGGCGTCCGGCTGGGCAAGCTTGATGCGCACCTCGGTCGGATTGACGACCTCGACGGAAGCGATATTGACGAGATCGGCCTTCACATTGGAGCGTGCATCGGACCGGCTGCGGTCCAGGTTGAACTTGACGGCCTCCGCATCCAGCGGCGTGCCGTCATGGAACACGATCTTGTCGCTGCGCAGCTTCAGTACCAGCGTATTGAGGTCCGGCGACGACCATTCGGCCATGCCGGGCACCGGCTTGAGCGTCTTGTTGTCCCAGTTCACCAGCGTGTCGTACATCGTCCACAGGATCGAGTGATCCGAGCCGGCGCCGCCGGTGGCGGGATCGAGACTGGATGGATTCGCGGGAGCCACGATCTTGATGTTGCCGCCGCGCTTCGGCGCGCCTTGCGCCAGCGCGAAGCCGCCGGGCATGCCCGCCAGCGCCGCAGCCGTCAGGCTGGCGGACAGGAAGTCCCTCCTCGTGAAAGCGGACAGGGGGCGGAAGGTGTCGATATGGTCATTTTTGTCTGGCATGGCTGTCTCCTCGTGGTATTTGGTTTAGATTGCGGTGGTGCTTTCAACTTCGGTCTGATCGTTCAGGGTGCCCTGCACGGTGGGCGGGCCGTCCGGGCGGGCGAAATGACAGGCTACCCAGTGGCCGGCATTGAGTTCCCGCCATTGCGGCACTTCCTCGGCGCAACGCGGTTGTGCGTAGCGGCAGCGCGTACGGAACCTGCAGCCCGACGGCGGCGAGATCGGGCTCGGTATCTCTCCCTGCAATGTGATCCGGCGGTCGGAGCGCATGAATGATGGAAGCGGAACCGGCTCGGCCGACAGCAGGGCTTCGGTATAGGGATGAAGCGGCCGTTCCGTCACCGCCTCGGCCGGACCCATTTCCATGAAGCGCCCGAGATAGGCCACGCCGATACGGTCGCTGATATGCGACACCACCGACAGGTCGTGCGTGATGAAGACATAGGTCAGTCCGAATTCCCGCTGCAACTCGGCAAACAGGTTCAGGACATCGCCGCGTATGGAAACGTCGAGCGCCGCCACCACCTCGTCGCAGACGATCATGCGCGGACGCACCACCAGCGCGCGCGCAATGTTCACCCGCTGTTTCTGGCCGCCCGAAAGCTGGTGCGGAAACCGGTTTGCGATGTCCGGCGGCAGGCCCACGCGCGACAGCACGCGCAGCGCCTCGGCCTCATTGCTGCTCCTGTTTCCGGTGCCGCTGATTTCCAGCGGTTCCATCACGCTGTCGAGAATCGTCATGCGCGGGTTCAGCGCGGCGTTCGGGTCCTGGAAAATGATCTGGTAGTCGCGCCGCTGCCGGCGCAGTTCCTTTTTCGACAGGCTGCTGACATCGATCCCGTCGTACAGGATGGAACCGGAAGTCGGCTCCAGCAGCGACACGAGTGCCCGCCCGAGCGTCGTCTTGCCGGAACCCGATTCGCCGATGACGCCGAAGGTCTCTCCCTGCCGGACCTCGAAACTGATGCCGTCGACGGCTTTCAAGGTTTCACGCCGGCCGACCGGGAATGCCACATGCAGGTCCTTCACTTCCAGCAGCGGGCGCGCCTGCGCAGCCTGGTTTCGCGTATTCGTCATTGCACCGCTCCACGCAGTTGAAGTTCTTCGGTGCGCCAGCAGCGCGCATACCGGGTGCCGCCTTCTACCGGCAGCATCCGCTGGTCGGCTTCGCAGCCCTCGATCGCATGCGGACAGCGGGAACGGAACCGGCAGCCGGACGGCATCGCCGCAGGCGACGGCACGCGGCCTGGGATCGACGGCAGGACGCCGCGCCGCTCTGTCAGGCGCGGCAGCGAGCACAACAGCCCGGAGGTATAGGGATGGCGCGGGCGCACCAGCACATCATCCACCGGCGAGTCTTCGACGACTTCCCCCGCGTACATGGTAATCATGCGGGTACAGGTCTCGGCGACGACGCCAAGATCGTGCGTGATGAACAGCAGTGCGGTCCCGGTGCGCTCGCTCAGGTCGCGCAGCAGTTTCAGGATCTGCGCCTGGACCGTCACGTCGAGCGCGGTCGTCGGTTCATCCGCGATCAGCAGCTTGGGGCGGCAGATGAGGGCCATCGCAATCATCACGCGCTGCCGCATGCCGCCGGAAAGCTGATGCGGATATTCGTCGTAGCGCCTCGCCGGGAGTGCGATGCCGACCTGGTCGAGCGCGTCGATCACACGCTCCTTCACTTCGGCCCGGCTCGCCGGGAAATGGCTCAGGTAGGCTTCCGCGATCTGGTGGCCGATGGTGAACACCGGATCGAGGGCGCTCATCGGCTCCTGGAAGATCATCGCGATCTCCCGTCCGCGGATCGGCCGCATCTGCCGTTCGGGCAATGCCAGCAGATTGCGTCCCTCGAAATTTACCTCGCCCGAGATGCGTGACGTGGCAGTGGGTAACAGGCGCAGCAGCGCGAGCCCGGTAACGCTTTTGCCGCAGCCGCTTTCGCCGACGATGCCAAGCCGCTCGCCCGGTGCGACCGAAAAGCCGATGTTGCGCGTGACGGGCACGTCGCCGTGGTCGGTCTGAAAGGAGATCGTCAGGTCGCGTACCGTCAGCAGGGCGCCGGTGCCTTTGCCTGCAACCGTTTCCGGAGCAGTCATGGTGGTCGTCGCGTTCATGCGTGCACCAGGGGGCAGGCGATCCCGCAGTGGTTTGTTTTAAGGATTTTGGTGAACATGTCTCTGCTCCTTGGTGTGAGCGGGTTGGGACTACGGTCATTTCAATCGCCGTCAGATCCCCTCCCCCTTGCAGGGGAGGGTTAAGGTGGAGGTAATGAGGTCGAGCATTCGCATGCAGTAGTTCAACCTTCACACCCCCATCCCAGCCTTCCCCCTACAAGGGGGAAGGAGCTTTTTCTTTAATGCTTATCCGCAAGAGGCACTCGCCTCCTCAGTCACATGCTTCGCATGCAGGCCCAGCTTGTCCAGCAGCGCCGCATCCGCCTCGGCATCCGGGTTGCCGGTCGTCAGCAACTTGTCGCCATAGAAAATCGAGTTCGCCCCCGCCAGGAAACACAACGCCTGCACCGCTTCACCCAGCTCGCGCCGCCCCGCCGACAGCCGCACCCGCGCCTTGGGCATGGTGATGCGCGCCACCGCGATCGTGCGCACGAACTCGAACGGGTCGAGCGGATCCAGCCCGTGCAGCGGCGTGCCCTTGACCTGCACCAGGTGGTTGACCGGCACCGATTCCGGGTACGGGTCCATGTTGGCCAGCTGGGCGATCAGGCCGGCGCGCTGCAGCCGGGTTTCGCCCATGCCGACGATGCCGCCGCAGCAGACCTTGATGCCGGCATTGCGCACCCGCCCCAGCGTGTCGAGGCGGTTCTGGTAATCGCGGGTGGTGATGATGTTTTCGTAGAATTCCGGCGCGGTGTCGAGGTTGTGGTTGTAGTAGTCCAGGCCGGCATTCTTGAGCCGCTCCGCCTGTCCTTCGCCGAGCATGCCGAGCGTGGCGCAGGTTTCCAGGCCGAGGGCCTTGACTTCCCGCACCATTTCCTCCACCTGCTCGAGGTCGCGGTCCTTCGGCTCGCGCCAAGCCGCGCCCATGCAAAAGCGGGTGGCGCCGTGCGCCCTGGCGGCGCGGGCGGCGTCGAGCACGGTGTCGAGAGGGAGGATCTTCTGCGCGGTGACGCCGGTGTCGTAGCGCGCTGCCTGCGGGCAATAGCCGCAGTCTTCCGGGCAGCCGCCGGTCTTGATCGACAGCAGCGTGGCCAGTTCCACCTCGCTCGGGTCGAAGTGCTGGCGGTGCACCTGCTGGGCACGAAACAGCAGATCGTTGAACGGCATGTCGAACAATGCCATCACTTGCTCCACCGGCCAGGTGCTCGGGCTTGCGGCAGTGGACGGTGCGGACGGGGAGGGGTAAAACGCTATCGGTTGCGAGGACATGAACTGCTTTCCTTAGTATCAAACTTTTATCAACGTGAAACGGCGGCCTTTGGCCATCCGGGTAAAACTGAACAATCGAGATACGCCGCGGCAGCGGCCGCCGAAGGCTCCGGCAGGCGCGGCACGATGCCGAGCAACGGGGCCGGTAAACGCTCAACCAGCGCATCGATGTTGGCTTGCCGATGCCGCATGTCCGGGTCGGCGGTATTGGCCACCCAGCCGGCCAGCGACAGGCCGCGCGCCGCAATCGCTTCGGTGGTCAGCAATGCATGGCTGAGGCATCCCAGCCGCATGCCGACCACCATGATGACCGGCAGGCCGAGCTGCAGCGCGAGATCGGCGGTATCGGAATCGCGAGACAGCGGCACGGCGAATCCGCCGACGCCCTCGACCACCACCGCATCGGCCTGCGCCAGCACCCGATCATAGCAGGCGAGGATATGGGCCGTATTGATGATGACGCCTTCGGCGGCTGCGGCGATATGCGGCGCCGCCGGGTCCTGCAGCAGGTAGGGCGTAGTCAATTCGATCGGCAGCGTGACGTTGGCTGCAGCGGCGAGGATGTCGGCATCTTCGTTATGCCATGCGCCGTCGCGCAATACCGCGCCGGCCGCGATCGGCTTCATCGCGGCGACACGCAAGCCACAAGCGGCAAGATGATGCAGCAGGGCTGCCGAGATCAGCGTCTTGCCGATCTCGGTATCGGTGCCGGTGACGAAGTAAGCAGGTTTCTCCATCATGTCTGGCTCCGTTCGACGGTGTTGAGCGCTGTGGCGAGTTGCGTTATGTCACGTGCCGTATGGGCGGCGGACAAGGTGATGCGCAATCGCGCGCTGTCGGGCGGCACGGTCGGCGGGCGGATCGCCGGCACCCACAGGCCCTGCCGGTCGAGCGCGGCAGCGGCGGCGAGCGTGGCATCGTTGGCGCCGATCACCACCGGCTGGATCGGTGTCGGGGACGGCAGCAGCTTCCAGTGCCGCAAAGTCAACTCGGCCCGCAATTGCGTGGTCAGCGCCTGCAGGTGCATGCGCCTTTCCCTGCCCTCTTCGCCGGCGATCAGGTCGACCGCTGTCAGCAGGGCATGCGCCAGCGCCGGCGGCGCGGCGGTGGTGTAAATGTAGGCGCGGGCGCGTTGCACCAGCCATTCGATCACGGTGGCATGCGCGGCGACGAATGCGCCGCCGACGCCGGCGGCCTTGCCGAGCGTGCCGATGTAGATCAGGTTGGATGAACGCAGCGCGGCATGCTCCAGCACGCCCCTGCCCTGCTCGCCGAGAACGCCGAAGCCGTGCGCGTCGTCGACCATCAGCCATGCGCCATGCCGCTCGCACAAGGCGAGCAATTCCGCCAGCGGCGCGATGTTGCCATCCATGCTGAATACGCTGTCGGTGACCACGATCTTGCTGCTGGCTTCGCTCGCTTCCAGCATGCGGGCGAGCGTGGCGGTGTCGGCATGCGGGTAGACGCGGACATTGGCACGCGACAGCCGTGCGCCGTCGATCAGCGATGCATGATTGAGGGTTTCGGAAAACAGGTCGGTGTCGCGCTGGCCGAGCGCCGCCAGCACGCCGATGTTGGCCATGTAACCGGTGCAGAAGTACAGCGCACGGGCGTCGGGAAGATGCGGCGACAGCAAGTCCGCCAGCTTTTCTTCCAGCTGCGCATGGGCCTGCGAGTGGCCGCTGATCAGGTGCGATGCGCCGCTGCCGGCGCCATAGCGGCTCACGCCCGCCCGCAACGCCTCGGCGATACGGGGATGCGCCGCGAGGCCGAGATAATCGTTGCTGGCGAATGCCAGCATCGGGCGGCCGTCCATGTCGACATGCGGTCCGCATGCGGAGCTGACGATCCGCCTGCGGCGGCGCAGGCTGCGTTCGTCGAGCTGCCGCAGTTCTTCTTCCAGACGGTCGATCAGCAACATGCTCATGCTCCGACCACCTGTTCAAACACCGCTTTCGTGCGCCCGGCCAGCAGGTCGATCTCTTCATCGCCGAGGATGTACGGCGGCATGAGATAAACAGTGCGGCCGATCGGGCGCAGCAGCAATTCCTGATCGAGTGCGGCGGTGAAAAAGCGGCGGGCGAAAGTCGCCGCCTTCGACGCATCATCGATCACCGCATCGAATGCCCAGATCATGCCGCGCTGGCGGAAATGGCGCACGTGCGGATGGCCGGCGAGCGGCGCGAGTGCCTGTGTCAGCCGCTCCGCGCGCACACGGTTGCGCGCCAGCACGTCGTCTTCCTCGAAGATCGACAAGGTCGCCAGCGCAGCACGGCAGGCGAGCGGATTGCCGGTGTAGGAATGCGAATGCAGGAAGCCGCGCCGCGTGTCCGTATCGTAGAACGCCTGGTAGATCGTACCGCGGGTCATTACCAGCGACAGCGGCAGGTAACCGCCGCTGATGCCCTTCGACAGGCAGAGGAAATCGGGCCACACGGTACCATTTTGATGCGTGGCCTGTTCGCAGGCAAAGAAGGTGCCGGTGCGGCCGCAGCCGACGGCGATTTCATCGGCGATCAGATGCACCTCGTAGCGGTCACACAAGGCGCGCACCTCCGAGAGGTAGGCCGGATCATGCATCGCCATGCCTGCGGCGCACTGCACCAGCGGTTCGACGATGACGGCGGCGATGCGGCCGGCGCGTTCCTGCAGCAGGGTTTCCAATGCGCCTGCCGCCCGGCGTGCGACGTCGGCGGCGGATTCGCCGTCACGCGCATCGCGGGCATCGGGCGTCGCCACGACATGCGCACGCTGCAGCATCGGGCCGTAGGCGTCACGAAACAGTTGCACATCGGTGACGGCGAGCGCGCCGACGGTTTCGCCGTGATAGCTGTTTTGCAGGCAGATGAATTCCTGCTTGCCGGCCTGACCGCTGTTGCGCCAGAAATGAAAGCTCATCTTCAGCGCGATTTCCACCGCCGACGCGCCGTCGGAGGCGTAGAAGCAGTGGCCGAGCACGTGGTTGGTACGGGCGGCGAGCTGCTCGGACAGCGCCACGACGGGTTCGTGAGTGAAGCCGGCCAGCATCGCATGCTCCAGCATGTCGAGCTGGTCTTTCAGTGCCGCATTGATGCGCGCATTGGCGTGGCCGAAAAGGTTGACCCACCAGGAACTGATGGCGTCGAGATACCGCTTGCCGTCGGTATCGAACAACCATGCGCCGCGCGCGTGGCTGACCGGTACCAGCGGCATGGTTTCGTGATGCTGCATCTGGGTACAGGGATGCCAGACGCTGCGCAGGCTGCGGCTGACGAGATTGGTATTTGCTGCTGTGTTCAATATTGCTCCAAATCAGATTATCTTCTGCCTGGCTCCGTTCTTCTCATAAGAAGAACGGAGCGTGATGGTCAAGGCATTGTTGATGATTGCCAATACGCCATCGAAATTCTGCGATACATCGTTGTTCCAGAAACGGAGAACCTGCCAGCCTTGCGTTTGCATGAATGCGGTTCTGTTTTCATCGTATTGAATCCGCTCCTGATGCTGTCCGCCGTCGAGTTCGATAACGAGCATTTTCTCGATGCAGGCGAAGTCGGCGATGTAGGGGTGGATGGGGTGCTGGCGGCGGAAGCGGTGTCCGTGCAATTGCTTGCTGCGTAACGCGTTCCATAAGCGTTGTTCGGCCAGTGTCAGGTTTGTGCGTAGCGTTCGGGCGTGGTTTTTGGATTGCGGTTTTACGCGTAGTCGTTGATTCAAGCTCACTACCCCCATCCTAACCTTCCCCCTGTGAGGGGGAAGGAACTTGATCTTAGTTGCATAACCGACTCGGGTGAGCCAAGCTCCGCAAGGTCCCTTCCCCCTTGTAGGGGGAAGGTTAGGATGGGGTGTGAAGGTCGAGCCATAAACTACTAAAGCACCAGCCTACCCCACCCACCCCGGCTTCCTCTTCTCCAGAAACGACCGCACCCCTTCCTTCCCCTCCTCCGAACTCCGTATCTCCGCAATCCGCTCTGCCGTCTCGGCAATCAATGCTTCGCTCACCTCGCGTCCGGCCACGTCCCGCACCAGCCGCTTGGCCTCCCTCACTGCATTCGGACTATTCGCCACCAGCGCCGTCACGATGCCGTCGACAGCGGCATCCAGCCCCTCCGCAGCGACTACCTCATGCACGAATCCGATCCGCCGCGCCTCCTGCGCCGAAAACCGTTCCGCCGTCAAGAAATATCGCCGCGCCGCGTTCTCGCCCATGGCCTTGATGACGTAGGGCGAGATTGTCGCAGGAATCAAACCGAGTTTGACTTCGCTGAGGCAAAAATTTGCCGTCTCGATGGCAACAGTGATATCGCATGCGGCTGCCAGGCCCATGCCGCCGGCGTAACAATCGCCCTGCACCTTCGCCACCACCGGCTTCGGGCAGGTGTAAATGGTGCGCAGCATTTCGGCCAGTTGCGCCGCATCCGCGCGATTTTCATCGTGCGTATAGCCGGCCATTTTCTTCATCCAGTTGAGATCCGCCCCGGCGCAGAACGCAACACCGTTGGCTGCCAGCACGACCGCGCGCACGTCGGCGTCGGCGCCCAGTTCGCGGAATGCCTGCGTGATCTCGGCGATCATGATTTCGTTGAATGCATTGCGCATGTCGGGACGGTTCAGCGTTACCACGGCAACGCGGTCGTTCCTGCGCAGGTTGAGAGTTTGATAGTCCATGATCACATCCTGAATATGCCGAATTTCGTGTCAGGGATAGGCGCATTCAGCGCCGCGCTCAAGCCGAGTCCCAGCACCATGCGGGTATCCGCCGGATCGATGACGCCGTCATCCCACAGGCGCGCCGTCGCATAGTAAGGATGGCCCTGGTGCTCGTACTGCGCGCGAATCGGCGCCTTGAATGCCTCTTCCTCTTCCTTGCTCCATGCGCCGCCCTTGCCTTCGATGCCGTCGCGCTTGACGGTCGCCAGCACGCTCGCCGCCTGGTCGCCGCCCATCACCGAGATGCGCGCGTTCGGCCACATCCACAGCATGCGCGGAGAGAACGCGCGGCCGCACATGCCGTAATTGCCGGCGCCGAAACTGCCGCCGATGATGACGGTGAATTTCGGAACGGCCGCCGTCGATACCGCCGTTACCATCTTCGCGCCGTTGCGCGCAATCCCCTCGTTCTCGTACTTGCGGCCGACCATGAAGCCGGTGATGTTCTGCAGGAACACCAGCGGTATCTTGCGTTGGCAGCACAGCTCGATGAAGTGCGTACCCTTCAGCGCGGATTCCGAAAACAGGATGCCGTTGTTGGCGATGATGCCGACCGGCATGCCAAGGATGTGGGCGAAGCCGCAGACCAGCGTGGTGCCGTAGCGTGCCTTGAATTCATCGAACTCGCTGCCGTCGACGATGCGGGCGATGACTTCCCGCACATCGAAGGGCTTGCGGGTGTCGGTCGGGATCACGCCGTACAGCTCATGGGTGTCGTACTTCGGCGCAACCGGCTCGCGCAGCACGAGCTGCGACGGCTTCCTGCGGTTCAGGTTGCCGACGATCTTGCGCGCCAGCGACAGCGCATGCATGTCGTTCTGCGCGAGATGATCCACCACGCCCGACAGGCGCGTGTGCACATCGCCGCCGCCGAGGTCTTCGGCGCTGACTACCTCGCCGGTGGCCGCCTTCACCAGCGGCGGGCCGCCGAGAAAGATGGTGCCCTGCTCCTTGACGATGATGGACTCGTCGCTCATCGCCGGCACATACGCGCCGCCGGCGGTGCAGGAGCCCATCACCACCGCGATCTGCGGAATGCCCTTTGCCGACAGGTTGGCCTGGTTGTAAAAGATGCGGCCGAAGTGGTCGCGGTCGGGAAACACATCGTCCTGGTTCGGCAGGTTGGCGCCGCCGGAATCGACGAGATAGATGCAGGGAAGATTGTTATGGTCGGCGATTTCCTGGGCGCGCAGGTGCTTCTTCACCGTGACCGGATAATAGGTGCCGCCCTTCACGGTGGCGTCGTTGCAGACGATCACGCATTCCTGTCCGTCGACGCGACCGATGCCGGTGATGATGCCGGCGGATGGCGCGGCGTTGTCATACATGTCGTAGGCCGCCATCTGCGACAACTCCAGGAACGGCGTGCCCGGATCGAGCAGCATCTGTACCCTGTCGCGGGGCAGCAGCTTGCCGCGGGCGGTGTGCTTCTTTCGTGCGTCCTCGCCGCCGCCAAGGGCGATCTTCTCCACCTTGGCCTTGAGGTCATCGACCAGCGCCTGCATCGCGGCGGCATTGTTCTTGAAGTCCTCGCTGCGCGGATTCAATTTTGTTTCAAGTATGGTCATTATTTATTTTTCTCCGGAAAACTACCGTCCACGTAAAACCATCGTCCTTCTTCCCGTACAAAGTTGCTGATCTCATGCAGGCGGTGCGCACGCCCCGCCACTTTGTAACGCGCCACGAATTCCACTGTTGCCTTGTCGCCGGCGGCGATGTGCTTGCGCACCTCCAGGCCGAGCCACTTTGTGCCGTCATCCTGCGCAATGCTGTCGTGCGGTCTCGTGCTCGCATGCCATGTCGATTTCAGATAAGGCTCGTTGTGCTGCGTGTATGCGGTGTAGCGCGATCGCATCAGCTCCTCGGCGGTGCCCGGCAGCTGGTTGCGCTCGATGAAGCGGGCGCAGCAGGTGTCGTAGATTTTGCCGCCGCAGGGGCAGGGAATGGATTTGGGTTGTGTCATTGGGGTCGTGAAAAATACCGCCGGCTGGCTCCTTCCCCCTTGTAGGGGGAAGGTTGGGATGGAGGTGTGAAGGTCGAACGACCGCATACTTTTGCCCGACCGCACTACCCCCATCCTAGCCTTCCCCCTGGCAGGGGGAAGGGACCGGCCGGAGGTTGGGAAAATATTCAGCTCTTCGGTTTATTTTCCTTCACCCCCACCGCTCCACCAGCCTCCTTCCATGCCTTGAACCCGCCCTCGATATGCGCCACATTCTCCAACCCCATGTCCTGCACCGTCTTCGTCGTCAACGCGCTGCGCCATCCCGCCGCGCAAAAGAAGATGAATTCCTTCTTCTCGCCAAACACCGGCTTGAAATACGGCGAGTCCGGATCGACCCAGAATTCGATCATCCCGCGCGGTGCAGGAAACGCGCCGGGAATCACGCCTTCCCGCTCCAGCTCGCGCACATCGCGCACGTCGACGAACTGCACATTCGGATCGCCGAGCTTCGCCTTGGCTTCTTCCACGCTGTAGGTTTTTACCTCCGCCATCGCTTCGCCGACCAGGTCCTTGTAGCCTTTTTTCATGATGTCTCCATTCACGCCAATGCGCGGCTGATCAGAATCTTCTGGATATCGCTCGTGCCTTCGTAAATTTGGCATACCCGCACATCGCGGTAGATGCGCTCCACCGGGAAATCGCTGACATAGCCGTAGCCGCCATGGATCTGGATCGCATCGGAACAGACGCGTTCCGCCATCTCGCTGGCGAACAGCTTGGCCATCGCCGCTTCCTTCAGGCATGGCTTGCCGGCATCCTTCATGCTGGCGGCATGCAGGATCAGCTGCCGCGCGGCTTCGATCTGCGTCGCCATGTCGGCGAGCTTGAACTGCACCGCCTGGTGCTCGAAAATCGGCTTGCCAAAACTGGTGCGCTCCTTCGCATATGCCAGCGCGGCTTCGAATGCGGCGCGCGCCATGCCGACCGACTGCGAAGCGATGCCGATACGGCCGCCTTCCAGGCCGGACAGCGCGATCTTGTAGCCTTGCCCTTCTTCGCCGATCAGGTTGCGCGCCGGAATGCGGCAGTTCTCTAACAGGATCTGCGCGGTATCGGACGAATGCTGGCCGAGTTTTTCTTCCAGCCGGGCGACGATGTAGCCGGGCGTGTTCGTCGGCACCCAGAATGCGCTGATGCCTTTCTTGCCGGCTTCCTTATCGGTCACCGCCATCACGATCGCGACATCCGCATGCTTGCCGCTGGTGATGAACTGCTTCACGCCGTTCAGCACATAGTGGTCCCCGTCAAGTACCGCGGTGGTACGGAGCGCGGAGGCATCGCTGCCGACATGTGGCTCGGTGAGACAGAAGGCGCCGAGCATGTCGCCGCGCGCCAGGGGTGTGAGCCATTGCTCCTTCTGCGCATCGTTCGCCACCGACATAGCGATGCTGCACACCGGGCAGTTGTTGACAGAGATGACGGTGGACGTTCCGCCGTCGCCGGCTGCGATCTCTTCCAGCACCAGCGCGAGCGATACATAGTCAAGGCCGGCGCCGCCGTATTCTTCCGGCACCGCCACGCCGAAGGCGCCGAGCGCAGCCAGCCCCTTCAATTCTTCCTTCGGAAAATGATGCTCCTTGTCCCAGCGTGCGGCGTTGGGCGCGAGCCGTTCCTGCGCAAAGCTGCGCATCGCGTCGCGGATCATTTCATGCTGTTCGGATAGCACCATGTATGTTTTCCTTGTTGGCTACCACGCCAGCTTTTTGCCGGTGTAGTCGCAAAATGTTCCGGTGTCTGCACTGCGCAGCCCGGCAATCACCTTCAGCAGGCCGCCGACGCTTTGCTCCACGTCGATGGAGGCATTCTCGCCACCCATGTCGGTGCGCACCCAGCCCGGGTGCAGCAGCGCGAAGGTCGTTTTCGGATAATCGGCGACGGCGGATTTGACGGCCATGTTCAGCGCCGCCTTCGATGCGCGGTACAGCCAGCCATAGCTGGAAGTCGCATCGTCGATGCTGCCCATGATGCTGCTGATGAAGGCGAACTTTCCCTGTGCCGCTTCCACCATCGGTGCGATGACCGGTATCGCCTGCATCGCACCAAGCACGTTGGTGTGCATCACCTGATCGAAGTCCTGCACGGTCGGCGGCGTCGTTGCGCCGCTGCGCGGGCCGAAGACGCCGGCCACGTAGATGGCGAGATCGAACTTTTCGCCGTCGAGCTGCCAGCCGAGTCCGGCAAGCGATTCGGGCTTGGCGACGTCGAGTTTGAACGCCTGCGCACCTTGTGCCTGCAATGCGGCGAGCGCCGTGTCGTCGCGGACGGTGGCGAAGACGTTCCAGTTGGCGGCGATGAGCTGGCGGACGGCTTCCTGGCCGATGCCGCGGGAAGCGCCGATGATGAGTGCGGTGGGCATGGGTTTTTAGTCTAGGTTCAAACCTGTTTATGTCCTTAAATTTACCTTGAACAGGTCCCCTCCCCCTCGTAGGGGAAGGGTTAGGGTGGGGGTGTGAAGGCTGAGTGACTGCATGCGATTGCCCGACCTCACTACCCCCATCCCAACCTTCCCCCTGAAAGGAGGAAGGAGCCGGTTCGCTTACAACCTTTCCACGTCGCCTCTGGCAGGCGGCTCCGATTCGCGCGGCACAAAGCAGTGCTTTGTAAAACCCCGCGCTCAGCCACGTCGCCGCTTGCAAGCGGCTCCGATTCAGCCGGCGCAACGCATGCGTTGCGAAACCCCGGCTTCATCCCTGCAAGGGAGAGGGAACCTTGCCGTTGACGATTTAAAGAATGATCACTTACACCATCTCGATCGCCATCGCCGTCCCTTCACCGCCGCCGATGCACAACGCCGCCACGCCCATCTTCCCGCCGGTCTTCTGCAGCGCGCCGATCAGCGTGACGATGATGCGGGCACCCGACGCACCGATCGGATGGCCCAGCGCGCAGGCGCCGCCATGGATATTGATCTTGTTGTGCGGGATGCCATGTTCCTTCATCGCCGCCATCGGCACGGCTGCAAAGGCTTCGTTGATCTCGAACAGGTCGACATCCTTGGTGGTCAGGTTCAGCTTCTTGTACAGCTTCTCGATCGCGCCCACCGGCGCGGTGGTGAACCAGTTCGGTTCCTGCGAATGCGTCGCATGACCGAGCACCCGGGCGATCGGCTTGCAGCCGAGCTTTTTCGCGGTCGATTCGCGCATCAGCACCAGCGCGGCGGCGCCGTCGTTGATCGACGACGAGGATGCGGCGGTGATGGTGCCGTCCTTCTTGAACGCCGGCTTGAGCGACGGGATCTTGTCGAGCTTCGCCTTCAGCGGGCCTTCATCCTTGTCGATGACCACCTCGCCACCCTTGGCCGCTACCGTCACCGGCGCGATTTCCCATTTGAAGGAGCCGTCGTTGGTCGCTGCCTGCGCGCGCTTGACCGATTCGATCGCATACGCATCCTGCTCTTCGCGGGTGAACTGGTATTTGGCAGCGCATTCCTCGGCGAAGGTGCCCATCGAGCGGCCCTTCTCATACGCATCTTCCAGGCCGTCGAGCATCATGTGGTCGTACATCATGCCGTGGCCGATGCGGTAGCCGCCGCGCGCTTTCGGGATCAGGTAAGGCGCATTGGTCATCGATTCCATGCCGCCCGCCACCACCACATCGTTGGTGCCGACCACCAGCGAGTCGTAGCCGAACATGGCCGCCTTCATCGCCGATCCGCACATCTTCGACATCGTCACCGCGCCGGCGGATACCGGGATGCCGGCCTTGATCGCCGCCTGGCGCGCAGGCGCCTGGCCCTGACCCGCCATCAGGCAGTTGCCGAACAGGACTTCGTTCACATGGCTCGGTTCAAGGTTGGCGCGCTCCACCGCGGCGCGGATGGCGACCGCGCCGAGGTCGGCGGCACTGAGATTGGAGAAATCGCCTTGGAAGGCACCCATGGGAGTACGGGCTGCGCCGACGATGACAACAGGATCGCTCATGATGTTTCCTCTGTATTTAAAAGTGCTGTTCTAAAAGTGATCAGGCAGCTTGCACCGCCGGGAGTTGGGGTTTGTAACTGAAACGCAATTCCTGCGGATACGGATAGACATCTTCCACGTGGCCATCGAGAATGCGCTGCTTGGCGTCCCGCCAGTATTTCGCGGTGAGCAGATCGCCGTGATGCTTCATGAAATACTTGCGTACCTGCGGATTGCCGAGCAGGAAGGTGCCGAACTGTTCCGGAAACACATCGTTCTTGGCAATCGGATACCAGGGCTCGCTCGACATTTCATCCTCCTCGTTGCGCGGCGTCGGAATATCGCGGAAATTGCAGTCGGTGATGTATTCGATTTCGTCGTAATCGTAAAACACGACCCGGCCGTGCTTGGTGACGCCGAAGTTTTTATACAGCATGTCGCCCGGGAAGATGTTGACGCCGACCAGTTCCTTGATCGCATTGCCGTATTCGACGATACCGTGCTCGACGGCCGCATGATCGCCGCGCTTCTCCGCTTCCGTCAGCCAGATATTCAGCGGCACCATGCGGCGCTCGATGTACAGGTGCTTGATGATGATTTCATCTCCCTCCTCCTCGACGAGCGACGGTGCGACTTCCTTGAATTCGGCCAGCAGTTCCTCGGAAAAGCGCGACCGGGGAAAGGCGACGTTCGAATATTCGAGCGTATCGGCCATGCGGCCCACGCGATCGTGGTTTTTCACCAGCAGGTATTTTTCCTTGACGATCGCGCGCGTGGTGTCTTTCGGCGGCGGGAAATAATCCTTGATCGCCTTGAACACATACGGGAAGGAAGGCAGCGCGAACACCACCATCACCAGGCCGCGGATGCCGGGCGCGACTTCGAAGCAGTCGGACGAATAGCGCAGGTGGTGCAGGAAGTCGCGGTAAAACGCCGCCTTGCCGAGCTTCTGCAGGCCAAGGATGGTGTAGATCTCGCTGCGCGGCTTGTTCGGCAGCAGCGAGCGCAGGAAATGCACATAGGCCGACGGCACCTCCATGTCCACCATGAAGTAGGCGCGGGTGAACGAAAACAGTACTGTGATGAGCGTCGGGTCGAACAGCACCGTGTCGAGCACCAGTTCGCCCTTGCGGTTGTACAGGATGGGTACGACAAATGGATAAATACGGTTGCCGTTGATGCCCTTACCCACCACGTAGGCACCCTTGTTGCGGTAGAACAGGCTGGCCAGGACCTGGATCTGGTGATTGGGCTCCATCAGCAGGTCGCCGCCGAACATCGCCCGCATGCGCGCCTCGACGAAGCCGACATCGCGATCAAGGTCGGCGAAGGTGCCGTTGAGCTGGAAGTTGGTGATGATGCGCTTGAGCGTGAAGCGCAAGCCATCCTTGGCCGGATAGTAGACGCGGTAGGTCGGCGCGGCTTCTTCCGGCTCGATGTATTCGGTGGAGACCGCCGGGCGCACGAAAATGAAATCGTTATGGAAGTAGGTGCGGTGCAGGATGTTGCAGCAGACCGAATTGAAGAAGGTTTCCGCCAGCTCCGGCTGCTTGTGGTTGATCAGCAGGCCGATGTAATGCAGCTTCACTTCGCGCCACACTTCGTCGCTCAGCTCCGCCTGATCGTATTCGTCCTCCAGCGTCTGCACGGATTCCTGCACCCGCGTGTCATAGAAAGCGATCCGGTCGCGTGCTTCCTTTTGCGCGGTTTTCCAGTCGCGCTGCTCGAAATACCGCTTGGCGTCGCGGCTGGCTTCACGGAACAGCCGGTAGTGCTTGTCGAAGCCGTCGAGGATGGTGCGGGCGATATCGAACGCGATCTGCGAACTGAGGAGTTTGGGAAAGGCGGGGCGCATGGTCATTTGATTTGAGTGTTCCAGACCGCCAGTTTATCCAAATCCACGCCGATGCCTCCGCATACCACGATCAGCGGTTTCTTGAACGCCGACAACACCGGCATTTCGCTGCCGGCGACCGCCAATGCGGCGCCACAGGCCGGTTCCACCAGGGTGCGCATATCATTTGCGAATTGCAGGCAGGCATCAACCGCCTGTCGGTCGGTGACGGTCACGCTGTGCACCGGATGACGGCGCGTCCATTCAAATGCCGTCTGCGCCACCCGCTTGGCAGCAAGGGTCGATGCGATCGACGTGATCGCATCCAGTGTCACCCGCTGCCCCGCCTGCACGGAAGCATGCAACGACGCTGCACCTTCGGTTTCCACGGCAATGACCGGGACATGCGCGAGATCGTTTCGATGCAATCCCTGCAACACGCCGCACAGCAATCCGCCGCCGCCGACGGAGCAGATTACGACGTCGAACCCGGTGCGCATCGCCCGGCTTTGTGCAGCGGCCTCGTCGATCAGCGTGGCATTGCCGTCCCAGATATCCGGATGATCGAAGGGCGGCACATACACCGAACCGGACGGCATGCTCAGGCGCAGCGCTTCTTCGTTGGCTTCGTCCCAAACCTCGCCGTACACGATGACTTCGGCGTCGATATCGCGGATCGTTTGGCGTACCGATTCGTGGGTGGATTGCGGCACCACGATGGTGGTGCGCACACCCATCGATGCACCGGCGACAGCGGCGGCGAAGCCGGCGTTGCCGCCCGACGGACAGACGAGATGGCTGGCTCCATGCTCGACTGCGCGCTGGCACATCGCACCGATGCCGCGCAGCTTGAAGGAGCCGGACGGTTGCAGATTGTCCATCTTGAGCAGCACCTGCTTGCCGAGCCGCGCCGACAGCGGGCGATGCAGAAGCAGAGGTGTTTCGATATGCATGAATAATCCTTTATTGACGCGGCAGGATCGCCATGGTGCCGATCAGCTTGCTGACCAGGGCCCTCCTGCCATCGCTGACCGCATGCACTTCCGATTCGACGATGCTGAACTTGCTGCCGGGCTTCAGCACCTGCGCCCGGCACCACAGCGACTCGCCCTTGCCGGCGCGCAGAAGATGCATCTTGAATTCGACCGTAAGAACGGTGTCTTCCCCGCCGGCGAGCGTCATGGCCGCGCAGCCGCCGGTATGGTCGGCCATCGTCGTCTGCACGCCGGCGTGAACGATGCCGGTATGCTGCAGGTGGCGCGGCGCCACCTCAAGCACCGATTCTGCCCAACCCGGTCCACAGTCGATCAGACGCATGCCAATGTCGCCGATGAAGGCCGCCCGGAGGAAGCATTGTTCGACAGCCTGCCGATAGTTGGGATTGGGTGTTTGCATGGGTTTATGCTGCCTGGGTAATCACCGGCTTGCTCCTTCCCCTTTAAGGGTAAGGGTGGGAGGGGGCGGCCCGTGTAGGGGTGATTCGCTTACAACCTTTCCACGTCGCCGCTCATAGGCGGCTCCGATTCAGCCGGCGCAACGCAGTGCGTTGCGAAACCCC
>JAESFT010000365.1_pt1 | contig 31696 bp, 29 predicted proteins | sample 9269451 | NCBI WGS metagenome assembly JAESFT01 (sample SAMN14502557, study PRJNA617106) | algae metagenome | isolation source: Scytonema hyalinum WJT4-NPBG1 and co-occurring heterotrophs from well... | place: USA: Mojave Desert, Joshua Tree National Park, California | collected 2006-05-25
GTTCACAGCCTGACCCGCAACCAAACCTCCACAAAGCCCCGCTCGGATCACACCGGCAGGGCTTCCGTGCGTCCGGACGTCATCGGCGCGTCCGGACCTCAGACACAACCCTCCCCCAACACAACACGACGGGTGAGCAGCGCGCTCGGGTCCGCAGAAGAACGCCTCCAACTTTGCCCGTGTGCATAGCGCACCCGCATCGCCGCCGATGCGGCATTAAGCGCCCTCTAACCATGACCTGGCATGTACGCCTTGGCGCTTGACCGCAGCCCACCGCGCCAGCATATGAGAATGAACGTTCATTCTCTCTGTGCCGATGGATCAAATCGCACCCATATCGCCGCTGGCGACCGATACCGCTTCCGAGCGCCGCGCCCGCATTCTCGATGCGGCCGAGCGCTGCTTTGTGCGCGCCGGATTTCACCGCACGACCATGCAGGATGTCGCGGCCGAGGCGGCCATGAGCCCCGGCAATCTTTACCGCTACTTCAAATCCAAGGACATGATCGTGGCCGGCCTCGCCGAACGCGACCGGGCCCAGATGACGGCCGAGTTCACTGCGCTGTCGCAGGCAGACGATTTCGTGGCCGCCTTCGCGGAGTTGGGCCGCCGGCACTTTGCCGAGGAGCCGCGCGAGCGCGCGATCTTGTGCCTGGAGATCTGGGCCGAGGCGACCCGCAACCCGGAATTCGCCGCCATGACGGCCGAGTTCGAGCGCGATGTGGTCAGCCGCATCAGCGGACTCGTCGGCCAGGCGCAGCAGCGGGGGGCGATCAAAGGCCGGTCCGACCCGCGCGCGATCGCTCTGGTCATCTCCGCCCTTGCGGACGGCTTGTTCGTTCGTCGTGCGATCGCTCCGAGCTTCGATCCGGAGCGCGAGATCGCGAGTATCATGAAGGTCATCGGTGCGCTTCTCGACGGCACCGTCGATCTCAATAGCAACAATGGGTCGAGTGGGGCTCTGTCATGAAAGGCAGCCGCGTCGCCGCCGTCGCCATCGTTCTCGCTGCCGCGGGCTGGATCGCTTCCGGCCATTTCGGTGATGCGCGCACTCCGCCACCTGCCGCGCCCGCAGCAGCCGAAACCCCGCGCTTTCGCGTGTCTGTCATCCCCGTCGAGGTGCAGCCGCACCAGCGCAGCCTCGTGCTCTCCGGACGAACGGAGGCCGACAAGCGCGCCAACGCGGTCGCCCGCGCGCCGGGCGTCGTGATGGACCTCAAGGTTCGGCGCGGCTCTGCGGTTAAGACCGGCGATGTCATCGCTGTGCTCTCGGACGAGGCTCGGGAGGCTACGGTCCAGCAGGCGCGCGCCAGGCTCGAGCAGCGCCGCAGCGAGTACGACGCGAAGATGAGACTCATCCGCTCCGGCACCCTGCCGGCGCTCAGTCAGCCGCAGCTCGAGGCCGATCTCAAGGCGGCCGAGGCCGCTCTTGCCCAGGCCGAGGCCGAGCGCAATCGCGGCGAGGTGCTCTCGCCGATCACCGGAATCGTCAACGACGTGCCCGTGCAGGTCGGTCAGGCTCTCCAGATCGGCAACAACCTCGCCGAGGTGATCGGCCTCGATCCCATGCTCGCAGTCGTTGAGATCGCAGAGCGTCAGCTGGGCGGAGTGAATGTCGCCGATAAGGCCGAGGCCCGCCTTGTCACGGGTCAGAAGGTCGCCGGACAGGTGCGCTTCATCTCCCGCAAGGCAAGCCCGCAGACCCGCACCTACCGGGTGGAAATCGGGATCGACAACAAGCAGGGCACGATCCCAGACGGCGTCACGGCCGAGGTCGCCCTGCAGCTTGCGCCGGTTCCGGCGGCGCGCGTGCCTCGCTCGGCTCTCACCTTCTCGGGCGAGGGAAAGCTCGGCGTGCGGGCGGTGGACACCGCCAGTAAGGTCACTTTCGTGCCGGTCGTTGTCGTTGAGGACGGGCAGGCTGATCTCTGGGTCGCGGGTGTCTCCCCCGACCTGCGCGTCATCGTTCAGGGCCAGGACTTCGTGAAAGACGGCGAACTCGTCGAGGCCGTGCCGGTTCAGACGGCGCTGCGGGGATAAGCCATGAGTAAGCTGATCGATTATGCCATCTCCCATGCGCGGCTGACCCTCGCGACCCTGATCTTCCTCCTGGTTGCGGGCTTCTCGGCCTATCAGACGATCCCCAAGGAGGCGGAGCCGGACGTTCAGGTTCCGATCATCTATGTGAACGTCACTCAGCGCGGCATCAGCCCGGAGGATTCCGAACGCCTGATCCTGCGCCCGCTCGAAACGCAGCTGAAGTCGGTTGCGAACATCAAGGAGATGCGCTCCTCCGCCTACGAAGGCGGAGGCTATGTGCTGCTCGAGTTCGAAGCCGGCTTCAACGGTGCCAAGGCTCTCGCTGACGTGCGGGCCAAAGTGGACGATGCCCGCCGCGACATGCCGCGGGATGCGGATGAGCCGCAGGTCCGCGAGGTGAACCTTTCGCTCTTCCCGGTGCTCGTGGTCGCGCTCGGCGGCGATGTGCCGGAGCGGACGCTGCTGCGCCTCGCACGTCAGGCCAAAACCACCATCGAGCAGGTACCGGGCGTTCTCTCGGCCGAATTGCGCGGCGCCCGCGACGAGGTCGTTGAGGTGATTGCCGAGCCGATGCTGCTGAAGAGCTATGGCCTCTCGCTTGACGATCTCGTGCGCTCCTTCCAGGCCGGCAACAGCCTCGTGGCCGCCGGCGCGCTGGAAGGGGGCTCGGGCCGCTTCGCCGTCAAGGTGCCGGCGCTGATCGAGAACCCGGCCGACATCCTCAAATTCCCGATTGCCGCCTCCTCGGGCGCGTCGGTCACCCTCGGCGACGTTGCCGAGGTTCGCCCCACCTTCAAGGACCCAGCCTCGATCACCCGCGTCAACGGCAAGCCCTCGATCACTATCGAGGTGTCGAAGCGCGTGGGCTCGAACCTCATTGAGACCGTGGACGCCACCAAGGCGGCGATCTCCGAGCTCAAGAAGACCTGGCCGGGTCCGGTGAGCGTGACCTTCACGCAGGACAAGTCAAAGGACATCCGGACTATGCTCCACGAGCTGCAGAACAGCGTCGTCACCGCTGTTCTGCTCGTGATCGTGATCATGCTCTACGTGCTCGGAGGACGAGCCTCGCTCTTCATCGGCATTGCCATCCCGGGATCGTTCCTCGCCGGCATTCTTGGCCTTCAGCTTGCCGGCCTCACGGTCAATATCGTGGTGCTGTTCGCGCTGATCCTTGCGGTCGGCATGCTCGTCGACGACGCCATTATCGTCTCGGAATATGCCGAGCGGCGCATGGCCGACGGCATGAACGCGAAGCAGGCCTATTCCGAGGCCGCCAAACGCATGATGGGTCCCGTCATCGCCGCCACGGCGACCCGCGTCGCCGCCTTCTCGCCCCTCATGTTCTGGCCCGGTATCGTCGGCGAGTTCATGAAGTACATGCCAATCACGCTGATCGCGACGCTGTCGGCGTCGCTCGTCGTGGCATTGATCTTCACGCCGACGCTCGGCGCGCTTCTCGCCAAACCCCCGAAGGAGCTGCACGACGAGCGCGCCGCCGATCGCGGGCTCTACATGAGCACCGTGCGCCTCGTGGTGCGGAATCCTCTGACGACCTTGAGCCTCACGGTTCTGCTGCTCGTCGGCGTGTTCCAGGCCTATGGGCGCTTCGGTAACGGCGTGGAATTCTTCCCCGCGGTCGAGCCTGATTTCGCGCTCGTGCAGGTTCGGGCGCGCGGCAACCTTTCCATTACGGAGAAGGACAAGCTCGTCAGTGAAGTGGAGCGGCGGCTTCTCGGTATGCCCGAGATCGCCACCGTCTATGCCCGTGCGGGCGAGGGCCAGCGCGGTTCGAACGAGGTCACCGAGGACACGGTCGGCACCGTGCAGTTCGAATTCGTGGATTGGCGCGTCCGCCGGAAGGCCTCCGAGATCATGGAGGAGATCCGGCAGAAGACGAAGGATATTCCGGGCGCCGTGATCGAGGTCACGAAGCCTGCCGCCGGTCCGCCTACGGGTAAGCCTATTACGCTGCAAATCGCGTCCGTGGATCCAGCGCATCTCTTCCCGACAGCCGTGAAGGTGGCGGACGTGCTGCGTCAGCGCTCCGACACCCGCGACGTGGACGAAGGGCTGCCGCTTCCCGGCATCGACTGGACGCTCCAGGTCGACAAGGGCGAGGCCGCGAAGTACGGAGCGAGCCCGATGACTGTGGGCACGGCCGTGCAGCTCGTCACCAACGGCGTGAAGGTCACGGAATATCGCCCGAACGATACGGACAAGTCCGTGGACGTGCTCGTGCGCTTCCCGCAGGATCGCCGCAGCCTCGACCAGCTCGATGCGCTGCAGATCAACACCCCGGCAGGCTCGGTGCCGATCTCAAACTTCGTTACCCGCGAGCCGACCCGGAAGGTGGGCCTCATCAACCGCGTCGGCGGTCAGCGGGTTGTGACCGTCACATCCAACGTGGCGGAGGGCGCTCAATCGGCCGAGGTACAGCAGGCCGTGCAGCAGGCGATCGCGCAGATGGGACTGCCGCCTGGCGTGACGTTCAAGCTCAAGGGCGAGGACGAGGAGCGGGCCAAGGCGGGCGCGTTCCTGGTCAAGGCCTTCGGTGCGGCCCTGTTCCTGATCTTCGCGATCCTGCTGGCGCAGTTCAACAAGTTCACCAGCGTGTTCATCACGCTCTCGGCGGTGATCTTGTCCACCATCGGCGTGCTGATCGGGCTCATGGTGATGCGCCAGTCCTTCGGCGTGGTGATGACCGGCATCGGCATCATCGCCAATGCGGGCGTGATTGTGAACAACAACATCGTGCTGATCGACACCTACGACCGCCTGCGTCGTGAGGGTTGGGCAGCGCGGGATGCGATCCTCGAGACCTGCCGCGAACGGGCACGCCCGGTGGTGCTCACTGCCGTCACAGCCGTGCTCGGTGTGCTCGCCATCGCGTTCGGCATCAATATCGATTTCGTGACCCGCGCGGTCGATATCGGGGCGCCGTCCACCCAATGGTGGGTGCACCTCTCGGTCGCCATCGTGTTCGGCCTCAGCTTTGCGACGATCCTGACGCTTGTCGTCACGCCCGCGATGCTGATGGCTCTCGCGAACCTCGCGGCCTGGCGCAAGAACCGCAAGGCGCGGCGCACGGCCGATGCCGGTGTGCCGGGCGGCATGCAGGCCGTGCCGGCGGAGTAGCCCGGCAGCCATCAAGCCAGCGGCGCGGTTGACCTCGTCCCAGGAGCGGGGGATGGTCGCGCCGCTGGAGATCCCCCGATGACGTCCAAGACCGACACGATCCTTGCCTTCGCGCGCCGTGCGCCGGTGATCCCGGTGGTGACCATCGAGGATGCGCGGCGCAGCATCGACCTCGCGCAGGCGCTCGTGCGGGCCGGCTTGCCTGTCATCGAGGTGACCTTGCGGACGGGAGCGGCGCTCGACGCCATCGCAGCCATGACGAAGGCCGTACCCGACGCGGTGATCGGGGCCGGTACCGTGACGCGAGCCTCGCATATCACGGATGCGGTGGATGCGGGGGCGAAGTTCATCGTCAGCCCGGGCACGCCCACGCGGCTTGCAGAGGCCCTGGCCGAGGCTCCGGTCCCAGTCCTGCCCGGTGCCTCGACCGCTACGGAGGCCATGACGCTTGCGGATCTCGGCTTCGAGGTCCTCAAGTTCTTCCCGGCCGAGGCCTCGGGCGGTGTCGCTTGGCTGAAGGCGATTGCTGGACCTCTGCCTCACCTCAAGTTCTGCCCGACCGGGGGCCTCGACCCCAAGGACGCGGCGAATTACCTCGCGCTCCCGAACGTGGTTTGCGTCGGCGGGGCCTGGATGGCGCCGTCGAAAGCCGTCGCCGACGGGGATTTCGCGACGGTGGAGCGCCTTGCAGGGGAAGCGGCTTCGCTGCGCTGAGCGCGGCCCGAGCACCTTGAACCATTCGGCGCCTCTCTCGTTGTCGGCTTGCATTCGCAAGAGGCAGGCGAAGGGTGCTGATAGCTGCGCCGCTCGCTCCTGCCTTGCAAGAAGCAGGCGAGGAGGCTTCCTATGGTCAATGCCAAGAGTTTGCTCGATGCGCTGGTCAGCGCCTCCGCGAGGCCCGGTGGGCTCGCGGGCGCCATCGGCGACGTGATCAACCAAGCGACGAGCGGGCTCCAGGATGCCACGCAGAAGGCGGGCCAGGCCCCAAGCGTCGGTCAGAAGGTGGATCAGACCATCGGGCAGGTGGCGAGCGGCGTCGCGAGCGGCCAAAAGCCGGGCGATCTCGTCTCGAAGGCCAAGCAGGTGATGGCCGACAATCCAGGCCTTGCGGAAGCAGCCATGATCGGGCTGGCCGGCCTTCTCTTCGGCTCTCGCAAGAACCGTGGCGTACAGCCGAGCTTTGCGAAGCTCGGTGGGCTCGCGCTTGTGGGCGGCCTCGCCTACAAGGCGTATGAAAACTATCGCGCGGGCCAGCCGCTCATCGACATGAGCGGTCAGGGTGCCTCGGCTGGCGGGCAAGGCGGATCGTCCAGCGGTGGCTCGGCTTCCGCTCAAGCGGGCTCATCCCCGAGTGGTGGTGTGAGTTCGGGCCAAGGCGACGTGGGCCGCGCAGCCGGTGGTCAGAGTACCGGGAGCAGCGCCGCTGGAACATCGTCTGCAGGCCAGCCGTCCGGCGGCCCGGCGGGTGGCGCAGGCGGATCGTCTGCCCAGGCCGGAGGCTCAAAGGCGAGCACCGGCACGTCATCCGGTCAGACGGGGGCATCGACGGGCAGCACCGGCGCATCGTCAGGCGGGGCACAGGCCTCCTCCAGCGCGACAGGCGCGCAGCGGCCGGCCTCAGGAGGCGCGGTACTCTCAAGCCCCTTCCAGCTCGACCCGCCCCAATCTTCAGGCTTCCACCCGATCTCGCACACCGAGGACGATGCCCTGCTCTTTCTGCGCGCCATGGTGGCGGCCGCTTCCGCTGACGGGCAGATCGACGAAGCGGAGCGGTCCCGCATTACCAAGGGCCTCGTGAGCGCCGGTGTCGACGAGGAATCGACCCGTTGGCTCGAACGGGAGATGGCGTCCCCGGCGGACGTGGAAGAGCTGTCGGCCGGGGTCAAGACACCCGAAAAGGCGGCACAGATCTATACGGCCGCCCGCCTCGTGGTCGACCCGGACACTATCCAGGAGCGCGAGTTCCTGCGCCGCCTGGCGGAGAGCCTCGATCTCGACGAGGCCCTACGGTCGCAGATCGACAGCACGGCGGTTGCGCTGAAGAGCACCTGACGCTCTCCAAAAACATTGAGGCGCGCCGAACCCGGCGCGCCTTTTTCCTGTCTTACGCGGCGTTGCGGCGGTTCAGGAAGTCGCCCATCCGCTCCAGCGCCTTCAGGATGTTCTCGGCCGAGTTGGCGTAGGACAGGCGGATATAGCCTTCGCCGTGAACGCCGAAGTCGGGGCCGCCGATGGTCGCGACGCCGGCATCCTCCAAGAGCGCCGAGGCGAGCGTCTTCGCCTTCCAGCCCGTCTGCTTGACGTTGGGAAAGGCGTAGAACGCGCCCTTCGGGCGGATGCAGGAGACCCCAGGCAGCTTGTTCAAGCCCTCGACCACGATTGCCCGGCGGCGGTCGAACTCCGCCACCATCTCGGCCACGCAATCCTGCGGTCCGTTCAGGGCCGCGACGCCTGCCCATTGGGTGGCGGCGTTCACGCAGGAGTGGGAGTTCACGGCAAGCTTGCGGGCCGCATCGTAGAGCGGCTTCGGCCAAACCGACCAGCCCAGGCGCCAGCCCGTCATGGCGTAGGTCTTCGACGCACCGTCGAGGTAGATCAGCCGGTCGCGCAACTCGGGATATTGCAGCAGCGAGACATGGGCCTCCCCATCGTAGGTCATGGTGCCGTAGATCTCGTCCGACATGATCGCCACGTTCGGGTGCCGGGCGAGGCCTGCCACCAGCGCGTCGATCTCCGCCTTCGGGGTCACGCCGCCGGTGGGGTTGGCGGGGGAGTTCAGGATGAGCAGGCGCGTGCGGGGCGTAATGAGGGAGAGCGTCTCCTCTGCCGAGAAGGCAAAGCCGTTCTCTTCGCGGATCGGCACCGGGATCGGAGTCGCGCCCGTGAACTCGATCATGGAGCGGTAGATCGGAAAGCCCGGGTCCGGGTAGAGGATCTCGGCACCTGGCTCCCCGAACATCAGGATTGCCATGAACATGGTGACCTTGCCGCCCGGGACGATCATCACGCTCTCAGGCGAGACCTCCACGTTGAACCGCCGGTGCAGGTCGCCCGCGACCGCCTCGCGGAGCGGCAGAATGCCGGTTGCCGGCGTGTAGCCGTGGTGCCCGTCCCGGAGAGCCTGGATGCCCGCTTCCACGATATGCGCTGGTGTCGGGAAATCGGGCTGCCCGATGCCGAGATTGATGATGTCACGGCCGGAGCGCGCCAGTTCCGTGGCGCGGGCCAGCACCGCGAAGGCGTTCTCCTCGCCGAGACGGCCGAAGGCGGAAACGAGTGGAAGCATAGGCGTTCTCGCGTCGAAAAGGGGTTATGTCGGCCATTGACAGCATGCGGCGGCGCCAAGTCAAACCATGCGCGCATGGGACGGCCGGAGCTATGCGCCGCAGGCGGGAATGGGCTCAATGGGAGCCGGTTGATTTCCCTCGCGCGGCCGGTCCACAGTGCCGACCGCATTGCTGAAGAATCCGACGCGCTTTGAACCCGCGTCAGGGAGGATTGAAGAATGGCTGACAAGCCGCAGCGCCGTACCCCCGACCAGCTCCGTTCCCGCCTCTGGTTCGACAACCCGGACAATCCGGGCATGACGGCCCTCTACCTCGAGCGCTACCTGAACTTCGGCCTGACGGGCAACGAACTGCAGGGCCGGAAGCCTATCATCGGCATCGCGCAAACCGGCTCCGATCTCTCCCCCTGCAACCGGCATCATCTCGACCTCGCCAAGCGCGTGCGCGACGGCATCACGGCTGCCGGCGGCGTGGCCTTCGAGTTTCCGTGCCATCCGATCCAGGAGACGGGCAAGCGCCCCACGGCCTGCCTCGACCGCAACCTTTCCTACCTGTCCCTCGTCGAAGTGCTCTACGGCTACCCGCTCGACGGCGTGGTGCTGCTGACGGGCTGCGACAAGACGATGCCGGCCTGCATCATGGCGGCCGCGACCGTGAACATCCCGGCGATTTCCCTCAATGTCGGCCCGATGCTCAACGGCTGGCACGAGGGCGAGCGCACGGGCTCCGGCACCATCGTCTGGAAGGCCCGCGAGCGGCACGCGGCGGGCGATATCGACTACCAGCAATTCATCGACATCGTAGGCTCGTCGGCCCCTTCGGTCGGCCATTGCAACACCATGGGCACGGCCTCGACCATGAATGCGCTGGCCGAGGCGCTGGGCATGTCGCTGCCGGGCTCCGCCGCGATTCCCGCGCCCTACCGCGAGCGCGGCCAGATGGCCTATGAGACGGGTAAGCGCATCGTCGACATGGTGTGGGAGGATCTGAAGCCCTCCGACATCATGACCCGCGAAGCCTTCGAGAACGTGATCGTCGCGAACGCCGCGATCGGCGGCTCCACCAACGCTCCGGTGCACATCAACGCCATCGCGAAGCACATCGGCGTGGAGCTCAACAACGACGATTGGGAGCGCATCGGGTTCGAGATCCCGCTCCTCGTGAACATGCAGCCAGCAGGTCATTATCTCGGCGAAGAATATTTCCGCGCCGGCGGTCTGCCCGCGGTGCTCGCCGAGTTGATCGCGCACGGCAAGGTCCATGAGAACGCGATCACCTGCAACGGCAAGACCATCGGTGAAAATTGCCGCGGCAAGCACTCGTGGGACCGCGACGTGATCCGGCCCTACGATCAGCCGCTCCGCGAGAAGGCGGGCTTCCTGAACCTCAAGGGCAGCCTGTTCGACTCCGCCATCATGAAGACGAGCGTGATCTCGGAGGAATTCCAGGAGCGCTATCTCAACAACCCGCAGGACCCGAACGCCTTCGAGGGCAAGGTCGTCGTGTTCGACGGGCCCGAGGATTATCACCACCGCATCGACGATCCCTCGCTCGGCATCGACGAGCACACGATCCTGATCATGCGCGGTGCGGGTCCGCTCGGTTACCCCGGTGCGGCAGAGGTCGTGAACATGCAGCCCCCGGGCGAGCTCATCAAGCGGGGCGTGCGCTCGCTGCCCTGCATCGGCGATGGGCGTCAATCGGGAACGTCGGGCACGCCCTCCATCCTGAATGCTTCGCCTGAGGCGGCGGCCCATGGCGGCCTCGCGCTCCTGCAATCGGGCGACCGCATCCGCATCGATCTCAACCAGCGTCGGGCCGACATCCTGCTCTCCGAGGATGAGCTGGCCCAGCGCCGGGCCGATCTCGAAGCGAGGGGTGGCTTTCCCTATCCTGCGAGCCAGACACCTTGGCAGGAGATCCAGCGCTCGATGGTGGATCAGCTGTCCGAGGGCATGACCCTCAAGCCCGCCGTGAAGTACCAGAAGGTCGCCCAAACCTACGGCGTCCCTCGCGACAACCACTAGCGAATCCGGGGTGCCCTCGCTGCGTGTCGCGAGGGCATCCGGTCCGGCGCAACGTGGAGGCGCCCCGATGGGGCGGCGCCTCCGCTTCCTACCAGCCCATGGGGCTTACCGTGCTTGCCAGCTCCGCCGATCCATATGCCGCCCGTCGCGCTGCCTTTCGTGCGCTGCACGAGAGCGGCTGTTTCGTGCTTCCGAACCCCTGGGACATCGGCACGGCCCGCTATCTGCAGCACCTCGGCTTCTCCGCCCTGGCAACGACGAGTGCGGGCTTTGCCTTCACCCGCGGCCTGCCGGATGCCGATTGGGCGGTGCCCCGCGCCACCATGCTCGCGCACATCGCAGAGATCGTGGCGGCAACGAACCTTCCCGTGAACGCCGATTACGAGTCGGGTTACGCACATGAGCCCGAGGGCGTCGCCGAGAGCGTGCGCCTTTGCATCGAGACGGGTGTTGCGGGCCTCTCCATCGAGGACTCGACCGGCGACCGTTCAAAGCCGCTTTACGATCTCCCTTTCGCTGTCGAGCGCATCCGCGCCGCTCGCGCTGCCGTCGACGCGAGCGGCTGCGATGTGATGCTCACCGCTCGGGCCGAATGCTATCTCGTTGGCCATCCCGATTCCCTGCGCGAGTCGATCCGCCGCCTGCAGGCCTATGCCGAAGCCGGCGCCGATGTGCTTTTTGCGCCGGGGCCGCGCACGCCGGAGGAGATCAGCGCCGTCGTTCAGGCGGTCGCGCCGAAGCCTGTCAACCTGATCGTCTCGAACCCGATCGGACTGACCGTGGCGCAAGTGGCGGATCTCGGCGTGCGTCGCATCAGCCTTGGCTCGGGGCTCGTCCGCGCGGCCTGGGGTGCTTTCATGCGCAGCGCCGAGGCCCTGACTCAAGGGAGGTTTGATCCCTTGGGCGACAGCCGCCCCTTCACCGAGATCAACACCTTCTTCCGCGAAGACCTGAAGACGCGCTCGTGACCGATCTCGCCCATTGGAGCCCCCGCGCGCGGCCCGAGAGCCGTGTCCACGAAGGCCGCTATGTGCGCCTCGAACCCCTCAACCCGGCGCAGCACGGGGACGACCTCTACGAAGCCTGCTCCGGCCCAGAGGCCGAGGGGCTGTTCCGCTATCTTTTCGAGAAGCCGCCGCAGACGCGGGATGGATTTCAGGGCTGGCTTGAGAGGTCCGCAGCCTCCACGGATCCGCTCTATTTCGCCGTCGTCGATCGGGACACCGGTCGCGCCGTCGGGCGCCTCACCTTCATGCGCATCGATACCGTGCATGGGGTGATCGAGACGGGGAGCATCCTGTTCGGTCCGGCGCTTGCGCGGACGCGGGGGGCCACGGAGGCCATCTACCTCCAGGCCTGTCATGCCTTCGACGATCTCGGCTATCGCCGGTTCGAGTGGAAGTGCAACGATCTCAACGAGCCCTCGAAGCGGGCGGCCGTTCGCTTCGGCTTCACGTTCGAGGGCGTGTTTCGTCAGCACATGGTGGTCAAGGGGCAAAACCGCGACACGGCATGGTACGCCATGCTCGATCGCGATTGGCCCCGCCGCAAGCGAGCCTTCGAGAGCTGGCTTTCGCCGGACAATTTTAGCGCAACGGGCGAGCAGCGGCGCAGCCTGCTGGCCTTTCATGGGGATGAGGGGATCTGAGATGGCAGGACGTTTGAACGGCAAGACCGCGTTGGTGACGGCCGCAGGGCAGGGTATCGGCCGCGCCATCGCGGAAGCGTTTCTCGCCGAGGGCGCGAAGGTGTGGGCCACCGACCTCGATCCCGCCAAGATCGAGGGTCTCGACGGTGCCGAGCGGCGCAAGCTCGACGTGCTCTCGAACGAGGCCGTCGCGGCGCTTGCCGGTGAGACCGGTCCCGTCGACATCCTCGTCAACGCGGCCGGGTTCGTGCATCACGGCACCGTGCTTGAGTGCTCCGATCGGGACTGGGACTTCTCCTTCGATCTCAACGTCAAATCCATGCACCGGACGATCAAGGCCTATGTGCCGGGCATGCTGGAGCGGGGTCGCGGCTCTATCGTGAACATCGCCTCCGGCGCCGGCTCCGTGCGTGGCATTCCGAACCGTTACGCCTATGGTGCCACCAAAGCCGCCGTGATCGGCCTCACGAAGGCGGTGGCGGCGGATTTCATCAAGCGCGGCATTCGCGCCAACGCGATCTGCCCCGGCACGATCCAGTCGCCATCCCTCGACGAACGCATCGGAGCTCAGGCGCAATCGTCGGGGCAAAGCGTCGAGACCGTGCGCCAGGCCTTCGTCGATCGTCAGCCCATGGGACGCCTCGGTACGGCCGAAGAAGTCGCGTGGCTTGCGGTCTATCTCGCCTCCGACGAGGCGAGCTACACCACCGGCCAGATCCATCTGGTGGACGGCGGTTTTGCCCTTTGAGCGTCCTCCCGCGGCAGGAGACACCGATGCACATTCTCATTCTCGGCGGCGCCGGCATGGTGGGCCGCAAGCTCGTGGAGCGCTTGGCCCATGATGGCCACCTCGGCGGGCGCGAGATCACCCGTGTGACGCTTCACGACGTGGTGGAAGCCCAAAAGCCCGCCGGCGCCTCGTTCGAGACCCGCACGGTCGTCTCGGATTTCGCGCTGCCGGGCGAGGCCGAGAAGCTCGTCGCCGAGCGCCCCGACGTGATCTTCCACCTCGCCGCCATCGTGTCGGGCGAGGCGGAAGCCGACTTCGACAAGGGCTATCGCATCAATCTCGATGGAACCCGCTACCTCTTCGACGCCATCCGTCTGATTGGCGACGGCTACAAGCCCAGGGTGGTCTTCACCTCCTCAATCGCGGTGTTCGGCGCGCCGTTCCCGGAGGCGATCGGCGACGAGTTCTTCACCACTCCGCTTACGAGCTATGGGGTGCAAAAGGCGATCGGCGAGCTGCTTCTGGCCGATTACACCCGCCGCGGCTTCTTCGAGGGCGTCGGCATCCGCCTGCCCACGATCTGCGTGCGGCCGGGCAAGCCCAACAAGGCGGCATCCGGCTTCTTCTCAAATATCATCCGCGAACCGCTGAATGGCGAGGAGGCGGTGCTGCCCGTCTCCGAGGATGTGCGCCACTCGCATGCCTCGCCGCGCTCGGCTGTCGGCTTCCTCATGCATGCCGCGACCATCGATGGGGAACGGCTCGGGCCACGCCGCAATCTCACGATGCCCAGCATCTCGGTGACGGTCGCGGAGCAGATCGACGCTCTGCGCCGCATCGCAGGCGAGCGCGTCGTGTCTCGCATCCGCCGCGAACCGGACGAGACCATCGTCCGCATCGTGGCCGGGTGGCCCCGCCGGTTCGACGCGCGCCGTGCGGAAGGCCTCGGCTTCAAGGCGGAAGCGTCTTTCGACGACATCATCCGCATTCACATCGACGACGAACTCGGCGGCCGGTTCGCGGCTTGAGGAGAGCCTAGGCGGCCTTCCCGCTCCAGGGCGTCTCGGCGACCGGCGTCAGCGGGCCCTTGCCGGCAAACCACGACACCAGGTTGTCGGCAACGAGCTTGCTCATGGCATTGCGCGTATGGACCGAGGCCGAGCCCACATGGGGCAGGAGCACCACATGCTCCATGTCGATGAGTTCCTGCGGGACCTTGGGCTCGTCCACGAACACATCGAGCCCGGCGGAGAGGATGGTCTTCGAGCGCAACGCCTCGATCAGCGCCGGCTCGTCGACCACGCTGCCGCGGGCCACATTGATCAGGATGCCGTCGGGTCCGAGCGCCCGCAGCACCTCCGCGTTGACGAGATTCTTGGTCTCCGCTCCGCCGGGCGTGATGACGATGAGAACATCGACGGCTTCCGCGAGGCCGACCAGGGACGGATAGTAGGTATAGGGGACGTCCGGTTGCCGGCTGCGGCCATGATACGCAACCGGGAGCCCGAAGGCTTCCAGGCGCTTGGCGATGGCCTTGCCGATCCGTCCCAGGCCTAGGATGCCGGCCTTGCGTTCGCGGAGCGTCGCGGTCAGGGGGAAGTTCTTCTCCAGCCAACGGCCCTCGCGCACGTAGCGGTCCGCCTGCGGGAGCTGCCGAACCGTCGCGAGCAGGAGCCCCAGCGCCGTATCGGCGACCTCGTCGTTGAGAACGTCGGGCGTGTTCGTCACGATGATCCCGCGCCGCGCCGCCTCGGCGGCATCCACGTGATCGTAGCCCACCCCGAAACTCGCAATGATCTCCAGCTTGGGCAGGGTATCCATCAGAGTGGCGTCGAACCGGCCATGACCCGGGCTCGTGGCGACGCCGCGAATGCGCGGCCCCACTTCGCGCATGAGGGCCGCCCGGTCGGCCGCTTCCCAAAGGCGGTGGACGTGCACCCGATCGGCAAGGGTTTCGGTCACGATGGGCAGCATCGACCCCATCATCAAAACATCGGCTTTGCTCACGGCGGTTCCCCTTGCGCTATCCCTATTCAGCAGCGGCATGCCACGCTCTTGCGGAGCGCGATGTCGATGGCCTTGGCTTCCCGCTGCAGCGCCGCTTTCACGTCCGGCGGCAGATCCAGCCAATGGCATCCGCGGAGCGCGGCCTCAAGGGCATAAAGCGCATTCAGGTTGACCTCGCGCGGACGCATGAATTTCAGCCGTCGATACGCCTCGACCGCCCCTATGTCCCGGAGGTCCTGAGCGCGCGAAAGGCCTGCCGCTTCGAGCCAGTTGCGGGTCGCGGGGCCGATGCCTGGAAGGGCGTCGAGCGGCATCTCCTCGGGTTTCTGCGCTGTGATCGGATCGAGGTCGTCACCCATGGCCTGCCTCACTCTCCAGCCTGTCTCGCGCCGGTCGGGCACGCTCACGATAGAAGAGGTAAAGCCCCGACGCGATGACCACGCTCGCGCCGATAAAGGTCCATGGATCCGGCCAGTCGCCGAACACGAAGTATCCAAGCGCCAGCATCCAGACGATCTGGGTATAGATGAACGGCGCGAGCACCGGCGCGGGTGCGCGGGCGTGCGCCAGGATCAGGAGCCAGTGCCCGACGGAGCCAAAGGCGCCAAGCCCGATGAGAAGCGCCCAGGTCAGAAGAGAATCCGGCGTCGACCACACGAAGGGCACCAGGGGCGTGGTGAGCGCAACGCCGGCAAGGCCCGAATAGACGAGGGTGGTCTCCGACCGGTCCGAGGTGGCCAGGATGCGGGTGACGATATTGTAGAAGGCGTAAGCCACCGATCCCGCCAGCGAGAGCAGGGCCGCCGGGTGCATGGCACCGAGTCCCGGCCGCGTGATCATCAAGACGCCGATGAAGCCGACACCGATCGCCGCAAGCCGCCGCGGCCCTGCGCGCTCGCCTAGAATAGGCCCCGACAGCAGCGCCACCAAGAGAGGCGTCGCGAACACGATCGACAGGGCCTCGACGAGCTGCAGATACTGCAGGGCCATGAAGTTCGCGGCCGTCGAGCAGAACAGCAGTACCGAACGGATGATCTGGAGCCACAGGCGATTGGTGCGAAGCACCCCGGGCCTGGTCCAGGGATTGATGACCACGAAGACAAGTGCCACGGCTGAGAGGTAGCGCGCCCAGACGGTCAGCATCGGATCGACGGACCGGTTCAGCCACTTCGCCGAAGCGTCGAGCCCGGAGAAGCAGAAGAGCGCCAGGCACATGAGCCCGATGCCGACGAGCCGCCGGCGGCGCTCGATTCGGGCGGCGGACGCCGAGGGGGCAACGGCAGCGGTTTCGCTCATCGAACGTCAGGCTAGCGGCGGCATCGCCGTCTGGCGACTGCCTTTCGGCGCAGGACCCCCTTGCGCGCGAGGCGCGGATGTCAGCCGACCAGCCTCTTGCGGAACGGACTGCTTTCCCCCTACACAAGCTGCAGGGGTCTGAGCGAACACCCCTTGAGGCGCGCGCCCAAGCTTCGCAGGCGACTGGATGAGGTCGTGATGAGCGCGCCGTATTTTACAGAACCCCATCTCCTGTTCTCGGCCTTGTTCGTTTCAAGGCCGCCCGTCCTCGTCGACGTCCGTCGGCGCGAACTCGTCGAGCAATCGGGGCAGCTCCTGCCTGCCTCGCGGCTCCACGATCATGGGGACGGGCCGATCCTGGCAGGGTCTCTCGAACGGGACAGGCCGGTCGTGGTGGCCTGCGCGCACGGTCACAATCGCAGCCAGCGGGTCGCTGCGCATCTTCGTGCGGAGGGATTCACGGTTTCGGTGCTCCGGGGCGGCTACGACGCCTGGGTCGAGACGGGCCTTCCCACCATCCGCCGGCAGACGGGACCGGTGACCCTCGGCGCGGGCCCGACGACCTGGATCACCCGTCGCCGGCCCAAGATCGACCGCATCGCTTGCCCCTGGCTCATCAGGCGGTTTCTCGATCCGCAGGCCCGCTTCCTCTTCGTCGAACCCGATCAGGTTCTCGCGGTAACGACCGATGAGGGCGCCATCGCTTTCGATCTCCCCGGTGCGCCCTTCGAGCACGAGGGGGAGGCCTGCACTTTCGATGCCCTCCTCGCGGCCTTTGGCCTCGACCAGGATCCGCACTTGCAGTCCCTGGCGCTGATCGTGCGTGGAGCCGATACGGATCGCCTCGACCTAGCGCCCCAGAGCGCCGGCCTCATGGCTGTGTCGCTCGGATTGTCGGCCCGCTGCGGCGACGATGATCACGTGCTGCTGGGCCAGGGCTTCCTGATCTACGACGCGCTCTATGCCTGGCTGCGCGAGGCCCGCGAAGAGAGACACCACTGGGCCAGACCGGCAGACGGGAGAGCAGCATGAGCGCCCCGGCGTCCCTTTCGTCGCGCGCGAACGATACCGTGCCCGTCGGCTTCCGCGAGGCGACCTGGCTGTGGACCAAGGTCGCCTTCCTCTCCTTTGGCGGGGCGGCAGGGCAGATCGCCCTCCTCCATCGCTTCATCGTGGATGAGCGGCGTTGGCTCGACGAGCGCTCGTTTCTCAATGCGCTCAACTTCTGCACCCTGCTGCCCGGGCCGGAGGCGCAGCAGCTGGCCACCTATATCGGCTGGCGGCTTCATGGCATCCGCGGCGGTCTCGTGGCGGGCGGATTGTTCGTCCTGCCCGGTGCCCTCATCATGCTCGCCCTCTCGCTCCTTTACAGCCTGGGGCGGGAACTCGTCTGGGTGGATGGGCTGTTCCTTGGCATCAAGGCTGCCGTGCTTGCGGTCATAGCAGAGGCCCTGCATCGCATCGGCAAGCGGGCCCTGAAGAGCCGGACGCTGGTTCTCGTCAGCATCGCGACCTTCTTCGGCCTCGTGGTGCTGAACGTGCCGTTCCCGCTCCTCATAGTCGGGGCCGCCGCCTTCGGGGCCGTGGCGAGCCGGTACTTGCCAGGAGCCTTCCCGCGGCCCGCAGCTGTCGCTGAGAGTCCTGCGCCGGCCTCGGCTGCAACGGCGCCGCTCGCGGCGGCAGCGGCGTGCACCCTGGCTTGGTGGTTGCCGGTGGCGCTTGCGGCCCTTGCCCTCGGCCCATCCCACATCCTGGTGGAGCTCGGTCTGTTCTTCTCCAAGCTCGCCGTGATCACCTTCGGCGGCGCCTATGCCGTCCTAGCGTATCTCGCGGAAGCGTCCGTCGAGCGTGGGTGGGTCAGTCCCGGGGAGATGATCGAGGGGCTCGGTCTTGCGGAGACGACACCCGGCCCGACCATTCTGGTGAACCAGTTCGTCGGCTATCTGGCAGCCCTGCGGCATGCCGAGCCCTTCTCGCCTACGCTGGCTGCGGTCCTCGGGGCCATCATGACGACGTGGGTGACGTTCATGCCCTCGTTCGTCTGGATCTTCGCGGGCGCTCCCTATCTCGAGCGCCTCACGCGCAATCCGCTCCTGTCGGGAGCGCTTGCGGCGATCACCGCTGCCGTCGTCGGCATCGTGGCATCGCTCGCCCTGAATTTCGGGCTGCACCTTCTGTTCGGGGAGGTCGGTAGCCTGCGCTGGGGCTTCACGACCGTGCCCTGGCCGGATGTCGGCACGATCCGTCCTGGCATGGCAGCGCTGAGCGTCTTGGCGGCCGTGCTGCTGTTCCGCCTGCACCTCGGCATCATCAAGACGGTCGCCACCATGGCGATCATCGGTCTTGTGGTGCGGCTCCTCTTCGGGGCGCTTTAGGCGCTTGCGGTCGCCCGCACGGGAATGCCGGGCACCTCGACGGCAAGCTCGTCGAGATCCTCGTCCGCGCCTTCGAGGCCCCGCGAATCCGCACCGGTCGCCACGGCCAGGTTCTTGGCAGCTTTGCGGAGGAGCTTGCGCAGGCGCCGGCGATCCTTCGCGTCGAGATCGCCCAAGAGCTCCGCCTCGACCTCGTCCCACAGCCGCTCGATGGCTGCGGCCTTGCGCCGGCCTTCCTCGGTGAGCCGCACCCGCACCACACGGGCATCATCGGGCTCCGCATGGCGCTCCACGAGACCGAGCGTCGCCAGCCGCGAAACGGTCTTCGAAGCCGTCGGCGGGCGGACCCGCAGGATGCTGGCGAGTTCGCCCATCGTCATGATGTCGGTGGCGGCGAGCGCCTGCAGCACCTGCTCTTGGCCCGCAAAGAGGCCAAGATCCGCGAGCTTGTCGCCCATCCGGCTGCGATGAAGCCGTGCGGCCTGGACGAGCGCCCAGCCCACACTCTTCGCCCCCGGATGCTTCATGGGTCGCTCCATCGGCGCACCTGCATCCTTCTCGGCCAGCTTAAGGCGGCTGTGACGGGCGCTTCCCATCAACCGCGCAGCCGCACCCTTGTCGATTGCAGGGTCACTATGCTGGGCGTCCCATGACCGTTCGATGACAAACTATCAGAAATTTACGGGGCTAACGAACGGAGCTTCTTGGCTACCCGGTCGAGAAAGACCGAGCGGGTCTCGGGCGTCGAGGAATCCATTCGGTGATGGGCGAGCCAGAAGGTCCGGCACCCCGGTGCGCAGAGGACACCGAGTCCGGTAAGCAAGGTACGACGGCCGGGCATGCCGATCATCCACCACCACCAGCGCGGGCTCCCGAGCAACGAGATCACGCCGATCAGGCGGATGTTGGTCATCAACCGCGCGATGGGCTTGCCCTTTTCCGGCATGCGGAAGGTCGCGTGCGGTACCCAGACGCGTTCGAGCCAGCCTTTCAGCATCGAGGGCGGGCCGTACCACCAGGTCGGGTAAACGAAGAGGAGGGCCTCGCACCAGCGCAGCTGCGCGAGGTGCTCGGCCACCGGAACCTCGTTCTCCCCAGGGGTATGGTAGCCGCGACGTTCCTCAGCGGAGAGCACCGGATTGAAGCCCATGGCGTAGAGATCGAGCAGGCGAACCTCGTGCCCGCCCTCCCGCAGCGTCGCGAGGGTCCGGTCGCGCACGGCGGCCGCGAAGCTCTCCTCGCAGGGGTGGGCATAGACCACCAGGACGCGCATCAGAGCCGGCTCACGGTTTCGCGGACCCGGCGCAGGAAGGCCTCCCGGCCATTTTGGGTCTGCCGGTTCATGTCGTGAAGCGCGAGGTAGCGGGCGCGGGCGTTGGGCGCGACCAGCACGCGCAGCATCCGCATCACCACCTTGCGGGGCGGGTCCCCCATGAGCATGGCGCGCCAGCGCGGCGCGCCATAGGTCGTGACCGCCACGAGGCGCTTCAGATGGGTGAGGTTCGGCTGGACGAGACCGTTCTCGATGCGAAAGCTCACGCCGGGCAGGAATACGCGATCAAGGAAGCCCTTGAGGATCGCTGGGAAGCCGAAATTCCAGACCGGGAAGACGAGAACGAGCGCCTCCGCATTCTCGATGCGCCGCACGTATTCCACCACTGGAGCCCGATTGCCGGGTACGTCGTGATAGGCCATGCGCTCGTCGTAAGTGAGCACGGGATCGAACCCCTCGGCATAGAGGTCGCAATCGTCCACCACATGGCCCGCGCCTTCGAGAGCCGACACGACCGTTCGATGGAGCGCGGCGCCGTAGCTCTCCGGGTTCGGATGGGCGTAGAGGACGAGAACGCGCATCGGACTGCTAAAGATGCCTCGGCGCTACTCGGCGGCGTGTTGCGCAAGACCCCGGAACAGGAAGGTCTTGCCCGAGCGGTAATCGTAAGAGGGGTCCTCCCATGCGATCATCTTGCCGGGATTGAGGAGCCCTTGCGGATCCGCTTCGCGCTTGAAGGCAAGCTGCACCTCGTCGGTCTGCTTCATGCCGCCTTCTTCCAGGGTGTAGCGGTGCGGGTTGAAGATCGGCGCACCCATATCCTCATGGATCGCCATGATCTCTTCGAGGCGCTCCTCCGTGGTGAAGCGCACGAGTGGCAGGCCAAAGCAGGTCACCTTGCCGTCGAAGCGCACGAATTCGAGATGCGCCGGCACCTCGTCGCCGAAGCGCGCATGAATGCGCTCCACGAGGTCCACCTGGTTCGGGAAGGGGTAGAGCACCTGCAGATAGGTGATGCTGGGATCCACCCGAAGCGCGCGCAGCGTGGTGTGGTTCCAGGAGAGCTCGAACACCGGCGGTAGACCCTTGAGCTCCGTGGCGCTCAGCTGGTCTTGCCGGAACAACACCTCGGCGCCCCGGAAGCGGTGGGTAAAGGCCAGGAGCGAGCCGAGTGCATGCCGCGCCACCATCGCCATGGCGATGTGCTTGTCGCGGGGCAGGTAGCGCTGGTGGCGCAGGAAGTAGTCATGAGCCACGGGGGCGGCGACCACCGCGAGCTGCTTGATCAAGAGCCCGTCCTGCTCGCCAAGCGCATTGGCGTAGGCCGTTGCGGCTTTCAGCGTATCGAAGCCCACGATCACATCGACCCAGTCGTAGGCGGGTGCGAGCGGCACCTCGACCTCGGTGATGATGCCGTTGGTGCCGTAGGCGTGGGCGACCTTGTGGAGATCGTCGCCGGTGATCTCCATCACCCGCGGCGAGGCCTCCATGGTGGCGACCCGCAGGCGGATGATGTTGCCGGCATCCCGCAAGCCACCCCATTTGATCGAGCCGACGCCGCCCGATCCGCCGGCCACGAAGCCGCCGAGGGACGCGGTGTTGTAGGTCGAGGGGTGCAGGCGGATCTCCTGGCCCGAATGGGGCCGCGTCTCCTTGTCGACCGCCGCCATGACGGCGCCAGGTTCCGTCACCACCCGACCGGGAGCGATCTCCTTCACCCGGTTGAAGCCGGAGAGATCGAGCACGATGCCGCCCGACAGCGGCATGGCCTGCCCGTAATTGCCTGTTCCTGTGCCACGGGGTGTCACCGGGATGCCGAACTCGAATGCCGCCAGGAGGGTCTGGAGCACCTCCGCCTCACTCTTTGGGCTCACGACCACATCGGCCGTGACCGTATCGAGCTGGCGCTTCAAGGTGGGCGAGTACCAGTAGAAATCGCGGCTCTTCTGGCGGACCAAAGCCGGATTGTCCTCGGTCTTGATGCCATCAAGGCGGCTTTTCAGGGCAGCGATGTCGTAGCGGGCGGTCATGCAGAAGGTCTCCCGTCCTGACCCCGGCCCATGAGAGCGCCGGGGTCGAGACGCTCAAGGGTTCATCAAGGAGTCGAGCTCCCGGTAATCTGGGGGAGCCGTGTCGATGGGTCGGCCGCCCAGCAGGACGCTGCGCTCGGCCTGGGGCCGGGCGAGCAACTCCGTCAGGCCCCGCGCCCGCGTCAGCACGAGGTCGGCCGTATCTCCCGCTTCGATGCGGCCGTGCCGATCGAGTTTCATGAGGTCGGCCGGAGTCGCCGCAACCGCTCGAGGCCAGTCGGAGCCCGCATGGTCGAGGTGCAGGATCCGCGTCGCCTCGCGGAACACCTCCAGCATGTCGAGGTCGCCATAGGCGTAGAAGGGGTCGCGGGTGTTGTCGCTCGCCACCATCACGGGAATGCCCGCGGCACGCAGTTCGTGCAGGGGCGCGACGCCGCGCCAGCGGGGGGTGCGGCCGGGCACCCGATCCTGCAGGTACATGTTGCACATGGGCAGGCTCACGACGGCGAGCCTCGCCTCGGCCACCCGATCAATCACACCCGCGAGGTCCCCCTCGTCGTGGAGTGCAAGCGAGCAGCAATGGCCGCAGAGCACCTTGCCGGTGAAGCGGTTGCGGATCACCGCGTCCGCGATCCGATCGAGCGTCCGGGCCTCCGGGGCGTTGCTTTCATCGACGTGAAAATCGAGGTCGAGCCCCTCGGCTGCGGCCGCCTGCACGATCCGGTCGAGGGCCGCATCGGTGCGGGCATCCGGCGCCTGGCCCAAGAACGTGACGCCGCCGAGGATGCCGCCGTGCCGGGCGGTGGCGGCCACGATGGCGCGAAACTGCGCCTCGTCGCTGAGCGCGATGTCGATGGGAAAGAGGGAGACGGCTTGAAGCGCGATGCGGTCGCGCCAAGCCTCGCGCAGCTCCGCGAACACGCCCCAGGAGATCGCCGTCTGCGGTCCCATGGAGTCGAGGTGGGTCCGCACCGCGCCGGTGCCGTGGGCCAGCGCGCAGCGCAACGAGAAGTCCATCCGGGCGCGCACGTCCTCCGCGGACCAGTTCGCTTCCCGGTCGGCGCCCGCATTCTGCAAGGCACCCATGAAGGTGCCGTCCGGGTTCGGACGGCGCGGCCAGATGTGACCTTTGTCGAGATGGGTATGGATATCGACGAAGCGGGGAAAGAGGATGCCCCCGTCGAGGTCCAATGCCGGGAGGTCGCTGTCGAGGGTGGCCGTGCCAGCCGGTACGACGGAGGCGATGCGCCCCTCCTCGACCGTAAGGTCGATCTGGGCGAAGCCCTCGCGATCACCAGCCAGCCCGCTGGCCGTCAGCAGCGCGAGCGGCGCCCGCCCGTTGGTGAGGCGATAGGCGGGCGCGTCCGGAACCGCAGCGAAGCCGAACCCCACGGGCCTAGCGCTCCCGCTTCAAGGCGCTCTCGTGCCAGCGCCGCAGCAGAAGATGGGTGAGGGCCGACATCATGAGGAAGATGATCACGCCCGTGAGCGCGAGCAGCCCCAGGGCCGCGAAGAGGCGCGGGATGTTCAGGCGATACTGGCTCTCGATGATACGGTAGGCGAGGCCCGAGCCCGCGCCGGCCGAGCCCGCCGCGATCTCGGCGACGACGGCGCCGATGAGCGACAGGCCTCCGGCGATCTTGAGACCGGCGAGGAAGTAGGGGAGAGCGGCCGGGCGGCGCAGATACCAGAGCGCCTTCACCCGCGACAGGAAGCGCCCCACGAAGGCGGGCGCCCATTTCGGCCGCGTGGCCCCGTAGAGATCGAACAATTCGAGAAGATTGCGGTCGACCGATTGCAGCCCAAGCGTGGTGTTGGACAGGACGGGAAAGAACGCCACGATCCAGGCGCAGGCCAGCACCGCGAGATCCTGCGGCAGGTAGATGAGCAGGAGCGGCGAGATCGCCACCACCGGCGTCACCTGCAGCACGACGGCATAGGGATAAAGCGAGTACTCGATCACGCGCGAGAGGCTCAAGAGCACCGCGAGGGTCACGCCGCCGGCAACGGCGAGGATGAGACCCAAGAACGTGGTCTTCAGCGTCGTGAGCAGCGACACCGAGAGGACCGCCCAGTCCTTGATGAGCGTGGTCCAGATCGCGCTCGGCGCCGGCAGGATATAGGCCGGCACCTGATTGCGGGTGACGTATGACTCCCAGAACCAGATCGACAGGCCGAAGAGAAGCATCGGCAGCCCGATCTTGAGCAGCCGGTTCCAGTCGAAGCCCGGGGCAGCCGGGGTTGCCTCGAGGGGCAGGGCTTGGGGAGCGGTGCCGCTGCTGGGCGTGCGCGATACAGCCGGGCCGGAGCCCAGGGCAGCGCTCTCGCGGGATGTCACGCCGGTGCTCATAGGTGCTCGTCCGGGGCCATGGCGCCGTGGAGCGCGCGGGAAGCATCGCGGCAGAGTTCCGCGTAAAGGGGGCTCGACCGGAAACTCTCGTCGCGCTCCGGCATGTCGACGTCGATCTCGGCCACGACGCGACCGGGCCGAGCCGCCATCACGACGATACGGGTCGAGAGGTACACGCTCTCGTAGACCGAATGGGTGACGAACACGACCGTGCAGCCGAGATCGTGCTGCAGCCGCAGCAGGTCGTCGTTCAACTTGAAGCGGGTGATCTCGTCGAGCGCCGCGAAGGGCTCATCCATGAGGAGGAGCTTCGGGCGCAACGAGAGGGCGCGGGCGATGGAGACGCGCATCTTCATGCCGCCCGACAATTCGCGGGGATACGCCTTCTCGAACCCGGAGAGCCCCACGAGGCTCAGGGCCTCCTGAAGCTTCGGCAGGGCCTCCCCTTTCGAGACGCCGCGCAGGCGTAGGGGTAGCCACACATTGTCGATGGCTGTCGCCCAGGGCATCAGGGTCGGCTCCTGGAACACGAAGCCGATGTCGCCACGGTGATCCTCACCGACCGAGCCCGGCCAGTCGACCGAGCCGCCGGTGGCATTCGCGAGGCCCGCGATGATGCGCAGTGCCGTGGACTTGCCGCAGCCCGAGGGGCCGAGCAACGATACGAACTCACCCGGACGGATGTCGAGGTCGAGGCCCGCGAGGGCTGTTGTGCCGTTCGCAAAGGTCTTCCGCACGCCGCGCAAGGAGACGAGGGGAGGGGCCGAGGCGGTGGGGCGTTCGAGAACGGCGTGCATGGTTCCGATCAGGCCCTCTTCCCTGGAGGGAGAGGGTGGCCTCACGAAGTGAGGTCGGGAGAGGGGGAGGTCAGGCCACCATCGACGGCGATGGTGACGCTGCAATATCGCTGGAGAGAATGGCACTCACGGCCCCCTCTCCCTCCAGGGGAGAGGGACAGGCCATCCTACTTCTTGAGCTCAAGCCCAACGCCCTTGTTCACGAATTGCGTCGTGTAGCTCTTCTTGTAGTCGAGATCGGCCTTGAAGAGGCCGGCCTTCACCATCTTGTCGAAGAAGTCCTTCACGCGCTCATCCGTCATGGCGCCGATGCCCATCTTCGCGGTGTCGCCGGAATCGACGATCCCGTACTGCTTCATCTGCGAGATCGAGAAGGCAATCTTCTCGTCCGTGATCTCCGGGTTGTCCTTCTTGATGAGCTCGTTCGCGGCCTTGTTGTCCCCGTAGAGGTAATTGTACCAGCCGACGATCGAGGCTTCGACGAAGCGCTTCACGAGGTCGGGGTTCTTCTCCACGAGATCGCGGCGGGTTTCGATGGTGGTCGCGTAGGTCGAGAAGCCGTTGTCGGCGAGCAGATGCACCACGGGCTTGAAGCCGCCCGTCTTCTCGATCGTGTAGGGCTCGGAGGTGAGATAGCCCTGCTGGACCGCCTTCTTGTTGGCGAGGAACGGCGCCGGGTTGAAGGTGTAAGGCTTCGTCTGCTCCTCCCGGAAACCGTGCTCGGTCTTCATCCACTGGAAGAACGAAGCCAGGCCCTCCTTCGACACCAGAATGTCGTTGGAGTTCCTCATGTCGGCAAACTTGTCGAAGCCCTGGCCGGGATGGGCGATGATGACTTGGGGATCCTTCTGGAAGATCGCTGCCACCGCGAGGGTCGGGATGTTTTCCTGCACGACCGAAAAGGCCTGGATCATGTTGCCGCCCATGTAGAAGTCGATGCGGCCGACCGGGAGCATCATCCGGTTGTTGGATTGCGGCCCGCCCGGGATGATCTTCACCTCGAGATTGTATTTTTTGTAGGTGCCGTCCGCGACCGCTTGGTAGAAGCCGCCATGCTCGGCCTGTGCGACCCAGTTGGTTCCGAAGGTGGTCTGGTCGATCTTCTGCTGGGCCAGGGCGGCACCCGCGCCGATGCTCAAGAAAGCGGCGAATGCCGCACCCGCATGCAATCCGAACTTCATGTCCCGTCCTCCACTGCTCGTCGAGCCATCACCCGCGCCTGAGTTTGGCGCGCTTCGATGAAGCTTGGCAAGGTTCATGCCGAAGGCAATGCTGTCATGCTGCCTTTCCGGCGGCAGCTTTCCGTCCTTGATCAGCCACGGTTCCCATGCGCCCGATTACACCCCCGACGATCCGCCCGCCTTTCGCCAATTACAGCCACGGGATGGAGGTGCCCGCGGGACACCGGATCCTCTTTGCCTCGGGGCAACTCGGAATCACGCCGGACGACCATGTTCCGGAGGACGCCGGCGCACAGGCGGCTTTGTGCTTCGAATCCATCGGCGAGGTGCTGAAGGCCGCTGGGATGGGCTTTGCCGACATTGTTCGCATCAATGCCTTCGTGAGCGACCGCGCCCATCTCAAAGCCTATATGGAGGCCCGCGACCGGTATGTGGGCGCGCCTCCGCCGGCCTCGACGCTGATGATCGTCTCGGGCTTCGCCCGTCCGGAGTTCAAGGTCGAGGTGGAGGTGATCGCCGCCAAGGCCGGCTAGGGCGATCCACTTCCCCAAGGGGACTTAATCCTGCCCCAACGGAATGCCCCAGGGGCAGGGGTAGGCTGGGCGGTCGGGTTGCAGGCGAGTCCTCGGTGGGGGATCAGGCTCTTGATCCCGAACCGCCTGGAACCCACCATGTCCACGTCTGCCGTCCTCACCTTTTCCGACGAGTTCGATACCTTCCAGACCTGGAACGGCACCTCGGGCTGGCTCACCACGCAATGGTACGCGCCGCCGGGCGGGATGCATCCCTGGAACTCGGAGGAGCAATGGTATGTGGATCCGAACCACGATTACGACGGCGACGGAACCACGGCCGACACCCCGAATCCCTTCAGCGTTCAGAATGGCGTCCTGACGATCACGGCGCAGCGCGCGGATCCGAGCTTCCAGCCCCTCATCGAGGGGTACCGCTACACCTCGGGGATGATCACCACCTACAACTCGTTCGAGCAGCAATACGGCTACTTCGAGATGCGGGCGCAGCTCCCCGCAGGCCAGGGCCTCTGGCCTGCTTTCTGGATGCTTCCCGGCGATGGTTCGTGGCCGCCGGAGCTCGACATCATGGAGGTGCTGGGCCACGACCCCACCACGCTCTACACCACGGTACATTCGAACAGCACGGGCTCGCTCGTCTCCACGTCCGCGGGCACCAAGGTGCCGAACACCACGACGAGCTTCCACACCTACGGGGTCGATTGGCAGGCCGATCATATCACCTGGTACTTCGACGGCGAGGCGATCTACCAGACCGCAACCCCGCCCGACCTCCACATGCCGATGTACCTGCAGGCGAACCTCGCGGTCGGCGGCACCTGGCCCGGGAGCCCAGACGCCAGCACCAAGTTCCCGGCCGAGATGAAGATCGACTTCATCCGCGCCTGGACCGCGCGGCCTGACGACGTGCAGGTGCTGGCCCTCGCCCCGGAGAGCACCGCGCCGCAGCGCACGATCAGCGGCGGCAAGAAGTCCGACAAGCTCGCAGGCACGAGCGGTGCCGATCTCATCAACGGCGGCGCCGGCGGCGACACCATGACCGGCGGCGGGGGCGATGACACTTATGTGGTGGACGACACCCGCGACACGGTGGTGGAAGCCTTCGGGGGCGGGGTCGACACGGTGCGCTCCCTTCTCCTGCGCTACACGCTCACCGCGGAAGTCGAGAACCTCGTGCTCGCCGGCACGGGGGCGCAGACCGGCATCGGCAACGACGGCGACAACCGGCTCGTGGCGAACGACGCCGCCTCCACCCTCAACGGCGGCTGGGGCAACGATACCTTCATCGGGGGACGCGGTGCCGCGACGCTCACGGGCGGCTACGGCCAGGACACCTTCGTGTTCAACCTGGTGCCGACGAGCGCGGGGCGCATCACCGACTTCAAACCCGGCCGCGACATGCTGGATATGCGCGGCCTCTTCGATGCCATCGGCTACGAGGCGCCGGATCCGGTGGCGACGGGTCACCTCGCCTTCAAGGCGAACCTCGCCGGCGGCACCGAGGTGTGGTTCGACCGGGACGGAGCGGACGGCGGGGCCGCAGCCGCGCGGATCGTGACGCTCGATGCGGTGAGGCCGGAGCAGCTCGCGGCGCAGGCGGATTGGTTCTTCGCCTGAAGTCTCTGCGGATGGCGCATTTCGGGCTCTGGCGCTCGGGCTGCGGCTTCGCCACCATGGCGCAGCATCAACAGCCGCCCGAGACCCCATGCCCGCCCGTTCCTGGCTCGACCTCTCCACGGAAGATTTCCGCACCCGCGACATGAGCCGCACGATCGCGGTGCTGCCCGTCGCCGCCATCGAGCAGCACGGGCCGCACCTTCCGGTCGGCGTCGATACGCTCATCAACGAGGGCTATCTCGCCCGCGCCAAAGCCCTGGTGCCGGAGGATCTCGACGTGCTGTTCCTGCCGGTCCAAGCGGTGGGCAAGTCGAACGAGCATCTGGCCTTCCCCGGCACCATCACGTTGACGGCCGAGACCGTGATCCGCGCCTGGACCGAGATCGGCGAGAGCGTGCACCGGGCGGGCTGCCGCAAGCTCGTCTTCGTCAATTCCCACGGCGGCAACATCGCGGTGATCGACATCGTGACCCGCGAGCTGCGCGTGCGCTTCGGGATGCTCGCCGTCAACGCCGCCTGGCATCGGCTCGGCTATCCGGACGGGATGTTCTCGGCCCACGAGATGCGCCACGGCATCCATGGCGGCGATGCCGAGACCTCGCTCATGCTGGCCTTCCGCCCCGACACGGTTCAGATGGACCGCGCGCAGGATTTCGAGCCGCGCACGGTCGAGATGGCGCGGGATTTCAAGTACCTGAACGCCGTGCAGCCCATCGGCCTCGGCTGGATGAGCCAGGACCTCAACCCCGCCGGCGCCATGGGCAACGCCGCCAATGCGACGCGGGACAAGGGCGAGGCCACCGCGGATTACGGCGCCCGCGCCTTCATCGATCTCCTGCGCGAGGTGGATGCGTTCCAGCTCGGCGCATGAGGCCCGGGGCTCCGGTGCGAGGCCGATGCGTTCCGGCTCGGCGCGTGAGCCCTACCCCTCCGTGCCCCAGGGCATGGTCCAGGTTTCGGTGAGGGTGCGGTTGCCGGCTTTGAGGAAAGCCCGCAGGTCCGTGGTCTGGCCCGGCTCGAGGCGCACGTCGATGGCGGCGCGGAAGCCCTTCACGTATTCGTTCGGGACCAGGAAGGTGTGGGTGATCTGCCCCGCCGAGGTGGACGGCACGAGCTGCACCTGGGCGGGATCGCTCAAATAATAGGCGAGGTCGCCGCCGCCGAAATCTACGATGAAGCGGCGGTGCAGCGGATCGCTCGGCGCATTGGAGCCGGAGGCCCGCGGCGGCACCTGGAAGGTGTTGAGCGCGCGGCCCCCGGGGTGCATGTCGCCGATCGCGTTGAGCGAGCGCATGCGGTAGGCCACCACCACCTCCTGCCCCGGCTCGTAGGCGCGGGCGGGCTCCCAATAGGCCACGATGTTGTCGTTGGTCTCGTCCGCGGTGGGGATCTCGGCCAGCACGACCTTGCCCTGCCCCCAGGGGCCGATGGGCTCCACCCAATAGCTCGGGCGGCGGTGATAATAGGCTTCGAGATCCTGATAGTTCTCGAACACCCGGTCGCGCTGCATGAGGCCGAAGCCGCGCGGGTTGTTGTCCACGAAGGCCGACACCCATTTCTTCGGCGGGTTGCGCAGGGGCCGCCAGATCCACTCGCCGGCGCCCGAATGCATGAGCAGGCCGTCGGAATCGTGCAGCTCCGGGCGGAAATCGTCCGTGCGGCGGCGCTCGTTCTCGCCCTCGAAGAACATGGAGGTGAGCGGCGCGAGGCCGACCCCCGTGAGCGGCCGGCGCGGGAAGAGCGTCGCGGTCACCTCCACGGTGGTGTGCTCGGACGGGTAGACCTCGAAGCGGTAGGCGCCCGTCACCGAGGGGCTGTCCATGAGCGCATAGATCACCGCCCGGTCGGCGTTCGGCCCCGGCAGCTCGATCCAGAATTCGCGGAAGTACGGGAATTCCTCCCGCTCCGGACCCGTGACGTTAAGCGCAAGGCCGCGGGCCGAGAGGCCGTATTTCTGGCCCCGCCCCAAGAAGCGGAAGTAGCTCGCTCCCAAGAAGGCGATGAGCTCGTCCAGCACCTTGGGGTCGTTCAGGGGGTGGTGCAGGCGGAAGCCCGCGAAGCCCATGTTGAGGGGCAGCGGCCGCTCGACCCGCGTGCGCCCGTAATCGAACAATTCGCGCTGATAGGGCACCGGTGTCGGCACGCCTTCGCGGATCACGTTCACGGTGACGGGGCGCTGGTAGAGAAAGCCGAGATGGAACAGGTGCATCCGGAACGGCCCGCCGGCCGAGGCGAGGAGCGCCCGGTCCGGGCGGAAGCGGATGTCGCGATAGGCGTCGAAGTCGAGCCGGTTGAAGGGCTCAGGGAGCGGCGGCAGGGTCGGGTCGTGGGGCGGGCCGGCGAGCTCGCGGGCGCGGCGCACCACCTCCTCGTAGCGGAACGGATTGGGCGCGGGCACGCCGTTCGGCGGCGGCGCCGGGGGCTGCTGCGCGAGAGCCGGGGGAGCGAGGGCCACCGGGGCGAGGGCCGAGGCGGCGACGCCGGCCAACAGGGTGCGGCGGGTGAGGGGATGCGTCGAGGCGGGCATGGGACTCGTGCGTGAGGCTGTGGCGCGGGCGATGCAAGCGCCGCGCCATTCATCTTGTAGGAGCCTCCGTTGCCTGCCGTCCACTGAATGCGGCGTTAACGGCCCGCCTCTCGGGCGATCGGCTCACAGGTGGCAGATCAGCGGGCGCGCATCGTCCGGCCCGTCTTTTCTCGTCGCCCGCGTCGCAGCGGCGTCAGCGGACCCGGCAAGCGCCGCCCGTTCCGCCCGGCGGGCGCCCTTGCGGCGGCGGCGCGCGATCGCGGCATCGCCCGCCTGCATAATCTCAAAGAGGTTATGACCCTTGGAATCGACGAGCATCATCACGAGCTTGGCGAACTCCCGGTACCGCGCGTCCATCGCCAAGGGGCCCTGAGCAGGATCGAGGCTCTCGGGCGCCGGCGGATGGGCGCAGGCCAAGTGGCGGCGGCAGAGCGCGAGGGTGCAGCGTTTCGGCTGTCCTTTGGCGGGGCAGGCATCCCGCGCGGGTGCCGCGGACGAGGCGTCGCGCAGGGGTGCGGGCATAGGGGCGGGGCCAGCATTCCGCGCGGGCACGGGCGCAGCGGCGGGGGAGGGGACGGGTCGAACGGGTTGTGCGCGCATGGGGCCTCCGGGCTTCTTCGAGATCGCGGGAGCGGGGGCGCGGCGGCTGCACCTTCGCCCTCGCGGGCCGTTCGGCCGCAAGGCGAGGGGTCTTCGGGTCCTCCGGTCCTCCGCCTGTGGGGCGAAAGCGGGAGACGGTTGGGCCTGCCCCTCGGCAGGGGCCGGCAAGGAGTGGGTAACATGGGCCTGCCGCAGCAGAGCCCAGCGTCTCCCGCTCGTGCGGTGCGCGCGATCGGGCGG